>Ga0207771_101159_pt1 | contig 12341 bp, 13 predicted proteins | sample A23M2SouthBayCA_2_FD_187731 | JGI IMG/M metagenome (GOLD analysis project Ga0207771, IMG submission 187731) | Aerobic enrichment media microbial communities from Eden Landing Ponds, California, USA - A23 M2 (2) (SPAdes) | ecosystem: Environmental > Aquatic > Marine > Unclassified | place...
CGTCGCGATCTGCTGGGCGAGCTGGTACTCCGGCGGGTAGATGGCCTGCCGGCGCGGGAGGCCGACGCCGCCGATGACGAGCAGCGTCAGGAACGTGACGACCGAGCCGAAGACGATGAGTCCGGCCTGAAACCGGGCGAGCCGGCGGTCGTACCAGCGGCCGGTGATGAGCGGGTACCAGTAGTAGCTGGCCGCGATCATCAGGAACGGAATGATGCCGACGACGATGAGGTGGAAGTGGCCGACGACGTAGTAGGTGCCGTGGTACAGCAGGTCGATGGGGATGACGGCGAGAAAGACGCCGGTCACCCCGCCGACGATGAACGTGCCGATGCCGCCGACACAGAGAATAAAGGGGGCGTTCGTGCGGACATCCCCGCCCCACATCGTGGTGATCCAGTTGAACACCTTGATCGCGCTGGGGACGGCGATAGCGATGGAGACGGCCATGAAGCTGGCTCGGACCCGCGGGTCGACGCTCGTGGTGAACATGTGGTGGGCCCAGACGCCGAAGGAGAGCACGCCGAGGCCGAGTGTCGAGTAGACGATGAACCGGTAGCCGAACAGCCGCCGGCCGACGAACTTCGGCAGAATCGTACTCATCAGCCCCGTCGCCGGCAGGAAGAGGATGTACACCTCGGGGTGGCCCCAGAACCAGAACAGGTGTTGCCAGAGGATGGGGCCGCCGCCTTCGACGGCGAAAAAGGTCGTCGCGAGGTTCCGGTCCAGCATCAGCATGACGAGCGCGCTTCCCAGAAGCGGGAACGCGAACAGCGCCAGCACGCTCGTGACGAGCATGTTCCACGAGAAGATGTCGAGGTTCGCCCACGTCACGTCGTCCGCGCGCTCGTAGACGATCGTGACGATGAAGTTGATCGCGCCGACGGTGGTGGCGATGCCGCTGAGGTGGAGCCCGAGCAGCAGTAGATCAATCTGCGGGTTCGGCTGCTGGACCGACAGCGGCGCGTACAGCGTCCAGCCGACGCCGACCTCCCGCAGCGAGAGGAACAGACGGATCGCCTCCTCCTGGAAGAACAGCCCGAGCGCCTGCCCGAGCACCTGCATGATGAGCCCGAAGCGGGCGAGCAGCAGCGCGGGCGGGAGCAGCCAGAAGCCGACGGCGTTCACCCGCGGGAACGCCATGTCGTCGGCGCCGATGAGCAGCGGGAGGACGTAGTTGCCGACGCCGAAGAAGACGGGAAGGACGAAGAAGATGAGCATCGTCAGCCCGTGGGTGGTGAACAGCGCGTTGTACGTCTCCGGCGTCCAGATGTCCGCGGGCGGCGTGAGCAGTTCGGTCCGGAGCATCATCGCGTCGACGCCCCCCCACAGGCCGGCGATGGTGCCGAACGCGATGTACAACAGGCCGACGTCTTTGTGGTCGGTGGTGGTGAGCCAGCGGAGCGCCTCGCCGCGCAGGCGGCCGAGCTCCAGCCGGAGCGTCTCCCCGGTGGTGTAGCCGCCGTCGCTCTGTGCGCGGACGCCGCGGCGCTTGCGGAGCCACAGGGCGACGACGCCGACCACGAGCAGCGCGAGCGCGCCTCCCTCGACGACGGCGCGGTCCATCATCGGTCGGCCCACCCGCCGTTCCTGTGGCGTGGTACCACACGGCGCATAGGCGGCGTGAGTGGCGCATCCGCATTAAAACCTCACGACTCCGACGGCGTGGGGGCGACGCCGACGGCGGGCGAAGATATTTCCGACCGCCCGTTCCAAGCCGTGGTAATGAGACGCACGCGAGTCGTTGGCACGCTGTGTCTCCTCCTCGCCGGGCTCGCGCTTTTCGCGGCGCCCGCCGCCGCGCAGTCGACGAACCGGGCGGCCATCGACGAGCTCAACACGCAGTTGCTGTACGTCGCGCTGCCGCTGACGCTGTTCGTCGAGCTGACGCTCGTCTACGCCGTCTACCGGTTCCGCGACAACGACGACCCGACCCCGACCGTCGACGACCCCGCGCTGGAGATCACCTGGACCGCGGCGACCGGCGTCATCCTGCTGTTCGTCGGCGTCTCCGCGTTTTTCGTGCTCGCGAACCCGTACCTGACGCCGGCGGCCGCGGCGGAGGCGCCTGACGGCGGCGTCGAGGCTGACGTCACCGTCGAGGTCACCGCCTATCAGTGGGGCTGGCGGTTCCACTACCCGGAGGCGAACGTCACCACACAGTCGCGACTTGTGGTTCCCGCGGACGCGGACGTGCGGCTCCTGCTCACCTCCGAGGACGTCATCCACTCGATACACGTCCCCGCGCTCGGTATCAAACAGGACGTGTTCCCCGGCACCGAGCAGGTCGCGCTGACGAACGTCACGGAGACGGGCGAGTACCAACTCTACTGTGCGGAGCTGTGTGGGGTCGGCCACACCCGGATGCACGGCACCGTCGACGTGCGCAACGAGTCGGCGTACCGCGAATGGCTCGACGAGCAGGCGGACGGCTGAGCCGCGGGTCAGACGACTTTTCAGGGTGGCCATCGTAGCCGCGCCCGGTGGCGATGAGGAAAGTTACCCCCTCCGAGCCCCGTGTGACGAGGCGTTTCCACCGAGCCACCATCCACGTTCCCGAAAGTGACCGACTGCCCGGAGTCGGGGTGTTTTGAAACCCCCAATCGGAGACATCTCTCGGCGACTGTGCTGCAGGGAGGGCGTGTATCTTACCGAGCGCTGTACCACAGATTCCACCCTCCGCGCCTTACTACGGCCCGAATCACTCGCCCTGTTCGACCTCGAAGATCTCGTCGGCGGTGAGGCCGTGGGCGTCTCTGTGAACTCGCTCGCCCGCTTCCTTGCTCGGACCTTCGAACAGGCAGAAGACGGCACCTTCGTCCGCGTCGACCCAGTAGTTCAGGTATCTCACGCCGTGTTTCTCCTGGGCCTCGACGTCTTTCTTGTGGGCCTCTACGACGTCTGCAACGGTAGCGTCGACATCTCTGTGCACGTCCATGTATAGTGGCACGGTACGTACGGGTACGAGACCAGCGGAGATAACCTAGCGCATTAATAATTATATATCGAGCCCGCTCGCCTCGCTTCGTCGATTCCGCCAGCGACGCGGTTCCCGATGTCTCCTGAACCGGTCACGGCGCTACCGTCAGACCGCGGTGCCTGCTACCAGAACCGGAGCGACGGTTCGCAAGAGCCATCGGTGACGGCCCGCGCTCAGAAGAACTGAAACAGGTCGTCGCGGTTCGCCTCGTGGAGGTGGTGTCTGACGGCCTCGTTGAGCGCCGCGATGTTCCCCTGCTTCGCGACGATTGGCGCGATGGCTTCTCCCTGCCACTGCTGCCACGGCGGCAGCAGGCCGAGCCGGTCGCAGATCGCGTCCAACCGCTCGTCGCGGTCGTCCACCTTGTCCATCTTGTTGACCGCGACGACGGTCGGGATACCCAGCTCTCGGAGGAAACCGAACATCTCGACGACGTGGGGAATCTCGTCGGGGCCGGAGTGGCGGTCGATGATGTCGACGGCGGCCTTCCCGTCGAGCACGAGGACGGCACAGAGGATCTCGTCGGCGTTCGTCTCGAGGTAGCGGACGATGTCCGTCTTGATGCGGTCGCGGACGTCCTCGGGGACGCCGGACATGAAGCCGAAGCCGGGGAGGTCTGTAATCACGAAGTCCTCGCTCGTCCAGTCGTAGTGGTTCGGCTTGCGGGTGACGCCGGGCTTCCCCCCGGTGTCGAACTGATGGCCCGTGATCTCGCGCATCAGCGTCGATTTCCCGACGTTGGAGCGCCCGAGCAGCACCACCTCGCTGCCGCGGTCCGGGCGTGTCTCGAACATACCATCCGTTTCCCGTCGAGACGGATAACCCTCTTGTGACGCTCGTTCCCACGGGGCGCATGGAGAAACAGGCGCTCCGCGAGCGGGTGTGGACGGCGCTCGAACGGGCGGGCGAGGCGCGGTTCCCGTTCCCGCCCCACGACCGCATCCCGAACTTCGCCGGCTCGCGAGAGGCGGCCGACCGGCTGGCCGACCACCCGGCGTGGACGCGGGCGGACGCGGTGAAGGCGAACCCGGACGCACCACAGCTCCCGGCCCGCCGTCGAGCGCTCCGAGAAGGGAAGACGGTGTACGTGGCCGTTCCGCGGCTCCGCGACGAGCAGCCGTTCCTCGAACTCGACCCGGACCGGCTCACGGCCGCGGGCGTCGACACGGACGACGCGGCGACGATCGGCGGCAGCAGCGACCACGGCGTCCCGGTCCACCCCGACGAGATGCCGCCCGTCGAGTTCGTACTCTCGGGGAGCGTCGCAGTCACCGAGTCCGGGGCGCGTGTCGGGAAGGGAGAGGGGTTCGCCGACCTCGAGTTCGCGCTGCTCGCCGCGTTCGACCGCGTCGACGGCGACACGACCGTCGCGACGACGGTCCACCCGATGCAGGTCGTTCCCGATTCGTTCGTGGCGCCCGACCCACACGACGTGGCGCTCGATCTCGTCGTCACGTCCGACCGGGTCGTCGGAACGGGCGCACGGCGGGACGACGTCGGCATCGACTGGAGTCAACTCCCGGCCGAGAAGCGGGAGGCGATCCCCGTACTCGCGCGGCGGTACGCGGCACGAAATGGGGACGGGGAGTAGCTGCCTCGTAGGGACCCCGACGCGAGGGACGCTCGCCTCCACGTTTTTATGCCGCCGCCGCCACGTTCGGCCGTGCGACTCGTTCAGGTGACCGTCCCCGTCGGCAAGCGCGACGCGGTGTTGGCCGCGCTCGACGAGGAGGGTATCGACTACGTGCTCACCGACGAGACGAGCGGTCGCAAATACGTCGGCGTCGTCTACTTCCCGCTGCCGACGGCCGCGGTCGAGCCCGTGCTCGAACGCCTCCGCGAGGTTGGACTCGACGAGCAGGCGTACACCGTCATCATGGAGGCGGAGACGGTCGTCTCCCGCCACTTCGAACAGCTCACCGAGGAGTTCGAGGAGCGCGAGGAGAACGGTGATCTGATCGCCCGCGAGGAGCTGCAGGCCCGCGCGGAGGACCTCGCCTCCTCGCTGTCGACGTACGCGACGATGACCGTCGTGAGCGCGCTCGTCGCGACGGCGGGGCTGCTGCTCGACTCGCCGGCGACGGTCGTCGGCTCGATGGTCATCGCGCCGCTCATCGGACCGGCGATGGCCGCCGCGGTCGGCAGTGTCGTCGACGACGACGAGCTGTTCTCGCGTGGCGTTCGGATGCAGGCGCTCGGCATCGTCCTCGCAGTCGCCGCCGCGGCGGCGTTCACCGGTCTCATCAACGTCGCGAACGCGGTGCCGGCGTCGCTCGACCCCGGCTCCATCGGGCAGGTTCGCGAGCGACTCAACCCCGATTTCCTCTCGCTCGTCGTTGCGCTCGGCTCCGGCATCGCGGGGGCCGTGTCGCTGATGACCGGCGTCTCGTCGGCGCTCGTCGGGGTGATGATCGCCGTCGCGTTGGTGCCGCCCGCGGCGACCGTCGGCATCGGCATCGCCTACGGCAGCGTGTCGATGATCGTCTCCTCGGGCGTGCTCGTCGTCGTCAACGTGCTCTCGATCAATCTCGCGGCGCTGGCAGTGCTGTGGTACTCCGGCTACCGGCCGGCGCGGTTCTTCCGGGAGGACGAGGCCCGCACGGCGACGGTTCGCCGTGTCGCGGTGCTCGTCGCCACGATTGCCGTCCTGTCGGTGTTCCTCGGCGGTGTCACCTACGACAGCCTCCAGACGGCCGAAGTGGAGACGACCGTCGAGTCGGAGGTGGGTGAGCTGTTCGCGGCCGAAGGGCCGTATCCGGAGATGACGCAGTTCGACACGGCGGTAGCGTTCGAGCCGCGCGACCCCGTCTTCCTGCTCCACGACGCCAGCACGGTCACCGTCACCGTCGGAGTCCCACCGGACGCCGACACGGCGGGTGTCACGGCCGCCATCCGCGAGCGCGTCACCGACGCCGTCGGCCCCGACGTCGAGGTGCAGGTCCGGTTCGTCCCGTATCGGACGGCGTAGCCGCGAGGCTCAAACGCCCGTTTGAGGCTACGCGATGGTTATCTTCCCCGGAAGCATCCGTCCGGTCGTGACGCGACGAAGCTACGCCGTCGTCGCTGTCGCGCTCGTCGTCCTCCTCGCGGGGGCCGGCGTCGCGGCCGCGCTCGGCGGGACGACAGGTGCATCGCAGCCGACGACCGACGGCGCGTCGACGATAACCGTCGGCGCATCCGGCAGCGCCCAGACGGCGCCCGACCGCGCGGTGGTGCGGGTCGCGGTCGTGACGACCGCCGACTCCGCGACAGAGACGCGCGAACGGCTCGCCGCGAACGTCTCTGCGATGCGTGACGCGCTCGCGGAGGCGGGCATCGACGACGCGCAGATCCGTACGACGAGATACGACCTCTCGCAGAACTACGAGGCGCGCGACAACCCCGAGGCACCCGACTACCGCGGCTACCACGGGTTCCAGATCACGCTGAACGACACCGACGAGGTCGGGACGGTCATCGACGCCGCCGTCGAGGGCGGCGCGACCCGTGTCGAGAACGTGCAGTTCACGCTCTCCGAGGAGCGGACGCGCGAGCTCCGCAGCGAGGCGCTCGAGGACGCGATGTCGAACGCCCGCGGACAGGCGTCGACGCTCGCCGGCGCGAGCGACCTGACCCTCGACGGCGTCGCGGACGTCTCGACGACGCAGGGCTACGGCGGTCTCGTCGCCTATCAAGCCGCGACCGCCGACGCGGGCGGCACCTCCGTCGAGTCCGGCCCCGTCTCGGTGAACGTGCAGGTGCAGGTGACGTTCAACGCGACCGAGGCGTAGCGACCACAGCCCTCGGCCGCACTACCCGACCCCAGACCGAATCGACTCCAGACCGCGCCCACGCCACTTTTCACCCGGGAACGCGCAGTCGGAGCATGGGCTACTCGTGTCCCGTCTGTGACGACCCGCAGGCAGACGCCCGGCATCTCGCGAACCACCTCGCTTTCACCGCCATCCTCGGCGACGAGGACCACGAGGCGTGGCTCGACGAGCACGCACCCGGCTGGGCCGACGACGGCGAGCGGGAGCTCGCCGAGCGCGTCACGGAGCACGCCGAACAGCGGGAGTATCCACAGCTGTTCGAGGACACGACCGGAGGGGGCGACAGTCCGGAGCGGGACGGCGAGCGCTCCGGAGAGCTGTTCGAAGAGGAAGGACACGGTGGCCACGACCACCTCGGACACGACCACCGAACCGACGACCACGGCCACGGGAGCCACGACGCCGGCCGACACGACGCCGACATCCCCCACGAGCAGGCCGACGTGCCGCGCGACCCGGAGACCGAGGCGGTGCTGGAGGAGGCGCGCGAGCTCACCCGGGAGATGCTCGCCGAGGAGGGCGACAACGACGCCGAGGAGGACGACGAACGCGGGGACGACACCGACGGGTAACGACACGCCTACTTGCCGCCCGCTACTACGTCCGGTATGCACGTCGAGGGACGGCTCGCACCGGCGACGGCCGAGGAGGTCCGCGATGAGTACGACGCGCTCGCGCCGGTCGCCCGGACCGTCGTCCGAGAGACGGCGAAGGCGATGGCGTTCGACCGCGACGAGTACGACGAGCGCGTCACGACGGCGGTGGTAGAGACGGCACTCGACGCGCTGTTCGCCTCGCTGCTCGAGGTCCACGTCGGCACACGCGACGAGTTCGAGGCGTTCCGCGACGACCATCCAACGCTCGACGCCGCCGTCGAGGGAAGCGACACCGTCGACCGGGCCGCGTGGCACCCCGCACCCGCGGCCGATCTGCTCGTCGCGGCGACCTTTCAGTCGGAGGAGGAGGCCGCGGTCGGCACCCTCCGGCGACAGGCGTTCGGCAAGGCGTACCGCGACATCGTCCACTGATGCGCCCGGTCACCCGAAACCTCGTCGTCGCGCTGCTCGTCGTGGTCGGGCTGCTGCTCGCGCTCGGCGCGGTGCCGTCGCTGTTGGGGACCGGTGACCCCTACTACGTGACGGCGACGGCCGTCGACGCACCCGACGGCGTGACGCCGATCAACGGAAGCAACCTCTCCGAGCGCCGCTACCCGTACACGTTCGGTGCCATCGCGGCGGCCGACGAGGGGACGGGGCGCTCGGACGCCTACTACCGCGGCCCGTTCGGGCTGAAGGGGTCGTTCACCCACTCGCCGTTCGACGAGCGGGGAGCCTACGAGACGCAGTATCCGGGGGCAGTCACCGAGGAAGGGGCGTACGTCCGTCTCGACAACGTCACGTACCGGGTGGCCGTCGTTCGGGGTGAGTCATGAGCGAACAGCCGAGCGGAGCAGACCACGACTGGCCCGTCGTCGAGTCGCGCGCCGAGTACGACACCGGCTGGTACACGGGCGGCTACGACCGCGTGCGCCAACCGGACGGCACGGAGAAGAACTACTACTGGGCGGAGCTCCCGGCGGCCGTCGTCGTCGTCGCCGTGGCGGACGACGAACTCGTGATGGTCGAACAGTTCCGGCCGACCATCCGCGAGCACTGTCTCGAACTCGTCGCCGGCATCGTCGAGGACGGGGAGAGCTACACCGAAGCCGGTGCGCGCGAACTCCGCGAGGAGGCCGGCTTCGACCCCGCAGGTATCTCGCTCATCGAGGAGTTCTGGTGTTCGACCGGCGTGTTGCGCCACCGGCGCGGTATCGTCTTCGCCGAGGGGCTCGAACCCGTGGAGCGGAAGCTCGACGGCAACGAGTTCCTCGACGTCACCAGCGTCCCCGTCGACGAGGCGCTCGAACGGGCCCGCGAGGAACCCGCGAACGACGCCACCATCGAGGGTGTCCTGCTCGCGCGGGCCGACGGACTGCTCTGAGTACGAGCGGTCCGAGCCCGGGCGGAGAAAAGCTCAATACGCTCGTGTTTGAAGTCGGGTCGGGATGTCACAGCATACCAAGCCGAACGGCTCGGCCGGCGGCGGTCGGGCGACAGTGACACGGGGGGAGTGACGATGCCGGACAGACACGGGCCGTACCGTGATTGTCGATTCCTGCTCGAGGTCGAGGAGGTGGCGAAGGCCGGGTTCAGCCGCTGCCGGCTCCCGACATCGGGCTCCGCGGTCATCGAGTACCGCGAGGGGACGGACCCGCCGACGGCGCGGAAGCTCGGCGGGCTGAACGAGTACGGCACGCTCATGTTGCGCTACGGGATAACGAACGACTCCATCGGGCTGTTCGAGTGGCGAACGCTCGTCGAACAGGGGAAACTCGACACGGCACGGCGGTCGATCGCGGTCGTCCTCCTCGACGAAGAGGGGAACGCGGGGCCGCGCTGGGAGCTGAAGAACGCCTGGCCGGCTCGCTACCATGGACCGAAGCTGGACGCGCTCGGGGAGGAGGTGGCCATCGAACGCCTCGATATCGTCACCGAAGGGGTCGAGCGAACCGCATGACCGACGACCGAAACGGGGTGACGACCCGGTGACTGGACCCGTTCGGGCGGACCCGTACCTCGGAAATCGGTTCAGCGTCGAGGTCGACGGCCGCATCGTCGGTGGCGTCGCCGAAGTGCGGGGGCTGTCGGTCGACGTCGAAGTACGGGCCGGGAGCGACGAGCAACCGGACGGACAGCCGTGGGCGGCCCTGCGCGACATGGTCGGGAGCGCGGGAGCGGTCGCGGAGACGGTTCGCGAACGGTTCGACGGTGACGGGTCGGGGGCGGGAGCCGTCTCGGAACTCGACGCGGCGCTGGCCGCGACCGACCGCCGAGTCAGCTCACCGCATCTGGAGCTCACGCGGGGCGTGACCGACAGCGACGCGCTGTGGCGCTGGCTCCGAGAATGGGTCGAGGGGGAGGCCGAACCCCGGGACGTCCGCGTATTCCTCCTCGACGGCGAGGGGAACCGAGCGCGGGGGTGGCGCTGTCCGCGCGCCACCCCGACGAGGTGGTCGGGCCCGGAACTGATCGCCGACCGGAACGCGGTCGCCACGGAGACGCTCGAACTCGCCCACGACGGGCTCGAGGCGATCACGGACGCGGAGACGACCGACGACGCGTGAGCGGGCAACCGGGTCGCGCTCAGCCGAGCGACCGAACCAGCACGTACGCGTCCTCGCCGTCGTCGTAGTAGCGCGGGAGCGTCCGCTGGCGTCGAAAGCCGAACTCGCGATACAGTGACAGCGCCGGCTCGTTCGATTCGCGCACTTCGAGCTTGACGCGGCTCGCCCGCTGGGCGCGCATGGCGTCGAGTGCACGGTCGAGGAGGCGGCGGCCGAGCCCCAGTCCCCGCATCTCCGGGTGGACCGCGATGTCCTTCACGTGACCGAGCGACCGGCCGCCGTTCGGGACGGTGTCGGCGACGACGTAGCCGGCGACCCCTTCGTCGGTCTCGGCAACGAGAAAGCCCGGCTCGTCGAGGAATCCCTCGAACGCGGCGTACGGCCACGGCTGCGGGAACGACTGCTTCTCGATACGGAAGACGGCGAGCAGGTCGGCGCGGGTCGCCTGCCGGATCGTACAGCCGTCCCCGTCCGGGACCGTCGTCGTCACGCCGACGAATAGAACGTGCGGTCACAAATGCGTGCCGGCCACATCCATCAGATTCATATGTCGGCTCTCATAACCTCCGAACGCACCCGTTTGGGTGCATCCCCACCCCCCCACTCGTCCCGTCGCAACGGTGCCTTCCCCCGGCACCCCGCGGCGGGACTCTACTTCACCCCGCCAGCGACGGCCTCGTCGTCGAATCCTGCGTCGAACCGTCCAGCCGGCGTCGTGACTACCGGATGGCCGCGCCGAAAGAAAGGTCGTCTCGAGTCGTCGCTCAGTCGTCCGCCGGGGCCGCGCCGTCCGCGTCGTCGGCGTACTGCTGTTTCGTCAGCGAGAGCTTCCCGCCGGCCGCGAGGATGCGGCGCTCGCGCTCGGAGGCGTCGAGCTCGGCCGTGAGCTCCCAGTCGTCGTTCACGCGGACCGTGAACTCCTCCTGGCCGGACCTGACGGCCTCGGCGACGTCGTCGACGATCTCGATGTCGTCGCCCTGTTCGATCGCCTCGTAGTCCGCCTCGTCGATGACGAGCGGGAGGAGGCCGAAGTTGAACAGGTTCGCCTTGTGGATGCGCGCGAAGCTCTGTGCGAGGACGCCCTCGATGCCGAGATACATCGGACACAGCGCCGCGTGCTCACGCGAGGAGCCCTGCCCGTAGTTCTCGCCAGCGACGAGGAAGCCGCCGTCGCTCTCGAGTGCGCGCTCCGCGAACGTGTCGTCGACACGCGACAGCGTGAACTCGGAGAGCTTGGGGACGTTCGACCGGTACATCAGGATGTCCTGGGTCGCCGGGATGATGTGGTCGGTCGTGATGTTGTCGTCCATCTTCAGCAGCGCCGGCCCCTCGAGATGGGCGTCGAGCGGGTCCTTCAGCGGCACGTCGCCGATGTTCGGCCCCTTGATGAGCTCGTCGTCGACGGCCTCGTCGGGAGCGATGAGGTCCGTCTTCGAGCCGTTGTACTTCTCGGGGAGCTCCATGCCGGGCGCCTCCATGCCGAGCTCCTCGCCGAGGTCACGCGGGTCGACGAGCTCGCCCTTGATGGCGGCCGCGGCCGCGACCTCCGGCGAGGAGAGGAAGACGGAGTCGTCCTCGATGCCGGAGCGGCCCTCGAAGTTGCGGTTGAACGTCCGCACCGACACGGAGTCGGAAGCCGGGACGTGGCCGATGCCGATACAGGCACCACAGGTGGCCTCGGAGAAGTTCACGCCGGCGGCCATCATCTCCGCGGTCCACCCCTCGCGGGCGAGGATTTCGGAGGCCTGCTTGGAGCCGGGCGCGACAATCATCTCCGTCTTCATGTCGATCTCGCGGCCTTCCAGCATCTTCGCGGCCGGGAGGATGTCCTCGTAGCCGCCGTTCGTACAGGAGCCGACGATGACCTGCTCGACGTCCTGCCCTTCGACCTCGCGGACGGGGACGACGTTGTCGGGCATCGACGGCTTCGCGACGAGCGGCTCGATCTCCGAGAGGTCGACGACGATCTCGTCGTCGTACTCCGCGTCCTCGTCGGGACCGATGTCGACGAACTCCTCTTCACGACCCTGCTTCGCGAGGTACTCGCGGGTCTTCTCGTCCGTCGGGAAGATGGAGGTGGTCGCGCCGAGCTCCGTACCCATGTTCGTGATGGTGGTCCGCTCGGGCACCGTGAGCGTGTCCACACCGGGGCCGGTGTACTCGAAGATCTTGCCGACGCCGCCCTTGACGCTCAGGCGCCGCAGCATCTCGAGGATGACGTCCTTCGCCGAGGACCACTCGGGGAGCTCACCCTCCAGCCGGACGTTGACGACCTCCGGCATCTCGATGTAGTACGGGCCGCCGCCCATCGCGACGGCGACGTCGAGGCCGCCGGAGCCGATGGCGAGTTCGCCGAGGCCGCCGGGCGTCGGCGTGTGCGAGTCCG
>Ga0207771_101162_pt1 | contig 12294 bp, 9 predicted proteins | sample A23M2SouthBayCA_2_FD_187731 | JGI IMG/M metagenome (GOLD analysis project Ga0207771, IMG submission 187731) | Aerobic enrichment media microbial communities from Eden Landing Ponds, California, USA - A23 M2 (2) (SPAdes) | ecosystem: Environmental > Aquatic > Marine > Unclassified | place...
CACTGTAAAAGCAAGCGCTGAATCGGTAGCTTCTCTGCACGAGGTGACCGTGCGATCTCGGTGCGATCATATTCTCAGACATTTTTCTGTCGCGTGCGCACGCGAGAAGGCGAACACCTGGATGGGGGTCGACGTGAGACCAGTGTAGTCAACGGCCAGTAGTAGATCACTCGGCAGAGAGGGAGCGACGACGCGTAACGATCCAACCGTGTGACAATCTACATTAGCCATGACGTACTGAGTGAGAACATGAACAGGCAACGCCGAAGCAAGGTCGAACGATTGCTCGACGAGTACGGTCTAGAGGGACTGGGAGACGAACTGGTCGAGAGCTGGACCGCCGATGGAGACGAGCGTAAGAGCCTCAGACAACTGGCAACGGAGTTCAACGTGGCACTCGTCGACGCCCGTTTGGAGAGCAAGGGCGTGACGCACTTCGATACCGACGGGAGTGCGATCTACGAGGCACTTGCAGACGACGACTCGGAGCGTGATCGCTCGACAATCGAGACACGGCTGGAACGAGCCGGGATCAACGTCGACGAACTCGAACGGGATTTCGTGACCTATCAGGCGATTCGATCGTACGTCAAGGACGTGCGCGACGCCGAATACGAGACAGCCACCGACGAGGAACACATCGAGAAACAGAAGAACACGATCCAGCGACTGGTCAGCAGAGCCACGTCCGTGACTGAGGAGAAGCTGACGCGCCTGCGTGACACCGGCCGGATCACGCTGGGAGATTTCCGCTTGATCGTCGACTTTCAGGTGTACTGTCGGGACTGTGAGAGCCAGAAGACCGTCTCGGCGTTGTTGAGCGATCGCGGATGTGAGTGTGAAAGCGAAAACTGAGGTGGTTACTGACCGATATCTGTGATGCGGTGGTGGTCGATTGCCATGGCATCGGCGTCCTCTGGGAGGAGGGCGACGATGAGGTAGTCGACATAGGATTCGAAGTACTCGATGAGTGCGGCGATCCGTTCAGAGTCGATCGGTTCGAGGGCGTCTATAATCATCACTGGGACATCTTCGTAGACGTCGTGGACAAGATAGCCCGCCAGCGCGAAGACGAGACCGGTGACCTCGCGTTCCGAGTCGCTGAGGTGATCGACGGAGTCTTCGTACGCGACGCCGCTGTCACTCGATCGGATCACGTGGAGTTCGAACGTGCGTTCGGTCGTTTTGCGCCGTCCCTTTCGGACTTCTTCTTCGACGATCTCGATCCAGATGCGTTCGATGTTGTCGTAGTCGAGGATCGTGAGAATCTGTTCCATGTGATCGTTGAACTGCTCGACGGCGTCGGCTTCGATCTGGTCGATCCGCGTTCGTAGGTCGGCGAGTTCGTCTTTGAGGGCGTCACGCTGGTCACGGAGGTCGTTCTCCTCGCCGACACGGGATTCGATCTCGGTGATCTCGCTTTCGACCTCGTCGCGTTCGGTCTCCAGACGACCGAGTTCGTACTCCATATCGTTTGCGGTCCGGTGGAGTTCGAGGACGTCCTCGTAGCTTTCCGATTCGAGGTTTTCGACGGTCTCTTCTAACGATTCGACATCCTCGGTCAGGTCGTCCTTTCGCTCGGTCAGGCGTTCGAGCGAGCGCTCGGTCGATTCGATGTCGTTCTCGACGCGGGCCAGTCGGCGCTGCGCCTGGTCACGCTCGCGCTGTCGTGACTCGTACTGTTTCTTTTCACGCTTGTACTCGTCGAGTTCCGATTCGATATCGTCGATGGTGTCGAGTTTCTGTCGACGGAGGTTCCGCAGATTCGAGACGGTGTCTTCGATCTGTTCGATCTCGACTTCCGAGCCGCAGGTCCAGCAGACAGTTTGCTGGCCCTGTTCGAGCAGTTGATCGGTGACGGTCGCACCGTCACCACCATCGGCCGCGATGTCGGTGGCGGGATGGCTTCCACTCGTCGCTTCGTCGATCATCTTCTCGTTGAACTGGATCGTCTTTTGGAGTTCGCTGATCTCGGCGTCGAGCTGTTGTTTCTGTGAGCGCAGATCGTCGACGTGGTGCTCGATGTTGTCGAGTTCGCCCTCGGGAACGGCGTCGAGGTCGTCGATCTCGGCTTCGAGTTCGTTCTGTTCGGTCTGGAGCGAGTCGAGCCGTTTGCGTTTGGCTTCGATCTCGTAGCGGACATCTTCGAGTGTCGAGCGAACGTCGCGGAGTTCTGCGAGAGCGTCTTCGAGTTCGTCGCGTTCCTCGCGCTGACTCTCGACGGAAGCGTCGGCGTCCTCGATCTCGGCTTCGAGTTCCTGGAGTTCGGCCCGTTTGTTCTCGACCTGAGATTGGAGCTCTTGTTTCCGTTCTTCGAGCGATGGGAGTCGTTGTTTGAGTGAGTCGATCTCGTCGAGTTGCTCGTCGATACGGTCACGGTCGCGCTGGCAGCGTTCGATTTCGGACTGGATCTCGTCAGTGTCGACCGGTCGCATGATGAGGTCCCGGAGATCAACGGACGACTGGACGGCACGGCGTGCCTCGTTGGACTTCAGCAGGAACGCGAACAGATTAGCGATCACGGGATCGTCGAGGTATGGCTCACCGTCAGAACTGACACCGGCACCGGTCCGGGTGAGCGTCCGTTCGTACACCGTTCCATCGAGTTCGAGACTGACGAATCCCTCGTCTGCGTCCCCTTTGATCGAAACCTGGTCACTCCCAAGTGCAGCCATGACGGATCGGAGAAACGAGGTCTTGTTCGACGCGTTCGGACTCGCCAAAACAGTTACCCCGGGAGGGATATCTGCCTCCGTTCGTTCGATACCGCCGATATTCTCGACGGTCAATGTTCCAGACACCATACCGAGAAACTAGATGGTGAGCTACATGTAGATTCTGGTTTCGGTAAAACCGGTTTCACTCGACAGGGCGAGCGACACGGAGCGTGAAGCCAGAGAGAGAGATAACAATCGTACCAGCGATATTTTGCCACGGGCTACAGTCGAGGGATCGCAGGCAGGCAAGCGTGTGACCGACACGGTTCGGACAGGTGATAGCCAGTCACAGGTGTGGCTGTCGGTGCCGGTTCGAGAAGAAATGTAAGTAGACGGGACAGTCTGAGAGTCGGCCAGTACTGAAGGGAAAAAGAGCGATACAGAAAAGAATATTATAATATAAGATCCCAGATACGATCAGGGAGGTTATCAGTAGGGGAACGTGACGGCGAAGGTGGTCGGGCAGACTGGAGCGTCGTCAGTACCACGGGAGAGCGTGGCAGAGACGAGAAAGCGATGAGAGAGGGAGTCTAATCATAGCGATGTCCAGTTCGTCGTGACGATCCAGTGATACGGATCGGACGTGTGTACCGACGATCAGTGTACGGTGTCGACGATCGCGGAGTATTGCAACGATGACCAGTATGATAAGAAGAGGCACGGCAGTGTCGCGTGCGGTATCGTGGCGTCTGTGGGGATCGCTCGTCGAAATCACCAAAATATTCAGCACCATATGTGTAATCCGGAAAGAACGAGCGATCTCCAGATGAAGTCGGTTTTTCGACACGGCGATCGGCATATTTATCACAGCAATAATATCGTGAATAAACGATTGCGAATACTCGTTCTGTCATCTAGAACGGGGAAAAGAACGGCGAGACGGTCAGCGAGATGGGTCGCTCACTGGTCGGTACCGGGAAGAAGCGATCGGAGTCGCGGGCCGACCGGTGCAGGGAGAGCACCAGTGAGTCGGCGCAGTTCGGCAAGAGTGAGCGCGCCGAACGCCACGGCGAGCGTCGTGTAGACGAGTCCGCCGACGATTGGAACCACGAGCAAGGAGAGGAAGTCGTTCACGATCAGCGTGTCGAGGGCGTAGATCGTGGGTGCGGCGACGACGACGGTTCCGACGAGCGATCGGAGACGCAAATCATCGAGTGGCTGGTAGCCGAGATAGCGGGCACAGCCGACGTGGAAGACGAACATCGAGGCGTAGCCGACACTCGTCGCAGCGGCGGCACCGATCATTCCGTAGGTCGGGATCAACACGGCGTTGAGGACGACGTTGATACCGGCGGCGCTCGCCGTCGCGACGATTGGGACTTTGAGACGACCGCTTCCCTGATTGATCGCGTACAGGGGGCGAGCGAGGGCGAACCCCAGTGTGCCGGGGAGCAAGACGATCAGCGGTTCGACCGTCCCCGCAAAGTCGGCCCCGAAATAGAGGGGGATCGCCTCGTCGGCGAGGACGAACAGCCCGATCCCCATCAGCGAGACCAGCAGCCAGACGTACCGAGTGACACGCGAGGCGAGACTGGTGATCCGGTCGAACTGGCGTTCGGCCCAGAGCTGTGAGGTCGAGTGGAGCAAAAGCGTTTGCAGGGATAGCGGGACGAACCAGACGTACTCCGCGATGGCGAGTGCGGCCTTGTACTGGCCGGTCTGACCGCCGTCGGTGAGCAGGCGCATCATCACCACGTCGACGTGGAACAACGACAGCAACATGAGCACCAGCACGATGTTGAGACCGTTGAACGACAGCAGTTCCCGCGTCGGGAACTCCGCCGGTGGCCCGCGGACGATGGCAGACACAGAGAGCGTGCGAGCGACGAGGACGAGACCGACGACGGCCAGCACTGTCGCGCCGACGATGTTCGAGATGAGGAAGGCGTCGACACCGAGACCGAGTGCAGCAAGCGCAAGCCCCAGACAGATCCACGTGAGTTTCGTCAGGACGCGCAACGGCTCGGAGTAGCGTTCCAGTCCGAGTCCCATCAGCGTCCGGCGGGTAAACGCCCGAAGCTGTGCGGCGACGACGAAGGCAGCGAGCAGCGCGAAGTACCACGAGAACGGGTCACCGAGCAGCCGACTCGGCAGGCCACTGAGACTCGCGACACCGAGGACGACGGCACCGATGGCACCGAGCAAGAGCGTCAGGCGCAGATAGAAACCGACGACGTGTTCGCGCCAGTGATCGCTGTCGCGGGTCTCGGCGACGAACTTCTGGACGCCTTCGGTCACGCCGGAGCTAACGAGGATCATGTAGAGACTAAACGTCGAGATGAGGAAGGCGTAGTTGCCGTAGCCGGTGGTCCCGAGTTCGCGTACGACGATCGGTAGAGAGACGATACTGATGAGCGACGTGGCCAGCTTTGCGCTGAACAGGGCACTAAAGGCCTCGGTCAGCGACCGGTCCACGATGGCGCACCTCCGCTCGGATCGCGGCGAGTCATCGGGTACCACCGGGATCGGGCCGTGAACGGCGGGGCGACGGCCGAACGAGTTCGGCGTTTTCGACCGGGTACTGTTCGGCCGGAGGATGGCGGCCGGCAAAGCCGACGAGAGCACCGGCACAGACGGGGATAAACGAGATGCTCTTCCGGACGAGCCAGCGTCGTCCCCGCGTCAGCAGCGAGAGACCGATCAGAAGGACGGTTCCACAGCACCAGGCAAGCAGGCCGGCCACACCGAAGGCAACCGTGGCGACCGGTGCCAGTGCCAGCCAGCTACTCATGGTGACGTAGAGGCGAGAGTAGCGGACCGTCCGGGCGAGCATCGCGGGCGATCGAAGCCATTTCCGAAGTACCTGTCCGCGTCCGAAGTAATAGCCCGACCGCCACCGCCGACGCACCTCTGTGACGCCGTCACCAAAGGGGTGTGACGCGGCGACCGTCGGGAGACGGACGAGTCGTCGATCGGCGTCGACGAGGCGAAAGCCGAGTTCGACATCTTCGAGCGCGTGCAGGTACGGATCGAAGCCACCGACGGCCGACAGCGCGTCCCGGTCGTAGAGGGCGACGCCCCGCAGCGAGTCGACAGCGGTCGGCGCATGTGCATCGCTCTCGTTGAAGTGGCCGTCGACGCCCGCGACCGCTGGCTCGCGGTCGAGATACGCCATCGCGTCGTCGAGCCACGACGCGTCGAGGGCCATATCGCCGTCGACGAACAGGACGCGCTCGCCGGTCGTCACCTGTGTCCCGACGTAGCGACCACCGCCGGGTGTCGGCTCGACCGACGGCGGGAGTCGATAGATCGAGATTGGATACTCACGAGCGATGGCGACAGTTTCGTCGGTCGAGTGCGAGTCGACGAGGACGATCTCGTGGTCGTAGCGCCGACAACACTCGATGAGGGTATCGAGACAGACACCGATCCGGTCGGCTTCGTTGTACGTGACGACGACGACAGAGAGGTCCGGCATCGTCTCGCTGTCGGGACACCCCGGACTCCGTACACGGTTGCTCACCAGCCGATCACCATTAGTCATCTCGAAGGGTCCGCTGGTCGACCCATAGTTATGGTCGCGTTACTGTCGTCGGGGACGGGTCACAGCGAGGTCACGCGCGGAGAGAGATCGCAAGTGACGAGCGGTCACGGACTGGAAACGCGGTCCTATCGTTCACAGCGTAGGACTATCCTATCGTGGCGTTGGTGAACAGTCGCACCCCATTATTACTGCAGGTTCGGTCAAGCCACCAACGGATACGATGACAGAGACTTCATATACAGAGTGGTGGCACACACACCGTGACCGGATCGAGGCGAGTGCGGACGTTCGTGTGGATGTCTTCGTTCGCTCACTGGGTGCACCGACGGACACGCAGGCGAGACAGGCACGTGTACTCGAACGACTCGACGATCTCGAAGAGATGGAACGGATCGACCGGTTCACCGTGCAGGTCTGGGGCGATCGACTGTATCCCGACGAGCGGTGCGCACAGTCACCGGTCGGACGTTTTCTGGACAACAAGATCACCGAGTTCGAACGCTGGGCGGACTCGATGGCCGGTGTCGAACTCTCCTTCGAGTCGAAGGTGTGTGAACCGTTCGTTGCCGACAGGGAGTTTCACTGTATCGTCCTCCCACGGATCTGTCTGGCGACCTATATCGACGGCGAACTCGACGGGGTCGTCCCCTGTACGTTCGGCAACGAGAACGTGACCGTCGACGACTACCTGACCGCGCTGCACGAACTCTCGACGGACCCACTCAGCGCACGCGAGCGCGGGAGTCCCGTCACTGCGGCGGAAGGGACCTAAACGGGACCGAACCGCAAGCGGGAGCCGCGACGGAGACCGGCAAACGTCGCATAACAAAGGAGACGAACGGGGAATCCCGGATGTATGCGAGGAAGGTTCCCGCGCGAACGCGACACAGGAAGACCGGCGAGCAGGCAGACCGACGAGGTGGCCCCCTGATGTGTGGGATCACCGCCTGTATCGGGCACGAACAGACCGTCGAGACGCTACTCGCTGGGCTTGACAACCTCGAGTACCGCGGCTACGATTCGGCCGGGATCGCCGTGCCAACGGACGGCACACTCGCCGTAGTCAAACGCTCGGGAGAGGTCGCAGACCTCGTCGACTCCGTTCGGCGGCGTCGACCCAGCGGGACGTTCGGGATCGGACACACGCGCTGGAGTACCCACGGCGCGCCGAGCGACGAGAACGCCCATCCACACACCGACTGTACCGAGACGGTTGCGGTCGTCCACAACGGTATCATCGAGAACTACGCACATCTCCGTAAGCGGCTCAGAGCGTCGGGTCACGAACTACAGAGCGAGACCGACACCGAAGTGATTCCACACCTCGTCGAGGAACATCGCGCAGACGGAAACGGTCCCGCAGCGGCGCTCCGGGCCGTGATCGACGAGATCGAGGGCAGTTACGCCATCGCGATGGTCGTCGCCGGGGACGAGACGGTGTACGCCGCTCGAAACGGCTCGCCACTGGTGATCGGTGCGGGTGAGGACGCGAACTATCTCGCCAGCGACGTGCCCGCATTCATCGAGCACACGGAGTCGGTCGTGTACCTCGAAGACGGCGATGTGGCCGAGATCGGACCCGACGACTACCGCATCACTAACTGGAACGGACGGAGACGGGACCGGCCAGTCAGGACCGTCGACTGGACGGCCGAAGACGCCGAGAAGGGACGCCACGACCATTACATGCACAAAGAGATCCACGAGCAACCGCGTGCGCTGGCCCAGACACTCCAGGGGCGACTCGACGATGGCGTCACGCTCGACGACGTTCCCGCCGATGCCTTCGATGGCGTCGAGCGTGTCCAGTTCGTCGCCTGTGGCACGTCCTATCATGCCGCGCTGTACGGGACGCAGTTGCTCAGAGCGCGGGGCGTCTCGGCCTGTACGACCCTCGCCAGCGAGTTCGTCACCGCGCCACCGCCAGCGACCGACGGCACACTCGTCGTCGGCGTCACCCAGAGCGGCGAGACGGCCGACACGCTCGAAGCGCTGCGTGAGGCCCAGTCTCGGGGCCAGCAGACCCTGGCGGTGACCAACACCGTCGGCTCGACGGCCGCCCGCGAGTGTGACGACGCGCTGTTTATCAGAGCCGGCCCGGAGATCGGTGTCGCCGCGACCAAGACGTTCTCCTCGCAGATCGCGACGCTCGGGCTGCTGGCCGAGCGCCTCGGCACCGACAGCGGAGCGGACGGCGACGGATTCAGGGATGCACTGGCTGCCTTACCCGGCGCGGTCGAGTCGGTCGTCGACTCCGGTGCTGCCCGAACGGTCGCGCGCCAGTTTCGAGACAGCGACGCCTACTTCTTCGTCGGTCGAGGCACGGGCTACCCGGTCGCCCTCGAAGGCGCGTTGAAGCTCAAAGAGATCTCGTACGAGCACGCGGAGGGCTTCGCAGCGGGCGAACTCAAGCACGGGCCGCTGGCGCTGGTCACCGGCCGTACGCCGGTGTTTGTGATCGACACGGGTCGCAACACCGAGAAGCTCGCCAGCAACGCCGAAGAGGTCAAATCCCGCGGAGGGCCGATCGTCGCGGTCGGGCCGGCCGACTCGCCGATCACCGACCTGGCCGACGCGGTCCTGCCGATCCCGGAGACTCATTCGACGCTGACCGGCGTTCTCGCCAACGTCCAGCTCCAGCTCCTGGCCTATCACGTGGCTGCGGCGCTCGATCGACCGATCGACAAGCCGCGCAACCTCGCCAAGAGCGTCACCGTCGAGTAGCGTTTCGAACGGCGAGTCTTACAGTTTCGTCCCGAGATCACAGCAGGCCTCTGGTTCGGCGACGATGAACGCCTCGTCTTTCAGCATCGATTCTTCGATCGGGAGGAACACTTGCTTGTCGTCGACGGAGTTGGGGACGACCTCCCAGTTGACCAGTTCGTAGTCCAGATCACTGTGGAGGTCGGGATCGATCGGTCGATCCGCCCACTCGGTGCCGTCCAGCGTCTGCTCGTCGTCCGAGCGGTGTTCACCGTCCGTATCGTTCGTTTCGTGCGTCATCGTCCAACCCCCCAGCGACAGCGGGCGACCGCGTCGCCCACGTCGTGTCGGGCCGGATCAGGGTGTGTCGGCGACATCAACACTCGGTAATTCATACATACCACAAAAACGGTTCCGTCGACCTGGCGCGAATTGCATACCAGTCGGTAGCGATGTTGTCACCAGTTCCGACGAGTGAGAGTAGGATTCAGTTACCGCCAAATGGCCGAGGTAAGGCTCAGCTATCGACGGTCGTCGCGCGGTCGGCGTTCAGCGAGCGGTCGAGGGCAACGGCACCGAAGAACACCAGTACGCTCAGAAGGAAACCGACCAGCGACGCCGTGAGTAAGGACGACTTACCGGTCGAAACGCTGCCGAAGAGACCGCCGAGTGAGGCGAGTGCGAACGCGACCGAGCCGACGTACGTCGCCGGGACGCTGTAGCTTACGTCCCCGAAGTAACGCCGGAGTCGCCAGCCGAAATTCCGTGCCAGCATCCACGAGACACGCGGAACGTACGACGTAAGCTCGATGTGGCTCGTCTCGTCGCCGTACTCGGCGGGCATCGGTACGTCGGCGACGCGGCAGTCGGCGACGTTGAGCTTGACCAGGAGATCGTTGCAGTAGCCGTAGAACTCGTACATCTCCTCGACGCCACTGCGTTCGAGCGCCGACACGGAGACCGCCGTATAGCCGTTCTGCGGGTCGCCGATCGCCCAGTACCCGGATGCGAGCCGCGTCAGCGAGGACAGCATGAAGTTGCCCAACTGTCTGAACCGGGGCATCGAGGCCCGGTCGACCGAGGAGAGTAACCGATTCCCTTTGGCGTAGGCGGCCGTCCCGTCGGCGACCGGTGCGACGATATCGGGCAGTAGATCCGGGTCCATCTGCCCGTCGCCACCCATTACGGCGACGATGTCGGCCCCGTCGTCGATAGCCGCGAGATAGCCCGTCTTGATCGCACCGCCGACACCTCTGTTTTCCTCGTGGCGGATCGGAACGACCGAGCGGGGCGTGGCTCCGCCGTCGGTCAGCGCCCGCGACCGTGAGCGGTCACGGTCGGGCACGTGCGCCTGGATGACCGACCAGGTATCGTCGGTCGAACAGTCGTCGACGACGTAGGCGCGATCGACACAGTCTGGGAGGGTTTCGATGACCTCGCCGACGTGGTCTTCCTCGTTGTAGGCCGGTACGACGACGCTGAGAGAGTGTCCCTTGAACATGTCTCCTGTCCCTAATCGCGGACCGTACACCGATATTCCCGACAGGAGGGGTTTGTTATAGAGCTATTACGAGAGACGAGAGAGGCGTGCGGTATCGGCCGCTTCGAGGAGGCGACGGATCCCCGACTGAAGCGTGATCGTCGGCTCGTAGTCGAGGTGTTCGCGGGCGCGATCGAGGTCGGCCTCGCTGTGGTCGATGTCGCCGGCCCGTCCCTCGGTGTGTGTGATGACCGACTCGGCGTCGGCGGACTCGCGGATCAGCTCTGCCAGTTCACGGATCGAGACCGACTGGCCGGTGCCGACGTTGTAGGCCCGCCCGACGGCGTCGGTCGTCGCAGCCAGCACGTTGGCCTGGACCACGTCGTCGACGTGGACGAAATCACGGGTCTGTGTCCCGTTGCCGTGGACCGTGATCGGCTCGTCGGCGCTGGCCTGCTCGACGAACGTATCGACGACGGCGCTGTAGGGGTTCGGTCCCGTCCGCGGGCCGTAGACGTTGAAATACCGGAGCGGGACGACCGGCAGATCGTACTGGTCGGCGAAGACGCGCGCGTAGTGATCGACGGCGAGCTTGTCGACGCCGTAGGGCGAGGTCGGTTCGAGTGGCTGGTCTTCGGTGATCGGGGTCGACTCGGGGTGGCCGTAGACGGCCGCACTGGAGGCGAGGACGACGCGCGTGTCGTAGCGCCGGGCGTAGTCGAGCAACTGGACGGTCGCACCAGTGTTGACGTGGTTGCTCCGTGGTGGGGCTTCGAGCGATGCTTCGACGCCGACGACGCCGGCCTGATGGAACACCACGTCGGCGTCCCTGACCCCCTGCTTGAGTTTGCGCTGATCGCGCACGTCGCCGTGGACGAACGTCGCGTCGTCGGGGACGCGGCTGCGCTGGCCGGTCGAGAGATCGTCGAGGACGGTCACGTCGTTGTCCGATGCGAGGGTCCGCGCTAACTGACCCCCGACGAACCCCGCGCCACCGGTCACGAACAACTGCTTGCCGCTGATGTCGGGTTCCGACATGGGAATGACCTCCGCGGGAATCTGGTTTGTTATAGTGGCCCTATCGGTTGCTGGCCGCCGGAAAGCGCGTCTAATCGGAGGACTGGGTGGCCGACGGCGTCGACCCCTGCTCGTCGTTGACGCGGCGAGCGACCTCGCCCATCGTTTCGATGCGAACGTCGCCCCGGCGGCTGTCGAGGTGCTCGAAGATCGCTCGCATCCGGGCGATCTCCGGCCGGCCGACGAGGTTGTTCGGATGGAGCCACATGTGGAACACGCCGTCTGACTTGGCGGCCGCGTCGATCCCACGGCGCGCGTGTTCGACGATCGGATCGGGGAACAGTTTCGTCACGAGTCGCCGCGGCCGCCCCTCGAAGGAAAACAGGTACAGTGACGCCGGCACGTCGACCAGTCCGTACTCGTCGACGCGTGGCGTGACGAGCGACGGATCGGGCTGGCCGACCGTCGCGGCGGCCAGTTTCTCGAACGATGTCTGCTCGCCGGGTGCGACGCCGCGATAACACTCGAAGCCGTACTCGGCGAGCACGTTCCGGTGGCCGACGCTGTTGCGCGGAAAGACCAGCGACTGCAAGGAGAGATCCGTCCCCTGTGTTGCGGCGAGACAGGCCTCGATCTCGGCGCGGGCGGTGTCGGCCGTGGTCCCCTCGTTACCAAAGAGGACGTGAGAGAACGTGTGGCAACCGACCTCGTGGCCGACTGGATCGCTCGCCACGTCCGCGACGAGGTTGGGACCGTATCGCAGACTGGGGCGGTCGGCCCACGCCTCCCGTTCACAGCGAAACCAGTCCGGCCCGCGTGGGTGATCGACGTGGCGGCCGTCACAGTCTCGCAAGAGGAGGTGGCCGACGACCGCCCAGGTCGCCGGAATGTCG
>Ga0207771_101166_pt1 | contig 12282 bp, 14 predicted proteins | sample A23M2SouthBayCA_2_FD_187731 | JGI IMG/M metagenome (GOLD analysis project Ga0207771, IMG submission 187731) | Aerobic enrichment media microbial communities from Eden Landing Ponds, California, USA - A23 M2 (2) (SPAdes) | ecosystem: Environmental > Aquatic > Marine > Unclassified | place...
TCGCCAAAGCGCTCCTGCGGCTCGCGGGCGTCGACGCCGTCCGCCTCGAGTCGATCGGTCCAGTACTCGACGGCGTCCCCCGGAATCAAAAACTGGGTCGTGGAGACCTGCCCGTTGCCGACCTGCCCATGGCGGGCGTTCGGATGCGGGAAGAACGTCATGCTCGTTCCCGGAGAGCCGCCGTGATCGCCGTAGAACAGGTGATAGGTGCCGACGTCGTCCTGATTGACGCTTCGCTTGACGAGCCGGAGGCCGAGGGTGTCGGTGTAGAATGCGAGGTTCCGTCCGGGATCCCCCGCGATCGCCGTAACGTGGTGTACGCCGGGAATGTCGCTTGGCATTGCAGGCCGTAGGCAGCCGACGAGGATAACGGTGTGGCCGTTGCCGCTTTCACGGCCGTCCCGGGCCGTCTCTCCGCAGTTGCAGCACACTGCGCGGCCGAGCTACAGTTCGAGGATCTGCCGCGTCTCCGCCGGTGTGGTGACTGGTCGTCCGAGCGTCTCCGCGAGCTCCACGACGCGTTCGATGAGCTGAGCGTTGCTGCTCGCCAGTTCACCGTCGTCGTAGTACACCGAATCCTCGAGACCGACGCGGACGTGCCCGCCGAAGATGATCCCCATCGTGGCGAAGGGAAGCTGGTGGCGGCCGGTCCCGATCGTGTTGAACTGCGCTCCGTCGGGTAGGTTCGCGATCGCGTTCAGGAAGTTCGCTGGCCGCGGCCTGGTGAGCGTCCCATCCCCAAAGAGGAGCGTCGCGTAGACCGGATCGGCGAGCTCGCGCCGATTGAGGAGGCCGTGTACCTCGTTCAGGTGGCCGTCGTTGAACACTTCGAGCTCCGGCTTGATTCCCCGTTCGACCATCTCCTCGTGGAGCGCGTCCACGGTTGCGCGAGTGTTCTCGCTCGTGAGGTGGTCGTAGCGGTTCACCGGCCCCATGTCGAGAGACGCCATCTCGGGAGGCGGGTTCGTCCGGAGCGGGAGGTGACGTCGATCCGTCGGTACACCCGTCCCGCCGGTCGAGTGCTGGATCACCACGTCGTCGACTCGCTCGCGGATCGCGTCGTCGATCGCCTGGAACCGCTCCGTCGCGAAGGATCGTTCGCCGTTGGCGGCCCGGGCGTGGAGGTGAACGACGGCTGCGCCAGCGTCGACCGCGTCCGCGGCTGCTCTGGCGATTTCCACGGGCGTCTCCGGGAGATTCGGATTCGCCTCCTTGCCGTGTACACCACCGGTGAGCGCGGCCGTGACGATCAGCGGCTCGTCGGCCAGGAAGTCCTCGTAGCTCACTCGCTCGTCCCCTCCGTGTCGACTGGATCTGCCTCGTCGATCGGCGCCGCTTTGCGGAAGATCTCGCAGTGTTCAGCGTGGTCGAGGGCGTAGCGATCGTTGCACAGGTCGGCACGCATCGGCTGGACGAACCGATCGACGACGGTGCAGTAGGCCCGGGGCTCCTCGAAGTGATGGTCCTCGGACTCGCGTCGATATGCCAGATAGGGGCAGGTCATTGTGGCCGTCGCCGTGTCGGTATCGGTGCTCTCTGCATTCGGGGACGTCGTCGCACAGCCGTCACTCCTCGCCGAAGTCGCCGAACGTCTCTGTGGCGGTGTCGGGCGTGTCGAAGTCGTGGAAGTGTTCGCCCTTCTCTTTCGTGAGGACGTTGAGCGCCGCTGCGGCGCCGTCGCCAGCCGAGATCACGGCCTGCCACTCCTCGGCCCGGACCATCGCGCCCGTGGCGTACGCATTCTCGACGCTCGTCTCCATCGTCACGTCCACGTCGACGACGTCGCCGTCGAATGCACAGCCGAGCGACTCTGCAAGATCGCGGTTGGCACCGGTAGCGAGGACGACGTAGTCCGCGTCGTGCTGGCCACTCTCGGTCGATACAGTGAAGCCGTCATCCGACTTCGAGACGTCGGTGACTGCCTCGTCCTGGTGACGATCCACGCCGAAGCTGTCGACCTGCGCACGGAGATTCTCCAGCATCGACGTCCCGTCGATCGAACCGACGCCAGGGTAGTTGAACAGGTGTGCCTTGTGCATCCACGTTCCGTCCGTGTCGAAGACGGTCGCATCGAGGCCATTCTTCTCGGCGAACAGCGCGGCGGAGAGTCCTGCTGGGCCACCACCGACGACGATGACGTGAGCCATGGGCAGTCATACGATAGCACGGATCAAAGGCGTTTGCAACGCCGAACCGGGACGTCGAGAAGGCGTCGTCGCCGGAGCGCACCGATTGGTTCCTCAGCGGACGGCCTCGACCTCCAGCCACGGCACCTCGACGAGCGACGGAATGTGCGTCTCGACGTGGTGCTCCCAGACGCCATCCTCACCGAACGCCTCGCCGTGGTCGGCGGTCACGACGACGTCGCCCTCGAGGTTCGGAATCAGGTCCGCAACTTCGTCGAGGACGATCTCGAGATTCCGATCGTAGTGGTTCAGGGCGGTCTCGCGCGTCCCTGAGGTGACGATGCTGCGCTTGTCGAGTTCGACCCACATGCCTGCCTTCTGCATCAGCGAGTGTCCCTCCAGGAACTGCTCGACCCGCGGCCGGAGTGCCTCGCCGATTCGATCGACGACGCCAGGGTCGCCCCCGTCGGTCTCCGCACCCTGGGCCTGGATTCCGTTCTTGATCGTCGAGAGCTTCCCGCTCGTCTCGCGATCGAGGTAGGGTGCGTGTGGTTGCATGTAGTGGAGAACGGAGCGATCGGCCGACTCCGCAGTGTCGCGGTGCCGTTCGAGGGCTTCTGCCAGGGCCGAGGGAGGGACCGTACCGAGGTCGTCGTTCCACCCCTCTTTCCAGACGTCGATCACCGCGTCGATGTGGTCGTTGGCTGTCCAGTCGTACTCGCAACTGGCGCCCCACTTGAGTTCCTTTAGTGGAATTCCGAGCCCGTTCACGAACGGATTACCCGAGAAGTAGGCGACATCGTGCTCGCCGGTGAACGTCCGGTAGGCCCACTCCGGCGTCGACGAGCCGGGGCTCCGGAGGCGTTTCAGATCGCCAATCAGGTAGTCGTCGTACCTGGCTTCGAACCGGTCGTACCGACACGCGTCGAGGACGATACAGACGTCCCACTCTCGTTCGAGAAATCGCTGTGGTGGAAGCCCATCGTCCATCGCTGCCATCTCTCATCGATTCGGGAACGGCGCACTAAAGTAATGCGTCACCTGTGCCGGTGTCGGGTCGTCGAAGCCGCTCGCGTCGTCCCGTGACCGCATAGGGTGATCCCTATTGAGCCCGGAGTCCAATCACCGGGCGATCCGTATCGAGGCAACGCATCCACGTACCCCCGTAGGGCTTCGAGCGTGTAGAAGGCGCAACCGTCGTGGGGCGGTCGTGTGGCCAGAAGGTTTAGACAGCGATCGGTTCAACAGTATACTGTGACGCTGCTGTCGTTCGTGGAGGAGCTCCCCGATCCGGACCGGTCGCTGGTGGTGCTCAATCGAACGGAGCCCGAGCAGGTCTCCCAGCTACTTGCAGCGACGATTCCCGAGCGTGACGTCCCAGCGATCGAGCGCGTCGCTGACGACGAGGACGACGACGTCGTCGTGCTCGTCGAAGACGGCGACGTCGTGGCGCGATCCGAGATGGCCGAGCTCGGCGAGCAGCTCCTGTACGTCAACTCTGACATCTTTCGGACCGGAACACGCGACCTCGACGACGTCGTGGTGCCGGACGTGTTGCTCGCGATGGACGAACAGCCGTTCCACCTGCGGGGCTATCCAGAATCCGATCGGGAGAAGCTCGTGCTGATCACGATATCGCGACTGATCGAGCGACGGGCCTGGGACGTCGGCGAGGGAACGGTACGTGCATCCTTCCAGAATCTCGCCCGGATCGAGGACGAGAAAGGGACACGCGAGGTGTACGAGCGTCTCGTCGCCACGGACGTCGACGTTCACCTCTATGGGACCGCCGACCGGCTGCCCGCCGAGGACCTCAGGGGAATCGTCCACACCGGAGAGACACCCGATTTTCGCCGGAGCTGGTTCGTCCTCTTCGATCCACCCAACGCCGACGAGGACGCGATCGCGCTGGTCGCCTACGAGACCGAGCCCCGTACCTGGCGTGGATTCTGGACGTACGATCCCGTCCGAGTCCAGCGGATCGAGCGGTACATCGAGCGGGAACTCTGAGCGAGTCGCCGCCCTCGGCAGCGTGGATCGACAGCGGTCGCGTTCATCCACCAGGTCACGAAGCAGCGCGTTCAGCGGAGTCACAATCGCGAGTATCCGTATCCGGTGTACCTTTGGTCGGCCCCCACAAATCTCGCATCGATGGCAGTCGTCGAGAATCTCGTCGTCGTGTTTCTCGCAGGACTCGTAACTGCACTCGCGACCGGGCTCGGTGCGCTTCCCTTCTTCCTCTTCGACGACATCAGTACCCGTGCAAACGTCGCCCTCTGGGGCGTCGCCTCCGGGATCATGCTCTCGGCCTCCGTGTTCGGGCTCGTCGGCGAGGGCCTCGCAGAAGGGACGATCCTCGAAGTCGGAATCGGTGCCGTTGCCGGGGTATTGCTCGTCGTGGTCGCACACGACCTGCTGATGAACAGCGATCTCGACGCCAAGGATTACGAGGAGGCAGATTTCGCGAAACTCGTGCTCATCCTCGGCGTCCTGACGGTACACAGCTTTCCAGAAGGCGTCGCGATCGGTGTCTCATTCGCCGACCTCAACCTGGGAACGGGGATCGGCCTGCTCGGCCTCACGATCCCGCCTCTCGCCGTGTTCATGACCGTCGCCATTTCGATTCACAACGTGCCCGAGGGCACCGCCATCGCCATCCCGCTTCGCTCGATGGACGTCTCCGAGTGGCGGATGGTCTGGTGGGCAGTCTTCTCGAGCTTGCCGCAGCCGATCGGTGCCGTGCTGGCCTTCGGCTTCGTCCGCGTCGCCCGTGAGTTCCTGCCGATCGGCTTTGGCTTCGCCGCGGGAGCGATGATCTACCTCGTGCTCTCGGAGTTCATCCCGGAAGCGCTCGAACTCGGTGCCGACGTGCGACGTGGGGGCGTTCCGGAGCTCGCTGCCGGGCTGCTCGCGGGGATCCTCGCGATGGTGCCACTGCTGTTTATCTAATCGAACGCGGATGCTCGTGGTCGGCTCGACGGCACGACGCTGCGGGATTGCCTGGGCATCGAGTCGTGCACGCTGCCCCCAGCCGCTCTTTCACCGAACCATACCTTTATTCGCGTCACGACCCTAGTATCTGGTAATGTCCCCAGGTAGAATCAAGCGGGCGCTGAGTCGAGCACGGTACGCGGCGATGGGAGCGGCGATCGGCGGCGGTATCGGTGGATTGTTCAGCCGGAGTGCTGCGAGTTCCGGGGCGGCGATGGGCGCACTCGTCGGGGCCGCCTTCGGCGAGACGCGGCTCTCCGCACGCGAGCGCATCGACGACGTCAAATCGAAAGGCTCCCGCAGCGTGGATCGGATCCGTCCCTCGTCCTCCTCGGACTGACGATACTACCGACTTCCAAGTTCACTTCAGGTCAGTCCAGGTTCACTCCAGATTTACTCCAGGAATCGTGACTGGAGATCGCCCTCCGGAACCATACACCGGTCCTTCTTGCCGAACCACCGGTAGCGACGGCTCGCGACGAAATCGTACGTCCAGTTGCGCAGGCGACGCGGAACGACTCGCAGCGGCCATCCCAGTCGATAGATGCCACCGAGGTGGTAGCCGATCCGCAGGATTGCGCTGGATTTGACGTAGGCCTCGTCGCCTTCGACCAGCACGATCGACTCCAGTGCGTCGGGGTCGACCTCGTGGTCAGCCAGTAGCTCGCTCGCCGCGTCGGACTGTAAGGAGGCGAACGAGAACTGCCCGTCCGGGTCCCGTGGCGCGACGAACTGGACGAAGCCGCTGCAGAGATTACAGACCCCGTCGAAGAGGATGACGAGCTGCGCTTCGTCGGGATCGTCCGTCATCACTCGTACTGACGAACGGTCGTCGGTTGAGTGTTGCGATCACCACTACATCGGCGACGCAGCGAGGATTCTGTTGCACACTACTGGATCGGTTCACGAAACCACAGGCGGTGTTTGTGTCTCCATAACTGCTATACGTTCTACTCTCTCTGTTGCTATCCAGACGCATACCGGTACAGCATGGCTGACTCTGCAACACACTCTCGACTGGAGCGGATCGGCACCGGCATCGACTGGCTCGCGGCGAAGACCGCCAATCGTGTCGCGATCGATCTCCGCGCGCTCGCCGCACTCCGGATCGCACTGGGGACGCTGCTGCTCGTCGATCTCCTGTTGCGAACGCGAAACTTCGTCGTCTTCTACACCGACCGTGGGATCTATCCGCTCTCCTACCTCAACCCGGCACTGTCCGAGCCGTACTCGGTGCACGCCTTCGACGGGTCACTCGAGTTTCAGGCCCTCTTGTTCGTGATCGCGGGGCTGTTCGCGCTGTCTCTCCTGGTCGGGTACCATACCCGGACGGCGACGATCGTCTCGTGGTTCCTCCTCATGTCACTGCAGACTCGCAATCCGATCGTCCTGAACTCCGGTGACGTCCTCTTCAGGATGCTCCTCTTCTGGTGTATCTTCCTGCCGTTGGGCGAGCGGTGGTCGATCGACGCGCGGCGGATCGACCGGAATCGCGCCGGCGTTGCATCGCTCGCAACGCTCGCGATCATGGTGCAGGTCGTGCTCGTGTACGCGATCAACGCCGTTCACAAACTCCGGAGCGAGGAGTGGCTCGACGGCAGCGCGGTGCCGACAATCATGCACCTCGAACACTTCACGGTGTACCTGGGCCCGTACCTCGCAGACGTCGAACCACTGTTGCGGCTGGTAACGTTCGTCTGGCTCGGACTCGTCGTGGCGTCGCCACTCCTGCTCGTGCTTACCGGTTGGCCACGGGTGGTGCTCGCGAGCGCGTTCGCCGGCATGCACCTCGGGATGGCTGCGACGATGTCGATCGGGATCTTCCCGTTCGTCTCCGTCGCTGGCCTGCTCGTGTTCTATCACGCACCGGTCTGGGACCGACTGCAACGGGCCGCGACGGCGATCGGTGCGACAGCCCGATTCGGCAGCCTGCTGGATCGTCTCGACCGTCTGGATCCGTTGCCACCGTTGCGAATCAGGCCTCGCGATCGCCTCCCGGACGACGTGCCGGCCCCCGGGCCGACGGTCGCGTCGTTCGTGCTCCTGATGATGATTCCGTCCGTCATCATCTCCGGCGCCGCGTCCGTCGACGAAGCGTCGGTGCCGGACACTAGTGCCACGCTGCTCGATCACACCGAGATGGACCAGAGCTGGCAGATGTTCGCGCCGAATCCGGCGGACACGAGTCGCTGGTACGTCGGCGTCGGTAATCTCAGCGACGGCACCCAGGTCGATCCGTATCTCGGTGGCACTCCGTCCTTCGATCGGCCGCCGAACCCTGCGACGACGGTGCGGACTGCCCGCTGGCGCAAGGCCATCGTCTATACGCAGTACCATTCCCTGACGAACACGCCCGACTACCTCGGGAACTACCTCTGTGAGCGCTGGAACCGAACCCACGACACGACCCTCGAGACCGTTTCGATCTACGCGATGCAACAGGAGGTCGGTCCGGACGGGCCGGAGTCGTCGATCGAGCGCGACGACGTCATCGACGAGTACGACTGCAGTGAGGATACGATCCAGGCCTGACCGTCCAAACGACGTTCGGTCTCCGTCGCTACCTGGTTGAGCGCTGTCGTGGGGACGGCACCAGCGTCGCCGAGACGACGACGCCGGGTTTCGTTTTCGCAAAGGGGTAACGCCGGTTTTCGTTTACGCAAAGGGTATATGCCGCCCACTGTCACGTTCGAGCCAACGATTCGCTGTCATCGATGGCATCCAGCATCTCCACCGACGACATGAAACGAGGCCTCGTTCGTGGTGTCGACTGGTTCGGGGCCGCCTTCCAGGAACGCGTGCAGATCGACCTGCGGGCGCTGGCCGTGTTCCGCATCGCGCTCGGGAGCATCATCGTCCTCGATCTCATCCTCCGGGCCCGGAACTTCACCGCGTTCTACACGAACGACGGCGTCCTCCCGAACGAGGCGCTCTACGACAGTTACACCGATGTCCATTCCCTCCACGCGTGGGTGGGCGAGGCCTGGCTCGTCGCCCTCCTGTTCGTCGTCGCCGGGCTGCTCGGCGTGTCCATGCTCCTCGGCTATCGAACTCGGACGGTCACGTTCCTCTCCTGGATCATGCTGTTCTCGCTCCACAATCGGAATCCGATGGTGCTCAACGGGGGTGACGGGATGCTCCGCTTGCTGGTATTCTGGTCGATCTTCCTGCCGCTGGGCGAGCGCTGGTCGATCGACGCCAGTCGGTTCGATCGCGACCGAACGTCGGTCGCCACGATGGCGTCGCTGGCGATCCTCGCCCAGATCGTCATCATGTACGTCTCGAACTTCGTCCACAAGACCAGAGGTGAGGCCTGGATCGACGGCGAGGCAGTCCCGTACATCCTCACGCTTGACCAGTTCACTGTGTTGCTCGGCCCATATCTCGTTGAGTTTCCCGACCTCCTCGTCGCCTTCAGCTACGGTTGGATGGTGCTCATGGCACTGGCACCGTTCCTGCTCTTGCTCACTGGCTGGCCACGGGCCGCCGTCGCGACGGGGTTCGTCGGAATGCACCTCGGGATGCTACTGACGCTACAGATCGGCGTCTTTCCCCTCGTGGTCATCAGTGCTCTCCTCCTGTTCTACCCGCCGTTCGTCTGGGATCGCGCCGTGCAGGTGGCAGCACAGCGCGGCATTGTCGATCGGTTGCGTGCCCTCCGTGCTCGCATCGACGCCGCTCGTCCGTCGCCCACGATCCCGGGACCAGTCGTTCCCCTCCCAGCGACGCTCCCCGGTGCCCGCCCGGTACTCTCGACGATCGTTCCAGCGCTCTTTCTCGTCTTCATCATCATGGCCAACGCGCACGTTCTGGGGTACGCCTCGGCACCGCCCGAGCCCGGCCAGACGCTGCTCGACAAGACCGACAACGAGCAGAACTGGCGTCTGTTCGCCCCACATCCGCTGAAAGACACTCGCTGGTTCGTCGCGGAGGGGACGCTCGCGAACGGTGACACTGTCGACGCCAGACACGGCGGTCCGGTGCGATGGGATCGGCCACCGAACCCGGCCGACCGCGTCGGTACTGCACGCTGGCGCAAGTACCTCTCGAACGTGTACGGCGCGGACGATCAGCAGTCGTACTACGCCAACTATCTCTGTGATCGGTGGAACCGGACCCACGATTCACAGCTGGAGACCGTCGAGGTGCACGTGTTCAATCAACAGGGGACGCCCTGGGGCGGTGAGTCCGAGGTACAGCGCACGCGCCTCGTGGCGTACGACTGTTCCGGACCGCTAATCCAGCCCTAAGGAGCGCTTTCCTCAACAGCGCACAGCCCGACCGTCGACTCCCGACGGCGTACTCATCGCAACGCGCTCACTAACGAAGCCACTGCGGCGACTCCCACCGGCCGCTATGTCTTTCGCAGAGACCGTCTCCAGAATCGAGAATCTCACCGACGACCAACAGGAGTGCGTTGAGCTGTGCAACGAGGCAGTCGAGGTCTGTGAGTGGTGTGCGGATGCCTGTCTCGGCGATCCGGACATGGAGGAGTGTGCCAGACGCTGTCGAGACGTCGCCGATATCGCGTCACTGCACGCCCGTTTCTTGGCACGCGATTCCCGGTACAGTGACCACCTCGCCGAGCTCTGTGCCGAGGCCTGCGAGGCGTGCGCCGAGGAGTGTCGGAAGCACGACGCCGACCACTGCCGTGCCTGTGCGGACGTGCTTCCGGACTGTGCCGAGAGCTGCCGGATGCTGACGACCGCTTGATTGGTTCGGGTCCGCTCGCGACGACCCGGGCCGCTGTCGACGTTCCCGCCGGTTTTTGCCCCTGGGAGCCGACGGTCTGTACATGGCCGTCTACGAGCGAACGTCCCGCGTTCGGGCCCCGTTCGACGAGGTGTGGGAGTTCTACTCGAGCGTCGACGGGCTCGTCGCGCTCACGCCGAACTGGCTGGGACTCAGGATCGAGGCCGTATCCGGCCCTGACGGCGAACCCGATCCCCCCGAACTCGTGGAGGGTACGACGATCGAACTCTCCTTGCAGCCGTTCGGCCTGGGCCCTCGACAGCGCACGACCTCGGTGATCGTCGAGCGTCGTCGGGGGGACGGCACCGCGCTCTTTCGCGATCGCATGGTCGAGGGGCCCTTCAGCGAGTGGCTCCACACGCACGCCTTCTACGCTGGGGACGGCGACACGATCGTCAGAGATCGCATCGAGTACGATCTGCCCGGTGGGACGCCGGGCCGCCTCGCAGCGCGAGCGATGATCGTCGGCATGGCGCCGATGTTCCGATACCGGCACCGTCGAACGCGGGACCACCTGGAGGACTGAGGGCACGATCCAGAATCGGTCGTCGGTCCCACAACGGGCAAGACCCCTCGCCGATTCGATCTGCCTGTGAGTGAGTTCGTCGACTCGGTCGGGGACCGGCTCGGCCGCACCTCGACACCGATTCCGCTTCTCGCACTCGTCGTCGCGGTCGTCGGTGTCGCCTGGAGTGCGATACTGATCCGGTGGAGTGACGCCCCGAGCGACGTCATTGCGTTCTATCGAGTCCTGTTCACGCTGCTCGCCGTCGCGCCAATCGCCCTGATCAGGCACCCGGATTCGTTCGACCGAATCGCTCGACGTGACCTCGTCGTTGCGACGGTCGCGGGAGTGGCGCTCGCGGTGCACTTCCTGGCGTGGATCGAGAGCCTGTCCTGGACGAGCGTTGCCGTCTCCGTGACGCTCGTCCAAACGCAGCCCGTGTTCGTTGCGCTGGGCGCAGTGATCGCACTCGACGAGCGGGTCGACCGCCGGACGATCGTTGGCATCGGCATCGCTCTCGGCGGCGCCACCGCGATGACGCTCGTCCAGAGTGACGCCTCGCTACCGACGGGCGGTTCCGCACTCGTCGGGAGCACGCTCGCCGTGCTCGGCGCCGTTGCCGCTGCGGGCTACGTCCTTGCCGGCCGATCCCTGCGCCAGCGGATTCCGATCCTCCCGTACGTGACGGTCGTCTACGCCGCCTGCTGTGGAACGCTCTTCGTCGCCGTTGCGCTCGATACGGCAGCGATCGGCGGTGCCCTGGGTGGTGACACACCCCCGACCACTCCACACGCACTCGTTGATCCCGACGCATTCCTCGGCTATCCCGCTCGAGAATGGCTCCTCTTCCTGGCGATGGCACTGGGGCCAGGGCTGCTCGGTCACACGGTCGTCAACTGGACGCTCGAACACCTCCGGTCGACGGTCGTGAGCGTCGCACTCCTCGGTGAACCCGTTGGTGCAACGGTCCTTGGCGTCGTACTACTCGGCGAAGTGGTCGGGTTGGGCGTCGTCGCCGCGATGGCGATCGTCCTCGCAGGCATCTACGTGACCGCAACGGCGCGATCCTGAGAGTCCACTCGATTCATTTCCGGGGACGAAGCCGTCCGCGACGGTTGTGGCGGACGGAACGAATGTGGCGGACGGAACTAATCTGACAGACAGAATGAATGTGGCGGACGGAACACCTCCGACAGACGGAACGAATTCGAACCCACTGTGAGCGACGTGGCCATCATCCGTCGGGAGACGCCTCAGGAATCGTGCAGCGGGCCGTGTCCGTTCGGCCGTGGTTGGGTCCGTCGGTCCGCCACGTCGAGAGCGGGTCCGTCGCCGTCGAGTCCGAGAGTGACGCCACCGATGGTCCGCCGATACACGTTGGTGCGGCGGCCTCGCCTGGACGGTTCCCGCCCCTGGCAGACGAGCAACTCCGCCGCCTCCAGCTCGTCGATCCGCCGGTAGCAGGTCGCAATGGGGACGTCGAGCTCGTCGCTGAGCTGCTGGGCCGACTTCGGCCGATCCGCAGCGGCGAGAATGCGAGCGGCGTACTTGCCGCCGAGTGCAGCGAGCAGCGATTCGATTGCGTCGGGATCGTCGTCCGCCGGCGACTCCACCATGGCAGCTTCCTTCCGCTGTCGACGATTTGAATCTTGTGACGCGCGGTCACGGAACGTCTGGTGTGTACGAGGGCCGCGGACGGTCCACTCGTCGACGCAATCGCGTCGGCACTCGGCGCTGCTCGCGCTCACCGATGGCCTCCATCTCCACGCCGGTGGTTTCAGCGTACAGACTCCCGTCAGGCCCTGTGGATACGGATCGGGTCGATCAGGACGATCGCCTCGTCGTCGATGGGGACCGTCCCCCGAACGTGCCGAATCGATCCGACCGTCGGCGTCACTGCATCCACGG
>Ga0207771_101167_pt1 | contig 12261 bp, 10 predicted proteins | sample A23M2SouthBayCA_2_FD_187731 | JGI IMG/M metagenome (GOLD analysis project Ga0207771, IMG submission 187731) | Aerobic enrichment media microbial communities from Eden Landing Ponds, California, USA - A23 M2 (2) (SPAdes) | ecosystem: Environmental > Aquatic > Marine > Unclassified | place...
TCCCCCCTGTAGTCTTGCGAAACGGGTTTTCCCCTATCTACCTGGTTAGCTAGTTGGACTTCAACGACTCCAGCTCTGCCCATCGGTCATACGCCTGTTCCAATTCCTGCTCGATTTCTTTAAGGCGTTCTTTCTGAGCCATGACATGTTCATCATCGTGCTCATAGAAAGAAGGATCGCTCATCTCGCTATAGAGCTGTTGCTGTTCAGCTTCAAGCGCTTCGATGCGGTCGGGCAACTGTTCCAGCTCGCGCTTATCGTTATAGGAAAGCTTTTTCTTATTTTCGGGGGATGGTTTTGTCTCATCCTCCTCACTCTCCACAGGCGATTTATCCGACGCTGCAGGTGCCTCCTCGTCTTCGGATGACTCCTTTGTTTGCGTGCCGGTAACGGCGGCCTGCGTGGTGGGGCCGTCACTGCTCTCTTCTTTCTGCTTTACCCAGTCATCGTAGCCGCCGACGAACTCCCTGACACTCCCGTCGGACTGCATGGCAAAGATACCGGTCACGACATTCTCGAGGAAAGCACGGTCGTGACTGACCAGTAAAATCGTGCCGTCAAAATCGACCATTTTCTGTTCGAGCAATTCGAGCGTATCGGTGTCGAGATCGTTCGTCGGCTCGTCCATCACCAGGAAGTTGGTCTGACGTGCAAACAGGTTCGCCAGCATCAACCGGTTTCGTTCTCCCCCGGAAAGCAGCTTGACCGGACTTTTGGCCCGTTTCTTGGTAAACAGAAAGTCCTCCAGGTATCCGACCACATGCTTTTCATAGCCGTTGACCTCGACCACGTCCTTATCCCCGACCACATTTTTGTACACCGGTTTCTCCTCGTCAAACTGCGCCCGGTGCTGATCAAAATAGCCGACTTCCAGTTTGGTGCCGTGCTTGACCCAGCCTTCGTCGGGTTCCAGCTCTTTCAACAGCAGCCGAATCAACGTCGTCTTACCCGATCCATTCGGACCGACAATCCCGATTTTGTCGCCCCGCATAATCGTCGTCGTAAAGTCACGAATCACCGGTTCGGCCATATCCTCATAGCCGAATCGCAGGTTTTTAGCTTCAATGACCTTGTCGCCCGACCGTTTGGAATCCTGCACGCGGATTTTGGCCTGTCCCGGCCGTTTGCGCCATTGGCGTTTTTTCTGACGCATCTCCTGCAGTTTTCGAACGCGTCCCATATTACGCTGTTTCCGGGCTTTCGGCGTACGTGACAGCCACTCTTCCTCTTTCTCGATTTTTTTCTTGAAATTGTGCCACTGCTTTCGCTCTGCCTCCAGGGCTTCTTCCTTACGCTTTAAGTACGTTTCGTAGTCGCAATCCCAGTTACTCAGCATCCCGCGATCAATCTCCACAATACGGGTGGCAATCTTGCGGAGAAAACGCCGGTCATGGGTTACAAACAAAAGCGACGAATCCAGGTTGGTCAAAAACTCCTCGAGCCAGCGAATCGAATCGATATCCAGGTGGTTGGTCGGCTCGTCGAGCAACAGCAAGTCGGGCTGCCCCACCAGTGCTCGTCCGAGCAACACCCGTCTTTTAAGTCCGCCGCTAAGCTCCTGATATTCCACCTCCGGATCCAGCTTTAGTCGATCAATTACTTCATCGACCCGCTGGTGCACGCTCCAGCCGTTATCCACGCTGAGCTTTTCGTGCAACTGATCCAGCTTTTTCATCAGCTTAGGATCATCACCCTTTTCGCCCAGCTGGGTACTGACCCGGTGAAACTCCTTGATCATATCCCCCTTTTCATCGAGCCCCTCGGCAATCAGGTTATACGTAGTCCCTTCCAGATCCTGCGGCACTCGCTGCGGGAGCAGTCGAATACGTGCGCCCTGCCTGATCTCCACCTTGCCCGAGTCCGGTGTGATCTCCCGGTTCAACAAACGAAGAAGCGTCGTCTTGCCCGATCCGTTTCGACCCAGCAGGCAAACACGTTCATCTTCTTGAATTTGAAGATCGGCGTTCTCAAGCAGATTCGGTCCGCCGAATGAAATACTGACTTTTCGTAGACCTACGATTGACAATGTTATTAATGGATTTTGCTATTTGTTGATTTTAATTGCGGGTAATACGGGGAGTTGCGCACGAGAAGAAGGTGAAAGGTGAACGTGTATACCAGCAGGTATTGATGTGGTGTATATACAGGACTGTATTACGCGCTCGAATAAACGTTCACCTTTCACCCTTCACCTTTCACCTTCTGAGCCAAGGCGCCATTCGTATTGAAGGCTTCTTTTTGTTCACCATTTACAATCAAGTCATCTTCTTGGAAATCGAGATTCAGCGTTTGTCCGTGCCGCATGGTTATGAAATCGTCTTCGATGCCCTGTTCTTTGGTAATTTTCTTGAGCAGGCGAGGCGGCTCGTCCATGTCTTCATCCGCCAGCACAAACGTGCCCCAATGCATACCGACCGAAAAACGAGACTTCACATCATGATGAATGCGCACCGCTTCTTCGGGATCTACGTGGATCGGGTTCATGAACCAACGAGGCTTGTAGGCGCCGATCGGGATGAGCGACAGATCCATCGGTCCGTATTTTTCACCGATCTCCTTGAAGTCGGGTGAATACCCGGTATCGCCGGCAAAATAGAACGTGAAATCGCCGTGCTTCATCACCCAACCGGCCCAGAGCGAATGGTTACGGTCAATCAAACTCCGACCACTGAAATGCTGAGTGGGCACGGCATGCACCGTCCAATCTTCAATACGGCTTTTATCCCACCAGCCCATCTCGGTCACCCGATCAATCCCGCGCCTGAGAAACCAATCTTTAACGCCCAGCGGGACCACAAAGTGAGGTGGGTTCTCCTGTTGATCATAAATTCGCAGGAGCGTAGTTCGATCCATGTGATCGTGATGGTTGTGAGAGAGAATAACCAGGTCGATCTCCGGCAAGTCTTCAATCTTCAAGCCCGGGGGCGTTTTACGGCTGGGCCCCAGCCAATCGATCGGCGAAGTGCGTTTGGTCATATGGGGATCAGTCAGGATGTTATACCCGTCATACTGAAACAAAAACGAGGCATGCCCAATCCAGGTTAGCGTAGATTCTTCCGTATTGCTTCTCAGGAACTCCGGATCATTCTCGGCCAGCGGAAACCTTACCACTTTGATATTCACCCCGAGCGACTCCCACTGCCACTTCACGGCCGACCACACTCCGTGATTCATAATGGGATAGTTGTTGTAATAGGATTTTTCCGAGGTAAAAAAATAGGATTGAATACCTACAAAGAAAGACAGCAGGAATACAGCTATTACAAAGAAAATAAAATATTGGACTAACCAGGATGGATTCATCATATCAGGTATTTGTCGCTATCTCCGCTGACAAATGATCAGAAGTATGTTACCGCCTTTTATTAATTCAAAATTATTGGTTTGTTGCAGGCGTCCATTTCAACGATCTCTTTGTTCGGCTCCGGTTTCCACCAGCTCATTGAGTTAACTTAATATATGATATTTAATGGGTATATGTACAATGATTCTTGAAGTTCATATTTTATTACTGAATTGAAGTCGAATTATTATATTAAAGGGGCCAGAAAATGGGTAGCAAACGGTTTAAAGCGTTCCGTGTTTATGAAGAGCAATCGGGATCATTCAAACACGTCGTTGAAGACCGTTCTATAGACGATTTACCCAACGAAGGCGTCCTTATACGGGTCCATTATTCCTCTCTGAACTATAAAGATGCGCTTTCGGCCTGTATTCACAAAGGTATCACGCGTTCCTATCCCCATACTCCCGGCATAGATGCAGCCGGAATTGTTGAAGACCCGGGTGAATCTGATTTCAATCACGGCGATCCTGTAATAGTCACCAGCTATGATCTGGGTATGAATACGCCGGGAGGATTCGGTCGGTACATCCGTGTTCCGGCTGACTGGATTGTTTCCTTGCCGCAGGGCCTCTCACTTCGTGAAAGCATGATCCTTGGCACGGCCGGATTCACGGCGGGGCTGGCCTTCTGGCGACTTGAATCAGGGGGGATCGAACCGCAAACCCATCCCGATCTGCTGGTCACCGGCGCCACCGGCGGAGTCGGAAGCCTGTCGGTCATCATGGGCTCTTCCACCGGATATAATGTGCATGCCATCACCGGAAAACAGGATCATCATGATTTTTTAAAAAAGTTGGGAGCCAATCGCATTTTTGCCCGGAAAGAGCTTTCCGGGCAAACCGACCAACCGCTCCTTAACCGTCGCTGGAATGCCGGTATTGACACGGTCGGCGGCCCTCCCCTGGCCAACCTGCTCAAATCTATCCACATGGACGGTGCAGTTGCCTGCTGCGGCAATGTAGCAGGAGATCACCTGGCTGTCAGTCTTTATCCATTTATTTTACGGGGTATCTCACTTATGGGAATAGACTCCGGCAACTGTCGCATGTCACGCAGGTTAACGATTTGGAAACGTCTGGCGACTCAATGGAAACCCGGTTCACAAATCCTTGAACAGATAACAACGGTCCGCACTCTTGAATCGTTATCCGATACCATCCAATCCATGCTTGATGGCCAATTGAGTGGACGGGTATTGATAGACTTGGGAGGGAAGGAGTAATCACATCGTTAATCGAACAGAGAGAGGTACTTAAATTATTCCGATGCGACATTGCCGGCAGCCGACGAACCGCATTCAGCTCGAAACACATTGATAAGGGCTGTACTTAGATCTTTCGAACGAATCGGCTTAACGAGGAATTCCGCGCAACCGATTTTATGGGCCTCTTTATAAGAATCTTCAGTGGAATGCCCGGAAATATAAATTACCGGAACCTGTAAAAAATTGAAGATCTTTTCGATTGCCTCAAAGCCATCGATATTGCCTCTGAGCTTAATATCCATCAGGATGGCATCCGGTTGATTTTTACGGGCCAGCTCAATGGCCTCCTCCCCGCTTCTGGCTTTACCGGCCACTTCATAACCAAGCTCCTCGACCATGCGAGCTTCCACCATGGCCAGCACCAAATCATCTTCAACAATTAAAATACGTGGGTTTCTTGCTTCCATGAACAGCTTTTATTAGTAATTCCGAACCCTAAGACCCCCAGCATCAGCTAAGATAGAAGCAATTTTATTAAATTTGTCTAACATTATCAAGTAAAAACTTAAGAATTTCCAATCTTATTAACTTTCACCATCCACGATTTCGTTTTTTCATCCAGCAGTAGGCTTTAAAATAACTAACAACTTCGTCTTTCAATATCGTACGGTCTTTTAATTACGAGCTCCCATCCCCTCTATATCTTTCATCTTTCTATCCGCCACCTGCTCATAGAACATGTATATTACTGCAGATCAAAGCTAATAAACGCTACTGTAGCTCACAATCGCTTGCAGGTACCGCCTGTACTAATTATTATTGTCTCCGACCGGGGATTTTAATTTAATCACTTTTTTGAACCGAATTAATGGTTGAATGGCTGAATCTGAGGGTAATAAACGCAATACTATATCCGAAAAACTCACCCGCCTGGTGGGCGGAGCTCAACGATTACGGTGGATAAGTGTCGGTTTTGCCATTCTTTTAATTGCGGGAGCTATTGGCATATCGGGACATATACCCGAACAGGACGGTCATTATGGTTTTTGGTCGGTACTGCCTCCCCTCGTGGCCATCGTGCTTGCCTTCTGGATGCGCGAGGTGGTCAGCGCCCTGTTTATAGGCATTGTACTGGGTGGCGTTATTTCCGGCAAACTGAATATCGTACAGGAGTTTTTGATACCGGCTATTGGGACCGAAGATTTTGCTTTGATTCTGCTGGTTTATCTCTGGGCTCTTGGCGGACTAATCGGATTATGGACACGCACCGGAGGCGCTCGCCGATTTGCCAAATGGGCCGGTCAGCGTATTGTCCGGGGACCTAAAACAGCCAAATTTTTTACCTGGATTATGGGGCTCATTTTTCACCAGGGAGGTACCGTCAGTACCGTCCTTACCGGCGCTACCTCCAGGCCTATCGGCGACCGTCACAAAGTTTCTCACGAGGAGATGTCGTATATGGTCGATTCCACCGCCTCGCCCGCCGCCACACTGATACCTTTTAACGCCTGGCCCATCTATGTCGGCGGACTCGTTAGCGGTACCATCCCGCTGTTCCAAAATGCCCAGGATGGTATCAATTTCTTTTTTCAGGCGTTACCCTTCAATTTTTATGCGATCTTTGCCATCCTGCTAACGCTGTTATTTGCCTGGGAGAAATTACCTTTTATACCGGGTAAAAAGATGAGAAATGCCATTGACCGGGCTCGTTCCACCGGAGAGGTCAACCGGGCAGAGGCCACTCCTCTGACTGCGGAAGAGTTGACCGACGTTGAGGTACCGGAGGATTATTCGCCGGGATTAATTGACTTTGTCGGTCCCATCGGGACCCTGCTGGGTGTTGCCATCATCCCGTACCTGGCTTCCTACTTTATCCTGGGTCACACGGAGAATCCGACGTTATTAATAGCCGAAGCGTTTGTACTGGCCGTACTGGCGGGAATGGGTATCGCGCTGGCCAAGGGCATGGAGCTGCAAGAAGTGATCGACGGATTTGTGGACGGCTGCAAAGGAGTTACGATTGGAGCGATCATACTGGCCCTGGCGGTCACCCTCAAAGAGGTTGCCGTAGCGGTTGGTACTGCCGAATATGTCGTTGCCGCTGTCGGGGATATATTGTCACCGATCGTATTACCCGGCCTGCTCATGGGACTCTGCATGCTCATCGCTTTCGCCGCCGGTACCTCCTGGGGGACGTATGCGGTGGTATTCCCGGTGGCTATGCCGCTGGCATGGAGTGTCCTGGCCGACCCTTTCTTCATTACCCTCTGCTTTGGTGCGGTGATCGGAGGCAGCGTCTTCGGCGATCAATGCTCGCCCATATCCGATACCACGATTTTGTCATCGCTTGCTACCGGAACGGACTTGATGGACCACGTATATACCCAACTTCCCCTGGCACTGCTGGCAGGCGGACTTGCGGTAGTGGTCTATACCGGACTTGTGGCGATTTTTGTGTAGATCATCTTCGATTTTCATAGCATAATTTTGGGATTAATTAATAAACTTCAATTGGCAGCCAACTTTTGGTTCCGATTGGATTGAATGCTACAATTATTCATCCCCGCACCAATAACACCATACATCCTGTCCTATGACCCCGTCACGACTATTTACTTCCGTTATGATTTTAACGATGGTAGGCATCCTGCAATTACCGGGAGTGTTTGCCCAGGATTCTGCACTTGTGATCCGGGATATTACCCTGGTCAATCCAGGGGAGAAACCGGCCGGCAACCAAACGATTGTGATCCAAGGAGATAAAATCCGGGATGTTGGTCTTTCCGGGGAGATAGCTATACCCGATGCCGCGCATATCATAGAGGGGAAGGGGAAGTATGCCATTCCAGGTTTAATAGATACACATGTTCACTTTTTTCAGTCGGGCGGCCTCTACACCCGGCCTGATATTATTGATCTGAGAAGCCGGGTGCCCTACCAGCAGGAATTACAACGTATTCGCAATGAATTGCCTGAAACCTTCCGGCGTTATTTGCGAAGTGGCGTAACTGCTGTAGCGGACGTCGGCGGACCGATGTGGAACTTTGAAGTCCGCCGCCGGGCGCGTCAAAGCTCACGCGCCCCGCTGGTTACGGTCGCCGGTCCCTTAATCTCCACTTACCAACCGCAGGCACTGACCACCGGCGATCCCCCGATTATCAAACCGCCTTCAATCGACTCGGCCCGTTCCCTGGTCCGCGCTCAAGTGCAGCAAGGGGCGGATTACATCAAAATCTGGTACATCGTTCGTTCGGGAGATCCCTCTAAGCATCTCGAGCTGGTATCGGCTGCCATCGACGAAGCCCACCGGCACAACAAGCCCGTACTCGTGCACGCCACTGAACTTACGACAGCCCGGGCCGCCGTAGAAGCCGGTGCAGACGCCCTGGTTCACAGTGTTACCGATACCGTCGTTACAGACTCATTTGCTCAACTGTTGAAAAAGAACGATGTCATTTATACCCCGACCCTTACGGTTTTTGAAAGCTATCCCGAAGTGTTTAGCCAGCAGATCGATTTGACCCTGGAAGAGCACCGGTGGTCGGATCCCGAGGTTATTTCATCCCTCTTCGACCTCTCCAAGATGCCAGCCGACTCCCTCCCGCGATTCATACAAAACGCCATGAAACAAAAAGACAAAGTTACAACTGACCAGGAGGCCCTCAAAAACCTGAAACTTCTTTATAATGCCGGAGTCACTATAGCAGCCGGAACAGACGCAGGTAATATCGGTACACCGCACGGACCGGCTATATATCGTGAATTTGAATTGATGCGGCAAGCCGGCTTATCCCCTTCTGAAATACTGGAAACAGCAACGATTAACGGTGCCCGTTTTATGGGAAAGGAGAAAGATCTCGGGTCAATCAGGGAAGGCAAGCTAGCGGACCTGCTGGTTTTGGAAAAGAATCCACTCGAGGATATCAAAAACACCGGCTCCATCTACCGGGTAATTAAAAACGGAGAAAGCCACAACCCTGAGCAGCTATTGGAAAGCAGTCCTGCAAAAGTGGTGCAACGACAAGTTAATGCCTACAATGCACGGGACATCGAAGGATTTGCCTCTTTCTACAGTGAGGATATTCGAATTTACGCTCATCCGAAGCAACTGCGGTTCAGCGGTCGGGATACCCTTTACGCCCGGTACAAGACTCAATTTGAGTCTAATCCCAAACAACACGCAGCCATCCAAAAAAGGATTGTGCTGGGGAACCATGTATTTGACCGGGAGCGGGTAACCGGTTTATCCCGTAATGGCCCTATACAGGCAGTGGCCCATTATGTTATAGAAAATGGGAAAATACAGGAAGTCTACTTTACCCATTAATTATCTCGAACCACCGAGTACCTATAGTCCGCGTACTGTTAAAAGAACCGAATCGTAAGCTTCTAACCCAATTTAGTTGGAGCTTGTTGTATCGGTCGTGGCGAATTCCCAAGTCTTGGGTTGCTGTAATGCATTACCACCCATATCCTGAACGTTATCGACCGTTACACGGTAATCGGCATTGTTATCAAGGCTGTCGTCGGCGGGCGTAAACGTCGCTACTGAACCACTTATGCTTACACTACCGTTTTCGACCGAGTCGTTTGCGGCAAATACGACATTAAACACGTCATCCGGACTACCCGCAGCTTCGATTTCTTCCGAAAACTGAACGGAAATGGTCGTATCCAGCGCAACGCCGGTAGCTCCTTCCGCGGGAAATACCGAGGCGATTGTCGGCGGTATATCTTCCGTGGAAAACGTCCAGATCTTTTGACCTTCCATCTTGTTTCCCTCCAAATCAGCAACACTGTCTACCGTTACACGGTATTGCGCGTTACTATCCAGCAGGGAATCCTGAGGAATAAACCGGGCCGTATTACCTTCAACCTCATATGACCCACGCTCCAGCGAATCATTCTCGGCAAAAACAACCTCGAATCTATCCTGTCGCACCGTTGAAGGAGGAATTTGTTCGGAAAATACCACCGTAATACGTGTATCGATAGGCACATTGTCGTCACCGTCCTCGGGACTTACCGAGGTGATGGTCGGTGGATCCTGCTCAACAGATACCTGCTGAGCATCACATCCTGTTAACAATATACCTACTACTAATGCAAACCCTAACGTTTTGTTCAACATATCTCAATCTAAGCTTTGGTTATCACGAATAATTTTTCAAATACAGAAAGTAAATTAAGTCAACTGCACTGCATGTCCAAATCGTATTCTACATACCGATTGTGACAAAGGTTAACTAGTCTTTTACTGAAACGCAAATGCGAAAATCGGGCGGCGACCGGTAATACCTACAATCATCACCACTCTGCCGGAAACAAGTACCAACTAGCATAAAAGTAAGAAATCAGCTTTTCGATTCATCAATAGTATATAACAAGCGTTAACATTCAATAACAGGAGGCATATATTATGCAGCAACTCAACAAGCTATCCGGAATCGCCCATTGGCTGCCCAGGCTATCTCTTGCAGCCATTTTTATCTATCATGCATTCCCCAAAGTGGCCATGACCGGCCAGGTCTCCTCTATGATGGGGATGCCGTTTGCCATGGTCCTCATTATAGGGTTGGTTGAAATTGCCGGGGGGCTTTTAATACTCTGGGGCGGCTTTGGACCCGATTGGGCAACCCGGCTCGCGGGATTAATTTTTACCGTAATCATGATCGGTGCTATTGCCATGGTTCACGCTCAACATGGCTGGAATTCCATAAATATGGGCAACAACGGCGGACGAGGTATGGAGTTCCAGGTATTGATTATTGCCGTTTCATTACTCTATGCCTTCAAAGGTAACGCCATTAAACGAAAAGTGACCGGACAGGAGTAATTTAACTTGACCGATGCAAAGTATGAAGAGAGGAGGAGTATTGCATCCTCCTCCTTTATACCTTTTTTATTAGATATTAACCTTCCTGAATCCTAATTTTTATCATCCTCGAACAAGAACTTAAGCTACCTTTCATGGATTGGGTATTGGCACTATCAATTCTCGCGGTCATCTTATTTGTGATTCATGCCATTTACTCATTCCAGGGAAGCAGTCCATCGAAGAGATCAACGTCCAACCTAAAGAGCGCAAGCATCAAAAGCCGGGCTGTTTCAACCGACCATGATCAGTTCAAGAGCGAATTGACCGGGGTTGCAGTTTATAACAAAGACGGTACGAACCGGCAAAAACTGATCCGGGACCTTAAAAAAGGTGACGAGCTAAAACTGCGTCTTGATTCATCCAGGGAAGACAAAGCCCCTGCCATCGCCGTACTGGGCCCATCGAATCAGAAAATCGGATATGTAGATGAGGTGACTTCACGAATTCTGATCCCCCGACTCAGGCAAGATATACCCTTTAAAGTGGTCGTTGACCGGATTAAAAGTGCCCCCCGAACATCCGTAAAAGATGTCGTTGTTTCGATTGAAAAGAAGGCAACCTAGGAGTCGTAGGAGTCCAATTTCGGCGTCGGAACCGAGGGCGTCACAATGACTTTATCAATTTGCGCCTGCTGCCAATCGATAAGCCCTTGGGCGGGATTAGGGCATCAATTGGTTGGACAGATAGAGCTCTTGAATGGTAGTGACCCTTCCTAAATATTGGATAATTCAAAAGTAGAAAATTCGGGCAAAATTCCTAACTTGCGACTAATCAAATAATAAGAATAAGACCGGAAATTAAATTATATAAAGGAACCGGGGTTGAAATCTTGAACCACCCGACCGACTAAGAGTATTGGACTTCGAGTGGTCTGTCTGCTAAGTTTTCTTCCTAAAGGAAAACTTAGCTACCACTATGAAGAATAAAAAGTCTTATTCGGCGAAATTTAAGTTTCAAGTTGTCATGGAAGCCCTACAGTCGGACCGGCCAGACAGCGAAATAGCCCGGCATTACGACGTGCATCCGGTCACGCTGTCGAATTGGAAGAAGACGTTTAAGGAAAATGGCCCACAAGTGTTTGGCGGAGATAAGGAGCTGAAGAAGAAACAAGAAGAAGTGGATCGGATGGAAAAATTGCTGGGCCAAAAAGAGGTCGAGATTGCCATGCTTAAAAATTTTTTGGACGAGAACTGACGCGGGAGGAGAAAATGCAGTTGGTTCACAACCACAAAGATACCCATGGGCTTAACCAATGTTTGGAAGCAGCGGGCGTGGCCAAGAGCAGTTATTATCATTGGTCCGATCCGCCGGAGACCGATCGCCGCCAGTTTGACCGGTGGCTGAGAGATAAACTCTCGGAGGTAATCGACGATTATCCGGAATACGGTCGACGCCGATTGCTGCCCGAGCTGAACGAGCGGGTCGAACCGCACATAGGCGAGACGAAGCTACGTAAGCTGTTGTCCGAACAAGGGCTGGCTCTCAAACAAGCGACCAGCCCGCCTCCAGAGAGCGGTCCACGCCGGATCATTAAGCAGGCGGCGGGCCAGCTCAACAAGGTGGCCGGGCGCACGTTCCGTCCATTGCGGATGGTATCGGGTGATTTTACCGAGATCCCGTTTGACGGCGGCCGTCGCAAGGCCCATTTGATGGCTTTTGTGGACCCGGTCAGCCGGTGGATTCCCGGCTGGGCGATTGGGCCATCGGATAATACGGACCTAGCTCTCAAGGCCCTGGACCGGCTACGAACGACTTATGAGAAGCTAGGACTCGACATGGATGAGCTCACGATCCATCAGGATCAAGACGCCGTATTCACCAGTTATCGGTGGC
>Ga0207771_101168_pt1 | contig 12246 bp, 10 predicted proteins | sample A23M2SouthBayCA_2_FD_187731 | JGI IMG/M metagenome (GOLD analysis project Ga0207771, IMG submission 187731) | Aerobic enrichment media microbial communities from Eden Landing Ponds, California, USA - A23 M2 (2) (SPAdes) | ecosystem: Environmental > Aquatic > Marine > Unclassified | place...
ATCGACGAGGCGAAGGCGATCATCGAGCGTGAGGCGTACCCTGACGAGATGGTCGCGTTCCGAGAGGATCTCCGAGAGCTGGAGTCGTTCGGCGGCGTCGCCCGGCGCGTGTTCGAACAGTACGGCCGTTCTGGCCCGACCGCAGACGTCGTTCTCGACACTATCCAGTCGGTCCATAGAACGACGACGTTCACCCGTGGAGAGCTGCTCCGATTCATCGAGGAGGCGATTGCTGATGGGAGTACACACGACGTCGACGCCGGGGCTGGGACGAACGCGGTGACTGTCCAGACGATCCACGCAACGAAGGGGCTCGAATACCCGATCGTTATTCTCGCGAATATGAACGCCAACAAGTTCCCGTCTTCTGGTGGAAGCGGGAGCGATATCGCATATACCGACCCGATTGGCCTCCGCCAGCGGAAGGTGTACTCAGAGGAGGCACACGACGTCCCCCATGTCTACGACAGTTGGAAGACAGACGTTCTCAATCGATGCCTCCCTCAGAACTATGACGAAGAACGTCGGCTGCTCTATGTAGCTGTCACGCGCGCTGAGAGCCACCTCGTCTTGACTGGCGGCACTGGCCCGAATTCGTTCCTCGACGTGCTTCCCGTGGATGTCGACGATGTCGATCCCGACCTATCTGCGTTCGATCCAGAAGACGGCGAGCATTCGCCATACACGGTTGACGTTCCGGAGCCTGATGGACCGGCAAGCTACTCACCACACACCTTCATCGATGACGCCGTCTTCGAAGGGAATACTGGCGGCCGGGGAATGGAGTTCGGCTCAGACGTCCACGAGTTTGCGGAACGGTATGTTCTCGGTGAGGCAGTCGAAACCGGCGATAACCCTGACAAGGAGCACGTGAAGGCGTTACTCGACTCACTCGATGGTGAGACGAGAGCCGAGATCGATGCGTTCCTTCCGCTTACCGTCGACGGCGAGAAGGTAACGATAGGCGGTATCATCGACTTGCTCCACGTGACAGCTGACCGTGTCGAAATCATCGACTACAAAACCGATCTCACAACGCACGCAGAAGATGAATACCGGAAGCAGCTCAGTATCTACTACCATGTCGTCGCCGACCAATATCCCGATCGGTCGGTCATTGCATCTATTTTCTACACCGATGATGCCACTCGGCACAATATCACCCCTCTCGATAAGGCGGCTCTTCGAGAGCTTGTACTAACACATAGTGTTTAAATTACTTGTCTCGTGGGTACTGAGCACTAGACACTCAATGGTCGAAATTCCCAACTCCCTTCGCTCTCTGTTCAGTGCTCCAATTAATGAGCAGGATGGGACGTACATAGTGGAAGTTCCCTCGAGTGAAGTAGATCGTGAAGCGTTGTCAGCTGACGAAACGTATCGCGTAGCGATTCTGGAATCCCCAGTCTCGACGGAGTCGTCAGTACAACAGGAGTCACAGAGAGCCCCTACTCGTGAGACTGCGAGCCATTCTCCCTCCGGACCCCCTGTTGCGGAAGGCGAAGTACGTGATGTGACCATCGAAACAGTCGGCGATCAGGGCGATGGTATCGCAAAAGTCGAACGTGGTTACGTCGTGATCGTCCCCGAAGCTCAACCCGGCGACGAGCCAACCATCGAAATCGAACAAGTTCAAGAGAATGTAGCGTTTGCGAGCATCGTCGATAGGGACCCGCGAGCGCTGTGATCATCTGAGCGGGGAGAATTCACCTCGACACACTACTCATATTTCAACCTCGTAAGAGAACAAAAGACACGTATCAAATTTATTCTCCAAGATCGTGATGTTTTCGATGTGACGACGCAGACGAATTTTCCATGTTACATTAAGTGATCAGGAGAATTGACGTTTAAACCGGTCTATGGTGATCAGGATTCAATAAGGGCTGTCCATCCCCATCTACGCTAGACGGAACGTACCACCATTCGGGTATCATATGCCGTCCTCCTTGGGGATCAAACTCGAAAGCCTTCTTCGGGAATCTCGGTAAGTTTTCGTGTAACATTTCCGAAGGCCACCCTCCGTGATCTCTTATCCGCCTAGGTAAATGATCATTTAAGATCATATACCCTACAGAAACGATATCGAACGGGGCACAGGGTATTCTTGGATATTCAGGGTAGTTCACACTGTGTGGTTCTGGATCCCACCTCTCAATTGCAGCCGTATCAACGCAATTCGGGTTATACTGTGCGTGGAACACGGGATGATTGGCTGTCTGTGCGCCCCCACCATCTTCGCTGGCCTCTGAATTTAATTCAAAGTCAAAATGAAGGCCCTGTACACGCTCTCGAGTCTCAATTCCATCTTCTCCTTCTGTTACGTCAAGATACACCATCTCTGTCGATGACTTGACAATTTCATAACGTCGGTCAGAGTCAGTGTCCCTTGCTTTGATCGTGAGTCCGAATTGAACGTAGATTTCGACCTGACTACTCGTGTCTCCTGGTCTATATGGGAGGGGTCCAAGCCGAAGACATTCCGACTCTACTGTTTCTGATTTGATCGTCTTGCGATCTTCATATTTAATTTCGATAGTATCCTGAAATGCGGAGTCTGGGGACTCAGTCTGACTAAGTAAGCCACTAATGAAGGTTGACATAGCGGCTTGTAGATTCCCAAGATCTTCTGAATTAAAATCAGCCCACGTCATAGATGACACTACCACCCGCTCAATTTCATGTATTCACTTTCGGAAATCCGTGTTAGCGAGGCGCCTGCTGGAATCCAGGCTTCTGGACTCACTGAGTGTTCCTCACAGACCGGGCTATCTGTCAACACACAATAATATCCGGCGTCCTCATGACCTTCAAGGCAGTTTGTTGAACCGATTTCCATTCCCTCCCGCGAGAAGAATTCCCTCCCCGTAATTATATTCCCATCTTCAGGTGTCGTGTTATCCGCAAGGATTCCATCAATCTCAGCCGTCCACCACCAATTATCCACATCGGAAAATGGGCCGTTGTATCTGGCTTCCTCTAGCGGTTCGTGGAACACTTCTTCCTCCTGGAATGTTTCGTGATCTACACCCAGATAAGACGCTGCGGCCACAGTATTGACTAGAACGCCTGGATACTCCAACAGCTGATTAAAAATCCAGTAGCCGAGGATAGTCGATTTCCGCCGTATCATATCGGATTTACCCTCCCCATCCATTATCAGACCGACACTCTCAGATTGTCCCCAGGAGTATTTGTCAAGATTTGCTTTGGCATTGACCGGCACATCATCCAATTCTTCGATGAACTCCGAGGGTGGTTCAAGAAGGGCGTCCGGTGAAGCGTCGATCATATATTCCTCAAGTGTTGTCCGAATAGTAGCGAATCCTCGGATAATGCCAGCGCAGCTTTTTGCCATACTAGCGTGCCCTGACTTTGGATCTAACCGGATAATGTGATCCTCAGACTCTTTGATATTGTCAGGATTTGAATACTCGCCTTCATCTCGATGATAGACGCATAGAGGGACACCCAATTCCGTGCAAGCATCCTTGACATCTGCCTTCCGCACAGTACTTTGTGTATACTGGTTTAGTTCAGCATCAAGTATGGCGAGAAGCGGGTAGTTATGTTCCTCCATTAATCTCATGACGAATTCGGAGTCACTCTCGTCCTCCCCAGCTGATTCCTCTCCGTCAAATAGTTCAATATAGTAATTGTCTGAATCTATCCGCTCCTCAAGAGGCGTGGCTAACTGTTCGAAGTTATCCCGTTTATCCTCGAATACCAAAATGCATTCTCGTGATTGGTCTTGACTCATCGTTCGAACTTCACCTCGAAACAGGTCTCAAAGCCTTCCGGTGGCTCTACCACCGATATTTCTCCATCCGATCTCTCAACCACCCTTTCGACAACATAGAGACCTAACCCGACACCGCCTCCAAGTGGGTCATCATCTGGTCTGTCAGTCGTCGAGAACAGGGGATCAAAAATTCTCTCTTCAATCCCTTCTGGTATCCCTGACCCCGTGTCAGCAACTCTGAGTATATGCCAGCCGTCCGTATTTTCTCCATCAAATTGGATAACTCTCCCTGAATCATTAGGTGAAACTTCGAGCACGGCCTTGATGGCATTCGTAAATAGATTCATGATAACGCCTGTATAGATACTCGGGTTCAACTCGGGTGTCTGAAGGTATTTCGGCACATCACGCTCTATCTCGATGTCCCGTTCTTGAGTATAGTGATTGAACTGTTCGACTACTTCGTCGATCTTCCCGTTGACGTAGAGTTCACTCTCTGTTTCTTCGTCCAAACCACTCATGAACCGCTTTGCGTACCCGAGTTGTTTGTTGAACTTCGACTTAGCCTCCTTCGTCTTCTCGAGGCGGTGTTCGAACTCCTCGTCTCGTTCCTCTTCAGGAACTGCTTCCCAGGTTTCAATCATCTCGTTCGCGTTCCTGAGCAACTCGCTCGTCTCATGAGTCATGAATGCCGCAACAGAACTCATGAGATACATTGATTCCACAGACGTCCGGAGATCCTCTTGAGCCTGCTCAAACTGCTCAACCTTCTTTTCTAACTCTTCGTAGGATTCTGTGATCTCCGGCTTGACCTCACGGTTTAATCTCTCTCTGACCCTGGAATCAACGGAATTCGTATTGTCTGTAGTACTTCCTCCGCTATTAGATCTATTGTCAGCAGTACTACCCCCCGAACCACTTACGAACGAATCAAGACCTGTCTCAGTAGTAGCTGAGTTATCGGAGGAATTGGTAGAGCCCCCTTTGCTACTACCGCTTGATGTCGTATCAGACAAGTCGTCAACGACAGAGTCGATTTCTTCTTCCGCCTGATTTTTCTTCTCTTCTATCTCTTTCTGGAGTTCGGTTGATGCCTCTTCCGCATCTTCCTCTTTGCGTCTTAGCTCCTCCTCTTTGTCAAGAATAGCGATAATCTCAATTGCGCCCCGGGCTATGTCGACGAGCTGATTCATAGCCTCGTTTTGGACAAATCCTTGTCTATCCATTGCCGGCACGAGGTGGTTGATACTTTCTCGATCGACCCCGGTGTCTTCGGGGCGATGACTGGACACCTGAAGTGAACCAAGGACTTGGTTTTTACGCGGCAAATTTAATTGACGTTCTCGTATCTCCTGGCTGCTCAGGTCATCGCCAGGGAAGAGGTCAGAAACAAATGATGACCGCCATTCCCGCTCACGGCGAGCATGGGACTCCGAGATATTCAGCCAGTCGTTTCCTTGATCGCCATATGGAGGAACACGGAAATTTTTATCAATAACTCGCACTCCACCGTTTTCTCTGAGCCATTTCGGTGCGGAACGCCCATCGATAGTATCCATCCCTCGAAACACGCCCGAGTAATTCTGGTTGAAATACCGAATTTCTCCCTGAACTCCGCCAACGAGATTTTGGTCCAAATCAAATTCATAGGTTCTCTTTCCAGCTTCGCCATCATCATACCCATACGGATACTCGCACTCATAGACTAGTTTGTCATCATCAATATGGATCTCAACTCGAGCAACGTACCTTTCGTAGATCTCTTGGGCCGCACTCTTGGTCGGTGAGCCTTCCCCTGGTGGGGCAAAATACACGGAGAATCCTGGATCTGCAGTCTCAACTTCATCGTCATCAATGGCCATCTCCGATCTGTTGGATTCGTAGGGTGCGGAAATTATGTCGAGCACTTCGCCAGAGACATCTTCGATTTCCTCCTGTGACCACGATACCTGGAGATCGGATATTCGAAGTTCAGTTCCCTCTTCCTCAGAGGTGGTCTGCTCAATCTCATATTCGACGTTCTCATCCTGAAGCGCCTCTCCACTCTCGAAATCGGCCCATTCGAAATCTGCTGTAAGTCGTCTATATTCATCGTATTCCTCGTAATAAGCAACAGTGCTCAATTCAAGCTGGAGCCCAAGATTCCGGACAGCGAAACGGCCAACCCCCTTCGCCCCGGTGAGTTCTCGATTGTATTTCTTCGATGTCTCTTGTTCCAACCGACTCGTGGTCGCCACCGTCATCCAATAGTCCAGAAATTCGTCCTTCGTCATTCCATGACCGTCGTCTTTGACGATTAGGACTTCACCTTCTTCCTCAAGCCAGATATTGCATTTTGTCGCATCAGCGTCGTAGGCGTTTTTGATAAGTTCGGCGAGAGCAATGTCGGGGGTAGCAATAAGTCGCTCCCCGATTTCTGAAAGTAGTTTGCTGTCGCTGGAGAAAGTGGCAGTCCCTTGTTCGACGAGGTTTTCCGACTCCGTTTGGGACACAGTTTCCAATATATACCGTTTCACCCGTAATAAATGGCAGTCCCGGTGTGGGGTACTGTAGCAGAAGAGGTGTTCTACTGAAAAAAGTGCTGGAGCGTTTGGAGAGCAACCAGTTGTCGTAGCTTCTGTGGGTTACTATCCACGTTTGCCCGCGGAGGACGCAGTTGAGTCTGGGTGACGCGATGGACTCTTTTCAGTTAACTATGTTACAATCAGTTCACCAGCGAACCCCAGAAATCGCCTACAGTCTTATCCACTCTGTCCCCATAGCCTCAAGTGTGGTGACTAGACGCGCCAATTTTGGCTTCCATCTATTCCTCTCGACGATCAAATTCTACTATACTCTCTAAATATTCGTCAATCTTCGAAATGACGTCTGCTGAACCTTCTTGACCCTCTTTTGGATTACGCGACACATGGGTCAGATCGTCAAAAAACCTCCTCAGATCTGCAACCTGTCCAGATGATAGCTCTTTTGGGTCTATTACCGGAATTTCCTTCAATTCGTCTGGTTCGATCTTTTTCATCCCTTCCGAGTAGGTCCTGCCACTCTGCCCAATAAGCCGATTCATAATTTGGCTGTTCAAATATGCCAAGAGGGCCTTGGTTTCCGTCGTGGTGTATTCATCGGATAGATAAACATTATGAAGATTATTGAGACTGCGAACATCCGTTTTGTTATGGATGAATTGGAACCCATTTTTACTCATGTATGTGGCAAAAACTTCAGGTGGGTCTCGTCGGTCAACCTGATACCAGGGATTTCTGTTTTGTGCTAGATAGCTCTCGTTTGCCCCGATTTTGCTTCCATATTCTAAGTACGCAAGTAACTCAGAATCGTCGATCTCTTCGAATTCGTCGTGTACATGGTAAAGGAGCCAGACAGTATCCTCTGCTTTCCGCCATTCGTTCCAATCCTCCTGCGTACAGCTAAACTGGTCAAGTTGATCCGCACGCCTCACTAACCGAGCTAGGTATCTCTCACTCAGTCCCCAGTCTTCAACATCCTCCTCAGAGAGACAGAAATATTCGTTTTTACCCGTCGCTATCCCCCGTTTGATATCAGCAACCTCGCTGAATGGCTTGAGGTTTGAGATAGTAATCGTTGATTCTGAATTGAAGTGATTCGTCCACTTCTCTTCCGGGTCTAGTGATTCCTGAGGAAGCCGGTTGACTCTTCCGTAGTCGGTTTCACCCTCGACATTACCATCTATTGCGCTGAGTATATCGTCGGTCCCGGGCCACTCCGATAGCTCCACAAACGCTGCCGTACTGGAACTCGATTCCCCCGGTTCTTTCTTTTCAAGGAAACTGATACACGATGTGGTGCGTGCGTTATCGAATATGGAAAACTCTGGTCCAGTTATTGCAAATCCATGGATGTGAAAGTTCTCCATTAGGAACTGTTTGAGGTTCTCCCCGTAATTGGTTTCGAGAAACTCCGAGGGTGTGACGAAAGACAACCGTCCTTCTGGTTCGAGGAACTGAGCAGCGTGGACGTAAAAGTAGAGGTACATAGGAGCACGTTTTGAGATCGACGCGGTTGTATCAGACTCTGCGACCGTATTGATCCACTCTTTCTCACCTTTAGTGAGCTCGTGATGGCGCGAGTACGGCGGGTTCGAAACCACCGCGTCCATCATCGGGACACTCTGTGGACTCCTTTGATCTATACGTGTCTGCGTTCCTTCTGCGAAGGTATTTATGAAATTCCCACGGTTGAGATGAGGTGTACCCTCTCCGTTCACTAATTTAAGTGCTGTTGACGTCATGACGACTGCTAGCTCACTCAAATCAATACCCCACATGTCCTCCACGCTTTCTCGCCCATATGTGGTCTTTTTTATGTTATACATCTTCGAGGTCAGAACACCAGATCCCATGCCTGGATCCAGAACGACGTCATCTCCCCGCTGGACAGACCAATTCGCCATCACATCAGCCACATACTCCGGTGTTCGAAATTGTCCTAACTTCCTCCGAGAGTCATTTGGGATAAGTTCCTCAAATATACGGGCGATATCATCGGCTGGTTTTCCAGCATTAACGAGCCTGTGTCGATTGTCCAACAGAGGTGCCATATGATCTGGGTTGGCTGCATCAACAAGATCATCCAGGATGTAACGCCCAAAGGCAGCATCGGCTATCCCTTCTCTTGCATAGCTGAGGCGTTCTGCGATGTCATCTGTATTGGTTAGAGGGGGAAGACTGGAATCGTCGATTTTATAGAGAGAATATAGAGATATCTTCAACAGGCGATTGTATGTGGCAAGACGACAGAGAAGCTTCTCTGGCTCTTCACTCCGGTACAATCCATGTTGTTGCCCCCATTTCTCTGCCTGCTCGGAGAGCTGTGATTGAGACTCGAAATCTACGTCTTTATAAATCTGATCGCCTACATCCTCGATTATAGTAGTAAGCGAATCGCTAGATGACCGATCACACTTACTTGATTGATCACTGGTGGTCATTCTTCATTTCACCTCCTTCACGAGGATCTTCTACCAGTTCGTAGAGGCCTGTCGTGACTTTCTGCACCCACCCAGCCGCAATGAGTTGGTTGAGAGCGTAATTCACCTGCTGGTCATTCAAATCAAACTCTTCCTTGAGCAGTTTCGGGGTTACTCTCCCCTCTTTTAGACACGCTAGAACGTGTTCTTCCTTCTCGGATGGGGAGTAGCCCTCGTTGACCATCTTCTTGGGATATAAATGTCCGCTCACGACATCACCTTAATTCTATCTCAGAGCAACGCTATTAGTAATCATCGAATATGCACTCATAGAGATATTAGAATATGGTTCTGTGCGTTTGTGTACTAATAATTGAAACTCTTTTGGTCGGGTTCTTTCGGTAAACCATCGGTGTGAGAAGGCTCCGTGCGAGTTTGTCTGTGGGGTGGTTCTGAAAGGTACGTCTTCTCCACCGTTCGTGATGGTACAACCTTCCAAGACCGAAATTCCACCTATGACAAAGGAACCAATTGACGTACTTGACGACCTGGCCGACCAGGTCGCCGATGAGTTCGAGGCGTACAGACCGCCAGACGAATTCAAGGATGTCTCGCTGGTGATTGAGAACAGTGACGCGGAGCATCCGACGTTGATAGTTCACGTTGACAGGGAAGATGCGGATTCCCTTGCTGATCGTATCGATGATTTCCTTCGTGAACACCGTGCGCGAACCGAGCGGGAACGTCACTCAGAGACGGACGTCCGCGTGTTAGCGACGGTCGACTAACACCGCTGCCTCCAATTTTTGACCGGCTGTAAGCACCACTGAAGAGGGTTGTCTATTTGCCTCCAATCAACGATATCCCGACCGCTTCAGCTCAGGTGGCCAATCTGCGCAGATAGATACTCTTGAAGGGCGGTGACCGTTCCTTCTGAGACAGCTGAGGCCCCGAAGTCACTCCGATATCCGTGCTTGAGTTCGTCGCTCTCCAAAATTTCCAGTCCACGCTCAAGTTGCTCTCGTAGCGCAGCGTCGTCCCCCCGCCGTAGGTGGGGCGTGACAGCGTCGAGGTCGATTTCTTCAGCCACTGCCAGGACGTCCCGAAGATCTGTTTCACGGCCGCTGTAGAGCTTTGCCGCCACGAGGACTGTCCCATTCGATGACTCTGGCCGGCGTCGTCACTGTGCCCCCGCTCACCTCCTGTTGGTGGCTGTGGTCGTACAGGTAGTCGAACGACCACTGTACCTCAGTCTGGCGACACCCGATTCCGTTTACCAGGAGATCGAAGCCGATCGGCTGTTGAGGCGTGAGCCGCTTTTCGTATTCGATCACCTCAGTGTCGTAGAACCACTCCTTGGCGTGGCTGTCCGTTTTCTCGAAGTCCCGACGTTCGAGGAATTCGGCGAATTCAGCCTTGGAATCCGGTGCGACGACGATATCGAGGTCCGTGGAGAAGCGAGCATTGAATGCTGAGACAGCGTAGCCGCCGACAAGGACGTACTCGTGGCCCTCTTGGGTGAGTTCCTCGAGCAGTTCGATGAGTGCGTCACTTCAGTTGTTGAAGCTCATGTTTGCGCCCGTTCCGTCTCCCGGTAGCTAACGCCGAGGTCGAGGTCGTCGTACATCCGGTCGAGCATCGCCAGCGCCGACTGGAACTGGGCGTAGTTCTCGTGCATGTACTCGATGGTCTCGGTTCTCGGGATCACCGGGTAGCCTTCGACGTGCTCAATGTCGAGTGAGGGACGTGGCTCGAGGACGATCTGCAGCGGTCCGTCCAGTTCGTCTTGGGGCTGTCGTTCGAATGCGGTGGGGAGGTCGAAGGACTCGAAAAATGCCTCCCAGGCGTCGGCATCCTGCTCGTAGACAGCAAGGAACAGCGGATAGTCGTTGGGCTCGCGACCGACCTGGTAGCCGCCCTGGGTCCATACGTAGACGGCGTCGATCCGTGTGAACGTGAACGGCCAGTCGCCGAACTGCGGGATGACGTAGGCTTCCTCGATGGAGGGTGGACTGACGCCGGCGCTGGCAGCCACGAGCTCGCGTGCTGCATCGCGTACGCGCTCGTCGACGACAGTGAGGCCGTCGTCATAGGAAACGTAGTCTGCGTCTTCGAGACGGTTGACGGCCTGTCTCACTGTCTCGTACGGCGTGTGGAGGTGTTGGGCGACACGGCGGATGGAGTCACCACTCTCGATGGCGAGGATGACCTGAGCCGCGGTGTTGTCGAGAACCTCGTACATCTGGTAGTTACCAATAATCTGGTAATAATTGAAAGTCTTACCGGATCCACTATCTTTCAAGCCTGCTCTTGATTCTGTGGCATCCCTATCGCGTATTGCTCGACTAAATCGACTACGTCGTAGACGTGAATTCCAGTTTTGAACCACAGCACTCGATCGGCGGTGCTCCCGAACTCTTCGCTCGCACAATCCAGTTGCTCCGAGACAGCTAAGACGAAATTATCGGCGTCTATCTTCCGGATTTTCTCCAGTTTCGCGTTCAGGTACTCGGGCGTCCAGAAGCCGACGATCTCGAGAATCGCCCGTCGACCATCGGGATGTTCGACCGCGAAGTCGGGGATCATCACCTCAGCGCCGAGATCGAAGACGTCGTCTTCCCGGACAAGGTTCCACTCGGTATTCGCTCGCTCCCACTTGTCGGCGAGCGTTCGCTCGACATCGCTATCGAACCGCTCACCGGCACTGTAGTGTGAATCGAGGCCCTCGGTATGATCAAGCTCAAATTGTCGCGTCTCGCCGCTCGTCTCGTCGACGAGAATCTCGGCAGTCATCTCCCACTGGTCACAGAGCGGCAGCGCTGGCAGGAAGTTCGCCATGCGTATCCCGTACTTCTGCGATTGCGAGAATAGCGACGCCGGCCCGTCCAGCACGGCCTCGTAGCCGGCCGCCTGGTCCGTACTCGCGACGCGCTTGCCATTGGCGTGGATCGGATAGATCCGGTGCATCAGCCCAAACAGCTTCACGTAGCTGAACACCGTCCCGAAGTGATCCCACACCCGAATCTGCATCTCTGTCGCATCGTAGAGCACCGCCTGGGCGAGCGCGAGATTGTACCGGGTCAACAGCCAGTCCACGGTGAGATTCGTGTGTTCGTACTCTGCGTCGCTGCTGCCGGTCAGGTTGGTCGTCGATGTCGACGTATCGTCATCACTGGCGTACTGCTCGGCGGTCCGCGTGCCGATCCGGACGAGTCGCTTGTTATCGTCGAGATCGGCGTACATCCCGCGATAGCACTCCTTGAGCGACACCCCGAGGTCGTCGGCGACCGCGCTGTACACCTCCAGCTTCTGTGTGTCCTCGCCCAGCGTCGGCTGGCGGACGATCGGATAGCGCTCGTTAGCTTTCTCGAAGAGTCGCCGGCGAATCTCGCGCGGGTCGCCGGCGGCTACGACCTCGAATTCACACTCGTCTTTGAGGAGTTTCGCGAGGCCCTGGACGATCTTGTAGTCGGTATCTGCGACGGTCAGCTCGTCAATCGCGTCCTCGAGGTCGCCTTTCGGCTCGTCGAGATGGTACTCAAACAGCTGGATGAGTTCCCGG
>Ga0207771_101169_pt1 | contig 12234 bp, 12 predicted proteins | sample A23M2SouthBayCA_2_FD_187731 | JGI IMG/M metagenome (GOLD analysis project Ga0207771, IMG submission 187731) | Aerobic enrichment media microbial communities from Eden Landing Ponds, California, USA - A23 M2 (2) (SPAdes) | ecosystem: Environmental > Aquatic > Marine > Unclassified | place...
CAGTTTCAGCCGGCGGCGGATGCCGGTGTGGCCCTCGAAGAAGTCGTAGGCCTCCTCGACCTCCATGTCGAGCACGTCGGCGATGGTGGCGTCCTTGTACGTGACATCGAGGGTCTCGTCGTTGTATCTCGCGCCGTCGCACTCCTCGCAGGGGACGTACACGTCCGAGAGGAAGTTCATCTCGATCTTGACGTTGCCCTGCCCGCCACAGGCCTCGCAGCGCCCGCCCTTGACGTTGAAGGAGAAGCGCCCCTTCTCGTAGCCCCGCTGCTTGGCGAGGCTGGTCTCGGCGAACAGTTCGCGGATGTGGTCGAAGACGTTGGTGTAGGTCGCGGGGTTCGACCGCGGCGTGCGACCGATCGGTGACTGGTCGATCAGCCGGACCGTCTCGATCTGATCGAGCCCGTCGATGTCGTCGTGCTCGCCGGGGTTCACGTCGGTGTCGTTCATCCGACGGACGAGGCCCTTGTACAGCACGTCGTGCATCAGCGTGGACTTTCCAGAGCCCGAAACCCCCGTGATCGCGGTGAAGTTCCCAATCGGGAGGTCCACGTCCAGATCGGCGAGGTTGTGCTGGCGGGCCCCCTCGATGGTAAGCGCGCCGTCGGCGTCACGTCGCGAGTCGGGGACCGGGATCGCCTTCTCGCCGGAGAGGTAGTCGCCGGTGATGCTCTCCTCGCAGTCGATCACGTCCTCTTGATCGCCGTTGATGACGACCTCGCCGCCCCGTTTCCCCGGCCCGGGGCCCATGTCGATGATGTTGTCGGCCCGGCGCATCGTCTCTTCGTCGTGTTCGACGACGATGAGGGTGTTCCCGAGGTCGCGCAGTTCCGCCAGCGTGTCCAGCAGGCGGTCGTTGTCCCGCTGGTGCAGGCCGATGGAAGGCTCGTCCAGCACGTACAGCACGCCCACGAGGCCGCTGCCGATCTGGGTGGCCAGTCGGATGCGCTGGCTCTCACCGCCCGAGAGGGTCGCGGCTTCCCGATCCAGGGTGAGGTACTCTAGACCGACCTCGCACATGAACCCGAGCCGGGCGCGGATCTCCTTTAATATCTCCTCGGCGATCTTGGTGTCGCGTTCGTCCAGCGCGGCTTCGAACCCCTCGAAGTGCTCGAGTGCGTCGCCGATCGACATCCGGTTGACCTCGGTGATCGCGGTCCCTTCGACGAGAACGTGTCGGGACTCGGCCTTGAGTCGGGTCCCCTCACACTCCGGGCACGTCGTGACAGCCATGAACTCCTCGATGTGTTCGCGGGCGCGGTCGCTGTCGGTCTCGACGTGGCGGCGTTCGAGGTTCGGAATGACGCCCTCGAAGCGCTCTGTCTTCTCGCGCGTGCCGTTCTTGGTGCGCCACTCGAAGTGGACCAGACCGTCCGTGCCGTAGAGGAACTGGCGCTGGATCGAGTCGTCGAGGTCCTCGAAGGGCGTCTCCAGCGAGACGCCGAAGTGGTCGGCGACGTTGTCCAGTTGCCGGGAGTAGTAGGTCCGGTCGTAGCTCCAGGGCTCGAAGACGTGCTTGAGGGGCTTCGACGGGTCCTCGATCACGAGGTCCTCGCTGACCTCCTTGGTCTCGCCAAGCCCCTCACACTCCGGGCAGGCCCCGTGGGGGCTGTTGAACGAAAAGGAGCGAGTCTCGATCTCGGAAATGTCGATCCCGCAGTGGGTACACGCGAGGTCTTCGGAGAACTCGACGACGAGGCGCTCTCGATCCGAGTGGTCCTCGCTCTCGCCTGTCCCGGCGAGGTCGCCCGTCGAGCGGGCGGTCGCGCCGCCCAGTTCGGTGTCCTCCGGCGGGTCGGGCAGGATCACCTTGACGATGCCGTCGCCCTCCTCCAGGGCGGTCTCGACGGAGTCGGTGATCCGCGACCGGGCCTCGGTGCTGACAGTCACGCGGTCGACGATCACGTCGACGGTGTGATCGAAGTTCTCGTCCAGATCGGGGTCCTCGATCGTCAGATCGTACGGTTCGCCGTCGACCTCGACGCGGGCGTACCCCTCGCTGACGAGGTCCTCGAACAGGTCCTCGAAGGCCCCCTTCTGGTCGCGCACGACCGGTGCGGCGATCTTCGCCCGCGTGCCCTCGGGCAGTTCGAGGACGCGCCGCACCATGTTCTGGGCCGACTGCTCGCCCACTTCGCGGCCACATTCGGGGCAGTGTGGCGTGCCGATACGGGCGTACAGCAGGCGCAGGTAGTCGTGGAGTTCCGTGACGGTCCCGACCGTCGACCGGGGGTTGTTGGCGGCGTTCTTCTGGTCGATGGAGATAGCGGGCGAGAGGCCCTCGACGGTCTCGACCTGTGGCTTGTCCATCTGGCCGAGGAAGTTCCGGGCGTAGGCAGACAGCGACTCGATGTACCGGCGCTGGCCCTCGGCGTACACCGTCTCGAACGCGAGCGAGGACTTGCCCGACCCCGACAGCCCCGTCACGACCGTCAACTCCTCCCGTGGGATCTCCACATCGATGTCCTTGAGGTTGTGTTCCTCCGCACCGCGGACCTCGATGTACTCTCTTGTCATCTATCGCCCTCTGAGGACTGGGGGCGTGAAACGCTGTCGGTCCCGTATCGGCGGCTTTTCGATCTGTCAGTAGCTGTGGGAAAATTAAAGGGACTGGTGTGTGAGAGCCCAGCCATGAGCACACAGACGAAGTACGACATCGAGGGACTGTCACTGACCGACGACAGCTACACCGTCGAGCAGTCGCTGATCCGCAACAAGTACAAGGCGATGGATCGGGACGGCAACGTCGTCGTCCGGGGCAAACAGAAGATGTTCAAGATGAAAGAGGAGTTCCCCTTCGTCGACGCCGAGGGCAACGAGGTCTTCACCGTCAAGGCCGGCGGGATCATCGACGTGGCCGGCAACTACGTCCTGAGCGACGCCCAGACGGGCGAGGACCTCGTCATCCTCGACAACGACTACTCGATCATGCAGGACACCTGGACGATCCGCGACGCCCGCGACGAGCGCAAGATCGCCCAGATCGATTCCCGCGGGGCCGCGATCACGCTCACACGCAACGTGATCCCGTTCGGTAACTGGATCCCACACAAGTACGAGATCACCGACGTCGACGGCGATCACGTCGGCACCATCGACGGCCAGCTCTCGCTGAAGGACCGCTACGAGATCACGATCGACGACGCCAGCGACGTGCCCAAGGAACCGATCATCGCCGCCGCGATGGTGATCGACGCGATCCAGGGTAACTGATCGGGGACACGTCCGATCGACGGCTCGTTTTCTTCTCGGACAGGACGGGTAGTTTCAAGTGTGTGCCACGTATCGTTCGACACGATGGCTCTGAACGACTCCCCACGGCGGACCCTCCTCGCGCTCGCGATCGTCGCCCTGACGGTTACGAGCGGCTGTGTCGGGTCGGTCGGTTCCCTCGACAGCGGTATCACAGCGGACCAGGTCAGCGACCACGTCCAGACCAAGTACGAACAGATCGACAGCTACGAGGCGACCGTCGAGACGACGATCGTCGGCCCGAACACCTCCCGCACGACGCGGACCGATGTCGTCGCGAAACCGCAACTCGGCTTCCAGCGCAGCGAATATCTCGGTCCCGATAGTATGGCCGGGAACGTGATCGTCAGCAACGCGACGACGACGTGGACCTACAACGCCACCGAGAACAGCGCACGGCGACTCGACACGTCGGGTCTCGGCCAGTCCATGCAGCCCGACTACGGCCAGCTCGTCGAGTCCTATCAGGACCGCTACGACGTGACCGTCGACGGGACGACGACCGTCGCCGACCGCGAGACCTACGTGGTCCACCTCACGCCGAAGAACGCCAGCCAGTTCGCCAGCGAGATGACGCTGTGGGTCGACACCGAACGCTGGTTCCCGGTCCAGCAGCGGTCGAGCTACACGATCGACAACGAGACGACGACCGTGACGACGACCTACCACGACCTGCGGTTCAACACCGGCGTCAGTAACGGCACCTTCGACTACACGCCGCCCGCCGACGCGACCATCGAGACGACGACGATGCCGTCGGTTCAGCGCTTCGATAGCCGGTCGGCCCTCGCCGACAACACCAGCGTCGCCGTCCCGGACCCGACGGTCCCCAACGACTTCGCGCTCGAACGGGCGACCGTCACCGAGTACAACGGGACGACCAGCGTCCGACTGCAGTACACCAACGACTCTTCGACGCTCTCGGTGAGCGCGACCCGCGAGGCGGACAGTGCGACCGACGCGAACGGCACGGCCGACTCGGACACTGAAACCGTCGAGATCGGCGACGCGACCGCTAGCTATCAGAGCTTCGGCTCTACGGGCATCCTCTCGTGGCACTGCGGGGACACCCGCTACAGCGTTTCGGGCGATCTCTCGAAGGACGAACTGATCGAGACGGCTCGCTCGGTCGGCTGTAGCGAGTAATCCACGCTTCCAGTCGAGCGCAACGTTTCTACGTCGGCGGTCCGCAGTGAGCCTATGCGCCGTCGGTCGGTCCTCCGGGCGGTCGGGAGCGGACTCGCGCTGGGCAGCGCCGGTGTTGCCACTGGCCACCCCACGCCGAACGGCGACGGGACGCCGCCGTCGGAGACCGCCGCGACGGACCCGCTGGGGACCGTCCCAGTCGAGAACACCCGCGAGATGGTCCTGAACGACGACGGGACCGTCGCCTACGTCGCCACTGTCGACGGCTTTACCGTCGTCGACGTGTCCGACCCGGAGGCGATGACCGTCCTCGCCAGCACGCCAGTCCTGCCCGACCACGAGGACGGTCCGCTCGGTGGCATCTGGGACCTCCACTGCGACGGGGACCGCCTGCTCGTCGCCGGCCCCGCCAACGGCGGCGGGTCGCTGTGGGGCTACGGCTACTTCGACGTGTCCGATCCGGCCAGCCCCGAGCAGCTCGCCGGCCACGAGACCGACTTCTACGTCCACAACTGCTTCCTGCACGACGGCGTGAGCTATTTCACCGGCAGCGGGATCGAGGGGAGCCCGCTGATGATTCTCGACGCCGAGAGCGGCGAGGAACTGGCCCGCTGGGCCGCTCGCGACGCCGACGAACGGTACGCGGACCTTCCCTTCGGCATGGTGAACCTCCACGACGTGTGGGTCGCCGGCGACTACGCCTATCTGGCCTACTGGGACGCCGGCACGTGGTGTCTGGACGTGTCCGAACCGGCCGATCCTGCGCTCGTCTCGCGTATCCGTGGGCGACCGGTCGAGGAACTGCTCGCCGTCGAGGACACGCGCCGCGAGGCCACCGAACCGCCGGGCAACGATCACTTCGTCACCGTCGACGAGAGCGGTGACCTGCTGGGCGTGGGCACCGAGTCGTGGGCGGTCGACCAGCGCCCGCCGGGCGGCCCCGGCGGCATCGAGTTCTACGACGTGTCCGATCCCAGCGCGCCCGAGTTGCTGGGCGAGATCACCCCGCCAGCGACGCCGGACCCGACCCGCGGGGGCGTCTGGACGACGAGCCACAACTTCGAACTGACCAGCGATCGGTGCTACGCTTCGTGGTACCAGGGCGGTGTGACCGTCCACGACCTGCGTGATCCAACCGATCCGAGCGAACTGTTCCGCTGGCGCGAGGCCGACCGCGGGAAGTTCTGGACCGCCCAGTTAGCCGCGCCGGGCGAGTACTTCCTCGGGGCCAGCATCGGCGCGTTCGGCAGCAACACCGATCCCGAGGACTCGTCGCTTGAATCCGGGCTGTTCGCCTTTCCCGATCCGTCGGGATCGACTCCGTCGACCGAACCGTCGTCTTCCCCAACGGCGACCGACGGCGACGGCTCGACGACGACCGGACAGGAACAGACTCCCACCAGCGGGACCGGCGCGGGTGCTGGCCTCGGTGCGGGCCTGCTCGGACTCGGTGTCGGTGCGTGGCTCCGACGGCGGCGTCACCGCTCGGAGTGACTACTTCAGCCCGTGCTCGACGGCCTTCGCGACGCTGCGGGCCTTCTCTGCCAGTTCTTCGGAGACGTGGTCAGCAGCGACGGCGTCGTCGAGTTCGTCGTCGTCGACCCGTTCGACCCGACCGTCGGCGTGTTTGACGACATCGACGTGGAGGTCGACGTAGCGGACGGCGTCGGGGAACACCTCGACCGGCGTACAGACGTTGACGTAGGTGCCCCGGCGGGTGCCGTCGGTGCCCTCGTAGACGGTCGGGTACCACCACCGCCCTTCCTTGACCTTCGTCGTCGCCACGTCGCCGGCCTGCCGGTCGACGCCCAGCGCGTCGTAGGTGCCGCCGGGTGACATCTCCCGCTCGACGGTGACGGTGCCGTCCGCATCGACCGACTCGACGCTCGCGTCGCCCAGCGTGTAGCAGTCGCCGTTCGGCTTGCCGTGGTCGAGGCGGACGGTGTCGCCGGCCTGCGGGCCGAACTGGGCCGTCACTGTGGTGAACGGGAAGTCCTGCTCGCCGGTCTGAAAGCCCTCGGCGACGGCTTCGGCGAGGTCGACACCCGCCGACGCCGACCGCGACCCGGCCTTGATCCGGTGGTGGCCCGGCATCGTCCGGGTCACCTCGTCGCGCACGTCGTCCAGCTCGAACCGGCCTTCGCGGCCGAACCAGACCCACGCCGTCGACTCGGGGGCAACGGTGCGTTGCGGTGCGACCTCAGTCGGGATCGGTGCGTCCGACAGCGCCGTGTCGACGGTCTCGGCGCGGTCGTTGGCTCGGTCGAGGGCGTCGCCCAGCGCGTCGAGGCCGGCGTCGTCGCTGAATCGACCCCACGAACTCCCCCACCCCTCGCGAGGGTCTGCTGGGAGGATGTCGGCCAGTTCGGGGCCGTTGTGGTCCGCGCTGCCGCCCCGCACCAGCGTCAGGAGCGTGCCGTGGACGCGGATCGACGTATTCAGCACCGGTCGGTCGTCGTCCCACGGCGGGGCCGGGTCGTCGATCTGCACGCGCAGTCGATCCCCCTCGTCGATCCGGTCGTCGGTCTTCGAGTATGGAAGGTAGCCCTCGCCGTCACCGAGGTCGACGATGGCACCGCCGCCGATCGTCTCGGCCACCTCGCCGGCGTAGATCGCGCCGCGCGGTGTCGGGTCGGCCCAGACGAGGGTGTCCCGCGATATCGAGGCGAGGCGGTCGATGACGGACTCGACGGCGTCGGGTTCACCCGTCACACGGACCCCCTGGCGGTCGTCGGTCGTCTCGACGGTCACCGCTGCCGGGTCGTGGGGCAGGTCGTCGTCGAACCGCTCGACGATCGGCGGCGAGGGCTGGACGACGCCCCGATCCTCGCGGAATAGCTCGGTCAGCGCCGTCGTGTAGATGCCACGGATTCGGACCGTCATAGTGCGTCGGGATCGTGGGCGAAGCGCACGCGCCCGTCGACGGTCGGCCCGAGCGTCAGTTCGACCACGTCGTCACCGAGGACGCGGCCGCCCTCGACCGGGACGCCCCACGAGTCAAAGCGGAGGTAGCCGCGGATGTCGTCGGCGTGGGTAAAGAGATCCAGATAGTCGAGGGTGTGTTCCTGTACGTCGCTGGCGCTGTGGGCCATCTCCATGTTCGAGTAGATCGTCACGGCGTCGGCGAAGAACGATTCGAGGTCGGCGGCGGACTCCTCGGTGGCCGCCACGACTGCGTCAGAGGCCGTGGCGATCTCGTCGGTCGAGAGGCCGGCCTCGCGCAAGGCCTGCTGCTCGCGCTGGCTGAAGTGCATAGCGGTCGTTGGCGAGGGACCGATGAAAAGGACGCGGGTCTCGACCGAGATGGCGTGGTCGCGCTCTCAGAGCGCGCCCATCGACAACAGGGCGTTCATCGTCAGGATGAGGATGCCAAAGAGGACACCGAATGCGACGACCGACCGCGGGTCGAGCCGGGTCGTGTTCTGGTCTTCCGCGTCGAAGTACCGGACGAGGCCGGCACTGGACATCAGTCCGCCGCTGTCGCTGCTGCTCATGTTTCCACGTGGTCGGGCGTCCGGAGTAAGCCTTTCCCTTCGCGGCCGGTTGTCCGTGCGGCGCGCCCGTGGTGAAAATCCTTATCTGGCCCGGCCAGTTACCTTCCCAAGAGTACCGATGACAGTTACGCTCAAGGACTTCTACGCCGACTGGTGTGGCCCGTGCAAGACCCAGGACCCGATCCTCGAAGAACTCGAGGCCGACTGGGGTGACGTGAGCTTCGAGAAGGTCAACGTCGACGAGGAACAGGACGTGGCCAACGAGTATCAGGTCCGTTCGCTGCCGACGCTGATCGTCGAGAACGACGACGGCATCGTCGAGCGGTTCGTCGGCGTCACCCAGCGCGAAGACCTCGAAGACGCGCTCCAGCAGGCGAGCGCCTAGGGCTCTACTCTCACGTTTCCGACAACCACTCCTCGTAGCGACTGCCAAAGAACAGTAGAGTTAGTCAGAGACGGCTGCGTCGGCCTGTTCCGCGCCGGATTCGGTGATCTCGTAGAGGTTCTGTCGCGCGTCGGCGAAGTAGACGTCTTCTTCGATTACACCCACCTCGTCGAGCCGTTCGAGTGCGTAGCGGACGGTCCGCGCCGAGAGCATCGACTCCTCGACGATCCCCTTCTGGGTCAGGGGACCGTCGTACTCCAGAACCTTGTACACGAGCTTCGCGCTCGGTGGAAGGTCCGCGATGGCCTCCCCGTCGGTTTCGGTCATCACCTGTGTCGAGTGGCGCAGGCTCCATAAAGATTGAGGAGTTACGTCGAGCAACGGCCCGCTCGCCGCCGTCGCTGGGGGTCCGCACGGGCGTATCCGAACCGGGCGGCTTTTGGTGCCGGACGGCGGACCACAGCACATGGCAACGGACACGGTCGACGGTATGAGTTCGCATATGCGCGGACTCACCGTCACGACGCTGTCGGCACTCGCGGGGATCGGTGCCGGCGTCGCGACCAACGAGATAACGGCGAGCGCGACCGATCAGCTCGCGATCGCCATCCTCATCGCAGCGATCGTCGTCCAGTTCCCGATTCTGAAGGGACTGGGCGTCGACATCGACGACTTCTCCACGAAAGACTACCTCTTCGTCGCGTTCATGACGTTCTCTCTGTGGTTCGTCTCGTGGGGCATCCTCCTCTCAACGGCGGCACTCTAATCATGGCCGAGGACAGTATCGCAGTCGTCGACCTCGATCGGTGTCAGCCCGACCGCTGTAACTACGAGTGTATGAACTTCTGCCCGCCCAACCGGACGGGCAAGCAGTGCATCGTCAAGCGTGGCGACGCCTACGACGAAGGCGAGGAGTACGCCGGCAGCGACGATCAGGTCTGGATCTCCGAGGAGATCTGTCTGGGCGAGACTTGCGGCATCTGCGTCGAGAAGTGTCCGTTCGACGCGATCGAGATCATCAATCTCCCACAGGAGTTGCAGGACGAACCGGTCCATCGCTACGGCGAGAACTCCTTCGCACTCTACGGTCTGCCCGCGCCACAGGAAGGGCGCGTCACTGGGATTCTCGGCCCGAACGGCATCGGGAAGACCACCGCGGTCCACATCCTCGCCGACGAGATGACGCCCAACCTCGGCCGGTTCGACACCGAGCCGGCGTGGGAGGCCGTCATCGACGAGTATCGGGGGACCGAACTCCAGGACTACCTCGAAGACCTCCGGGAGGGCGACGTGACCGTCGCCCGCAAGCCCCAGTACGTCGACCAGATTCCCGACCAGTTCGACGGGACGGCCCGGACGCTGCTCGACCAGACTGACGAACGCGGCGCGCTCGACGATCTGATCGAACGCACCGGCATCGCCCCCGTCGTCGACAACCACATCGACGACCTCTCCGGCGGGGAACTCCAGCGGGTCGCCTTGGTGGCGACGCTGGCCCGTGATGCGGACTTCTACTTCCTCGACGAGATCACTCCCTACCTCGACATCGGCCAGCGCATGACTGCAGCCCAGCTCATTCAGGAACTGGCCGAAGACGAGGATCGCTCGATGCTGGTCGTCGAGCACGACCTCGCGATCCTCGACCTGCTCGCCGATGCGCTCCACGTCGCCTACGGTGAACCCGGCGCGTACGGTATCATCACCAGCCCGAAGTCGACGAAAAACGGCATCAACGAATACCTCTCGGGCTATCTCGAAAACGAGAACATGCGCTTCCGTCAGCAGGCCATCGAGTTCGAGGAACACGCCCCGCGCTCGAAGTCGACGGGCGACGTGGTCATCGAGTACCCCGACATCACGAAGTCCTACGGCGACGGCGAGTTCTCGCTGTCGGTCGAGGGCGGGACGATCCGCGAGAGCGAGGTGCTGGGCGTGGTCGGTCCCAACGGGATCGGGAAGTCGACGTTCGCGAAACTCCTGGCCGGCCGGCTCGACCCCGACGAGGGCACCGTCGACGCCGATCTCGACATCGCCTACAAGCCCCAGTACATCGAGATCGACCAGCCGATGCGTGTCGACGCCTTCCTCTCCTCGATCACGGACGACTTCGGGTCGTCGTACTGGACCACCGAGATCGCCCAGCCCCTACAACTCGACCGGGTGATGGAGCAGCAACTCACCGACCTCTCCGGGGGCGAGCGCCAGCGCGTCGCCATCGCGGCCTGTCTCTCGAAGGACGCCGACCTCTATCTGCTGGACGAACCCTCGGCCCACCTCGACGTCGAGCAGCGGGTGCTCGCGACCAGCGCCATCCGCCGGTACGCCGAGAACCACGACGCGACGGCGATGGTCATCGACCACGACATCTACATGATCGACCTGCTGTCCGATCGCCTGCTCGTCTTCGACGGCGAACCCGCACAGCAGGGCCACGCCAGCCCACCCGTGGGCATGCGCGAGGGCATGAACGAGTTCCTCGCGAACCTCGACGTGACCTTCCGCCGGGACGAACGGACCTCCCGGCCCCGGATCAATAAACCCGGCTCGCAGCTGGATCGCCAGCAGAAGCGAGAAGGTGAGTATTACTACGCTCCCTGATCGCCGATCACCGGGCGATGATCTCTCTCGAAGACGTCACGTCTGCAGTCCGCCCCGCCCGTCTGCTTCTGTCGTGCGTGTGCACAGCGGTCCTGCTCGGTGGATCGCTGTTCGTCACGTTCGGGACGGAGTGGGGATGGGAGCGTCAGTTTTTCCGCGGTGTCGTCTTGCTCTCTGCGCTTCCGCTCGGTGTGTCGGCGCTGGCGCGCTTCCGGCGGTACCGTCGTCCGGCCGCGCTCTTGTTCGTCGGCGTGCTCGTGTTCTGGATCGGCGTCGCCGGTGGCGCGTGTCGACAGCCGCTGCTCCGGGGGGACGCGACCTGGCAGTTCGTGTACGACTGGGGCAGGAATTACTTCTACTTCGGGTGGCCCCACGACACGCGGCTCGGATACACCTGCCTCGGCAGTCCGAACCGGCCGCTCGCGGCGCTTGGCTATCTCTGTAGCACCGGCGGGACCGCGCTGGGTCTCGGTGCGCTCGATCCGGCCGAGTAAGAGGTGATCGAGAGACCTGCGGCTCTAGGACACCGGGTCCGGCCCTCCCATCTCGGCGCCGTCGACGGCGTCGTCCAGTCCGTCCTCGATCTCGACTCGCCCGCCGCCCTCCGGCAGTTCGCGGTCGCTCTGTTGGGCCTGCTCGTCCTGTGATTCGGTGACGGAATCGCCACCGGTGACCGACACGAAGATGTCTGAGAGTTCGTCGACGCGGGCGGAGTCTTGAGTTTTGCTCATACACCATGTCATTAGTTAACATGGATTATAACAGTTGTGCCTAACTAAGTTGGACCTCCGTCGATGCGTGAACGAACTGCTGGGCACCGAGACTGCCGTCGATTCGTCTCTGGGACGGTCTCCGTGTCGAGGACGGACTTGCGCGGACGACGAACGACCAGCGAAACGGGCAGTGGCTGCAGAAACGAGCAGTCCCGTGGACGCGTCTCGATCAGGTCACCTGTGTCGCACAGGTGCCACACAGCGACTGTTCTTTGACGTCGACTTCGCGCACGGTCGGTGAGAAGTTCATCACGCAGCGTTCGTTGTCGCAGTGTTCCAGTCCCAGCGTGTGGCCGATCTCGTGGACGACTTCCTTGCGGACGCGGTCGCCGAAGATGTCGCCAGCGGAGCGATTCGAGAACCCCCCATCGGACGAGGTCTGGAGGCGGTGCGTCGAGATGACGCTGCCACTGCCGCTGAGATAGGCGAGTCCGAAGACGTAGTTGCGGCGGCGGTAGTACAGATCCTGTGGCGTGATCGCGATGTTCTTCTCGCCAGTGCCGACCCGCTGGGCCAGATCGATGAACTCCTCGGCCCGGTACTGGTCGCGGTTGGCGTCGTATGCGCCGGAGGGGATCGGCTGGGG
>Ga0207771_101172_pt1 | contig 12203 bp, 8 predicted proteins | sample A23M2SouthBayCA_2_FD_187731 | JGI IMG/M metagenome (GOLD analysis project Ga0207771, IMG submission 187731) | Aerobic enrichment media microbial communities from Eden Landing Ponds, California, USA - A23 M2 (2) (SPAdes) | ecosystem: Environmental > Aquatic > Marine > Unclassified | place...
CCCCACGCCTCAATGTGTTTCTATTGGAAAGAATTCGAGCGGCAGATTCGCATTCGGGGTCAAGTGGAACGGTTGCCGTACGAGGAGTCGAAATCTTATTTCGATACCCGTCCGCGCGACAGCCAGATCGGCGCCTGGGCATCCATTCAGAGCGATGTGGTAAAAAATCGCGCCGAGCTTGAATCCAATTACAAGAAATACAAAGAGCAGTTCGAAGGACAAAAGGTTCCGCTTCCTGAATTCTGGGGAGGCTACGTACTCAAACCTGCGGTTTATGAATTCTGGCAGGGTCGGCCCAGCCGCATGCACGATCGACTCGAATACATCAAGAATGAAGACGGCCAATGGGAAATCAGGCGGCTATCTCCCTGAGTTAACGCGGTTGCCGGAAGCTAACGACCGGAAGGGGGAATTGGAAATTTAAAATTATCGGGTTATAAGCTTGTAGTTTGGGTAGTTGCCACGGTAAGCCACAATGAGGGAAGCATGTAAACTGGCTTGATAATTCTGAAGTCCAAGCCGATAACATTATTACCAACAAATGACCAATAATTTTAAATCTTAAATTTCCAATTCCCACCCTGTATCATAAATTCCGTTTGGATAAGTTAATATAATGCAATCGAGAGATGAATAATTGAGAAGAAAGACAGCGAAAGTACCGTGAAAACACAAGAGGAACTTCGTGATTTACTCGAGGAGATTGATAACAGTGGGTATGGAGCTTATAACGAACTCAAAGGAACATTCCAGGTAGGGCATTATACCCTGGCTATCGATTATGTACAGGGGGATCCCTTTGCCTCTCCCTCCAAGGCGCGGATCAGGATTCCCCAATACAAGGCGCAATTTCCGGAAAAACTGTATAACAATAAAGTGCGTCGCACGGCCCTGGAGGATTTTCTGGCGCGTCGCACCAAATCAGCCATTCGTGAAGTGGCTGAAAAACATCGTGGATCCGGTAAAAGCGGAATGATCGCGATTGATGCCGGGGGACAGGAAGTTCTGGAGCGAACGGCCTGTGAAGTAAATGATGAATATGTGGAATTGCGATTGGAGATCGGCTTGCCGGCGGCCGGACGACGGGTTCTGGCCAAGAAGCAGGCTGATGCTATGCTTAACAGGGAACTGCCTCAGATTGCGGCTGATACCTTGATTTGGGAAACCCTTCCTCAAAGCGAAGTCTGGGAGTTTGTACAGCATGTGGAAAATCAGGCGCATCTCCGGGATCGACTTGAGGAGCACGACTTAATCGCTTTTGTGGCTAATGGGTCCATCTTGCCGCGCCGAACCGGGGCCGACGAGCGACCGATGGAAGAAGACCGGGCTGTGAAGTTTAATTCACCCGATTCGATGGAAGTCACGTTTGACTTGCCGAATTCGGTCGAGTTTAACGGTGAAAAAATCAGCAGTATCACCGGAATGGGCATCCCCGAGGGAGTGACATTGATTACCGGGGGCGGATATCACGGTAAATCCACCCTGTTGGATACTATTGAACTCGGCATTTACAATCATATACCCGGCGATGGTCGGGAATATGTACTAACCAATCCCGATGCCGTAAAAATTCGATCTGAGGATGGACGAAGGGTAGAAAAAGTCGATATCAGTTCCTTTATCGATGGACTTCCGAATGAACAGGATACTGAACGATTTTATTCGGGTAATGCCAGCGGAAGTACCAGTCAGGCCTCCAATATTATGGAGATGTTGGAATTGGGGGCCCAAGTGCTGTTGGTGGATGAAGATACTTCGGCTACCAACTTCATGATTCGGGACGCCCGGATGCAGTCGCTGGTCCATAAGGAAAATGAGCCGATCACCCCGTACCTGGATCGGGTTCAAGAGCTTTATGATGAATATGGCGTATCGACGATCCTGGTTATGGGCGGCAGCGGCGACTACTTTGACGTGGCCGATCAGGTGATTATGATGCAAAACTATAATCCTGTCTATGTCACGGACCAGGCGAGGGAGATCGCTGAGGAATACAAGTCACGTCGACAGGAGGACTCGATCGATCCCTTTACAGAACCGGCTAAAAGAATTCCATTGAAGGCAAGCCTTGAAGAGGCCAAAGGCCGCAAAAATCACATACGCATCCGACCGCGCGGGTTGTACAAGATTCAGTTTGGGCGAGAGGATATCGAAATGCGATTTGTCGAGCAGATGGTCGACCACAGTCAGACGAACACCGTCGGACAGTCACTGCGAATCATCCTGGAAGAGCTGGTCGATGAGGAAACATCCCTGAACGAATTGCTGGATCAAATCGAATATCGGTTCGAAGAAGAGGGATTCGGATTTTTGTGTCCCTTCGACGACGAACACCCCGGCAACCTGGCCAAAGTAAGAAAATACGAAATCGCCGCAGCCTTGAATCGCCTGAGAGTCCTGCAGGTTAAACAGCAGGAATACGACATAGAGAAGTTGTAGGGCTCGAGCCGTTGTCAAGCCGGCAGACACATGCTTCAGCGGAAAATTTTCTGAACAGGAAAGCCAAATAATGCCGGCAACAAAATATGATGTTTTACCAACAGTAAGACAGTTTATAAACGCGTTATGTTAAAATTTTCCGCTGAAGCATGTGTCTGCCGGCGCTAAACAACTCACCCCTCCATTAAGTCATAAAGCGCGACAATCTCCTCGTCCCAGTTTTCCTTGTTCGGGGTTTCCAGGATGAGGGGGATATCATCGGTGCGGGAATCATTTACCAGGGCCCTGAAAAGTTCCCAGCCTATTTCGCCTTCACCGAGTGCCTCATGCCGATCCACTTCACTGCCGCACTTGCGTTTCGAGTCGTTCAGGTGCATGCCGGTGAGATAATCCAGTCCCACGATATCTTCAAACTGGTTCATCATATCATCATAACCCTCGGAGGTATCAATCTCATAGCCGGCTGCGAAGGCGTGACAGGTATCAAGGCAGGTTCCGACCCGTTCGGGATAAGAACTTTTATCGATGATAGAGGCCAGGTGTTCAAAATCGTTTCCGACGCTGTTACCCTGACCGGCCATATTTTCGATAACAATGGTCACGAACTCCGTTTGCTCGATGACCCAGTCGACCGACTCGGCTATACGCGTCAGGCATTCGTCGACCGAAATTTTCCCAAGATGGGTTCCCGGATGCACGTTAAGCATGGTGATATCCAATTGTTCGCAGCGTTGGGCTTCATCCAACAGAGCATTCCGGGATTTCTCAATGCCCTCTTTTTCAGGATGTCCGAGGTTGATCAGGTAGCTGGCATGCGGCATGATATAATCGTACTGGAAGCCGTAATCAGACACATGCTGTTTAAACCCGTCGATGTTATCATCCGACAGCGGCTTGGCGTTCCAGCGGCGCTGGTTCTTGGTAAAAAGACCAAAGGCACGGGCGCCAATTTTCTCCGCATTCAGTGGGGCGTTCTGTACCCCGCCGCTGGCACTGACATGCGCCCCAATCCACTTATTGTGCTCCTTTTTTTCCATAAATAATATTCCCTTACGTATTAAAAATTATTTACAAGTAAACATATAAATACCCTTGTTAAAGAAAAATTCCCCGGTCATAGTCAGGAATCGGGATAGGACGGAACTAGCGAAAAAGTACAGCTTATTATTCGTTCTTAATATGTCAAACCAGCTAATACCTGCATAATCCGCCGAACGATCGATTTCCGTAATTTTACTTGTGGGATGTATTGCCAAAAAAAAAGAAATCCGCCGTTAATCTCTATAGTAGCAATCATCCCGAACTTTCATGTATACTCCTATCAACCAGCCCCCTAAATACGTAAAAGAAGGGCAGAAGATCAAAGAGGAAAGCAGCCTATTTATCGGATCGTTCTACACTGAAAGTCCCGTTAATTCGGACTTCCGTGTGGAACGCACCTTCGCCCACTCTAAAGGTGTAGGTCCCGTTTTCCAATTGTCCCTTCCCAACGCCTTCCCACTTATCGACGAGTTTCCCGTTGGAGTAAAGCTTGATCGTCTCGGTAACGCGGGCATTGTCGTCAGCTGCATCAGACTTTGAGGCACCGGGATCGTTACTATAAAGATATCCCAGGAATACATTGGAAAAGAGACTGATGATCAAAAGTAAACTGAATACTGTTTTGTTATTAAGCATAATTTATCTGATTTTTAACAGTTCAAATGAATGGCTTTTTGGTGTTATCATTATCATACGAGCGGTCATTGGAGAACCGGGCAGTGGTTCCTCGTTCGAGAGTTATTCTTATGCTTTCATCCGTTTTAAATACTGAGCTTCTTAAATACTTGTAAGCCGGGATATGTTTTTCCCTTGGTTGCCGAAAAACTTAATACTTTGGAACCGCCGCCCGGTTCTCCAATGACCTCCGTGAAACGATGAGAAAGCTGTGACTTCGCGCAAAAAAGAATAAAATCACGTTTAAGGGACCTTAAAAATTGTTGTTGATTCCCAATAAAGGTCCATATTGGTTGTAGGTGAGTCGTATGTTTATTTGGATGATAATTCAATGTTACTTTTTCAATATCATTTTAAAGCTTGAATTAGTCAATGTCCCGCAACAAACTCGAAAAATTCGCGGAAGTTGAGCAGTTTTCGAACGTGACTCAAATACAGGATATCCGGGAAAACCCGGATTTAAATCCCCGGGGCGAATGGAAGACCCGGATTTTTGAAAATGAAAATCCGATCACCCTGGAGTTGGCCTGCGGAAAAGGGGAGTACGCCCTGGAGCTGGCCCGACGCAACCCGGATCGCAACTATATTGGAATTGATATCAAGGGAGATCGCCTCTGGAAAGGGGCTAAAATTGCGCTGGAAGAGGGGATAGAAAATGTGCATTTTTTGCGCATCTATATCGATCACCTCGAGGAGTTTTTTGCCGAAAACGAGGTGCGCGACATCTGGATTACGTTCCCGGACCCCTATCCCAAGTACAGCGACCGCAACAAACGACTGACGGCTCCCAAATTCCTGCAAAAGTATCACAAAATCATGCAGCCACGCGGTCCGATTCGTCTAAAGACCGACAACTGGCGTTTATTCAAGTTTACCCGGCGGGTGGTTAAATGGCTGGAATGCCCGATCGAAGATATCACCGAGGACGTACACGGCGAGCGGTCCGATGATTCGTTGCTTACGATACAAACCTTTTATGAGAAACGTCACCGTGATAAGGGCAAGCAGATTCGATATATAAAGTTTAGGCTGCCGGAAGATTTTGAATATGATGATAGCTGAAAGCTCAAAGCTCAATACTCAAAGTCTTGTCCGGAACGGAATTGGAGGCAGTGCCTCGAGCTTCGAGCCTCCAGCTATTCTGGCTCATTGCAAATGAGCCAGAATATTAGTTTTTCTATTGAAGTGGTTGTTTTGGCTCTGTATCTTTGGAGGCTCAAGCGGATTGCTTTTTTTAGATATTTTCCATCGACTTGCAACCCGGTGTTAAAGCCGGACACAAATTTAACTGTAATTTACGTTTTCATATGTCACAAACTACACAGCAAGAGCCTGAAGTAACGCTGGAACTGGCGGAGGAGCACGGGCTTACCGAACAGGAGTATGAATGGATTAAGCAGTACCTTGGACGTAATCCCAACTTCACGGAACTGGGCGTTTATTCGGTTATGTGGAGTGAGCATTGCTCCTACAAAAATTCTTTCCTGGAAATTAGAAAGCTGCCCAACGAAGGACCTCAATTGCTGGTGGGAGCCGGCGAAGAAAATGCCGGTTTGGTGGATCTGGGTGACGGACTTGCCTGTGCATTCAAGGTTGAAAGTCATAATCACCCCTCCGCAATTGAACCATATGAGGGAGCAGCCACCGGCGTCGGAGGGATCCACCGCGATATCTTTACGATGGGAGCCCGTCCGCTGGCTTGTCTGAATTCGCTGCGGTTTGGCGACCTGGAAAACGACCGGGTGCGTTTTTTGCTCGATGGAGTAGTCCGGGGTATCTCCGACTATGGCAACTCTTTCGGGGTTCCCACAATAGGCGGCGAAATTTACTTCGACGACAGTTATGAAGGAAATCCGCTGGTCAACGCCATGAGTGTCGGCGTGGTCGAAACGAACTATATTGCCAAGGCGATTGCCGAGGGACCCGGAAACCCGGTTCTGGTTGTGGGATCCAGTACGGGGCGCGACGGTATTCACGGGGCGACCTTCGCTTCCGAAGAGATCAGTGAAGAAAGTGAAGAAAAACGCCCGAGCGTACAGGTGGGCGACCCGTTTACAGAGAAACTGCTGTTGGAAGCGACCCTGGAAACGATTAAATCCGGTGCGGCGGTCGGTGTGCAGGATATGGGTGCTGCCGGACTCAGCAGTTCCAGCTCGGAGATGAGTTCCAAAGGGGGATGCGGTATGGAGATCAACCTGGACAAAGTCCCGATGCGAGAGGAAGGCATGAGTGCCTATGAAATGCTGCTTTCGGAAAGCCAGGAGCGCATGCTGATTGTAGCCAAGAAAGGTCGTGAGCAGGAAATAATCGATATTTATGAAAAGTGGGATGTCAACGCGACAGTAGTGGGTAAAGTTATAGAGGGAGAAGATCTTATTTTCTGGAAAGATGGTGAGATTAAAGCCCGGATCCCCGCGAAAACCCTGGCCGACGACGCACCGCGTTATGAACGAGAAACCGAGCGACCGGGATATTTGGATGAGGTGCAATCGTTTGATTTGAACACGGTCAGCCATCCAGAAGATGCCGGTGAAGTACTGGAGCGGCTGTTGCAGTCGCCCGACATCTCTTCAAAAAGATGGGTTTATGAGCAGTATGACACGATGGTGCGGACGAATACGGTAGAGGGGCCCGGTAAGGCCGACGCGGGAGTAATTCGTCTTAAAGGGACGGAAAAAGGACTTTCGATGAAGACCGATTGTAACGGGCGATATGTCTACCTGGATCCCCGTGAAGGTGGAAAGATGGCGGTTGCCGAAGCAGCCCGGAACGTGGTCTGTACGGGCGCTAAGCCAGTGGCGATCACCAACTGCCTGAATTTTGGCAATCCCTATAAACCGGAAGTATACTGGGTATTCAAGGAGGCTCTGAAAGGCATGGGCGACTCCTGCAAGGCCCTGGATACCCCGGTGACGGGAGGGAATGTCAGTTTCTACAATGAAAATCCGGAAGCGGCGGTTTATCCGACGCCGGTTATTGGGATGCTGGGCATTCTGGAAAATGTAGATGAACATCACACGAATGCGAAATTTGAGGGAGAAGATGAGGTCATTTATTACGTGGGCGGCAAGCGCGACGGACTCGGGGGATCCGAGTACCTGAAGGTTATTCATGATGAAGTAAAAGGCGAGCTGCCCTCGCTTGATCTGGAGCTGGAGACGCAGTTGCAGGAGTCCGTTCTTGAAGCGATACAGGCGGGGTTGGTTTCGGCTGCGCACGATATTTCGGATGGAGGATTGGTCACGGCGCTGGCTGAAATGTGCATTTTCAGTGAAACGGGAGCAGAAGTGGAAGTCCGGAAGCTGGGCCCGACGGCATTCGACGTTTTATTCAGCGAGGCCCCGTCCGGTATTCTGCTGACTGCTAATTCTGAAAATGCAGGCAGTCTTGAGAAAATATTTGAGCAAGCGGATGTTCCGGTTTATAAAATCGGGAGAACAGGCGGAGAGGAGCTGATTGTTGGCGACCTGATTTCATCCGATGTGAAGAAACTCGGCGAGTTATATGAGAATGCATTGCCCAAAGCGATGGAGCATCCCGAAAAAGGTCACATGATGTAAATATTATTAATCTATGGATGAACAAACGATATTAATTGTAGGAGGAACCGGCGACATCGGATCAGCCTGTGCCCGTCACCTGGGCAAGCAGGGAGCAACTATCGTAATTGCCGGAAGAAATGTCCAGAAGGTTGAGACGTTGGTTGAAGAGCTGAAAAAGCAGGAGGTGGATGCTCACGGTGTTGAGGTGAATGTAACCGATCTGCCCTCGGTGTCTAAAATGGTGCGGGACGTAATTGAGGCACATGAGCAAATAGATGTGTTGATTAACGCTTTTGGGAAAGCCGCCATAAAGCCGATGCTCGACACTCGTCCCCAGACCGCCAAAGAGGTGATCGATACCAATGTCTATGGGACCTTCCTGGTAACACAAACCGTCATGCGGTACATGTCGACTGAACGAAAGGGAAGAGTGATCATGCTTCCCGGGATAGTGGGCCGGCATTCCATGAAAAACGCATCGGTCTACTCCGCCTCTAAACACGCTGTCACCGGATTCACCAAGTCACTGGTACAGGAACAAAAACGGGGTTATGTTAAATTCACGCTCCTGTACCTGGGCGGAGTCGCGACACAGATGTGGGATGATGACGATGTAGAGGTCAAAGTGCGCAAAGATAAAATGCTATCTCCGCAAGATGTGGCTCGTGCCGTTCAATATGCGGTCGACCAACCCCAGGAATCGGCTATTAACGAAATGACCATCCAGCCGGAATCCCACCAGGTAACGTGATTTATAATTGGTGATTAATAATTAATGATTAATGATTACGGTGAATCAATAATTTCCTAATCGTTGCCTTAGTCAAGAAATATTAAGCCTAATTCCTTTCCAATATTATCAGCAACCAGCCAAAATCATAAATCATAAATTATCAATCACAAATCACAGATCACTCAAAGCTGTTGAGATAATGTCGATTCCGTCGTCGATTTCCTCACGATTTACAGTGAGCGGGGGACGGAATCGCAGGGTTTTGAATCCACACGGCAGGATCATAAGGCCGTGGTCCAGGCATTGCTCAATCAATTTATCTCGATATTCCGTGGAGGGTAGATCAAAGGCGCAGAAAAGCCCGCGTCCCCGCGGGTTGCTCACCTGTTCAAAGTTCTCATAGAGGTCGTCGATCTGTTTCTGCAGATAGTTGCCGGTCTCTTCGGCGTGCTGAACCAGGTGGTCTTCTTCAATCACTTCCAGGACCCGTGTGAATCGGACCATATCGGTTAGATTGGCGCCCCACGTCGAATTGATGCGCGAGGAAACCTCAAATACGTTGTCGGGAACTTCATCCACTCGCTTGCCGGCCAGTATTCCGCAAACTTGTGCTTTCTTTCCGAAGGCCAGAATGTCCGGTTTGACAAAGTGTTCATGAGCCCAGAAACGTCCCGTCATTCCAATACCGGTTTGCACTTCGTCATAAATCAAAAGGGCCTCGTGTTTGTCAGCCAGCTCGCGAAGTGCCTCGTGAAATTCCGGCCGAAAATGTCGATCGCCGCCCTCTCCCTGGATAGGTTCAAGTATAATGGCCGCGATTTGGTCCGGATACGATTCAAAGTAGCGTTTGGCCTGTTTAATAGCTTGCTCTTCGCGCTCCTGTACATCCACAAGGCGCTCATCATTCAGGGGAAACTCCAGCGCCGGACTTTCGATTCGAGGCCAGTCAAATTTTGCAAAATACTTTGTTTTGTTGGGCAGGGTGTTCGTCAGCGACAGGGTGTAACCGCTGCGTCCATGAAAAGCCCGGTCCAGATGCAGGACCTTGAATCCTCTTTCTTGGCGGTATCCCTTTTCAAAGTTCTTGCGTACTTTCCAGTCGAACGCCACTTTTAGCGCATTTTCCACCGCCAGGGCACCCCCCGAGATAAAAAAGGCATGAGGCAGATAATCCGGGATGCCGATTCGGTCGAAGGTATCTACCATCTCCGCCATTTCCCGGGTGTAAATGTCCGAGTTGGAAGGCTTGTTGATGGCTGCTCTTTGAAGCCTTTCTAAAAAGTCTTGATCTTCGGCCAATTTGGGATGATTCATTCCCAGCGGATTCGAAGCGAAAAAGGTGAAAAAATCCAGGTATTCTTTGCCGGTGCGGGCATCATGCAGGTAGCTGCCACGGCTCTTTTCCAGGTCCAGTACCATCTCGTACCCATCCGCAAGTATATGTTTCTTCAGTACTTCATGAACCCGCGAAGCTTCCACTGTTGAATGTGTCTTTAATTTCATTTTGGGCTCCCCTTCTTTGAATAATTTCAGATAATTCCGACCTCTGTTGCTACTCCTAAATTAGTGGATATAAGGCACAAGCCAAAGTGGGTAATTTAATATACGGATCCAGATTGACGGCGGTATTTTGCTAGCTCGGTTGATCCATTACATCGAGTCCTTCCTGCTGGCGCTATTCACTGATTGCTAAACAGGGTGAGCTTTCTCTCGTAGCCTGCTAATATTTATTTATAACCACCCACCGGACGGCGGAACCGAAGTATTACGTTTTCGGACTTTCAACTAGGGATAACTCGATAAGTTTTCAAAGCAAAAAGCTCGGTAGTTTTTCCGCATTAGAAAAACTTCCGAGCAAGGAGCCGACGTCCGGTGGTATAAACAAGCTTTAAAAATTTTCAAGGCTCTGGCGAATAATTTCGAGGCTGTCACGCAGTTGCTCTTCTGTGATAATGAGCGGTGGAGTAAATCGGATTTTATTGCCGTGCGTAGGTTTGGCAAGTAGGCCGTGTTTCTTGAACTCCATGCATAAATCCCACGCAGCCGAGCTTTCTTCGTCATCGTTAATTTCAATGGCATTCATCAGTCCCTTGCCGCGAACAAGTTGCAGAATATCGTGTTGATCGACCATCTGTTCCATCTCCTGCCTGAATATCTTGCCCATCTCGGTCGCGTTTTCCTCCAGGTCTTCGTCAATGATTACATCCAGGGCCGTCATGGCAATCGCGCATCCCAGCGGATTTCCACCGTAGGTACTGCCGTGTTCGCCGGGGTTAATCACTTCCATAATATTGTCATCGGCCAATACGGCACTGACCGGGTACATACCGCCGGATAACGCCTTGCCAAGAATCACGATGTCGGGGCGTACATCTTCATGGTCGGCTGCCAGCATTCGTCCCGTACGACCGAGTCCCGTCTGAATTTCATCATCAATAAAAAGTGCATCGTGTTTGTCACAAAGATCCCGCACCTCCTGCAGGTAGCCGTCGTCGGGAACGATTACGCCGGCCTCGCCCTGGATAGGTTCCAGCATAACGCCGGCTATTTGGGGGTCGGACTCGAGTAAGTCGCTGATCGCATTGGCATCATTGAAGGGAACAATCTCAAACCCGGGGGTATGGGGACCGAAATGACGATACGATTCCGGGCTGGTTGAAAACGAAATAACGGTAATTGTCCGACCGTGAAAGTTGTTTTCGGCGACGATGATTTTAGCATTTTCCGGTTCGATTCCCTTTTTCTCATGCCCCCACTTGCGGCATATTTTAAGAGCCGTTTCAACTCCCTCCGCTCCGGTATTCATCGGCAGCAGCTTGTCGTAGCCGAAGAATTCGCATAGGTATTTTTCGTAATGGCCCAGCATGTTGCTGTGGAAGGCACGGGAGGTAAGCGTAAGCTGACCGGCCTGGTCGGTCAATGTTTTTTGTATCCGGGGATGACAATGTCCCTGGTTGACGGCCGAGTAGGCGGCTAGAAAGTCGTAATACTTTTTTCCCTCGGTATCCCACACATATACACCATCACCGCGCTCCAAAACGACCGGCAGGGGGTGATAATTATGGGCGCCGAATCGTTTTTCGAGCTCAATAGCTTTTTTAGAAGTAATATTGGTCTGACGAATCATAGGGGCCGATTGATAATTTTGAATTTTGAATTTCGAATTTTGAATGGTGGACGTTTGTGATTGGCATAAAAGGTCTTCGCCTGTAACTGTCTTAATGTTAATACCGGCATTTCCAATAAGATTGTGGTCGACAAATCAAGCTATTCCAGGGATCTACATGCATTGAGCGTCCATAATTCAAAATTCGAAATCCAAAATTTCTAATTTCCTCGCGGTAGCGAGTGTAAATACGATTGGTTCGTTGCATTCGTTAGTCACATGCAATTTTACAAATAGGAAACTACAACCTATTGGAAGGTAAATTATTTTCAAAAATATATTTGACATGTGAGCAGGTCATGTCCTATATTGTGGTGCCTTACATCGCGGGGTGGAGCAGCTGGTAGCTCATCGGGCTCATAACCCGAAGGTCGCTGGTTCGAATCCAGCCCCCGCCACTAACAGCCCTTGGAGCTTCATGCTTCAAGGGCTTTTTTTGTGGAATTATTTTTTGTTGTTCTATGTATTATAGAATGACCAGCCGTGCTGTAGAGAAGGCGGGACAAACGGTTTGTCGAAGAGGACATATAGTCAATGCAAGCAATCAATATCCGGAAAGACTGAAATAATTGCTAAAAAGTTTCAATTGTTCTTAAATCGGTAATCT
>Ga0207771_101174_pt1 | contig 12197 bp, 8 predicted proteins | sample A23M2SouthBayCA_2_FD_187731 | JGI IMG/M metagenome (GOLD analysis project Ga0207771, IMG submission 187731) | Aerobic enrichment media microbial communities from Eden Landing Ponds, California, USA - A23 M2 (2) (SPAdes) | ecosystem: Environmental > Aquatic > Marine > Unclassified | place...
CACGCCCGAGAACAACCCCCGACTGACCGACACCGTGGGCCCCGAGGGATCGATCGAACACGCCTGGGAGCTCACGGCTCACTACGCGAATCCCGCCGTCGTCGACGGCACGGCCTACGTCGATCGCGCGAACGAGATCGTAGCGGTCGACGTCGTCACCGGAGAGGTCAACTGGACGTACAGCTCCGAGAACGAGTGGAGCATGACACCGACGCTGCTGGACGGCGCGCTCTATACATTCGATCGGAACGGCATCACCGCCATCGATCCCCTGACCGGCGAATACCAGTGGACGGACGACGCCATCGGTGGCGGCTCGCTCCACGCGTACGACGGCGTTCTCTACGGCGTCAATACGACCAACGCCTACGCGTTCGACCCCGCTGAGCGCGAGGTGCTGTGGACCGCGGAGCTGCCCGGTGAGAACCCCGACTGGAACGCGATCGAGGGCACCGCGGTCGACGGTGATCGCGTGTACATGATCGCGGTCTCCGGATCGCTGGCGGCGTTCGACCGGGAGGACGGGGAGGTGCAGTGGTCGCGAAAGTTCTCGACCTCGAGCACGCAGGAGGTCGGGCTGAACGTCGGGGGCAGCGGCGTCTATCTGCACCAGGTGGGAGACTCGCCACGGGTGCGGGCCGTCGATCCCGAGAGCGGCGAGAACCGCTGGACGAAGTCCGTGGCGTCCGGCACGTGTACGCCGGTGGTCACAGCTGATGGACTCTATCTGCTTGAGTACCTGCCCGACGAGCAGGCGTTCGTCCTCGGACGGTACGACCCGGAGAGCGGTGACCGTCAGGAATCCTTCGACGCCGTGTCCGACGACGCTGGGCATCAGCCCGTCGTGGTAGGCGATCGGCTCTACCACTGGAGCGCCCCCGAGACGCTGACCGTCGTCGACCTCGCGAACGACGAGTTCGCCTGGACCTACGAACACGACTACGAGGCCGACAGCCTCCCGATCGTCACGCCCGAGGCCGTCCTCTTTCGGGAAGACGACATGCTGCACTGCCTCCAGTCGGCGTAATCGCCGGCGTCGTTCCGCGGAGTATTTTGCACTCACTCCCCGAACCACGGGTATGGACCCGGACGAGGTGCGCGAGGGCTGGGCAAATCGCTCCGGGAAGTACTCGCCCGCCTACTACGCCGAGATCGGCCCCAACGAGGTCAGCGAGACGCTCGTGCAGGTCCTCTCCCACTACGCCACCGACGACGCGCGGATTCTCGAGGTCGGCTGTGGCTCCGGCCGGCACCTCGAACACCTCCGGACCCACGGCTTCTCGAATTTCACCGGGATCGACATCAACGACGAGTCCTTCGAGGTGATGGCCGAGCAGTATCCCCGACTCGCCGACACGGGGACCTTCCTCACCGGCGAGATGGAGACCCTCCTCCCGGAGTTCCAGGACGATTCCTTCGACGTCGTCTACACCGTCGAGGCGCTCCAGCACGTGCCCCCAGAGGACGCGTGGGTATTCGACGAGTTCGCTCGGCTCACGACGGACCTGCTCGTGACTGCGGAGAACGAGGGGAACAGTCCGGATCGCGGCCGCGGCGAGGAGGACGTCAGCATCGTGAACGACGACTTTCCGCTGTTTCACCGGGACTGGAAGGCGGTGTTTTCCGAGCGGGGGTTCGCGCAGTTGCTCCGGGAGCCGACGGCGAGGGATACGATTCGGGTGTTTCGGGCGATTTGACGGGGACAGGTGGCAGTTGACGCGGAAGCCGCTTTCACCGTCGGATCGATACGGTTCCGTGCTCCCAGCGTTGTCCAGTCCACGGCCCACTCCTCAGGACAAATTGCCCCACGAGAGGCACATTCTGCACCATATCGGTGGCATCGTCGCGCAGGATAGAGGGCGTACAGTCAGCAGTGCCATCCAGTGTGCTTCGTCTCTACCCGCTGGAGTAGCTGGTGGTCTGTCCATAGGACACCACAGCTGCAGCTACGAATTCGAATAGAAATCGGTTCGATAGGCGAGAGGCGGGGTTCGAGGCGGATTGATCGTCCAGAGCAGGGTAACGTACCGACGACCGTGGAATACACCGGGTGACTCACACGACCAGCGTGAGGATGAATATTCCCGTCACGACGAGTATTACGCCGGCCAGTTGCATTTCCTGGATGCCCTCTTTCGTCGGTTCCGGATCTGTAGCGTATCGGTAGCGCGATCTCGCTATTTTCCGCGGAAACAGGATGAACGGTGCGCCCAACACGAAAAAGAGGAGTACGAGCGCGATGCCTTGGGGATTTGCCATTGGTTCAAAGAGGTAGTCGGTTACTATTCGTGCACTCGATATACCGTTTGGGACGCCCATGTGACAACCATCTGATTACTTTTACTGAACTCGGATCGCCACACGTAGTGCCTGTACTTATCGCATTCGTCCAATGCTACCACTATCTGACCTCTTCAGAAGTGCAGCCCCTGAACTGCTCGTGTCTTCAGAATCGCCCGCAAAGTCCCGAACCAACTCGACGTACCGAGGTCCGGACTGTCTGCCTCGCCACACAGACGCTCTCCGAGCAGCGCGTCGTCGGCGCATGTTGAGCCCGAATTCGGCGATGTCCTTGACGTACGCGCTGCTGACTGGCGGCGTTCGGCAATAATTCCACGGCTAGTAGCGACGACCGGACTCTCATCGAGCCGCTTTCTAAGCGCAGAAGAGAAATCCGCAGAACTGAACTGAGTGCGGTAGCTGCCCATCTCCACGGCTCGCTGGCGCTCGCCGTTCCGATTCGCGGGCGCCTTCACTCCGTTCAGTTGCCCGCGCCTTTCTCGATCGGGGCGTCGACCAGGTTGCCCCACTCCGTCCAGGAGCCGTCGTAGTTGGTCACGTCCTCGTAGCCCAGCAGCTCCGAGAGCGCGAACCACGCCAGCGAGGAGCGCTCGCCGATGCGGCAGTAGGCGACGACCTCCTGGTCGTCCGTGATGCCCTCGGACTCGTAGAGCTCGAGGAGCTCGTCGTGGGGCAGGAAACGACCGTCGTCCTGGACCGTGTCGGCCCAGGAGATGTTCTTCGCGCCGGGGACGTGGCCGCCGCGCTGGGCGGTCTCCTGCAGGCCCGGGGGCGCGAGGATCTCGCCGGAGAACTCCTCGGGGGAGCGCACGTCGACGAGGGGAATGTTGCGCTCGACGGCCTTCTCGACGTCGTCGCGGTAGGCGCGGATGCCCTCGAAGGGGCCGCGTGCGGTGTAGTCCTGCTCGCTGAAGGACGGGATCTCGTCCGTGGTCGTGTAATCGTTGTCGAGCCAGTACTCGCGGCCGCCGTCGAGGATCTTGACGTCCTCGTGGCCGTAGTACTTGAACTGCCAGTAGGCGTAGGCAGCGAACCAGTTGTTGTTGTCGCCGTAGAGGACGACCGTGGAGTCATTCGAGATGCCATGGCTGCCAAGGAGCTCCTCGAAGTCCTCCTTCTCGAGGATGTCGCGCTGGGTCTGGTCCTGGAGCTGCGTCTCCCAGTTGAACCCGATGGCGCCGGGTGCGTGGGCCTCGTCGTAGGCCTCGGTGTCCACGTCGACCTCGACCAGGCGCAGGCCGGGGTCGTCACTCTCGAACTCGCTAAGTCGCTCCTCCGCCCAGTCGGGCGAGACGAGCACGTCGTTGGCGTAGGTGTCGTCGACCATACACGGCCTCGTACAACCCCTATTCCTAAAGACCCACCTCAGTCGGACAAACCCGCCACTCGTCGGTTTCACCGGATAGTGTTGCCGCAAATGTGTGGTGCGTCTCCACACGGATCTTCGGTGCAATCGGGCGGAACGGGCGCGCTCCGTGCGGTTTCCCCAGCAGTGGCGATTCGCTCCGAGCGCGCCCGGTAATATTATCCGGTACCGCAGACCGCTGCGCTTTCGGGGCACTCATTTCGGCGGCCATCCAAGCGAGACCAATGACCGATCTCGTCGTCTCGATCGACTGGCTGGCCGAGCGTATCCTCGGCGAAGACGGGGCGCCCGCCGAAGATCCGCCCGTCCGCGTCGTCGACGTCCGCGACGCCTGGGAGTACGACGGCATGGGCCACCTGCCGACCGCGATCAACGTCCAGTTCGACGCGTTCCGGAGCGAGCCTGGGAGCGAGGACGGCGTCGACGGCGGGGGCGGCGACGGCAGCGACGCCAGCGACGTCGATGGCGACGTCGGCCACCTCCCCGGCGCCGAGGTCTTCGCCGACCTGATGGGCCAGCACGGCCTCACGCGCGAGGACACCATCGTCGCCTACGACGACACCAACGGCGTCTTCGCCGCTCGCTTCCTCGTCACCGCCCTCGTCTACGGCTTCGATGACGTCCATCTGCTCGACGGCGACCTGAGCGCGTGGCGCCAGCAGCACCCGATCAGCAACGAATCGATCGAGCTCCCCCCCACCGAGGTCGAGCCGATCCGCGTCGACGGCGCGAACTCCCCGCTCGTCGACGCCGACGACGTCCGCGCCGCGATCGACGGGAGCGCCGGTCCGGAGCCCGACGCGGAGGCCGTCCTGCTCGACACCCGCGACCAGTTCGAGTTCGACGAGGGGCACATCCCCGGCGCCGTCCGGTTCGACTGGCAGGAGGCCGTCGATTCCGAGACGCGGGGCGTCAAATCCCGCGAGACGCTCGAGGGGCTGTTCGCCGAGCGCGGCGTGACGCCCGACAAGCGCGTGCTGCTCTACTGCAACACCGCGCGCCGCCTGAGCCACACCTACGTCGTCCTCCGCTGGCTCGGCTTCGAGGACGTCGGCATCTACGAGGGGAGCCTCACCGAGTGGCGCGAGATCGGCGGCGAACTCGTCTCGAACGAGGAGTGATTCCGCGGAGCTCCGTCGGCGATCCGCCTGCGGTTTCGAATCCAATCCTGTCCGGTCTCGCCGGTTTCGATCACCCCAGCATCGGGGCCATTTCCACCGTCAGACGATCGTCCGCCGACCGTCAGACGCCGAAATTTTCCCGACGCCGTCCCGGATTTTCACTTTCACTGCGCTCGGCCAACCCTTACTATAACCACTCCCATACGACCTGTTGCTGTCACACGCTGGCCACTCCCGTGGCACTCCCCACTTTCGTACGAACGCCGGTCGCGGCTTGGGGGCCGCAACCGGCTTTCGTCTCTCTCGGAGTTCCGGTCGAGAAGCCGACGCTCTACTCGGCGGTTACTCGGTCCGCTCGGCGAGTCGTTCTCGCGTGTCCCGGATCCGTTCCGTCGCGTCGCTCTCGACGTGCTCGGCCAGGGACTCCGTCGCAGCGAGCAGCCACTCCGCGCGCTCGGCGTAGCGCCGGACGTCGCCCGGGCCGACGTTGTACCCGTCGACCAGCTGATCGAGCGGGACGCCGTCGGCGTAGTCCGCGAGCAGGCGGGCAGTCTTCAGGACGGCGAGCCAGGCGTGGAAGTCGCCCTCGAAGTCCTGCACCGGCCGCGCGAGTTCGTCGGCGTGGCGCATCGCGATCTCGCTGAGCCGGCCGGCCTCGTTCTGCCCGACGTAGCGGGTCGGCATCTCTGCGGTATCACAGACGATCTCACAGACGGTGAGCGGCGTGATCCGCTCGAGGTCGTCCGCTCGCTCCAGGGCCTCGACGACGGTCGCGCCCGTTGCCGGATCGACGTAGACGCGGGAGACGAGCGCGCCGAGCTCCGTCGCGACGAGTCGCTCCGTGTGGGACTCCCCCTCCGTATCGTCGACGAGCATCCCCGCGTCGATCAGCCGGTCGATGGCGTCCGCGGCCGTGGCCTGGAGAGATGGGGCGCCGCCGCAGTGCGCGCAGAAGGTCTCGGCGAGCAGGTCCGCGAGCGCAGCGCGGGAGTCCGCGACCCCGCCAGCCACGGAGGCGAGGACGTGCGGCCGGAGCGATCCGGGATCGTCGAGCTTCGACGTGACCGGCGCGGGATCGCTTTCGAGGTACCGTTCGCGGAGGTCGTCGCGTTCTGACTCGTCCTCGGCGACGAGGATCGCCTCGCCGTAGGGGTCGAGCCCGGGCCGACCAGCGCGGCCGAACATCTGGCGAACTTCCAGCGGCGAGAGCGGCTCGTACCCAGCATCGCCGTAGCGCTCGTGATCGCGGACGATCACCCGGCGTGCGGGGACGTTCACCCCCGCGGCGAGCGTTGGGGTCGCACAGAGCACCCGGAGGTCGCCGTCGCGAAAGCCGTTCTCGACGAGGCTCCGGTGCTCGGCGGTGAGGCCGGCGTGGTGGAAGGCGACGCCGGAGTCCGCGACGTCGGCGAGCGCCTCGCCAGTGACGGTTGCTGCGGTGTCTCGCAGCGCGGCTGCTGTCTGCGTTTGGGTGGGCGTCGTTGTTTCGTCGGGTGACGCAGTAGACGAGGTCCCGCCGTCTGCCACCTCCGCCTGTTCGCCTGCCGACGCGGGTTCGATCTCGAGGGCACCCGCGAGCGTCGAGGCGAGCTGGCGTGCCTCCCTGCGGGAGCTGACGAAGACGAGGCACTGCCCGCCGGCGTCGAGGGCGTCCTGCACGAGTGCGCCCGTCGCCGACAGGTCGCCGGGGTCGATCGGGCGTTCCTGGGCTTCGGCGCCGTCGCCGAGGACGAGTGAACCCTCCGCGTAGATGCCGGTCCGGAGTTCGACGGGGCGCCACTCGCTGCGAACGACCGCTGCGTCGAGCCAGTCGGCGATCTCGTCGGCGTTCGGGACGGTCGCTGAGAGCGCCACGAGCTGGACGGCGGGGTTGAGCCGGCGGAGCTTCGCGATCGTCACCTCGAGGGTCGGTCCTCTGCCGTCCTGATCGAGCACGTGGACCTCGTCGAGGATCGCACAGGCGATCTGCTCGACCCACGCCGCCTCGTGGCGGATCGCCGCGTCGACCTTCTCCGCGGTCGCCACGACGACGTCGTGGCCCGCGAGCTCCTCGTCCGTCGCGTCGAAGTCGCCGGTCGCAACGCCGACGCTGATCCCCGGGATCGCGTCGAACGTCTCGGCCTTCTCGGTCGCGAGCGCCCGGAGCGGGACGACGTAGACGGCAGGCCCGTCGGCTGAGAGGGCGGCGAGCTGGGCGATCATCGTCTTCCCGCTCGCGGTCGGGACGGCGGCGACGACGGAGTTGCCATCGCAGATGCCCGCGTCGACCGCGTCGGCCTGGGGCGGGTACAGCTCTTCGATGCCCTGCCCCTCGAAGTGGGCGACGTGATCCTGGGCGAGGGGCAGGTCGGCGACGCGCATTGGGAGTACGTCAGGCCGGCATCCTACGTAAACGTTCGTCGACTGAACCGTGCGTGTACTGTTGAATTCTGTCGTACGACAGCACCGACGGCCTCGAAAGCCCTCGGCCCGCTCGCGCACGCTCAGCCGGATATCCTCGCTCACTTCGTTCGCTCGGATAGGGCCGGCTGAGACGCACGCCAGCGCGCCTCGCCCTTTCAGTCCGCCAGGGTCTGTGGAACGTCTGGCCTGCTGTTCTCGTGGTTGAATTAGTATCGCGTAGCCGGGGTGGCTACTGGCGAGAGTTCCGGCGGCCGTCACGCTCCCTGCGACCGGTGGAGTTTTTCGCTCCCACGCCCCAGAGTCGGCCATGCACCCGACAGAGCGGCCCCGTCGGCTCCGTCGCGACGGCCTCCGCGAGCTGGTCGCCGAGACGGACCTCGACGCGTCGGACCTGGTCGCGCCGGTGTTCGTCGACGCGACCGCCGAGGAGCGGGTCCCCATCGAGTCGATGCCCGGACACGAGCGCGTGCCGATCGCCGAGGCAGTGCCACGGGTCGAGGAGGTCCTCGAGACCGGCGTCGAGGCCGTCATGCTCTTCGGGATTCCCGAGTCGAAGGACGCCGAGGGGAGCCGGGCCTGGGCAGAGGACGGCGTGATCCAGCGCTCGACGCGTGCGATCACGCGCGAGACCGACGCCACGGTGATCACCGACGTCTGTCTCTGTGAGTACACCGAACACGGGCACTGTGGCATTCTCGAGGAGGGCGCGGAGGCGGAGGCGGCCGGCGAGGATTCGAGCGGAGCAACGGGCGGCAACGATCTGACCGTCGCGAACGATCCGACCCTCGACCTGCTCGGCAAGATCGCGACCTCTCACGCCGAAGCGGGGGCGGACGTCATCGCGCCCTCTGGGATGATCGACGGGATGGTCGGCGCGATCCGCGAAGCCCTCGACGCCGACGGCCACGACTCCGTGCCGATCCTCTCCTACGCCGCGAAGTACGAGTCGGCCTTCTACGGGCCGTTCCGGGACGCTGCGGACGGCGCACCGGCCTTCGGCGACCGCCGGCACTACCAGATGGATCCGGCCAACGGCGAGGAGGCGATCCGGGAGGTCGGCCTCGACGTCGAGCAGGGCGCGGATATGCTGATGGTCAAGCCCGCGCTGCCGTATCTCGATATCGTCCGCAGAGTCGACGAGTCCTTCGACCGTCCGGTTGCGGCGTACAACGTCTCCGGCGAGTACGCGATGCTCCACGCGGCCGCCGATCGCGGCTGGCTCGACCTCGAAGCCGTCGCCGAGGAGTCCCTGCTCTCGATCAAGCGGGCCGGAGCGGACCTGATCGTGACGTACTTCGCCGAGGACGTGGCACGACGGCTCTGAGTGGGTCCGCAACCCTTGGTTTCGCGTCGACGCCCATAGCGCGCACCTCTGGACGATCGTCCTGAATTATCGCTTCTGTCTGTACGTTCGTTGGACATCTAGGGATCCGGCTGCGGAAGGATCGAACCGCACCGCTGCGGATCGCCGGCAATATCTGCCGCGCGCAAGGCGCTCAGCACGATTTGCACGTGCAAATGTTGCGAGACGGGCAGTGGTGGGCACCAGCCCGATTCGACGAACGACCGCTTCCGAGCCAGTTCGGGGACCGATCCCTGGACGCTCAACTACCTTATATGCCCTTGGAGAACTATAATCTGCGACGCCCGTCTGCGTAGGACGGTATTATTGGACAAACATTAACGCTAAGTCTTATATCCGTATGGTTCAAGCAGACTATCCGTGATGCGCAATACGAACGATCACGAATTGGGTGGAATTGAGTACAAATGGGGTTCTTTGAGTCGCAGTAGTGGTCGGTCCGCTGCAGGGGTGACGGCGTCATGGTAGGCGCGCTGCCCCTGCAGATCGGCGCCGAGACTGCGGGTGCGATCAACTACACGTGGATCCTGACGGTCTCGTTCCTGATCTTCTTCATGCACGCCGGCTTCGCGATGCTCGAGGCCGGACAGGTTCGCTCGAAGAACGTCGCGAACCAGCTCACGAAGAACCTGCTGACCTGGTCGGTCGGGGTGTTGGCGTTCCTGCTCGTCGGAGCTGGACTCTCGGCGTTCGTCGGTGACTTCGTCGGCTCGACCGGCGGCTGGTCGTTCACGCCGAACAACGACCCGGCGTCCTGGGGTACCGGCTGGTTCTACGGCGCGGTCTTCGCGATGACCGCGGCGACGATCGTCTCCGGCGCAGTTGCCGGCCGCGCGAAGCTCCGCGCGTACGTCACGTACACCATCGCGCTGGCGGCCGTGATCTACCCGGTCGTCCTCGCGATGACCTGGTCGGGCGCCTGGGTCTCCGAGTTCCTCGACACGGGCTTCCAGGACTTCGCGGGCGGCATGATCGTCCACGGCATGGGCGGCATCGCCGGCCTCACCGCGGCCTGGGTCCTCGGTCCGCGCATGGACCGGTACAACGAGGACGGTAGCGTCAACGTCATTCCCGGTCACTCGCTGACCTTCGCCGTGCTCGGCACGCTCCTGCTGGCCTTCGGCTGGTACGGGTTCAACGTGGGCACGGCGTCGATCGTCACCACGAACGCCGCGGGCGAGTACGTCCTCAACGGTGACACGCTCGGTCGCGTCGTCCTGACGACCACCGTCGCGATGGCGATGGGCGCCATCGGCGCAGGCTCGGTTGCCTGGGCGAAGACTGGCAAGGTCGACACGCTCTACGTCGCCAACGGCCTGCTGGCCGGCCTCGTCGGCATCACGGCCATCCCGGACGTCGCGACGTGGTGGGGCGCCTTCGTCGTCGGCGGACTCGCCGGCGCACAGCTGCCCCTCGTATTCGGCTTCGTCGAGAAGACGCTCAAGATCGACGACGTCTGTGCGGTCTTCCCGGTCCACGGCTCCGCTGGCGTGCTCGGCACGCTGTTGTTCCCCTTCGTCGCGACCGACGCGGCGCTCGGTGGCACCAGCATCGCCGACGCGTTCGTCGCGCAGCTGCTCGGCGTCGGCATGATCACGGTCTGGACGGTCGCCGCGACCGCGGCCATCTGGGGCGTCCTCAAGGCCATCGGACAGGCTCGCGTCACGCCGGCCCACGAACAGGAAGGGCTCGACGTCGCCGAACACGGCGTCGACACCTACCCCGAGTTCGGCAAGCCCGACGTCGCAACGGACGGGGGCGCTCCCATCCCTGAGGAGCAGCTCCGCACCGATGGCGGCGAGTTCGCGACGGACATCGAGCTGGTCATGGCGGTCGTCCGCCCGGACAAGCTCGGTGACGTGAAGAAGTCGCTCGCGGAAGTCGGCGCCCCGTCGCTCACGGTTACGAACGTCTCCGGTCGCGGCTCACAGCCCGCGAAGAAGGGTCAGTGGCGCGGCGAGGAGTACACGGTCGACCTTCACCAGAAGGTCAAGATCGAGTGCGTCGTCGCAGACGTACCAGCCGCGGACGTCGTCGAAGCGATCCGCGAGGGCGCGAACACCGGCGAGCCCGGCGACGGGAAGGTCTTCGTCCTCCCCGTCACGCAGGCGACGCAGGTCCGCACCGGCGCGACCGGTCCGGAAGCGGTCTGAGTCGGTCCCTGACAGCGTCGAATCGATCCCTGCGGCTCGCGGTTTCTCCTTCCGTTCTCGCGCTCGACCTCGCTCCCACCGAGTGGCGACACCGATCGCTCGCACACCGCCCCAATCCTCAAGCCCGTCACCGCCGACCTATCGGCATGCCCAGCCGCACGGTCGAACTCGAGGGCCACATCATCGACTCGGGGATGATGGAGCGGTGTTTCATGCTCGTCATGGACCTCGGTGGCCACTTCGAGGTCGAAGAATTCGACATCGGTCGCCACGAGGACGAAGAGTCCTACTGCCGGATGGACGTCTCCGCGGACACCGAGCCGGACCTCCACGAGATCCTCCACGAACTCAACAAGAACGGCGCCTACCTCTCCGATCCCAGCGACGTCGCGGTCGAGCCCGCGCCCGCCGATGGCGTCGTACCGCCGGAGTTCTACTCGACGACCAACCACCCGACGGAGATCCGCTGGGACGGCGAGTGGATCCCGGTCGAGTACCCGGAGATGGACTGCGCCGTGGTGGTCGAGGACGGCAATTCCTCACAAAAACCTCGCGCCGAGACTCGCGTCCTGAACGGCGTCGAGGAAGGGGATCTGGTCGTCGTCGGAGACGCCGGCATCCGCGTCGATCCACCCGAGCGACCCCGAGGTTCCAGCGGCGCCTTCGGCTTCATGCAGGGCGGCGTCTCCTCGGAACGCCCCTCCGAATCGCTCATCGGCGAGGTTGCGGAAGCCCTCGAAGAGGTCCAGGCCCAGGGCGGGAACGTCCTCGCAGTCTGTGGCCCGGCGGTGATCCACTCCGGCGGTGCAGACGACCTCGCGGCGCTCGTCCGCGAGGGCTACGTCGACGCCCTCTCGGCGGGGAACGGCTTCGCGGTCCACGACGTCGAGCGGGACATCTACGGCACCTCGCTGGGGATGGACGTCGAGACGATGGAGCACCCACGCGAGGGCCACAAGCACCACATCTACGCGATCTCTGAGATTTCCCGGCGCGGCGGCCTCGAACCCGCAGTTGCGGACGGCGTCGTCGAGTCCGGCGTGATGTACCAGTGCATCGACAAGGACGTCGACTACGTGCTCGCGGGCTCGATCCGCGACGATGGCCCGCTCCCGGACACGATCACCGACGCGATCGAGGCCCAGAACGCGATCAGGGAACAGGCCCGCGAGGCCGACCTCGTGCTCATGCTCTCGACGCTCCTGCACTCGGTGGCCGTCGGGAACTGCCTCCCATCGACGACGAAAGTCGTCTGCGTGGACATCAACCCGGCCACGGTCACGCAGTTACTCGATCGGGGCAGCGCGCAGGCGATCGGGCTCGTGACGGACATCGGCGCCTTCCTGCCGATGCTCGCCGACGCGGTGCTGGGAGCGGACGCACCGGAACACGGTGTCGACGCCGACGGTGGCGTCGGCGGTGACGGCTGCTCAGGATGACCGTGAGCGGTCTGGGGACGGCCGGCTCATGCGTAGATCTTGCCTTCGATT
>Ga0207771_101177_pt1 | contig 12169 bp, 9 predicted proteins | sample A23M2SouthBayCA_2_FD_187731 | JGI IMG/M metagenome (GOLD analysis project Ga0207771, IMG submission 187731) | Aerobic enrichment media microbial communities from Eden Landing Ponds, California, USA - A23 M2 (2) (SPAdes) | ecosystem: Environmental > Aquatic > Marine > Unclassified | place...
GACCTGGATACGACGCTCACGGCTGCGTTTGAAAGTGAGGAGTATCAGAACAGGCGACAGGCGATCGAGGAGGATGTCCAGCAGGAGCAGGGGGAATCGATCAGTGATCTCCAGCAGCGTGCCCAGGAAGAGGGACTTGCCCTGATTAGAACGCCGGCCGGATTTTCGTTTGCTCCCATGCAGGAAGGGGAGATTATGTCGCAGGAAGAGGTACAGGAGCTGTCGGACGAGGAAGAGGAGCGATTGGAAGAGAAAGTCGAGGAGTTTCAAAAAGAATTGCAGCAAGTCTTGCGCAAAGTTCCAAGCCGTAAACGCGAAGTGCGCGAGCGCATTCGCAAACTGGATCGCGAAATTGCAAGCTATGCAGTGAAGGATCTTATTGATGAACTGAAACAGAAGTTTTCCAACCTCTCTGACGTAGTAGACTTTCTGGATGCCGTACATCAGGATATCGTGGATAATGTTAAATCGATTATTAGTCAGCAGGGACAGAATCAACTTATGCAGATGATGCAGGCCCAGGGGGGAGGTAATGGTCGGGGATCCAGTTCGCAGGAAGACCCGACGCTTCGTCGCTACAAAGTGAACGTTTTAGTGGATAATAGCGAAACGGAAGGGGCGCCGGTCGTTTATGAAGACAATCCGACTTTCAAGAATCTGGTCGGACGGGTGGAGTACAAGTCCCAGATGGGGGCGTTGACGACCGACTTCAACCTCATTAAGCCGGGTGCGCTTCATATGGCGAACGGGGGATACCTGATTCTGGATGCACGACGCGTGTTAATGGAACCGTTTGCCTGGGAGGGACTTAAACGAACGTTGAAATCGCAAAAGTTGAAGATTGAATCGCCGGGCGAGTCCTACGGGTTGATCAGTACCGTTTCTCTTGAACCGAAACCGCTTGACCTCGATGTCAAAGTGGTTTTGCTGGGCGAGCGATTGTTGTATTATCTGCTGTGCCAATATGATCCGGAGTTTCGTTCGCTTTTCAAGGTGGAAGCCGATTTCGATGACGATATCGATCGCAATGAGGAAAACCAGGAAAAATACGCCCAGCTGCTTGCGGGATTAGCCGGCGAGAATGAACTCAAGCCTTTTGATAAGTCGGCCGTTGCACGTATCATTGAGCGAAGTGCGCGCATGGTGGAGGACAGTGAAAAGATGTCGACGCGCAACAAACAAATCGAAAACCTGATGCAGGAGGCCGATTACTGGTCGAGAGAAAATGGAAATGAAAATGTCACCCGTGAAGATGTGCAGAAAGCGATCGAACAGCGTTTGTATCGTTCCAGCCGCATCCGGGACAAAATCCAGGAGGCTATCCAGCGGGATACGCTCTATATAGATACTTCGGGCGAAGAGATCGGGCAGATCAACGGACTTTCGGTGGCGATGATCGGTGATGTGATGTTCGGTCGGCCGAACCGGATTACCGCCAGTGTACGCCTCGGTAAAGGAGAGGTCGTGAATATTGAGCGTGAAGTTAAGATGAGCGGTCCGATTCATTCCAAGGGCGTAATGATCCTTTCCGGCTTCCTGGGACAGCGGTTTGGCACCCGGCAGCCCCTCTCGCTTTCAGCAAGCCTTGTTTTTGAGCAGTCATACAGCGGAGTGGATGGAGACAGCGCTTCGGCGGCCGAACTCTATGCGTTGATGTCGGCTATCGGACAAATTCCGATCAATCAGTCGTATGCAATTACCGGATCGATTAACCAGCGCGGACAGATTCAGCCGATTGGCGGAGTGAATCAGAAAATTGAAGGATTCTTCGACGTTTGTAAGAAACGGGGCCTGACAGGCGAACAGGGCGTGCTGATCCCGAAAACCAACGTAAAGAATCTTATGCTTCGCGAGGACGTTATTGAAGCGGTGAAAGAGGAGAAGTTTCAAATTTACGCAATTGAGACGGTTGATGAAGGGATGGAGATACTGACCGGCCTGGAGATGGGAGAAAGAGACGAGAATGAGGAGTTCCCGGAAGGTACGATAAATTACAAGGTGGAAAAACGTCTCTCGGAGATGACTGAAAAACGAAAACATTTTGCATCAAACAGCAAGGGCGAAAGTGAATCTAAAAATGACGAGTGAGGAAAAAGAGCAGGAAAAACCACTGTTTGAGCATATCCTGGTAGCGCTCGACGCTTCGCCGCACAGCATGGCGGCGCTCGAGGCGGCCGCACGCCTGGCGCATAGCATTGAAGCTAATATCGAGGGACTCTTTATCGAGGATATCAACTGGTTTCGCCTTGGTCCGCATTCTTTCTCAAAGGAGGTTAGCGAGATTACCGGCAACATCCGTCCCCTTGACCAGGGCAGTATCGAACGACAGGTTCGGGCGCTTTCCAAACGAATGGAGCGGGCTTTACGACGGGTGTCGGAGCTGGCCAGTATAAATTATGAATTCCGGACCGAACGCGGAGGGGTGGAAAGCGAGTTGTTGTCGGCGTCAGAGGGGGCCGATCTGATTACCCTGGGTCGAATCGGGCAATCGATGACCCGGGGCCCCAAGCTTGGCAGGACGGCCAAGGCATTACTGGAGAAAACAACCAAGCCGATTTTACTGCTGCAAAAAGGCTTGAAGCTGGGAGATTCAATTATTTGTATCTATGATCGCAGCGAACAGGGCAAGGCAGCGTTGCAGGTAGCCAAAAAATTAACCCAGCAAATCGAAACCAAACTGCAAGTCGTTGCATTTAAGAATAGTGATGAAGATGCAAGGACGGTCATTAAACAGGTGAAGAAAGAGTTGGGAGATCTGCGACTGCCTACGCGCGTGTTTGCCGTTGAAGCCCCGGAAGCATTTCACCTGGCACGCCTGGTTACTTCGAAAAATGGGGGATTGCTCATAGCCAGTCGATCTCAACCTCTCTTCAAGGGGCAAGCCCTCGAGCGTATTCTTGCCAATATTAAATGTCCCATTTTACTTACTTCTTAATTAATTAACTACGTTTATTACATGGCCGAACAGAAGCTAAAAAAGAATCTCGGACTATTTGACGTATTTGTGTTTGGAATTGGTCCGATGCTCAGTTCAGGCATTTTCCTCCTGCCGGGGATGGTATACGCCAAGGTCGGTCCGGCTGCCATTCTAGCCTATCTGATTGCCGGGATATTGATCATACCGCCTCTCTTGAGTAAAGCAGAGTTAACAACCGCTATGCCCAGGGCCGGGGGCACCTACTATTTCATGGACCGGAGCATGGGGCCCCTGGTGGGAACCATTACCGGTATCGGAACGTGGCTGGCACTGGCGTTTAAAAGTGCTTTTGCCCTGATTGGCCTGGGAGCCTATCTGGTGTTTTTCATCGGCCTGGCCGTCAAACCGGTGGCGTTGGGTTTATGCGCCATTTTTGCCGGCCTCAGCATCAGCGGGGTGAAAAATGTTGGGCGTTTTCAGGCGGTTTTTGTAAGCGTGCTATTAGGGATATTGATGTTTTTTATCGGCAAGGGGCTTTTCAGCGCCGAGATATCGAAATTTCAGCCGTTTTTCACGAGTGAAAGCGAATCCCTGCTGGGAGCTGTCGGCTTTGTATTTGTTTCATTTGCCGGGATCACCAAAATAGCAAGTATGGCCGAAGAAGTGGAGGATTTGGAGCGGAATATCCCCTGGGGAATGATGCTGGCCCTCGGCACTGCCGTGTCGATCTATATACTCTGTCTTTCGGTAATGATCGGGGTGATGCCCGTGGGTGACCTGGCCAATACCTTGACTCCGGTGGTCGACGCCGTCGAACGGTTTACGGGGCCGTGGGGTAAATATGTGATGACCGGGGCGGGAATCCTGGCTTTTGCCGCTGCCGCCAATGTGGGGCTGACAGCCTCATCACGATATCCGCTTGCCATGAGCCGGGATAATATTTTTCCGGATTTCTGGAAGAAAGTGGGACGTTTTCACACGCCCACCCGGTCTATAATCCTGACGACCCTGGTGATGATGGGCTTTATTCTCTTTTTAAGTCCCGAGGGAGTTGCCAAACTGGCCAGTGTCCTGAAACTGCTTATTTTCGGTATAATCAACCTGGCCGTGATTGTCATGCGGGAAAGTAAAATTGCAGCCTACGACCCCGGATTCCGAAGTTTTGGATATCCCTGGATGCAGATTATTGGGTTGATCACTCCGCTGGTATTAATACCGGCCATGGGATTGATGGCGATGATCTTCTCGGCCGGCATCGTGCTCACCGGTATTTTATGGTACCTGTTCTATGCCGAAAAGCGGGTTCAACGCTCGGCCGCTGTGTACCAGGTATTCCAGCGTATTGGTAGTGCGGCCGACTCTGACATTTATCATGAGCTGCGACAACTGATGCGGGAAAAAGGTTTGCGTAGAGAAGATCAATTTGAAGAGGTCATCGTAAGAGCCGGTATATTATGGGCTGAACCGGATGAAGAACAGAAAGAAATCATCAAGCGGGCATCCCGGAAAATCGCCAAACAGGCCCAGATTGATGCCCGGGACGTATTTAAGATATTACTCCGGGAGATAGAGGATGAAGTCACTCCGCTTGGCAAACATATTGCCCTGCCGCACGCCCGGTTGGAAGGGGTGCAAAATCCGGAGCTGGTTATCGTACATTGTAAAGAGGGCATTCAACTTAACGAGGGAGAAGATCCGGTGTATGCCATCTTTATCCTGGTCAGCCCCAAAAAAGATCCCCAGCAGCACCTGCGTTTTCTCTCCGAACTGGCCAATCGTGCCGAAAATATCGATTTTGCCGGCGCCTGGCGAGAATTGGAATCTGATCGATCTGTCCGAAATAGTTTTCTCAGAACCGGCAAGGTCACTGAATATGTAATTGAAAGCGAGAAGCTGGTGGACAAGCCCCTTCGAGAATTTCAAATCCATGAAGACTGCCTCATTGCTGTCATCAACCGGAATGGTGACATGGTGATGCCCCACGGTCATACGACGCTGAAGATGGGGGACCGGCTAACCCTGATCGGCAAACAGGAAGCGGTAGACGAGACCATAAATTACTTTAGAAGTCATACTTAGCTTCACAGGTCCTCCCCCTTTATGATTAATAAGGGGAAGGGGGAGGACCCGTAAGGCAACATTTACCCCCAAAAACCGACATATTCCGCTATCCATCCGAGCGTGAAACCCCGGAAACCTATACCCCCCACCCCCTATACAATATAGCATGCATAGTTGCGTTACATACCCTACCCCGGTAGGGTATAATTTGAATTAAATTCAGGTGTCATACTATGATGGACAAAGAACAGAAACAGAAGGCGATTACGCGGTTGAAAAAGATTGAGGGACAGGTACGTGGATTGCAGAAAATGGTTGAGGAGGATCGCTACTGCATCGATATCATCGGTCAGACGGCTTCGGTGGTGAATGCCCTGAAGGGCGTGGAGGACCTGGTGATGGAGCAGCATCTGCATACCTGCGTGGCCGATGCGATGAGTAGTGACCAGAACGGGGAAAAAGACGAGAAAATTGACGAAGTGATGCAGGTTTTAAAACAATTCCGCAAGCACGGTTAGAGCGTCAAAGCGATCGATGTTTCCACTTGAGATGACCGGTTGCTTTGGCTTCGTGAAGTAAACTTCAATTAAAATTAGTTACCATTATTATGGCTCAGTTAGTAAAAGAGACCCTGGAAATTGATGGCATGCACTGTGCCAGTTGCGTCTCGAATGTTCAGACTTTTTTGGAAGATCTGGACGGCGTCGAGGAAGCGAGTGTTAACCTGGCGGTCGAGCAGGCCCGGGTTACATACGATCCGGAGCATGTCGGCCATGAGGACCTGGTGGATGCGGTTAAACGGTCCGGCTACGAGGTGCGGGAATCCGATCCCGATCAGGCCGATCGCGCTGATGAGGTCTTGAAACGTGATCAGCAAAAAGTGGCGAAGGCGCGCCGTAATATGTGGTGGGCCTGGGGATTTACGATCCCGATTATTCTTTGGATGCTTCCGGAGATGGTTTTTGGATATGTATTTCCCAATGCATGGGGATATGATCTGGGCATGATATTGCTCTCCTCGGCGGTTATGTTCTATCCCGGTTGGGAAACCCTTAAGGGCGCCGCCAAGTCGACGGCAAGCCTGGCGCCGAATATGGATGCGTTGATCGCCATGGGGACCCTTGCTTCTCTGGCGACCGGCATTGTTTCGTTGTTGCACCAGGTGGGAATGGCTCCGCCCTTCCACAGCTTTGCCGGTATCGCCGGCATGATCATGGCCTTTCATCTGACTGGCCGGTATGTTGAGACCAAGGCTAAAGGTCGGGCTTCGGAAGCGATAAAAAAACTGATGACCCTGGAGGCCAAGGAAGCGACCGTCGAGCGAGAGGGGGAGGAAGTCACCGTACCCATCCAGAATCTGCAAAAAGGAGACGTCATGATTGTTCGCCCGGGTGAAAAAGTGCCGACCGACGGCGTGGTGCTCGAAGGCGAAAGCAGTGTGGATGAATCGCTTGCCACAGGCGAGTCGATGCCGGTGGAAAAAAGCAAGGGCGACCAGGTGATTGGTTCTACGATCAATAAACAGGGTATGCTGAAAGTGGAAGCTACGAGCGTCGGAAAAGATACGTTTCTCAGCCAGGTGATCCGTATGGTGGAAGAAGCCCAGGGGACCAAAGTCCCCATCCAGGAAGTGGCCGATCGGATAACAAGCATATTTGTTCCGGCAATCCTGGGATTAGCGGCACTGACGTTGGTCAGCTGGCTTGTTTTTCCCGGTTTCTTCGGATCCATCGCCGCCTGGGGTGCTCAGTACCTGCCGTGGATCAATCCCGGTATGGGCAGTACGGCGCTTGCCTTCTTTGCGGCGATTGCCGTGCTCGTGATAGCTTGTCCCTGCGCACTCGGACTGGCGACTCCTACCGCGCTGATGGTCGGATCGGGCATAGGAGCCGAGAATGGGATACTAATCCGCAACGGCGCTGCTATTCAGACGATGAAGGATATTACCACGATAGTACTCGACAAAACCGGAACGATTACAGAAGGTAAACCGGGCGTGACGGATGTGATAACCTTTAATGACTACGATGAGCAACAGGTACTGCAGATGTCCGCCGCGGCCGAAAAAGGATCGGAACATCCGCTCGGACGAGCTATTGTGGAGTATGCCGGGCGCCGCGAGCAAATTTCGTCGATCCCGGGAGCCGAACAGTTTGAGGCGCATACCGGCCGAGGGGTGGAAGCGCAGGTGACCGGAACTCCCGTTTACATCGGTACAGCCGTCTGGATGCAAGATCTAAAGATTGAAATCACTGACGAAGTCCGGGAAACACTCACCACCCTGGAGAAAGCCGGTAAAACTGCTATGGTGGTTGCCATCAATAACGAAATAGCCGGAATCATTGCGGTGGCTGATAAAATCCGCGAGGATAGCGCGGAAGCTATAAAAACGCTTAAATCGTTCGGATTCAAGCCGGTAATGATTACCGGGGATAACGAGCGAACAGCAAAAGCGATAGCCGAAGAGGTGGGTATCGAACGAGTCATTGCTGAAGTTATGCCCGACGACAAGGCAAATGAGGTGAAGCGACTGCAGGAAATGGGTGAAAAGGTGGCCATGGTCGGTGACGGTATTAACGATGCGCCGGCTTTAACCCAGGCTCATGTGGGTATTGCGGTTGGTACCGGTACCGACGTCGCGATCGAGTCGGGCGATCTCGTGTTGGTCAAAGGCGATCTTGATGCAGTCGTCCGTGCGGTTCGACTCAGCCGGGCCACTTTTGCGAAGATTAAGCAAAATCTGTTCTGGGCTTTCTTCTATAATGTGGTCATGATTCCGATGGCCATCGTTGGTATGCTGCATCCTGTGCTGGCGGAAATTGCAATGGCCCTCAGTTCAATTAACGTGGTGACCAATTCCAGGCGGCTCCAATCGGTGCAACTCGATAAATGATGAGTGGTAAAAAAATTAATACCCGGGCGGAAGGGAGGTATTGGCATAGCCGGCACAGTTCGCCGTCCGGGGTTCAATGACATGTGAAGGTTTTGCAACCCGAATATTTGGCCCGTCGTATAGTTTACGGCAATTCAATCTGGGCCCGGATCTCTCCGCCGGAATTGGAATTGGTAGCTATGTTGATATAAAGCATGCTTTTACGGTAGTACTGCTCCACGCTTTCCGGGATGTGAAAGGTATTGTCCCCGGCTTTGAATCGTCCGGAAGTATGCCGTCTATTTAAGTCGGAGGCGGAAAGCCGGTATAACACATTTCCGGTTTTATTCTTTTCGGCCATCTGAATATATCCCCCGGTATAATAGCTTTCCAATTCCTCAAACGTCCCTTTAACCGTTAAGCTGTCTTCCGTTTTAATGACCGTGAGCATAGCCGTTCCGTTCGTGCTCACCGATGGAACTGACTTTGACCCGGTAGCTACCAGCTCCAGCGTATCCTGTCCCTTCGTTATTAAGGTGGTTCCCAGCAGGATGAATAAAGAAATACAGAATACCGTCAAATAGCGCATAAATACGATGTTTTTGAAATAGAGGTTATTATTAGATTACCGTACCTAATTACATAAATAGTAACGATAAAATATCCAAAATATCTTATATAAGGTATTCGCATGATCATGCGACGGAGTTCCGGGCGTTTGTTGCCAAAAATTCCCATTATATTGCTATAATGTATCAGTCTCTGGAGAGTTTCATTAACTTTACTTTCGATGACAGATTTTAAAGATCATTTTTCGGGGCATGCCGATGACTATCAACGGTATCGGCCGCAATACCCGGGGCGATTATTTCAGTACCTGGTGTCGCTGGTCCGACGCAGGCAGTTGGCATGGGATTGCGGGACCGGCAATGGTCAGGTGGCCCAGGTGCTTTCTGCCTATTTTAACCGGGTGATAGCAACCGATGCGAGTGAGAATCAAATTCGTCATGCTTTGCCGGCCGACAATATTACCTACCAGGTTAACAAAGCTGAGGAGCCGGATATTGAGAAAAATACGGTGGACCTGGTAACCGTCGGACAGGCGCTGCACTGGTTTGATCACGAGAAATTCTTTGAGCAAGCCCGGCGGATCATGAAAAATGAAGCTGTCATAGCGGCCTGGACGTATCAACTTTGTTATGTGAACGAAGAGCTAAACGAACTGATCCATGCCTACTATCACCAGGTCGTGGGACCTTATTGGCCGGATGAGCGTGAAATGGTGGAGGATGGGTATGAGGAGGTTGAATTTCCGTTTGAAGAGATGGATCCCCCTGAAATGCATATGGAAGCTGACTGGACCATGAAGGAATTTATCGGATATCTGAGAACCTGGTCGGCTGCAAAACGGTTCGAGGAAGATAAAAACGCCGATCCGGTGGAGCCGCTGTTCAACTATTTTAAAAATGCCTGGGGGGATCCTGAACAAAAACGCCGGGTGTACTGGCCCATCCGAATGCGAGTCGGCCGGAAGGTATAAATCTATAATTCATTGAGGCATCCAGGTTTGGAGCCTGTAGGACTTTCCGGTTCGAAACGAAAAAAAGTCCGGTTTGAGGTTGGATTTGGTCGATTTTGACGTAAAATAGCGGGTCTATTTAAGGAAAAATCGGTCGAAATCCCCCAAAGCCGGCTTTTTTGCAGTAGAATTGTGAAAGTCCGACAGACTACTAGGAAGAGGATAAGTGCTAGCCCGTTTCCCACGTAGTGCAATCCGTTCTGGATATTTTTTGTAAGGATTACAGGTTTTAGGGCATCAATCTTCTATATGACACTCATTAAAAGAGATCTTTGAAAAACCGGGCGGCGGTTCCGAAGCATAATAATTTTCTGGGAAGTCGGCATTAATAACGATAATCATATACAAGGGCGGTTAACCGTTCAATGCATCCAACCGAAGAAAAGTATACGAGCAAGGAACCGCCGCCCGGTTTTTCAAAGACCTCTAAAAAAGATTAAAACTCTATTAGAGACATTTAATCAATTAATTTGTAACAACTTGTGATCTGAGGACTCTTGTCTATAGAGAAATTGCAAAAAGTATTAGGGAAACTACACTTAAAAATATTTTTAAGCACGGAAATAATGGCAACAAGCAAAACGAATAAAGTGCTCATTGTCGAGGATGATATGATCCTTGCAATGGTTATCGAGAGAATGGTGAAGCAGCTGGGATATGGTATATTGGATAAAGTCAAGAGTGGAGAGGAGGCTATAGAGACCGCACTACAGGAAGATCCGGACGTTATTTTGATGGATATTCGCCTGGACGGGGATATTGACGGGATCGACGCCGTACATCATATTCATTCTTCCAAGGAAATTCCCGTTATTTATATCACCGGCAATAATGACACGTCGAGTCGTAAACGGGCGAATCAAACCTCGCATATCGAGTTTTTAGTGAAACCGGTGGATCAAAACACGTTGAATAGAGCGCTGGAGCAAACCCCTCTGAATGCTATAAGTACCGCCTCTTAAACAGCTTCCTTTTAAGCGGTTACGATAAGATAATTAAGGATTTAAGATTTAAAATTAAGGGACGTTTTTCTTGGTATTATTGGTTAACATTGGCTACAGCAGAAAATACGAGGTAATTGGTAATACAGTTACTAAGTATTAAAGCTGGTGCCAGCAAATACCCTCTATAAAGGTGATCAACGACAGTAATCTTAAATTATAAATTATAAATCCTAAATCACCCAGCCAATGTCGATCGAATGAGTTTGACGGCACGGTCGATTTCTTCCATCGTGTTGTAATAATGCGGTGCCAGCCGCAAGTTGTTTTCGCGCAGGGCTATGTAAAGATTTTGATCTTTGAGTGATTGAATAAACTTCTGATTATCTATATGGTCCGGTAAGTTGATCGTTACGATTCCGGCGCGTTCCTCCCACTGTACAGGGGTGAGCAGTGAAACATCATCCCATTCCCGGAATGTCTCAATAAGATGGTCGGTCAGTCGACGTATTTGTCGGGCGGCTTTTTGCGGGCCCGTTTCAAATAACATCTCAAGACTAGCCCGTAAGCCGATCAATCCGCTGAAATTCGGTGTTCCCAGCTCAAATCGCCGGGCGGTGGGGTCCAGTTGCTGGTCGGTGTCGAAAAGTTTCCAGGGCTCCCGGACGGATAGCCATCCCACATAGTGCCGTTTAATGGCCTGTTGCAGGTTCTCCGAGACATATAGGGTGGCAATGCCCTGGGGAGCCATAAGCCATTTGTGACTGCCGGCAACCAGAGCGTCAATGTGAGCGCGTTGCACATCCAGCGGCACTGCCCCCAGCGCTTGAATGGCATCCACCACGAACCAACAGTCGTTTTGGCGGCAAATTTCACCAATCGCTTTCAAATCGGACCGGTAGCCGTTTAAAAACTGCACGGCGCTAACGGCAACCAGGCAGGTGGAGGGACGTAGGGCGCCGGCAATTTGTTCGGCCGTTATACGTCCCTCGGGACAAGACAGCTGTTCTACTTCCACTCCCTGTTTTTCCAGGTTTTTGTAGGGATAGACATTCGCCGGAAATTCCATGTCGTTAATCAGGATGTGATCCCCTTCCGACCATTTCAGCCCGCTCGCCACCAGGTTTAATCCCCCGGAGGTATTCGATACAAAAGCAATGCGATCTTCCGAGGGAGCGTTAATCAGCCTGGAAAGATAACGTCTGACCATCTCGGCCGTTGCTGCATCTCGATCAAAGGTATCGATACGACCGGAACCGCGATCCTGCAGGCGCTTGTCGATGGCATTTGTTACAGCTGTTGAAAGGGGTCCTATGGCAGCATGATTGAAATAGATTTTATCTTGTTCAGTATGCGGAAAAAGACTGCGCAGATTAGTTAATTCTTGATCGGTGAAGGGTGCTGTGGTTTCCGGCATAGGAAGTTAGTTAATATGGGTTATGTTTTTAAACTAATATTTTCTTTATGATTCTCCTTCGAAGGGGGAACTTAAGGCAACCGAAGTGAAAAAACATCCCCCTTTGGAGGGGGAAAGGAGGAGGACCTGCTATAGCAAATTCCGTCAATAAAGATTCCTCACGGCCGTAATTAAGACCAAAGGAGGACCAGTCGAGCAACAACAGATATCTGTCAACCATGTCCATTTACTTTACTGACCCGTCGATTCCACTTTGCCATCTGCATCCAATTCGGTGACGCCGGCCGAGACGATAAATTTCATGTAGTTGGCCGCCGGTGCATCGATGCGTTCGACCTTATTGGCGGGAACCAGGAACAAGTTGCCGGAAAAGTTATAAGAG
>Ga0207771_101181_pt1 | contig 12137 bp, 14 predicted proteins | sample A23M2SouthBayCA_2_FD_187731 | JGI IMG/M metagenome (GOLD analysis project Ga0207771, IMG submission 187731) | Aerobic enrichment media microbial communities from Eden Landing Ponds, California, USA - A23 M2 (2) (SPAdes) | ecosystem: Environmental > Aquatic > Marine > Unclassified | place...
GTCGATTCCCCCCAGTCGGCGAGCGTGGGACGGCGTCCATCAAGCAGCGCGTCGGTCACCGTAGTGAGCGAGCCGGCGCACGCCGCCGGGGTTTCGCGCGATTCGAGAGATCACCGCGGGATGGGACTGGAAGGGGCCGACCGCTCGATCCGGCCCCGGCGAAGCAAGCACCGCAGCGAACGGAGTGAGCGAGGAGCGCAGCGAGTCGCGGCCGGTCGAGCGGGAGGGGGCTTCCAAGCGGTTTGCAGTCCCAGTGATAGCGCCAAAACACACGCAACCAACCCAGTTCGACCGGAAGTCCGAACGGTGAAGGCCGTCGGCGAGCGAATCACGCACATGACAGTCGTCGCGCTGCCGGCCGAGCCGCCGCGGGCGGGCCACGCCCTGAGTGACCTCGTCGAGGCGGACGTCTGCACCGCCGACGAAGCCGCGGCCCTCTACGAGGCGATGGTCCAGGACGCGATCGCGACGGTCGCACGCAGCGGCGGCGACCTGCTCGTAAACTACCCGCCGGCGGAGGACTACCACGACGCGGTCGATCCCGAAGCGGAGCTCCGGGAGGTCGTCGGCACGGTGCTCGACGATCCGGATTCGGTGCGCTACGAGGTGCAGGTCGGCTCGACGGAGTCCGCGCGGGTCGGGAACACGATCACCCACCTCCTGCGCGAGGAGGGCGTCGACACCGCGGCGATCCTCCGGCCCGAAGCGCCGCTCGCCGGTCGCACCGCGATCGACGCCGCGGCGATGAAACTTCGGAGCGATCCGGTCGTCCTCGGCCCGGCTCCGGGCGGCCGCATTTACTACGCCGGCTTCGCGGAGCCGATCGACTTCGAGGGCGCGTTCGAGGGACCGGCCGTCGAGACGTTGACGGTTCGCGCCGCGGACGCAGGGCACGGCGTGAACTTCGAGGCGATGCAACCGCTCCTGCAGCGCTCCGACGACGTCGAGGATCTGCTGCCGATGCTACGGGCGCGGGTTCGGGTTGACGGTCTGTTCCCGGAAGCGACGGCGAACGTGGTGTCAGAGCTCGGGCTCGGGGCGGAGTAACTGGCAGGATCGACAGGAATTACAAGCCGGCGCGTCGAAGCGTGGGATAGGTGGGGTGGCAGAGCGGCCCAACGCGCCAGATTTGTGAGCAGCGTTGGACGAAATGCTCGTTTCCAGTGGAATCCCACCGATTTGAGCCTTCTACATGCTACATTGTGTAGACCTAGGTATAAACGGGCCGGTTCATTGGAGCAATCTCACCACCAATAGAGTAGAAGGTACAAGGAACACCCATGGTCTGCAGAGGAGGATCATAGCATTAGAACGAGGATAGCCGGGTTAGAACATTAACCATAGCGAGGAATCCAGAAACCCATGTAACTAGCTCAGAAATTTCTGGGATTTTAAGAGTGAAATTCCGTTATCGCCAAACATGGAACAAGGTGCTTTTAATTATTGGATGAAGGCTGGAAGGGCGCGCCCCACCTACGGCAATCTTAGCCCGATCAATAGCACTGGTCCAAATTTCATCCCCAATTCTTCTTAACAGTAGTTGGGAGTACGGTTTCTTTATTCAGAACACAGCCCGGAATTGAACGGCCGTCTTAGAAGGGCGAGGTAGGGATGAAAGAAGCATCAAAATAGATCACACATTTCGGATGGTTTGGCGCGGAGTCTATCTGCGTTGGTCAATCAATGTGCCTCAACAACGTACTCTGTGTATCGTTTCCCCGCATAAAATGGATAAAAATCAAACGGAGTCCAATATATCCCCCTCTCAATCTGTTCTGATTCGGATGGACCTGTCGCCAAATCCGAAGCCAGCCGTTGTTTAACACTATCATATTGATCGTCGGTTATAGCGTCCCAAAATGCCAGGCAACATAAGGTAATAACAACCACAGCAACGCCTCGACTTACACCGCCATGGAGGGTGTCTCCCCGATTCTGATGAAGTTTCCGTACGAATCCATTACCCCGTATCAACCCTGATCGATCCCGCAAATCGGCCTCAGTCGCAAGGTTATTCAGATGAGCAACCACGGAAGAATCATCCTCGGGGACAAAGTCTCCGATTCGATTGAATTCTAATAGTACCAGTGCTGTCTCGGAGTTTTCCGTTTCCTCAAACCAGTATCGAATGTTTTTCTGAATTCTGCCTCCTCTGTTTGCCATACGGTCTGTCAGGTCTTCCAAGACAGGAAATCCAAACCGTGACGCGATCTGGAAGGAGTGGTTCAGGATATTCATCATGTGCGTATATCGGGTCCCCACTATACTCGATGCCTGATTTGAACCAAGCAAACCAATTTGGATGAGAAGACACAATTCGTGGATGTCCTCTTCTGTGAAAGGATGATCTATTGTCCATCCAGTGGATGACATAATCTCGTCCTCATCAAACCCCCCTGATTCTGTGATAAGCTCTAGGTGTCGCTGTCTACTCTCCAACTCTGCCAGTAGCCGACTTGCGTAGGCTCCGGTACATCTCCAGTATTCAAAATGCCCTGGATCCACTCGGTTCGTATCGCTAAGAATCGGAATAGCGCATAGGTATCGTGACAGCTTCCGAAGAGCATAAGGAGTGAGCTCCAGGCCTTCACCATAGAAAAGCAGCTGTCCCGCTGGACCAGCCTGTGTGGGATTGTGAGTTTCTGAAACGGGCGTATCTTCCACAAAGGCGGTATCAAAAGCGGCTTCGGCAATTTCTGAACCGTGAAGAAAACGGAACCGATCAAAGCGAGACTCGAAGAAGTCGTCCCAATGATCATCCGATTTCATGCTACTTGCTCCATACAGAGTCTATTCAATAAGAGGTTCTAAAATGAATCCCCAAATACAAACTGAGATTCTGGTGGCTCAGTCGGGAGGTCAAGATCGTACGGGAATACTAGGAATGATTATAATATCGATCTTCGCCATCGCAATTATCGGTTCTGCGATATAGTAAATATAGATATGAAGTGGAATCGCAATAGACGACAAGAATACGCTTGAAGGTTAGTTTAACGACGGGAAGGCGCGAGCCTTCATTCTCATTTAACAGTCTATTCAATCACAGATTCAATGAATATTATTAAAATTTCAACACACTTCTCCTTCCCGTCGTTTAAGTCATATGCAACAGACAATCTACAAAGACTATTTCAGAGGTCTCCGTACCCTTTGGCCCACACTTAATAGAATGCGAAGGGGTTTATATACCCCTGTCATGAGGGCGCTTTTCAAACTCGAAGTAATCAAAGTTACCCCCATCACTCGTTCGTAGATAATTTTGATACTTAGAATAGACTCTCCTGAATATCTTAGGCCTGACGTCGAGATCATTCAACACTCGCAAGAAGAGTGAGTCTTTTTGGTCATTGTTTTGATTGTAATGGAAGGACCGGCCAGTATCATCATGATGCACACTAACTGCGCAAACACAGAAGGCTACGAGGCTAGCGGGATACCCCCAGTTGTCTAAATCTAGTTGCATGACCCGATGGTAGACATTCCGCGTTTGAGTTACAGTGAGATCAAGTTGGTTGCAGAGGGCCAATGTCATATGTCGGTTTGTCAAGTAAGTAATATAGGGATCGTTCGTCCAATCTCGATTTGAAATACCTGAATTATAGAGATCCATTCGCCTAAGCCACTTTTCTTTACGGGGAAAGTTTGATAGATCCCCCAGATTATAAAGCTTGGTTGCATTATTGGTATCGGGTTTATCAATATCATTGCCATATTCCCGTACTCGCTGTTTGCATGAGGGCAGATTTGGCTCAGTGTGGCGCTTCCAGTCTGTGAAACTTTGAGCTCCGCTACAGCTTTCTCTAGTTGATTCTGTCGTTTCCATAGCAAATGAGGGAGAAAGATTACGAACACCGGACTTGGGTCAATACTAAGCAAGTCTCGACTACCGGCTACGAAAGTCCCTCTCTTACCAAGGGGAATAGAGAATATAATTCTTTCTTCTTTGATATGCACATAATGGAAATACTAACCGACGCGTCAATAACTTCCATCACACTGTTTGGGGGACAACGGTGATAACCACGCATCATTCAGAAGAGATCCATTAGGATGGTTGTGAATAGCTTCGGTTGGGCTAGCCCATACGATTTAGGGCGTCACGTCGTCGCTTCGGAGGAACGTTATCGTACTTCATCGTTGTCTCTTCCCTCTGATGGCGAAGTTGTGATTGAGCCGCTGCCAGTCCCTCTTCACGGGCCATGTAGGTCCCCGTGGAGTGTCTGATGGCTTACCAAGAGAAATCTCGCTCAATGTCAGCGATCTCTCGGAGATTGTCAAGAAGGACACGTAGCGATTTCCCGGAATACGGGTTACCGTGGCGAGTAAGCCAAAGGTGGTCGTTGGCGTCGTATTTATCATACAGTCTCCGCTCCTGAAGCCAGCGTTTGAGATACTCGGCTGTGTCAGTCCTGATGCTCACCGTCCAATTGTCCTTGTTCTTGGACGATTCTTCAGCAGGAATCCGAAGCGTACAGTTCTCAGCATCTACCCAGTACGTTTTCGCTCGCCCAACTTCGACGGGACGGAGGCCAGCATCAAGAGAAGCGTGTACGATTGTCGGATACTTGAATCCGTTCGCTCGGTCCCAATCCTGTCGACCAACCTCATCCATTGGTTTGCCGAAACGACGGGCCAACTCCCGCTTCCAGTTGTTACGGTTCTCTGGATCAAGACCGGCATAAGCGGGAACAGTCCCATACTCTAACACAGCTTCACGGAGCGCTGCTCGCTCATTTTCTGAGACGAAATCCTTTGGCTGGGATGCGCTGGACGTCGACGGAATGGTGATCTCGGGCTTCCAGTCGTCACCAATGAATCGAAAGTAGGCCTTGAGCGCCAGCTTCACGTTGTGTAGATGGCTGTCTGAGTAGTCATTTGAGAGAATCAGTTCCCTTAGATAGCTCTCAGCGTCGTCATGATCGAGATCGAGCGTGAATCGGTCCTTCTCATCCCACACGTACCTGTGGAACTGACAGACAATGTTGGCGTACGTGTAGTACGTGTCTTTGGCATAGCCTTCTAGAGCGTCGGGGTCCTTCCCGCTGGTAGCAAACCACCGAATCAGTTTCTCCCTGTGACCCCTGTAAGCGACACGTTGGCGCTCATTCAGATAATCTTCGACCGCTTGATAGATGAGAACGATACCTTCAACTTTTTCCCGCTCAGACATACTCACACACCTCGTGTACGTCGGTTTCGGTGCTTTCGACCCAGTTCAACTCTGGCGTAGTGGAGCTACGTCGGTTCATGGTTGACAGTGTCGAAGGCCCAAAACCGCCCGATGGCGGGGTTGTATCAGCTTGCTGATTGGTGGGGTGGCAGAGCGGCCCAACGCGCCTGCCTTGAGAGCAGGTGTCCTCACGGACTCATGGGTTCAAATCCCATCCCCACCGCTCGTTCTGCCGAGCGACAACGACGAGCGTAGCGAGTCGTCTGCGAGGCAGAACGACGGCGGTGGGATTTGAGCCCTGCGAGGAACGCACAGCGAGTACCACGAGCGAGCATTTCTCGCAATGGTTCAAATCCCATCCCCACCGCCCCTCTACTGTAACCACGAACAGTGCTTCCTTCGCCGCTCTCGAAACCCCCTTCCGCCGCCGCCCACAACGCCCAATCGATGCCAGCAGACGGCGACGTAGCCCCCGAGTTTACAGCACCGCTCGCAACCGGCGACATCGAGTCGTTCTCGCTCTCCGAGGCCTTGGAGGACGGCCCGGTCGTACTGGCCTTCTTCCCGGGCGCGTTCACGAGCGTCTGCAGCCACGAGATCAACGCCTTCGACGACCTCCTTGGCGAGTTCGAGGACGCCGGCGCGCAGGTCGTGGGCGTCAGCCGCGACACACCGTTCTCGCTGAACGAGTTCCGTGCGGACCTCGGCGTCTCCGTCGACCTCGCGAGCGACCTGAACCAGGACGCGATCGAGGAGTACGGTATCGAGATGGACTTCACCGAGTTGGGCGTCCACGGCGTCGCCAAGCGCTCGGTGTTCGTCGTCGACACCGACGGCGAGATCGCCTACGAGTGGGTCTCCGACGACCCCGGCGTCGAGCCGGACTACGACGAGGTCCTGGCGGCCGTCGAGGAGCTGGAGTAGCGCCGGTAGCGACCCAGAGCGTCGGGTCGAAACCAAATCGCGACCGGGCGCTGCCCTTTTGCGCGTCTCGACCGTAGACCGGCGTCATGAGTGAGCAGGCGGCCAGCGGCGACGGTGGCCACAGGTACGATCCCGACGCCGAGCACGCGTTTCCCGACGAGCGAGTGAACGAGGTGCTCGCGGTGCTGGACAGCGACGAGGAGGTGCAGGCCTATCTCGAGGCCCAGAACGTCAACCCCGTCAAGCGCAAGCGGTACAACGACCACGGGAAGAAGCACGTCGAGATCGTTCGCCACCGCGCGCTCTGTCTCTACGACCTGCTCAAGGACGCCGGTGTGGAGTTCAACGGCGCGGCCGAGCAGGGGCTCGACGAGGCCGACGAGGCGGTGATCGTCGCGCTCGCGGCGACGCTACACGACATCGGCCACGTCGTCCACCGCGACGAGCATCCCTACTACTCGATCCCGTTGGCGGCGGACCTCCTCGACGACCTCCTGCCGCAGTTCTACAACGTCGGGGACGCCGTCCGCGTGAAGGGCGAGACGCTGCACGCGATCCTCTGTCACCACACACCTGAGGAGCCGCTGACGCTCGAAGCCGGGGTCATCCGCGTCGCCGACGCGCTGGACATGGAACGCGGGCGCTCCCGGATCCCCTACGAGACCGGCGGCCGCGGGATCAACACGATCTCCAGCCGGGCGATCAAGCAGGTCTCGCTGATGCCCGGCGACGAGGCCGCCGTCATGGTCGAGATCCAGATGACCAGCGCCGCGGGCGTCTACCAGGTCGACAATCTGCTGAAGGCGAAGCTCCAGAACTCCGGGCTCGAAGACCACGTCCGCATCGTCGCGATCAGCGCGCCGAGCGACGAGGACGACCAGCTCGTCGAGCGGATCGAACTCTGAGAAAGCAGCTACAGGATCGCCTTAGGCCGGCGCGTAGATCGAGCCGCCGCCGTCGCGGTCGACCTCGACGACGCCACAATCCACCAGCGAGTCGAGCACGCCGTAGAGCGTGATGCGGGGCTCGCCCAGGCGCTCCTGGAGCTCCGCGACCGTGGCGCGCCCCTGCTCCGCGAGGGAGAGGTAGACGAGCTTGGCTGTCGGCGACTCGATCTCGGTCCGCATCGCGCGGCGGGCCTCGGATTCCACGACTGCCATCACTACTCACGTCCGAGTTCTTCGACGACCATAAAACTCGGGTACGTCGTTCGTCGTAATCGAGTGCAGGCGTCGGGTTTTGAGGGAGTTTTGGGTCTATTGACAGCGATGAGAGTGCCCGGATTGCCCGAGCGAGCGGGTGGTTCGACGGATCACGTTCTCGTTTGTACCGATCGTCGAACTCTGGGGTGTCGGTGTGTCTATGGAGAGTGGGATTTGGAGCGGGTCTGAGACGTGAATTCGCTTCGACGGCTCGCTCCGCTCGCCGTCTCAGCGAAACACCGAAATCCGCCTTCGGTCGGATTTCGTGCGTTGCTTCGGAACGATCGCTCCGCTCACGTTCCTCAGCAACACTCCGAAAATCTCGCTTCGCTCGATTTTCGAGCCTTCGCCTCAGAAGCCTCGCTACGCTGCGGCTTCCTCAGCGAAGACATCGTCGTAGTCGCCGTCGTCGATCTTCTGCTTGAACTCTCGGGGGTTCTCGCCCTCGATCGTGACGCCCAGCGAGGTGCAGGTCCCGACGACCTCCTTCGCGGCGTTCTTCTCGTCGTAGGCCAGCAGGTCGGTGAGCTTCTGCTGTGCGATCTGCTTGACCTGGTCGACGGAGATGTCCGCGACGAACTCCGACTGCGGGGTGCCGGAGCCGGTGTCGAAGCCTGCCTCGTCCTTGATGAGCTCCGCGGTCGGCGGGACGCCGACCTCGATCTCGAAGGAGCCGTCGTCGTCGTACTCGACGGTGACGGGGACTTCGGTGCCGTCGAAGGCCTCGGTCTCGTCGTTGATCTGCTGCACGACCGCCTGCACGTCGACCGGCGTCGGGCCGAGCTCCGGCCCGAGCGGCGGTCCGGGGTTCGCCTGGCCGCCAGGGACCAGCACGTCGATAGTTCCAGCCATGCACGGGAGAACCGGCTTGCGGGAAATAAGGGTTCCTTTTCGCGCTTTCGCCGTGGGTACGACTCCCGATCGCGTGAGCGACGATACAAGCGCGCCGAGCGGAGTGAAAGCACCGAATTCGTGGAGGGCCGAAGCACCACCGCGGCCGGGGTCGGAATGCGTCAGGGCCACTCGGCCGGAAGCTGATGCGCACGCTCCTCGAACAGCTCGAGGAACGGGAGGATCTCCTCCCAGTTCTCACCCTTGACGATCGTGTCGGCCTCTCGATTCCAGTCGATGTAGCCACTCGAATCGAGCAGGGGAAGGTGCGTGTGGACGAGTGCGATCCGGTCACGTTCGGGGTCGGGCAGCCGATCGGCCGTGTCCATCGTCACAGCGGCCGATTCGATCTCCGACATGCTCAGCGGATTCTGATCGTGCACCGCGGTGAGGACGACCCGGCGTGATCGATCACCCAGTGCACGAGCGACTCTGTCGAAAGTGTGTGCCATAAACCGTATATTCAGGAGGTACGCGGAGCCCTTTTGAGTGCGGCTTGGTACACGAGGGCATAGATAGCAGAACGACCGAACGCTCGTCATTGACCCAACGCAGACCCGTAGCCGGGCCACGCGAGGATCGCAGACTACTCCAGCGGCGTGAACTCCTCCTCCTCCTCCTCCATCGCGATGAGCGTGTTCTCGACGAGTGTGTCGATCGCGCGACGCAGCCGCTCGGTCACGGCCTGGTCGGAGATGTCGAGTTCGTCCGCGAGGTCCTGCGTCGACTTCCGTCTGGGGATGTCGTAGTAGCCGCCGCGAACCGCTCGCATGAGCGTCTCGCGCTGCGTCGTGGTCAGGCCGTACCACATCCCCGTCCCGGGGCGGGTCGGATTGTAGATCCGACCCACTTCGAGCGAGATGTGGGCGTTCTTGCAGTACTCCTGGAATTCGCTGAGGTCCTCGTGCGTCGGGAAGCGGATCTCGAACTCCCACTTGCCGGTGGTCCCGGTCGCGTTCAGCAACTGGCCGCGCAGATCGACGATGCCCTGGAAGAACACGTCGCGCGCGACGTTCCAGTCCAGCGAGTAGAGCCGCTCGTTCTCGTGATGGGTGACCTCCGTGAGCCCCGTGACCGAAGGGTGGTTGCGAACGTTGTTCTCGAACGACTCTCGGGCCTCTTCGCTGACAGAAAAGAACGGCACGGCCTTCTCACCGAGGGGAACCATGTTCTCGAGCTGCACGGTGGTCCCCGGGTCGACAGCGAGGATCCGCCCGAGTTCGAAGGAGTCGGCGGGGATCCGGAGGTGAGCGATGACGGCCATTTGGGTCTATCGTACTTCGTGCCCTAGTCGGGTAAATATGGGCGGCTTGGTGTGCCAGCCCGGTCGTCGGTGCATGGTGTACCATGCAGAACGGCAGCCCTTTCCGTTTGGCCCCGCTCTCTCGAGTGGACCGAAGCCCTACACGGAGAACGGCCACGTCGGCGGCGACTGGTTCCGGGTCATACACTCTTCTTGTCGAGGTTACCCGGCCAGCCAATGACACGTGACAACCTGCTCGACGGGGAGATTTCGAGCGCAGCCGAATTCGAATCGATGCTCGCAGCGGTAGTCGAAGCGGCGATCACGTCCGACGTCGACGTCCGCGGTGCCTGGGAGTTCGAGACCGCAGGATCGACGCACAACTGGGAGGTCGAGATCGTCGAGCTCGCCAGGGATGGTGTCGAGGCGTCCGACGGCGCAGGCGAAGAGACGGCAGAAGCAGAGTTCGACGAGGACTAGCCGGCTCCGACCCGCGGAGACGAGTGGCGACGGTCGGACGCGGATTTCCCACGACCGGAGAACTTTGAGGCTCGCCGCCGTCGCCTCCCCTGTATGCCCGATCCCTTCGTCGTGATCGGCGGTGACGCCGCCGGCCTCTCCGCCGCGAGCAAGTGCAAGCGCGAGGACCCCGACCGAGACGTGATCGTCTTCGAGAAAGGCAACTGGATCTCCTACGCCCACTGCGGGACACCCTACTTCGTCAAAGGCGAGGTCGAGCACCTCACGGACCTCCTCTCGCTCTCGCCGGAGGAAACCGAGGAGCGCGGCATCGACCTCCGCCGGAACCACGAGGTCACAGGTATCGATACCGACGCGCGGACGGTCGCGGTCGAGGGGCCGGACGGGAGTGCCGAGCAGCCCTACGACGACCTCCTGATCGGCACGGGTGCACACGCGGTCACCGACCCCATCCCCGGCTACGAGCTCGACGGCGTCTGCTCGCTGCACGGGCTCCCCGACGCCGCGGCGATCCGCGCGCTGCTCGCCGATCCCGAGACGTTCGCGGTATCGGACCTCGGCGGCGACCCCTACCTCGAGGACGACCGCGTCTCGAAGTACGGCGACATGGCACCGCCGGACACGGTCGCGATCGTCGGCGGCGGCTACGTCGGCGTCGAGATGGCGGAGGCCTTCGAAGCGTACGATCTCGACGTGCACCTGTTCCAGCGCGCCGAGGCGCTCGTCCCCGCATTCGGCGACGCCGTCGCCGACGAGGTCGCCGAAGCACTCCGAGCGAACGGCGTGGACCTGCACCTCGACACCGCCGTCGAGACGCTCGAGAGCGACGACGGCAGGGTAACCGGACTGACCTGCGGCGACGGCACGACGCTCGACGTCGACGCCGTCCTCGTCGGTATCGGCATCGCGCCGAACGTCGGGATCGTCGAGGACACCTCGATCGAACTCGGCGACTCCGGCGCCATCCGAATCGACGAGTACGGCCGTACCTCCGTCGGGGACGTCTACGCCGCCGGCGACTGCGCGGAGATGCAACACGTCGTCACCGGCGAGGCCGACTGGGTACCACTCGGGCTGACGGCGAACCGTGCGGGCCGGGCGATCGGCGCGACGGTCGCGGGCGACACCACCGAGGTCGGCGGCATCGCCGGCACGGCGATGCTCAAGGCGTTCGACCTCGAGTGCGGCCGCTCCGGTATCGCCGATCACGAGCGGGCGCGAGAGGCCGGCTTCGAGCCGGTCTCGAAGACGATCACCACGGCCTCCCGCTCCGGCTACTACCCCGGCGCGACGGAGACCGTCGTCACGCTCACGGCTGATCGCGAGTCGGGGCAGCTCCTCGGCGGAACGATCGCCGGCGAGGACCGCGCCGCGGTGCGGATCGACACCGTCGCGACGGCACTGGAAGCGGGGATGACCGTGGACGACGTGGTGAATCTCGATCTGGGCTACGCGCCGCCCTTCAGCCCGGTCTGGGACCCGGTGCTCGTCGGAGCGAAGGTGCTCGCGGGCGAACTGTAACCGTCGACAACCGACGCCGCTGGTGCCACTAGTTGCTGCGGCGTGCCTCGCTCTCAGTACTCCTCGATCGGCGTGAACTCCCCCGTAATGTCCCACTCGTGGATGCAGTAGGGATCGCCGACCACGCGCTCGCCGTCCTCGCGGACGATCCGCCAGACGCGATCGGCCTCGTCCCACGTCTCCTCGCGCCCACAACGCTCGCAGGTCCGATCCTCGGGGGTCCGGAGCCTCGTGCCCATAGTGGGAGATTCACACGGTCGGGTATAAGCGTCCCGCCACGGCAGCGTCGGCGGACCGACTGCGAACGCGTCAGAAATCGGGCAAACGCGGAGCTTTCGACAGATCGACGGAAGAAATTTGTGGGATGGCTTCCCACGGCTGTGCATGGCGGAAACGCGCGTCTTCGTCTCACACGCGACGGCCGACCTCGACGTCGCACAGAATCTCTGCTCATCGATTCGGAACCTCCCGTTGCGTGTCGCACTCGCCGGCGAGGAGGTTCAGCCCGGGCGCATGCGCCGGAATCTCGAGGGGCAGCTCCGCAACAGTGACCTCGCGATCGTGCTCCTGACCGAGCAGGGTGCCGAGGACTACTGGGTCAACCAGGAGCTCGGCTACGCGGTTGCGAAAGGGCTCCCGATCATCCCGATCGTCGAGGACGACTCGTACCTCCGTGGCTACGTCGAGGGGACCGACGGCGTGC
>Ga0207771_101183_pt1 | contig 12120 bp, 17 predicted proteins | sample A23M2SouthBayCA_2_FD_187731 | JGI IMG/M metagenome (GOLD analysis project Ga0207771, IMG submission 187731) | Aerobic enrichment media microbial communities from Eden Landing Ponds, California, USA - A23 M2 (2) (SPAdes) | ecosystem: Environmental > Aquatic > Marine > Unclassified | place...
AAAAGAGAAATCACGTAAACGTATTTATGACAAGCAGGAATTAAAAGCACTATGGGAGGCATTTGAAAAGCAGGCAGAGCCCATGCAGTCCCTGTTAAAAATGCTGCTTATTTGTGGTCAACGGCTGTCAGAGACCCGGAAAATGCAATGGCAGCATCTTGATAACGGGGTCTGGAAGATACCAGCCGAAAACACCAAAGCGAAACGGGTTCATTATGTACCCCTTTCGGATCTTGCCTTCAATCTCATTGATAACCTGGCACCGTTAACCGGTGATAGCCAGTATGTGTTTGAATCACAGATGAACAAAGGAAACCCGTTGGTATCATTCAGCAAAGTTGCCAGTCGAATAAGGAACGAATCAGAGGTTAAAGATTTCAGAATCCATGATTTACGGCGGTCCGCTGCTTCCTATATGGCTAAATTGGGCGTGGATCGTACTGTATTGGGCAAACTCCTAAATCATAAGGGATTGGCCGGGGATAGTCAGGTCACAGCCGTATATGATCGATATGAGTACATGGATGAAAAGCGCCGGGCGATGATTAAATGGTCAGCGCATATAAATGACCTTATCTACGGTCAGGATGAAGCGAAAATCACCAAGATAAGTTGACTGTTATTGTAACATTCCGTAACAGTTTATATATTGTATTTCAACCTACCTGATTAAGAAAGTGAAAGGGCGTGATGCCCTTTCGTAGTGCAAGTATTTTTCAGGAAGGAGCAAAGCGGTGATGCGTGATGCAAGCCCGCCGGAAAATAATCCGTAAACTAAATCACGTATCACTATGGAAACTTCTTCCTGGCATATCATACGTCCTTCCCAACTAGCAGAGAAACTTGGTGTGTCTCGCACCACCATTTATCGCATGGAGAAACGCGGTGATCTTCCTCCCAGAATCAAGATGTCTAACCGTGCCGTGGGTTGGCGCTCCGATGTAATAGAAGAATGGTTAGAGGAACGCACTTCCAGTGACCAAGAGCTTGCCACAAATTAAAGGGAGGGTTCATCATGGCATATGACAGGCGCTTTATCCGATCTACACTCTGGAAACGTCCTTTTTTTGGAGAACTATCTCTGAAAGATCGCCTATTCTGGATTTATTTGTGGAGTCAGGCAGATATTTCAGGTGTTCACCAACTTCATTACCCAGTTGATTCTGCTTACCTAGGTTTCGATATCGATAGGGAGTTTATTAAAGACTTCTTGGGTAAAGTTAATTCAGACGAAGAGAGAATTAGACCTTTGAAGGGTCAGCGTCTTTGGATTATTTCATTCGTGCGATTTCAACAAAAACCAAAAGGTGGTCCACTCTCTGACTCTGCACCTCCACATGTTAATGCAGTTAGAACCTTAAAAGAACATGGAATTTTGAAGCAAGCTATTAAAAACGATCCTGATCTATTTGAAAACCATGTAAACATTGATGAATACGAAGATTCCCTTTATGAAGGCAACTCTAAGGGTAATACTAGGGTAGGACAAGGGTACAATAAGGGAGATAATAATAATCCTAATAAGGGTAATAATCCTAACCCTAATACTGGCAACAAAAGTGAACAAAAGTCAGAGGGAGATAAAAAAGATTATCATAGGTCAGAAGCAGAAAAGAATAAAAAAATAGTAGATGAATATAAGAGAGATACCGGAGTTAGTGAGGACCCTGATTTACCATTTTAATTAATAACATTGTTATTATTGTTATTGTTACTATGTATTCATATGTTAAACATATATAAATAATTACAATGTACCCTTTACTGTATGTCCGATAACGGATCGCAGCGCTACAAATTTACTGGAAAGCGGGAAAGCGGAGAGGAAGTTAATTTTACCGAGCACCAAAAGTCTGACTGGACCGAAAGCGATACCCAGACCAATGCCGCGGCCACCGCGTCCCGCGCCGCTGAAACGGGTAAAAAGCATTACATCGATACCATTATTGCCTCGTTCACCGGCGGAGGTAATGCGGCTAAACTGGCCGTAAAAAATGGTAATGAGACCTTATTTACTGTTGATGTGCATGACCAAATAGTGATCCCGTTTGCAGTTCCCCTGGAAGGCATTAGAGGTAATCTGATAAGTGCGGAGCTGGGAGCCGGAGGGTCCGGCGTTGATGGATCCGTGGCAATTATAGGACACTCTGTTAATATTCAAACAACCTAATTCTAGTTATGCCAGCAACCAAGCAAATTGAAGCCGATCACAGACTATTTAACCGGTTGCCTTCCGAGTTTAGTTGGTCCGAGGCCGTTCGTGCTGCTTACAAGCTGGGCTTTTCCCGGTCCTGGGCGTGGGAGCAACTGGAAAAAGCCCGTTTTAGCGGCTCTATCAAACGGGTTGAGCGTGGAACCTATAAAAAGAAATTAAGGGAGCTGAACAATGCCTGACGTTGCAGAACTTGGGATACGAGTAGAAAGCAGTTCGGCGAATGATGCCTCTCAAGGGCTTGACCGGCTAGTTAAGTCGGGTCGTATTGCTGAAGATCAAATGAATGACCTCCGACAGTCGGCGCGGCGTACCAATGCCGGTATGAGTCGCATGGCAAGAGGTATGGGGCGGTCTACCCGGAGTATGAGAAGCGCCCGTAATGTAGCCATGAACTTTGGCCAGGTACTCCAGGATGCACCCTTTGGACCTATGGGAGTAGCAAACAACATTGACCCCCTACTCCAGTCGTTTGGACGGTTAAAGCAACAAACCGGATCCACGGGGGCCGCATTTAAGACTATGATGGGAGCCGTAAGCCCGGCTACCATGCTATTTGGAACGATACTTCCAACAGCTTTAGTTGCTGCACAGGCCGGGTTGTTCGATTTTGGATCTGCTTCAAAATCTGCAAAGGAACAGCTGGAAGAATTGGAGCAACAGCTTAACAGCTTTGCGAAAGCAGCCAGTGGAATGGAGGCCGATCCAGTATTTGACCCCCTTGATATTACTAGCCAACAGCGAAGACTTGAGGCGTTGAAGCAATTCCGGCAAGAATTTCAACGAGTTAAAGCACTGCGGGCACAAACGCAAAATGTATCTAATTTAGCCGGCCAGGAAGTCCGCCGCCAACTGGAGATACTGCAACGACAGGGCGGCCCGCAAAGCCAGATAGAAGCCTTGCGTAAGCAGATTGAAATGGGGAAACGATCTGAAGGTCAGTTGCAAAGTCTGATTAAAAAATACGGATCGCTGCTGGATATAAAGCAGAAAAACATAGATAAAACGATTGAACAGACTGAACAGCAACTGCTCCGTAATAAGGCTATGGCAGAGTTTGATCCGGGCCTCGGAACGCGTCTGGCCCTTCAGGACCAAATAGGCGGAGCCCTGCAACGTGCTAATCTTGGACTCCCTGGAGCAGAAGAACGTTTGCGAACTCTGCGAACCTCGTTTAAACAAACCGCCCAAGCGTACCGGCGCATGGTCCGCAATATGGAGGGAGGGCTTAGCCGGGACCAGGTTAATATTCTGGGTGCTTACGAGACTGCGATTGAAAATCTGAATAAGGCCCTAAAGGATGCCGAAACGCTTAACGTTTCGCAGGTATTGAAAGGAGTAAGCCGGCAAATGGATCGTATTGAACTTAAGGATGCTGTATTTGCTGATTTTGACGCCCTTACCCAGAAGATCCAGACGGTGCGCTCCGCTCTCAATCGAATGATAGAGAATGAGATAAAGCGCTCAAACAAGGCATTTCAGCAGCTTGAGCGACAGCTTTCAGCATTGCGAGCCCAACAGGGATTACGTGATTCCGTACGAGGCAGTGCCGGGAAAGCTCCGGAAGATGTGATTATACCGAGTGGTGCCTCTCAAAGCGTCAAGGAAGCCGAAAGTATGCTTAACCAGATGAATGAGACAGAGCGGCAAATGATCCAAACTTCCGGAGAGTTACGGAATACAGCCAACCAAATGGGTAATGCCTTTACAGATGCCTTTATGAGTGTTGTTACCGGCGCTTCCTCGGCAGAAACGGCGCTCCAGGGATTCTTGCAACAGATACAGAGAATGATGGTGAGAAAGTTTGTTTCACAGGCCATTGTTAGCCCATTGATGAACGCACTACTACCCGGTAGCGGCATGATGATGGGTGGTGGTATGATGATGGGCGGAAACACCCCTCAAACCGGCAGTGCAGCCGGGTTTGGGTTAGGGTTGGCCTCGGCAGGTCCGCAAAGTACCCCTACCCTGCAAACCGGTGCAACAAAGGCCCCGTCCACCACTATGAATGTAAATGTCGTTAATAACGCACCAGAAGCAAAGGTAAGCGCTGAAAGTAGAAGGCGGCCAGATGGCGGGCGTGATCTTGAGATCATGGTTGACAGTATTATTGCTGAAAGCGTAAATCGCAACGGTAAAACAGCTCAAGCGATGCAGAGCAAATTTGGCCTAAGCCGCAAACCAAAGCGCCGCTGATATGGACCAAGTTAAGGACGTGTCGGATATGAGCGATACCGAGCTTTACCAGGAATTGCTGAATATTGGATCCAATATCATGAAAGCGAAGCGCGGGGAAATACAGGTTAATTATGCGCAAATAATTCAGTTAAGCGATTGGAAAGATACTGTTATGTGGGAAATGTATCAGCGCGGAATGATTAACTGGCAAGATTTACCACCAAGCATTAAAAACTAACCAGTATGGGAAAATTCAGCTTACAACTGGAAAAGTTTAAGGATAAGGTGGAAGGCCGCCTTGATCTTGTGCTGCAAAAGGTGGCATTGGACCTTACCAAAAAAGTAACACTAAAAACGCCGGTCGACACCGGTCGGGCGCGTGCCTCTTGGAATGTGGGAGTCAACAACGTTGATACTCGCATGGTCCCGGAAAAGGTCAGCATGTCCCAAACTGGGGCCTTCCAGAAAGCCATTAATAGGGCACGGCGGGAAATTGCACGGCTTATCTGGGGTGATACGCTGTATATCACCAATAATGTACGATATATAAAATACCTGGAGCGTGGTAGTTCCACCCAGGCACCTAATGGAATGGTTGAGACAACCTTGATAGACTACCCGCTTATTGTTAAAGATGCGACCCGCGAAGCTAAACAGGAAAAGCCCTAAAAGGTAGTATATATGATAGCTAACAGCCTTCAAATTACGGTTGCAGGATCCCCCTGGGGGTTAATGGTTAATCGGTTGAAAATCAAATAGTTACCGAAATTATGGCTTCATCTTATAAATACTCTCGATCCCGTAAGCCGATGGACGTTGAAACCATGAAAAAGCGGCTTACAGACGCGATTAAGTTTGCCGAGCGGGACATGCATAAGGCAGAGTCTGTCGGAGAGCGTACGCAGGCCATGTATGCACTCCGAGGCATGATTTCAACGCTCTGGGAAATTACAAAGGACCATGAACTTGAAAAGCGCCTGGAGAAACTTGAGGAACGCGTTGAAAGCCATAATAATATGCGGAGAGTTGGCTAATTCTAACGTTAGATAAGAACAGTTATAGAACAATGGCAGCATTGAGTAAGCGAAGATTAAAACGGTTGGAGCGAAAGGTCCGGGAAAGGATAGGGCCGGATTCACATACAAAGTTGGTACTCATTGACCGGTATAAGGACCAGCTTGATTTTATCAGCCGGATGCCTGAAACCAGAGAGGAAGCTATTGAGTGGGTTGCTTACCAGTCGATGCACCAAGAGGTGTGTATTCGCGGCGGCGTTGACTTGTGGCCGGATTGGTTGAAGGAATATAAGCCGTTCGTGGACACGGTTACGGAAGCATATTTAATTGACAAATTTGAACTGTACGAACTATTGGAGGGTTCCAATGAGTCTGAATAAACGAAGATTGGACCGTATAGAAGAAAAGGTGGACCGGGCAACCGGACATGCGGGTGGCATGATTGCTAACATAGAGCCTTTTGAATCAGCTGATAAGTTTGAGGAAGTGGCCCGCAAACACCAACGAGGCATTGCCAGGCTCCACCACGATTTAAATAAAAGTGATATGGACCCAAACCAGATGCTGGAATATGGCAGGGAAAGTATTAAGCATTTAAACGAGCAAACCAGAAATCACGAACAACAAATACGAGATCATCATGGCACAACCGAAGAAAGTCCAACAGAGTGAGCAATCAGCGCAGCAAGTTGTAAAGTCTAATAAACCGGCAAAGGAAAGCGTACAGGTAACTGTTCCCGGTGATATGTACCCGGACCTAATAGAAAAGCGGTTTGAGACTGAAAGCGGAGAACAAATTAAGGCCCGGTCAAGGGATAGCCTGAAACGCGCCCAGGAAGTGGCAGCCGATACAATGGAGCAAGTCCAGGATAAGCACAACCGGGTTATGCAGAATCAAATGCACACCCCGCTAAAACGGGCTTCTATGAGCCGGAGTTTTGCGCGGCAAGAGATAGACAAGGCCAACAAGAGCCTACAAAAGGCCGCTGATAAAGCCAACGAGGAAATCGAGGAACTAAACAGTGAGATTAACCAGGAGCTTACCCAACATGCCGAGAAAGGCCGGTTTGCACCTGAAATCCGCCGCAATATCAAAGACCTGGACGAGGAAAAGCGGACCGAGGCCGTCTTAAAGGCCATAAATGAAGGGGACAAGCAGACCGCCGCCGCCGTATTGGGAGCCCCGGCCATGTTGAGCGGTTTGAGTAAAGAGCAACACCAGAACCTGAAAGAGATTTACCGTAACAGGATCCACGGGGATAAGATCAAACGGATTAAAGCGTTGGAGCGGGCCCTGGATGATAACCTGAGAAGCCGCAAAATCTTAGGTCAAATATACCAGGAAAGCGGATCCAAGTATTCTATTTTCAACCATAATGTGATTGATGAAGCCGAAGAAACCGAAATGATAGCCAGCGACTAGATGTAGTTGGAAGCCAGCGGCAATGCCGCCATGATGAACCACCAACCGGGTGTAGAGGCCCGGTTCCTGGACCCCGGTCATTCATATCGAGTGGCCGGGGTTTTTTACTTCAATGACATTACAACATAGTTAATATAGTCGATATAGTTTGCATAGTTCTGCAACATTATGTAACATGTTGTTGAAGGATTGATAATCGTACTTATCTAACACTAAAAACGGGGTTCATCATGGCACTTCCAGCAAGAATATATAAGCAGCGGCAGTTACCAGATCCGGCCAAAGTAATATTTGAAGATGTAAATTATTTGTTTAGACAAAGCCGGGCGGAAAATACCAGAAAGGCATATGCTAAGGATCTACAATGTTATGAAAATTGGTGCGCTCATTCTGGGGTTAATCCGTATCCGGCAGATCCTAAGCATTTGATTCTTTATATGCGTTATTTGTGGAAAAACCGGTATAAACCATCAACCATTGAACGCCGGATTGCTGCTATAACTTACCGGCACCGCAAATTAGATCATAATCCAACTAATGATGAAAATGTAAGAGAGTTTTTGGCTGGTATTAAGCGAGACCTGGGAGCTAAGCAGGATAAAAAAGCCCCGTTGCTTACTTCTCACATCAAATTAATTGTTGACAAGCTAGAGGATCGGGTTAACCATATAAGAGACCGTGCATTACTCTTGATTGGCTATGCTGGGGCTTTGAGAAGATCGGAAATTGTAAATATCAGGTATGAAGATATTGAGTTTACCGATGAAGGGCTAAGGTTGACTATTCGTAAATCCAAAACCGATCAGGAAGGAAAGGGGCGTGAAATTGGCATTACTTACGGATCCTATCGCAAAACGTGTCCGGTCCGAAACCTGAAACAATGGTTAGATGTAGCCAATATAAATGAAGGCCCTATATTTCGGCGTTGTGATCGGCATGGCAATATTTACAGTGAAGCAGTTAGCCCAAATACGGTTAATAGGGTAGTAAAAAGGTGTGTTAAAAGTATTGGTCAGGATCCAGCTGATTACGGGGCTCACAGTCTCCGAGCGGGCTTTATTACCCAGGCAGATATGAATGGGACGCGAGTCTCAAAAATTCAGGAACAGACAGGCCATAAATCAGTTCGGGTCCTTATGGGATATATCCGAAGTAAGAATTTATTTGAAGAAAATGCCTCTGGCAACGTGGGGCTCTAAACAGATAACGTTGCTTATCTAGCATTAGAACCAAAACTAAATCCCGTTGATATGAAATCACCAAATATAGAAGAGTTATCCGATGAACAGCTTTTGAACCATATATTGAACGAACTAGACGAAATAAAGGATACGCAGCCAGAACGGTTTGAAAGGCTTTTGAACCGGCTTATATCGGCAGCTTTTCCCCATACATAAAAGAAAAGGCCCAGGTGGTATGACACCCAGGCCCTTCACAAACCGCAATAAAAATCACGATCTATTATGAAATCTACCAATAAAGAACATAAAGAAGCAAATCAGACCGATAAACCTTCCTATACGGAACATGACTTCGATTATGAGGCCATTGGCCGGAAATTGGTCAAGGCGGTCTATGAACTTGAAGATGATCCAGGAGGATACTCTCTGTGGGCACATGGGGAGGTTAGCATAAAGTCAGCTGAGGTAAGGCTCTTATTAGAGGGGTTGAAAATGATGACCCAATACGCTGGACGTGCCAAAAACATGGAAGAAGATGTCGATACAGTTATATGCGCTTTTGATAGCTTTATGGAATCCACAGAGAGGTTGATAGACCTGGGAGATGCTGTTGAGACATACATCAACTATCACATGGATAAATAAGCAAATATAGGCCGATCCCTACCCTTCACCGGGTGGGGTGATCGGCTCTTAAATCGCAAATATAAACCCTAATTTATGGCAAAAGACAAAAACGGTCCGAAATCCAATCGATTAATGCGAACATACTACATTGACCCGGAAGCCGATAAGCTGTTGAAGAAAATTCAGCTCCAGGCTGAACTGGGAGAAATAGAGTTTAATCGCGTAACCGAAAAAGGCCGGATTACATTTTCAGATGTGGTGAACGAAGCGATCAGAGAGTATGCCAAAAAATATGATATAAACGGGGGCTAGGAGTAAGTCTTGTTACCCATGTGTTACCCACAGGCCATTTCTTGCTATCACATCTTCCTTGATGACAAACACCCCTCGAAGCCCTAAAACGCTTGCATATAGGGGGTTGCAAGTAGTACCGGAGGCGGGACTTGAACCCGCACGTCCGCAAAGGGACATGTGATTTTGAGTCACACGCGTCTGCCAATTCCGCCACTCCGGCATGTGTTTATATGGTCGGCAGGTGAAAGGCCCTAATATAAGATTTATTTCCTGTGATGGTCAATAGATTTTTGGGTTAATCTTTGGATTTCATCCTTTTGGATTACCATGCTCCCATTTTGTATTACTTTGACTGGTAAAAGACCCACGATCGACCCGGATAATTCCTTATTCATGCTCTTCTCCATACATCGTATCGATTTGTCTCTGCAGGCCTTTTATGGCTTTTGCAAGGGTTCGCCCCCGGGCAACCAAATTATTATGGTCGGGATGTTCGGCTTCCAGCTCAAAATAGCCCCCTTGTTCACGTGCTCCGGATAGGGAGAATCCTTCATACTGCCACGTTTTAACAGCTTCTTTCATCGAATCATAATTTTCGGCAGTCAAAATAGATAACTGATTTATTTTCTTTAGGGTTCTTGACATTACTTTATCTAACAGTCTTACTATAAAAGTATAATATTTATGGCCGGATTAGAAATCGGTTTATCTATTTTAATTCCGATTGAACCAGCTGATTTTTAACTTCATGAGTATATTGCTTTCCTACTTCCTTCCAGCAACGTCAGGACTTTCGTGACTACGGCTGGGCAAAAGGTTTCACAAGATTTATCCCTAATTGCGCACAAATTCTATATATGGATCATAAACCGGTCAAAAATTTGGGAATCAAATGGTATCAATTGTAGTTATTTATAAGGTGATCATCAGTTTAACAATCCACTAAAACTTGTATGGAGAACCCGGTTCCAAAACAAAAAAGAACATCTTTTTCCATGTCAAAATTGTTAATTACGCTGGGAGTAGTATTGCTGTTGGCCGGCTTTTTTTGGCCTTATTTGCAAAAGCTTAACCTTTTCCACCTTCCCGGCGATATCGTCGTGGAAAAGAAAAATTTCCAGTTCTACTTTCCCATTACAACGTCCATTATTCTTAGCATCGTGCTTACGTTGATTATTTGGCTCATAAGTCGTTTCAGATAAACATATGTGGCAACAAGTATTGAATTCAGTAGATATGATGTGTACAATACCACGGTGAGGGGGGAAGTTTAATTCTAATTAAACCACGGACTCAATATGAACAGAAGGATACTGATTACGTTATTCTCTTTGATGTTTTTCGTGCTGATGGGATATCATCCGCTTTCGGCTCAATCACAGGATTCACTGGGCGGACCGTATACGGTCGATTCTGCTACGGTTTTGCTGCTTCATTTTGATGGGGATATCAAGAATGCATCTGACCGCACCGCCGATCCCCGGCAAAGCGGAAATTTGAGCTTTGTTAGTAGTATGGCGGGAGCCGGAGCCCTGGATCAGCAATTGCGTATAGATAACGATTCGCCGCAGGACAGCAGTTGGATGACCGTTGCCGACACTTCGGCACTGGACTTGACCGGTAGTTGGACCCTCGAACTGTGGATTAATGTCTTTACCTATGGGAATACAGAAGAGGACTGGCGGATCGGTCCGCGACCGATTTTTAAACCGGGAGATCCGGATGAGGGATGTTATTGCTACTCAAACTACTTTTTTAATATCTACGGTGTTCAGCAAAACTTTAATACTGGATATTATTCCGATGAAACGCAGACGTGGATTGAGGTTCGGTCCAAGTCAAATTTGCTCCGAGTGGGAGAATGGTATCATTTGACGTTTATTCGAGATACCTCCAAAAACGTGATTCTGCAGATGATTCACCAGACGCCGGATAAGACGCTGACCGATAATCCTGATGAATTGGAGCTTACCTATTTTGAAAGCCTGGGTTACGATGACGCGGATCACCCGCCTCGTACGAATGATCAACCCTTGTATATTGGCGCATCGCCGCAGAATGATTTCTCTATAGGAATGCTGGATGGATTTATTGACGAAATTCGAATCAGTAATGTCGTCCGAAACTTCCAGGTGCCGCCGATTATTAAGGATGTGACCTCTCTCGGTAACCAGCAGGCTGGAGAAGATTATCAGATTGAGGCGACCGTTCAAACCCTTGGTGATGCAACTATTGGAAATGCGAATCTTAACTACCGGGTGAATGACGGATCCTGGCAAACCCTCGGTATGGCTGAAGGATCCGGGCAGACCTATTCGGCCACGATACCGGCCCAGGAAGTCGGCGATGAAGTTGAATATTGGGTTGAGGCTGAAACGGAAGGTGGATTAAGATCGACCAACCCAACTACGGCCGAAACCGATTCAACGTATCACAGTTTTGCCGTTTGGACCGATAGTACCGAGGTTTTTGTCATGGACTTTGACGAAGAGAGTGGCGAACCGACTGACAAATCCCAATTTGGCACGGATATCATATATCATAGCTATACCAGCAGCCCCACGTATGTTGCCGGAGATGAAGGAGGCGATGATATGGCGTTGGAATTTAACGCCTCGGATTCCACCTGGCTGGAAACTTCGTCGTCGGTCCATCAACTCACGAATTTCGCCGTTGACTTCAAGTTCTACGCACAGGATTCCGTTCCGGCCAGCGGTACGCGCATGATCGCGAAAGGGTCCAGTGGTGCTTTTTACTGGAGTAACTACCAGGTTTACTTTGATCCCGGTGGAGCTCTGCGTCCGGCCATCTATATGCCCGACAATAATCTGGATCCGTGCGGTTCTTTCACCGGCAACTGTTTGCTCATGGACGGACAAAATGAACGTGTACAGGCCGAGAAATGGTATCAAGTTCAGATAGGAGTGAAAGGACCGGAAGTAAGTAGCGATTCATTGGGAACCCTCTTTGCACGCCTCATTGACGTGGAGGGTGACTCGGTCGTCGCGCAGCGCCTCCATGATGTTGAGTCGGGGGCATTTAATAATTCCAGTTCCTTGAAAATTGGTGGTTCCGGCGGTGCATCTCCCTATTTCAACGGGTTGATCGATGATGTCGTAATCCGTAATTATGTGCCGGACGGATATGCGGATTCAGTTTATACCGATATTAAAGAGCCGGCCGAATTAC
>Ga0207771_101185_pt1 | contig 12103 bp, 14 predicted proteins | sample A23M2SouthBayCA_2_FD_187731 | JGI IMG/M metagenome (GOLD analysis project Ga0207771, IMG submission 187731) | Aerobic enrichment media microbial communities from Eden Landing Ponds, California, USA - A23 M2 (2) (SPAdes) | ecosystem: Environmental > Aquatic > Marine > Unclassified | place...
TTATCCCGAACTTCCTCTCGCGGACGCATTTGTTCGATATATTTTTCAATCACGGGTTTAATTGCTGCCAACTCTTCATCAGTAAATGCCATATATTAGTGAGTGATCCACGTAAATATTTTGGATGTTAGTTTCTGAAGTCCGTCAAACGTTATTATAAGATTTAATTTTTCCGCTTAAAACTAACATCTGTCGGATGAGAAAAATCACGATGCATCAGTCCTCAAGGTGTCCAGACCCACTCTCCAGTGCAATTTAATCCTCGCTTTATCCGGAAATGGCGATTTGTTGGAAAAAAGGAGAATAGTTTATCTATATCTCACCTCCCTGAAAAAGACCAAGAAGTCTACTCCTAATATTCGTTCTCTTAAACTCAATGGTAAACTGGATTCTCGGGATATTAGGTCTCTAGCCCATGAGTAAAGTGCTCGTTGACACCAATATCTTGGTGTATGCTATTGACCTGGATTCTGCCTACTTTTCAAAGTCTCGTAACTTTCTGGAATCGCCTGATAACGAGCTATACACGACTTCCAAAAATTTGAGTGAGTTTTTAACCGTAGTTACTCGCCCACCGCAATGATTATCGCTACCTTCCGCGCACTTCGACAAACACGCGTTTGATCCGCGGGTATTTCTGCTTGATGAGCTGATTCAGCGTTTGAATGCTATCCTCTACGACCTGCGACTCGATGTTGTCCCGGTAGTCAACGCTGATCGTGGCAAGGATGAAGTGGGGACCCATGTGAAGGGTCAGGATTTCATGGACGGTTTGTATTTCATCCTGCCCGGTCGCAATGGATCGTATTCCTTGCTCGATATCCACACGCGCCCCTTCGCCGATCAGCAGGCTTTTTGTTTCGTAGGCTAGCCAGCCTGCTGTTAATACCAGGATAAGGCCGATGATAACAGAAGAAATTCCGTCATAGACAGGATTCCCCGTAAGTTGTCCGGCTACGATCCCTCCGAATGCAACCATCAGGCCGAGCATGGCCGCCGAATCCTCAAAAAGCACCGCAAAGGTGGTCGGATCCTTTTCCTTGCGAACTGCCTCGACATATCCGCGCTTGCCTCGTTGGGTTTTAAACTCCCTCCAGGCATAATACCAGGCGCCGGCCTCAAAAACCATAGCCAGTCCCAACACGCCATAATTGATATAGGGATTATGTATCGGATGAGGATCCATGATGCTGTGAATCCCCTCATACAGCGAAATCCCGCCACCGACGGCGAAAATCATCATTGCGACAATAAACGTCCAAAAATAAATCTCTTTCCCGTGTCCGAACGGATGCCGCTCGTCGGCCGGCTTTTTAGCCAGGCGGATTCCGAGCAGCATAAAGAGTTGATTGCCCGTATCCACCACCGAATGAATTCCCTCCGAAAGCATAGCCGAGCTGCCGGTGAGGAACGAAGCGATAAATTTTGTGACGGCAATGAGTCCATTACCGATTAAAGCGGCGTAGATGACTTTTTTAGAGGAAGAGGCCATAAATTTTTAATGGGGATCGATTGATTTTACGCGAAAACTTCCAACGATAAAAATCCACCTACTCTTAAGGATTTAAATGACGGTCAATGAATTCGGATGGTTCTATAACAGGAATTTGATCCGCTTTCTTATAATCAGGTAAATTGCGAGCTATTAGCAGTTCGCATCCCCCTTTCAAAGCTGATTGGTATTGCAGTGCGTCTTCAAAATCGTTCCATGCAGTGTCAAAGGCCCGGTCGACTACGTCGGAATTTATTGGACTTACCGTAACGAGTTCCCGCATGGCATGCAACCGTTTAACAGTCTTACGGGAACCATGAGTTTTGCGCAGCAGGTAATACAGATTTGAAAAAGTGAGCCCGCTGATAAAAATGGAAACCTTCTTTTCAACAGAAGCATGAAAAATACGATCAGCATCTGCATGCCAGGGTTCCCGCCCCGTAATGCTGTCCAAACAGACATCCGTATCAAGTAGAACGCTGATCATATTCTTCTTCAAGAATGGAAGTTAACAATTCCTCATCGCTCTTTTCAGTATCGGATAAAGGGAGGGTGCCGGCAAAGTCATGAACGGGTGAATCGGACGGCGGTTGCCACTGTTCCGATTTGGTCACTTCCTCCAAATAACGCTCGACCATTTCAGATACGCTCTTTCCCTGCTTGCGGGCATATCTTCTGGCCCGCTCTTTAACTGATTCCTCAATGGAAAGGGTTAGCTTTTTCTTCATACTTGTGGAAGTTCATTAAAATATACGTATAAATTTAAAATAATACGTACAACGTAATAATCAAAGTTAAAGGCAACATTGTAAGCGTTTATGTAATAGATAGTTTTTCGCTTCAATCCTTACAAGATTTCGGGCATCATCAGGACATTTTGTAGACTTATTTTGTTATTTATATATCAGACATAATCTTGTAAGCAATCAACATCAGTCAATATAGATCGACAGGGGCAGGAAATTCGCAATTTACTCGTAATCTTTGTCATTATGTAGCAGCTCCACGTCATGCTCCATGCACCAACTTCCAATCAGCATATCTACGGTTTTATAAACGGCTATGCCTTTCGATCGCAGAAAAAGAAAATTAGATGCGGCTTTAAATAGCCTGCCCGGAACTTTCTTTGTGTTATATGAACAAGGAGAAGTTATAAGGTGGAATGATCAAGCAACAGAAGTGTTTGGGCTCACACATAAGGAGATAGAAGGAAGATCTGCGGAAGAGTTTGTACAGGAAGACGATAAAGAGCGTTTACGAAAAGAAATTAAAAGAGTATTTAAGGAAGGGTATACAAGAGCTGAATTTAAAATACAAACGGCTGAAGACGACCGGGAAGACAACGCCGAAATGGTCTATTCTGTTAAAAACCTTCTTTTGATCTTTGATACTTTCTGCCAATTCCCGGGATCAACCCCGAGTGCAAGAAGTGCCCTGATAATTAAATCAATACTTACCCCAAGCTCTCCGTCTTCCATTTTCGCCCTGTATATAGAGATTTTGGAGTACTTTCCGATAAGTGGTAGTTTAGCACTCTACCTCATCAATGATGAAAAAATTCCTGTTATCTACTATACATGAAAAATCCGTTTCGTAGCAATAGTTCGGATTCGAATCGAGAATATGTAATCGCTCCCAAGAGTGGGGGACTGGGTACGTTTGGCGGTGTTTTTACGCCTTCTATCCTCACGATTCTCGGGGTCATTATGTATCTGCGTTTCGGCTGGGTCGTAGGGAATGTTGGCCTGATCGGGACGCTGCTGATTGTCACTATTTCCACCCTTATAACGTTTTTGACGGCGCTTTCCATCTCGGCTATTGCCACCGACCAGCACGTACGCATTGGAGGGGCTTATTATATGATCAGCCGCTCGCTGGGGATTGAATCCGGCGGGGCCATTGGCATACCGCTCTATATCGCTTTGGCATTTTCCGTGGCCCTCTATACGGTGGGATTTGCTGAAAGTGTGGTGGGGGTGTTTCCGTCGCTGGATATGACGACGGTGGGCTTGATTACCACGGTAGGCGTGGCCGCTTTGGCGCTTACTTCAGCCAAGGTTGCCATACGTGCGCAGTATTTTATTATGTTTGGCATCGTACTGTCGCTGCTCTCCTTAGCCTTCGGAAGTCCGATCGAGCAATCGAATATTGAGATGTGGGGAGCGGCGGATCGGCATTCGGAAAGCTTCTGGAATGTATTTGCTGTGTTTTTTCCCGCTGTAACCGGTATTATGGCTGGGGTTAATATGTCGGGAGATCTGGAAAACCCGGCCAAATCCATTCCCCGCGGAACCTTTTATGCCATAGGCGCGGGGTACCTGGTGTATATGGTGTTGCCTATTATTCTGGCCAACAGGGCAGATGCGGTGACGCTCATCGAAGATCCGCTGATCATGCGGAAAATTGCGTACTGGGGAGATGCTATCCTTATAGGCGTATGGGGCGCTACCCTGTCAAGTGCGGTGGGCAGTATTCTCGGAGCTCCGCGCGTCTTGCAAGCACTGGCTCGTGATGGGGTGCTGCCGCGATGGCTTCGCTGGCTGGGACGGGGCGAGGGTGAGGATGATACACCTCGAATCGGCACATTGCTGACGCTGGCTGTAGCGCTTGCAGCCGTATGGTTTGGAGATCTGAATATGATTGCACCGGTTCTGACTATGTTTTTTCTGACCACCTATGGAGTGTTGAATATTGCGGCCGGCGTGGAGCAGTTGCTCAAAAGTCCCTCCTTCCGGCCCCAATTCAGGGTCCACTGGTCATTGTCCCTGTTGGGAGCGATAGGATGTATTTCCGTTATGGTTCTGATTAACGTGGTGGCTACCGGGATTGCCTTTCTGTTCGTGGTCATCATTTTTGTCTGGCTCCAAAGGCGTGAGATGAAAGCGGCCTAGGGAGACGTACGAAATGGAATCTGGATGGCGATCACACGAGCCGGGTTAATGCGTATTAGTGCGGAGGAGGAAACAAAAACATGGCGGCCGCATCCCCTGGTACTGTCCGGCGCGCCTACCAAACGCTGGCATCTCATTGAGCTGGCTTCCTCTCTCACGCACAATCGAGGTATTATGACGGTCTCTACCGTGCTGACCAACGACGATACCGGCTCGGAACGAAGAAAAAATATGGAGCGTAATATCCGTGAACATTTGAATAAAAGGGGGATTCAATGCCTGGTTCGGGTGACGACGGCGCCGGACGCGTTTGAAGGCGCCGAGCGACTGGTAGAGTCATACGGCCTGGGATCCCTGGTTCCTAATACGGTAATATTGGGGGATAGCGAAAATGCTGAATATCGGCAGAAGTTTTGTGATATGATTGCTCATTTTCACAGCCAGCAGCGTAATGTGATGGTGGTGCATGAAAATGAGGAAAAAGAATATGGGGAACGAAAACGCATCGATATCTGGTGGGGTGGTTTGAAGGGGAATGGCGGACTCATGATCATTCTCGGCTATCTGTTGCAAAGCAGCCGAAACTGGTATGATGCGGAAGTTCGGATCAAGATGGTCGTAGACGATGAACAGGCTGAAGAAGAGGTAAGAGAAAATCTTGCACGCATCGTGAATAAAATACGAACGGGTGCTAAGCCCGAGGTAATTGTCGCTAACGACAAGTCATTTAACGAAATACTACATGAGTCTTCGGCAAATGCTGATCTGGTGCTCCTCGGGATGGCCGAGCCCGATGAAGAGAAAGATTTTACTGCGTATTATGAGAGGCTGCAGCAACGGTTAAGCGGGTTGCCGACCACCATTATGGTTTTAGCTGCCGAAGAAATCTCCTTTGGCGAGGTCCTGATGCAACAGGATAGTTTTACTGAATAAAATTTCACAGCATGTTATCCGACTGCATTTTCTGTAATAAAGACAAACTCAATCCAGTATTAGCGGAGAACGAACAGGTATTCGCAATTAAAGACGAGTACCCGGTGAGCGAGGGACATACCCTGATCATCACGCAAAAGCATACACAAAACTATTTTCAGCTGTCACCTGAAGAGAAAAAAGCCCTGTGGGATATGGCCGATCAACTGAAAGATCAGCTACAGGAGCAGTATCAACCCGACGGATTCAACCTGGGGATAAACATCGGCCGGGCTGCCGGACAGACCATCGATCACGTCCACCTGCATCTCATTCCTCGGTACGAGGGAGATACCGAAGACCCAACCGGCGGAGTCAGGAAAGTGATTCCGGAGAAGGGTAACTACTTTGAGTGAATTTTAAAACACTTAAATCTTGCTGGAAGATTTTATCACATACTTCGGGGATCTTAATCGTAATAAGGATTACGATCAGTGGAATGAGTCCACCTTGCACCAGGCGCCCCATAAGCCGCTGTTGATCCTGGCGGTGATGGACGGGATAAAATCGGGTCAGATTCAGGAACCACGCATCCGACTGACGCCCGAGCTGATCGAGGATTTCAACTACTACTGGAATGTAGTAGTTACCGATCGACATAAAAGCTCCATCAGCCTGCCGTTTTATCACATGAAATCAGAACCCTTCTGGGAGCTGGTCTATAAAGAGGGATACGATGAATATAACTCCACCCCCAGCATCGGCGGACTCAAAAAAAGAGTCGCCTATGCCGAAATCGACGAAGAACTCTTCGGATATATGACCGATCCCGAAGTCTCCGAACGACTGCGATCCAGCCTTCTGAAGCAAAACTTCAGCAAAGAACTCGCCCGACAACTACACGAAAAAAGCAAAACCAACTGGCAAGCCTATCAACTCAGCGTCGAACTGGCCCAATACGCCAACGAACCCTTTACTCCGTGGTTAGAGCAAAAAGAATACAGCGAGGGGAAGATACAGGTCAGGAACCTCGCCTTCCGCAAGATGATCACCGGCATCTACAACCACCGCTGCACCATGTGCGGCACCCGCATCATCACCCCAGAAGGCCTAAGCGTCGTCGAAGCCGGTCATATCATACCGTGGAGCCATAAAGGTACCGACGATCCCCGAAACGGCCTCGCCCTCTGTGGTACCCATCATTGGATGTTTGATAACGGTGTGATGCGGATTGATGAAGAATATCGGATTCGATTTCATAGCTCAATCAGAGAAGAGCAAAACGAAGCAGAACGGCATCTGGATTTGGAAGAGAGCGGAATTTACCTGCCGGAACAGGAGGTGTATTGTCCGTCATCAGAGGCGTTGGAGTATCATTATGAGGAGATTTTTAAGTGAAGAAAATTTTGATAGAGATGTACGCCTGGAAGGATTCGAACCCTCAACATCCTGATTCGTAATCAAAATAATATCCTCATGCCCCTACCCCTAAAAGAAAAAATAGCCAACATCACGATGTGGAAGCGGGGCGATACGCGGGCGCCGCATAAGCCGTTGTTGCTGTTGTTGATGTTTAGCAAGATGTTGCATGAGGATAAGCGGTATGTGTTGTTTAAGGAGATTGAATCGGAGCTGGAAGAGTTGTTGAAGCATTATGGTCCGCCGCGTAAGTCTCATCATCCGGAGTATCCGTTTTGGCGACTGGTGAATGACGGCATCTGGGAGCTGACGCCGGAGGAGCCGTTGGTGTCGTATCTGAATCAAAGCCGACGGGATACCGGCGTGACGGTGTTGAGAGAGCATGATATAAGAGGGGGATTTACGGAGCCGATCTATAATCAACTGTCGGATAATACGAATTTGATCTATGAGCTGACGGAAATGCTGCTGGATCAGCATTTCCCGGAGTCGCTGCATAATGATATCTGCGAGTCGCTCGGCCTGGAGGTGGCGTATTCGACGACCAAGACCAAGAAGCGAGATCCGAAGTTTCGGCGACTGATTCTTCAGCGGTATGATTATCAGTGTGCTGTCTGCGGATACAGCATTTGGCTGATGGGTCAGCCGGTTGGACTGGAGGCGGCGCATATCAAGTGGCATCAGATCGGCGGACCGGATGTCGCGGAGAACGGACTGGCCCTCTGCGCCCTTCATCACAAATTGTTCGACTACGGGGCGTTCACGCTGGATGATTCCTATAGAATTCAGGTCTCCCAATTGGTGACCGGCAAGTCCGGCATGGAGAAATGGCTGTATCAGTATCGCAACGCCCCTATCAATCTTCCCAAGAAGGAAGACTACTATCCCCGCGACTCGTTACGCGACTGGCACACCCGGGAGGTGTTTAAGCGGTATGAGGTGTAGGTTCTATTTAGAGATTTTTTATCCTCATTTTAGCTTGTTGCTGTAAGGCTTACTTCTTGAATGCATCTATAAAGAAAAGAGTTAGTTTTTGTTAAGATTATATATCAAGTAAATAGTGTATAAAACTTGACATATAACAACGACAAATGGTATATTTAAGTAACTAATAAAAGGAACTGTTGTTAAAAGAAGGGTAAGAAGCTACTGTAATGAATACAGCACAGAAAATAAGAGACAAGATTTCTTCTTTCGAAGGGGGGACTGCCTTTACATATGATCAGATGGGTATTGAAAATGAGGAGTACCCCGCTGCTGCAAAAGCGATTGAGCGTATGATTGCCCAAAAAGAGATAAAAAGAATTTCAAAAGGATTATTCTATAAACCCCGCAAGTCCATATTTGGTGATTTGAAACCAAATGAGGAACAGTTGGTTAAACCTTATATGTACGAAGGGGATCGTCGTATTGCCTATATAACAGGCCTTTCCCTATATAATAGAATGGGACTTACCACCCAGGTTCCAAACACAATTACCCTGGCCTGTAATAAAAAGAGAATTAATACGGAGATTAATAATCTGAAAATAAAATCGGTCAAAAGTTATGTCGAGCCGGATGAGGGGAATATCCGGCTTCTAGAGATTCTGGATGCTGTGAAGGATTTCAAAAAGATTCCCGATATGAATACGGACGAGGCAATCAATCGGCTTCAAGATCGCTTTAGTACTCTGGACGGTGATAACAGAAAAAAACTGATTAAATACGCGCTGCAATATCCCCCTAGAGTACGTGCTTTGCTGGGAGCCTTACTGAGTGATCAGCAGTTAAGTAGTGATTTGTCCCGATTGAAAAAAAGTCTGAATCCTCTATCCAGGTATCATTTTGGTGCCATTACGGATAAATTGTCCACCGCTCCCCAATGGAATATAGTGTAAATGAACTTACACGAAGATCCAGGTATTTTTAAAGACGCGATAAGAGCAACGGCCGATCATAAAAATATTAGAGAAATCTATGTTGAGAAGGACTATTGGGTTACTTTTGTTCTTCATGCGATATTTCATTCGAAGATGAAAGATGTCGCCGTATTTAAAGGAGGAACCTCCCTGTCAAAATGCTATCAGGCTATAAATCGATTTTCGGAAGATATTGATATAGTCGTATTTAGCGATGAGAGTTTGTCCAACAATCAAATGGATAAGCGAGTAAGGAAAGTTAGCAAGATTGTTGATGATACCATTCTTAAAGAGGTGAAGTCAGATATTACAAATAAAGGAGGAAATTTTAGAAAAGTAACTTATGCGTATGATAAGTCCGGATTTAATCAGGATTTTGGACAGGTTCGAGATAAAATCGTGGTAGAGGTATCCAGACTCGGACATTTTGAACCCCACGAGGAGATGGAAGTTCATTCTTTAATCGTTGAAATGATGCAAAATCGGGGACAGGAAGAACTAATTGAAGAATATGGTCTAATGCCCTTTCCTCTGAAAGTTTTAAGTATAAAAAGAACGTTTTGTGAAAAGATCATGTCCCTGGTCCGATTCTCATATTCAGAGCAACCCTACCATGATCTAAGAAATAAGATACGGCACACGTATGATATACATATGCTGCTGAAGAAATCTTCGGTTAAACAGTTTTTTAATAGTGAGGAACTGGATAGTATGTTGGTGAGAGTCGCGAAAGACGATATTAAGAGCTATGGAGACCAATATGATTGGCCGCATAAACATCCCGCATCAGCTTTAATTTTTGACAAACCTGAAGAGACGTGGAACAAAATTAAAGCTGTCTATAGTGGCACGTTTAAAGAATTGGTTATTGGTGATTTGCCTCATGAAGATGAATTGCTAAAGGATCTGAAAAAAGTTTCAAAACGAATTGAAAAAATGGATTGGCTTTTAGAGTAGGTAATCATTCGGATAATCTGAAATTGATTTTACACCGATACAAAAGGAAGGAGAAAAAAGAGAGGTGTATATTAAAGGAGTACAATCGGCAGCGGAAGAAAACTATAAACCAATGATTGAATTGATCAAGAAGCTATTTCTCTCTACTTGATGGGAAATGATTTTGTTTACGTAAAATCTCCTCAAATTTAGAAGAAGGGATGTTTATTCCCTCTATCGCATGAGAAGCGGACTGGGAACGGGCTACTCGCTTAATGCGTTCCTCTTTTGATCTTAAATGAGGGTTGGTATGAATGATTTTTTTAGCCATAATCAATTGTTTTTTATCTATGTCCACTATTCTAACGTTAATAAATATTCAACATTACGTCCATTAACTATTTTTGATGTATTATCTTCATAGATAAAAAAACTCGCCCTGAGCGCGCTGTTCTGATGGGAAGCGGGGCGAGTCTGTTACTTTTAATATAATAAAATATACTTATTAGTAAAATGTTTTTGCTAGCAGTTCAATAACGATACTTTATGAAGCTGTATGAGGTTGAATGATTATGCCGGCTCAAGCTTTTTTTATCATCTGGCAGATGAGGTTCAAATTGAATTTTAATATTAGTATCAAAGACCTCTAAGATCCTTTGTGCTTTTTGAACAGAGATCCCATGATATTCATTCCTTTCGTAAGTATTCGGTTAATTAAGTAGAAGAGAGACAAAAATTTTCCACTTATGATTTTCATATAAAATAGTTGATATTATTTTAAGTTAAGTGATTACATTTTGATTCACTGTCAAATAAGAAGTTCGAACAAAATAAGTGGAGGGCTGCTTTCGACAAAGTGAATCTTAAAAAATACCATATCCCTCTGTATGATTGGTCTGCCAAAAACAGGACGATTATGAAAGAGCGGCTGGATTTAAAAAAGCTCAAGGAAAAACAGGAATATAAGGGGACAAACATTGACAAAGTAATCGGAAAGTGGCCGGGTAAGGAGTCTATCGAGGAGCTATTGGAAATGCGTAAAAAATGATCGCTAAAACTGATATCAATATCTTACTTCATCTGCTAAAAGAGTCTTATCGGGTTCTCTACCCTACTAGAGATATTTAAAAGGGGTATATCTGGCATTTTAAAACATTGATCCGGAGCAAAAAAGGATAACACTAAACTATTTATACATGCAAGAACTGATAGATATTTGCCAAGAGAGTTTTAATGCTGAAGAGTGGCCGGGGAAAACAGAACAAGCTTTTGAAAATTTATTTGGCAGCGACGGGGGAAGATATCCTCTGAAAGCTAAAAAAGAAATACAATTCCGCACTCCGAAAATTGATGCCGATAAAGTTCCATTTTCAGCTATCATCCATGAGTCCAATCCCTCCAGCGGCGGATATGGAGGAATGAGCTTTGTAATCTTACCGGTGGAAGAAGGTCCTCCGATGATTGCCATGGTGATGGGAACGCAAGGACTAAGTCCAGATGAACATATCGTCGGAAAACCGGGACATTCTCGCAAAATGAATGCGATTGTTGAGTTGTTGAATCGTAATTATTCGGGGCAGGAAACGATTGCTTGGGCGAAGCGGGAGGCGGTGCGGATTGATCAATCGGTGCCGGAGAATGTGCAGAAGAAGTTTCCGGAGTATAAGGGGGTGTTTGAGCGATATGGACAGGAAATTTATGGATTTTGTCGGGGGGAGGAGGAGATTCTGGAGAAGGCGTTGAAGATCTTTCTGGATTTTCATTTTGAGGAGCGGGGATATACGCCGTTGACGGCTTTTTCGGGTGAATATCAGAAGTATAAACAGCAGTATTTTAATTTTCTGATGCCCACGGTGGATCGTGATCGGGTTTCTTCTATGCTGCAGCAGCGGAAGTATCTGATCCTTCAAGGTCCGCCGGGGACGGGCAAGACGCGTCTGGCGAATCAGCTTTTTCAGAATGAGTATAACGAGCAGGGACGGGCGATCCAGTTTCATCCGAATACGACGTATGAGAATTTTGTCGGCGGACTCTTTCCGAAGTCGACGCAGTCGGATTTAGGCCTGCAGTTTTCGGTATCCCAAGGGGATCTACTCAAGGCGGTGGAACAGGCTCAGGATACGGATCAGAATGTGCTGCTGGTCATCGATGAAATCAATCGAGCGGACCTGTCGAAGGTGCTGGGCGAGGCTATTTTCTGTTTCGAGCCGTATGAGGAGCGGGAGATTGATCTTCCGTATGATTTTGGGGGTTCTATTGGCGATACGCTCCGGGTCCCACCGAATCTGCATGTACTGGGGACTATGAACACGGCCGATCGCAGTATCGCGATGCTGGATGTGGCGATCCGTCGCCGGTTTGCATTTCTGACGATGTGGCCGCAGATGCAGGTGGTGGAGGAGAAGGGAAATGATATCACCCAACAGGCGTTTCAGGATCTGCTGGAGATCTTTATCGAGTATGCATCGGAGGATGCGTTCGTGCTGATGCCGGGGCATTCCTATTTTATCGATTATCCACAGATCGATGCGGTGGATCATATGCAGACGAAT
>Ga0207771_101187_pt1 | contig 12072 bp, 9 predicted proteins | sample A23M2SouthBayCA_2_FD_187731 | JGI IMG/M metagenome (GOLD analysis project Ga0207771, IMG submission 187731) | Aerobic enrichment media microbial communities from Eden Landing Ponds, California, USA - A23 M2 (2) (SPAdes) | ecosystem: Environmental > Aquatic > Marine > Unclassified | place...
CCGGCGTTGAACCGCGGCTGGTTCGCGACGATGCCGACCGGCCGGCCGTCGAGGCGAGCGAACCCGGTGACGAGGTTGCGCGCGAACGCCTCGGCCACCTCGAAGAAGCTCTCCTCATCGACGATACCGTCGATGACGTCGACGATGTCGTACGGCTTCTGCGGCTCGTCGGGGACGATTCCGGCCACGTCCGCGTCGCGGTCGGGGTCGTCCCACGGCTCGACGCGCGGGGGGTCCTCGACGTTGTTCTGTGGGAGATACGAGAGCAGGCGGCGCATGTCGTCCAGCGCGGCCTCCTCGTCGATGCTGGCGAAGTCGGCGACGCCGGACTCGGAGGTGTGGACGCTCGCCCCACCGAGCTCCTCGAAGGTGACTTCCTCGCCCGTCACCGTCTCGATGACATCCGGCCCGGTGATCATCATGTGGCTCGTCTCCTCGACCATGAAGATGAAGTCCGTGATGGCGGGGGAGTAGACGGCGCCGCCGGCACACGGTCCCATGATGGCGGAGATCTGCGGGACGACGCCGGAGGCCTTCTGGTTGCGGTGGAAGATGTCCGCGTAGCCGGCCAGCGAGTCGATCCCCTCCTGAATCCGCGCGCCCGCGGAGTCGTTCAGCCCGATGATTGGTGCGCCCGTCTCCAGGGCGCGGTCCATCACCTTACACACCTTCTCGGCGAACACCTCGCCGAGCGAGCCGCCGAAGACGGTGAAGTCGTGTGCGAAGACGAACACCTTCCGCCCGTTCACGTCGCCGTAGCCGGTGACGACGCCGTCGCCCGGGATCTTCTTCTCGTCCATGTCGAAGTTCGTGCTCCGGTGCTCCCGAAGCATGTCGAACTCATTGAAGGTGCCGTCGTCGAGGAAGTACTCGATGCGCTCGCGGGCGGTCATCTTCCCCTTCTCGTGTTGCTTCTCGATACGCTCCTCGCCGCCCCCCTTGCGGGCTTCGGCTTTCCGTTCGCGGAGCGCCTCCTTCTTCTCGTCCATGGTCATAGTTGGTAGCGCTGGGCGGGCCTGCGAAAAAGGGCTTCCGGGATTCGCCGGGATTACCGGAACCGTTGGAGTTTGTCGGGTCCGACCGCGGCGGCATCGACTCCCATCGGGCGTTTCCGTCGCGAATCGTCGACGCTCACCGGAACGGGCTGGGCGGCCGTGAGAGCGTCTGTCGCAGCGTCCGGAACTGCCCCTCGGTGATCTCGAGCTCCTCGCGGAGCGCCTCCAGTTCCCGCTCCCGTTCGACGGCCTCGGAGCGGTCCTCGACGAAGACGCTGACGCCGTCGGCGCCCGGATACGCGTGGATCTCGACGTGGAGGTGACGCTCGCCGACGTCGAGTTCGGTTTCGGTGTGGCTCTCCTGCTGTCCGTCGAGCGTGGCCCGGAGCGTCTCCTCGACGGCGGTTCCCTCGGCGCTCGGGAACGCCTCGAAGAGCGACCGGCCGACGAGCGTGTCCGCCTCCCGGTCGAGCAGTCGCTCGGCCTGCTCGTTGAGGTACGCGAACCGGAGCTCCTCGTCGAACGCCACGAACGCAACGGTGATGCGCTCGTACACCTCACGGACGCGCCGGTCCGCCTCGGCCGCGGCCTGCTTCGCGCGCTGCCCGGAGACGAGCGACTCGATGCGGTTGCCGAGGACGCGGAACTGCTCGGTGCCGGTTTCCTTGCGCAGGTAGTCGGTGACGCCGAGCGAGATGGCCTCGCTGGCGATCTCCTCGCTCCCGCGTCCGGTGAAGAAAATCACGGGAAGATCCGCATGTCGCTCGCGGACGGCCCGTAACAGCTCCAGCCCGTTGGTCGTCCCCATCTGGTAGTCCGTGACGACACAGTCGAACGATTCGCCGACGATCCGGTCGAGCGCGACGTCGGGGTCCGTCTCCGTCGCGATGTCGAACTCCTCGTACTCCTGCTCCAGTACCGTCGCCGCGAGGTCGACGAGGTCGTCGTCGTCGTCGAGGAACAGCACCCGAATACCGGTCGTGTTCATGCGAAGAGGACGGCGCCAGCCGGCTTAAGCTTTCACTAAAATGAAAAGAACCCCCCGACGACCGGGGAGCGCTACGGTTCGACGACGAGCTTCCCGAGGAACGACTCGTTCAACACGTCGCGGTGTGCCTCCGCGACCCCGTCGAGGTCGTACCGGCGGGCGACGACCGGGTCGATGTCGCCGCGAGCGACGAGGTCGGCGAGGTCCCCGAGCACCGCGCTCGTGTCCGGCGTGTTGAACATCGACATCGCCTGGAACCGGAGGTCCTTGAACTTCCCCGGCCCCATCGGGACGGGGACCGTGGGTTCGCTGTTGCCGATGGCGACGATGCGTGCGCCGTGGGCCGCGACCTCCGCGTCGGTGGCGATGGTCCGGTTCGCGACCGTTCCGAGCACGACGTCGGGGGTCGCGACCGCCGCGATGGCGTCCTCGAGGTCGTCTCTCGTGTAATCGACCACGTTGTCCGCGCCGAGGTCGCGCAGCCGGTCGTGGTACGTCGGTCGGGCGGTCGTCGTCACTGTCGCTCCCATCGCGCGGGCGAGCTGGACGGCGACGTGGCCGACGCCACCGTTGCCACCGTGGACGAGCACGTCCTGTCCGGGACCGACCTCGCCGTGGTAGACGAACGCTTGCCACGCGGTCGCCCCGACGAGCGCGAGCGCGGCGGCCTCGTCGGCGTCGACGGCGTCCGGAAGCGGCGCGACGAGGTCGGCGGGCGCCGCGACGTACTCCGCGCAGGTCCCCGGTACCGTCCGACCGAGGCCGGTCGCGTAGACGCGGTCGCCCGCCTCGAACCCCTCGACGGCCGCGCCGACTGATTCGACCACGCCGGCGGCGTCGCTCCCCGGCACCCACGGGAGCGACGGGAGCGGGTACGCCCCTTCCCGGAAGTACGTGTCGACGGGGTTGATCCCGGCCGCCTCGACGCGGATTAGCAGTTCGTCGTCGTCGGGGTCCGGTCGGTCGGCGTCTTCGACGGTCAGGACGCTCTCGTCGCCGTGCTCATGGTAGCGAACTGCGCGCATACCCGTCGGTGGGCGGGGGCGTCCTTCAATTCGCCCGGTCGCGGCAGCCCGCCCGGACTCGCCCGGTCGCCAACACCTCCGACAACCATATACCGTCACGGCTCCGCGGGGTTGATAGTATGCGGCTGATCGCACACCGGGGGTTCGGGGGGGTCTATCCGGAGAACACGCTCGCCGCGGTGGAGTCGGCAGCCGCACGGGCCGACGAAATAACGGTCGACGTGCGCCGGTGTGACTCCGGGGAACTCGTCGTCATCCATGACCCGACCGTCGACAGGGTCACGGACGGCTCGGGTGCTGTGTGCCGCCACACGCTCTCCGAGCTACAGTCGCTGGACGTGCTCGACAGCGGCGAGCGCGTGCCGACGCTGGAGACGGTGCTCGCGGCGGTTCCGCCGTCCGTCGGCGTCACGCTCGAACTCCACGAGGTCGGTCTCGCCGCGGACGTGCTCCGACTCGCGAAGCGGGCCGATCCGCAGGTGACCGTCTCGTCGGGCATCGCCCACGAGCTCGAGGGGTGTCGCGGTATTGACCCGGCCGTCCCCCGTGCCTACCGGTTCGACGGCGACCCCGACCCCGGACTCGAGTTCGCTCGGGAGACCGATTGTCGGTTCCTCCACCCGCACGCGAGCGTCTGCGAGGAGTGGGTCGTCCGTGCGGCCCACTCGGAGGGGATGTGCGTGAACGCGTGGGGTATCGACAGCCGCGAGCTGAGCGAGCGGCTCGCCGGGCGCGGCGTGGACGGACTCATCGCCGACTGCGTCGAGGTGCTCCCCCGCGTCGAGCAGTAGCGCCAGGAACTGCCTCGAGCGGTCGCTCGTCGGGGGTACCGTTATGATGCACTAACCGTACGTTCAGCGTATGACTCGCTACGGCGACGAGAGCCGGACGATGCGGCTCGACCCCGACTCCTTCGCGGGGGGATACTTCCGAAACGCGGTGTACCGCCACTGGGACCCCTACGAGGACATTCCCGAGGAACTGCTCGAACAGGACCGGGTGCGGCTCGTCGACCGCGACCAGACGGAACTGGAGTTCGACGGGCTCCGCCGCACGCTCGCGCTGTTCGGTGCCGGCGAGGAGGCCGTCACCGAGGATCTCGCACCGCTGTCGATGCGACTCGACGACGTGGACAAACAGCTGTTCGTGAGCTCGCAGCTCTACGAGGAGGCGAAACACACCGCCTTCTTCGACCGCTACTGGCGCGAGGTCATCGACCCCGTCGCCGAGGAGTGCGGCTTCGAGGTGACGGCGCCGACTGACGACCGCTACTTCAACGACGACTACGTGGAGCTGTTCGACCGCACGGAGTCGGCGATGGCGAACCTGCTCTCGGACGACTCGCCGGAGGCGCTCGCCCGCGCCTACTGCCACTACCACCTCGCCGTCGAGTCCGTGCTCGCGCAGACGGGCTACTACGGCATCCAGGGCTCCTTTTCGCCGTCTGGGCCCGACATCGAAACCGTCGGCGAACCCGTTCACCTTGAGGGACTCGTCGAGGGAATCACCCGAATCCGCTCGGACGAGGGGCGCCACGTCGGCTTCGGAATGCACGAGGTGCAGCGGCTCGTGGCCGAGGAGGGGGTCGACCCGACGCTCGTCGACGACACGCTCTCGGAGCTGTTGCCGCTCGTCGCCGGCACGGTCGACGACCCGAACAGCGGCGTCGACTCCACGGCGCTGGTCGCGTACGCGAGCGAGAAGCTCCAGCGGCGGATCGAGATTATCACGGACCGCGAGGCGGAGATACCACCGGTCGAGGAACTGGTCCGTGTCGAGGGGGGCCGCGAGGGGACTGCCGACTGACGCCACAGCGGCTGTGCGGACGCCGGGGACCGGGCCGACCCGGTATCGACTCCGCCGAGGCTGGTGTTCACTGACACGGCGGTTTCGACAATACTAACTCGGGGTCAGGGGAAGTACGGACGACTCCAGATGAAACTTCACGAGTATCAGGCGAAGGGTGTCTTCGCCGACGCCGGGCTCCCGGTCCCGGACTCGAAGCTCGCATCGACGACCGAGGAGGTCGTCGACGCGGCGGCGGAGATCGGTTACCCGGTCGCCGTCAAGGCACAGGTACAGGTCGGTGGTCGCGGCAAGGCCGGCGGCATCAAGCTCGTCGACGACGAGGAGGAAGCCCGCGAGGCCGCCGACGCGATCCTCGGCATGGATCTGAAGGGGCTCCACGTCGACCGCGTGCTCGTCGAGGAAGCCGTCGACTTCGTCGACGAGCTGTACGTCGGCGTCACGATGGACCGGAACAAGGGGAAGCCGGTCGCGATGGTCTCCACGCAGGGTGGCGTCAACATCGAGGAGGTCGCCGCGGAGACTCCCGAGGCGATCGCCCGCGAACACGTCGACCCCGCGTTCGGTCTTCAGCCGTATCAGGCGCGCCGCGCCGTCTACGACGCCGGCGTCGACCGCGAGGTCGCCGGCGACGTGGCCAGCGTTCTCACCACGCTGTACGACCTCTGGGCCGACAGCGACGCCACGGAGATCGAGGTGAACCCCGTGATGGTGACGGCCGACGACGAGGTCGTCTGTGCGGACGCCGTGATGAACATCGACGACGACGCGCTGTTCCGCCACCCGGACCTCGCCGAGATGGAAGACGAGGCCGCCGGAGACGAGCTCGAGGCCAAGGCGAACGAGTACGGCTTCGACTACGTCCGCCTGTCGGGCAACGTCGGCATCATCGGCAACGGTGCGGGGCTCGTGATGACGACGCTCGACCTGGTCGACTACTTCGGCGGCGAGCCCGCCAACTTCCTCGACATTGGCGGCGGCGCGAAGGCCGAACGGGTCGCGAACGCGCTCGACATGGTGTTCTCCGACGAGAACGTCGATTCGGTCGTGTTCAACATCTTCGGCGGTATCACCCGTGGTGACGAGGTGGCGAAGGGGATCAACGAGGCGCTCGAGTCGTTCGACGAGATTCCGAAGAAGGTCGTCGTCCGCCTCGCCGGCACCAACGCCGAGGAGGGGATGGAGATCCTCAACACGGACCTCGTGACGGTGGAATCGACGCTGGAGGACGCCGTCCAGCGTGCGGTCGAGTACTCCGAGGAGGCGAACTGAGATGTCGATTCTAGTTGACAACGATACGCGCGTCGTGGTACAGGGCATCACGGGCGGTGAGGGACGGTTCCACACCGGCCAGATGATGGAGTACGGGACGAACGTCGTCGCCGGTGCCGTCCCCGGAAAGGGGGGCGAGACGGTTGAGGGCGTTCCCGTCTACGACACCGTTCGCGGGGCCGCTCGCGAGGAGGACGCCAACGCGGCCGTCGTGTTCGTCCCGCCCGCGTTCGCAGCGGACGCGCTGATGGAGGCGCTCGACTCCCCGGTCGACCTCGTCGTCGCCATCACCGAGGGAATCCCCCAGCAGGACATGGCGAAGGTGTACAAGCGCCTGAAGGAGACCGACACGGTGATGATCGGTCCGAACTGTCCGGGCATCATCACGCCCGGCGAGGCGAAGCTCGGCATCCTGCCGGGCAACATCTTCGCCGAGGGTGACGTGGGGCTCGTCTCCCGGTCCGGCACCCTGACGTATCAGGTCGTGGACAACCTCACCCAGCGGGGCATCGGCCAGACCACCGCGGTCGGCATCGGCGGCGACCCGATCATCGGCACGGACTTCGTCGACGCGCTGGAGTACTTCGAGAACGACCCCGAGACGAAGGCGGTCGCGATGTGTGGCGAGATCGGCGGTGAGGACGAGGAGGACGCCGCCGCCTACATCGCCGAGTACATGGACACGCCGGTCGCCGGCTTCATCGCCGGACGGACCGCCCCGCCGGGCAAGCGGATGGGCCACGCCGGCGCCATCGTCTCCGGTGGCGGCGGCACCGGAACTGCCGAGTCGAAGATTACCGCGCTCAACGACGCGGGCGTCCCGGTCGGCGACACGCCCAACGAGGTCGCGGACCACATCGAGAGCTTCCTGTAATCCGCGGTCCCCCGGCCGACCCGCCGGGGACTGAACGCTTTAGCGCGTGGAGCGCCAAACGTGCCCATGCAGGCCCAGCCGCCGGGACCGAAGGGGGAACCGGTTCTCGGGAGCACGCGCCGCTACGCGCGTGACCCGTTCACCTTCATGCAGCAGGTCGGCCGCGCGTACGGCGATATCGCGCGGTTCCGACTCGCGGACCGCGACACGTACATGCTGACGAACCCGCGCGACGTCGAGGAGGTACTCGTCGCGGGCGAGCGTGCCTACCGGAAACCCGTCTTCGGCGATGACGCCGTCCAGGAACTGCTCGGCAACGGGCTGTTGCTTTCCGAGGGGGAGTTTTGGCGCGAGCAGCGCAAGCGGGCACAGCCGGCGTTCGACCCGCGACGGATCTCCGCCATGGGCGAGATGATGGTCGACCACGCCGAGCGCCACGTCGCCGACTGGGAATCCGGCGACGTCGTCGACATCCGCGAGGAGATGGCGGAGCTCACCGTCGGCATCATCGCGGACGCGATGTTCGACGTCCGGTTAGACCACGAGACGATCAGCGAGGTACAGGCTGCGCTCGAACCGCTCGGCGCCCGGTTCGAACCCGACCCGGTTCGCTTCCTCACGCCGGGGTGGGTACCGACCCCCGAGAACCGCCGGTTCCAGGGGGCGCTCGACACGCTGGAGGAGGTGCTCGCCGACATCGTCGCCGAGCGTCGCGACCGCGGGGTCGAGGAGTCGGACGACGACCTGCTGGCGATCATGTTGCGGGCGGCGGAGCGCGACGAGATCGACGACGGCGTGTTGCGCGACGAGCTGATGACGATGCTGCTCGCGGGCCACGACACGACGGCGCTGACGCTCACGTACGCGTTCTACCTGCTCGACGGGAACCCGGACGCCCGTGACCGGTTCCACACGGAGCTCGACACGACACTCGACGGCCGTGTGACTGCTGCCGATGCCCGCGAACTCGCCTTTACCGACCGCGTGCTCAACGAGACGATGCGGCTCTACCCGCCCGTCTACGTGATGTTCCGGCAGCCCCGGACCGGCGTGAAGCTCGCCGGCTACCGTGTTCCCGAGGACGCGCTCGTCATGCTCCCGCAGTGGGTGGTCCACCGCGACCCGCGGTGGTGGGACGCGCCCGAAACGTTCGACCCCGACCGGTTCCAGCCGGAACGGTCGTCGGACAGACCCAACTACGCGTTCTTCCCGTTCGGCGGCGGTCCCCGCATCTGCATCGGCAAGCAGTTCTCGCTCCTGGAAGCGAAGCTGATCCTCGGGACGCTGTGCCGGGAGTTCGCGTTCGACCGGGTCGGCGACGGGGAGCTGTCGCTGCGGCCGTCGCTGACGATGCATCCGGCCGAGCCAGTGGAGATGGAGCTTCGGGACCGGTAGCTTACGGCTCCGTCCACTTGCCGTCGTCCTGTCGCTCGAGAACGACGTCGAAGAGGCCGCGCAGCGTCGCGAGCGTCTGTTCGTCGTGTGCGCCGGGGTCGAGGTGGAAGTAACCGACCGCGCCGGCACTCGAGATGCGCCCGGTGAGCACGTGGATGAACCGGAACGACCGCTTCAGGTCGGCGAACTGCAGCAGCGTCGTCAACGAGTCGAACCGGACGGTCGTCTCGTCGTCGTGGTCATCCCACGCGGAGAGACACTGACTCAGCTTGATTCCCAGGCCGGTGAGGTCGCCGGGTGAGGAGACGACGGCCGTGGACATGTCGTAGCCGGACGGTCCCGACGGTCCCCCGCCCCCGTCCGTCGCCGCGGCGCCCCGGTTCGTGTCCCCGACGGTGATGACCGCGAGCTGGCCGGGGAGCCGGCCGACACAGCGGATCCACCGCTCAGCGACGGCGTCGGCCGATTCGTTGAGCGTCACCGACAGCACGTTGGACTCGGCAGGGGGGGCGGCGTTCTCGGCGGCGAGACAGTAGTCGGCGTCCGTCCGCTCCATCGGAGAGGAGAGAAGCAGGACGCTGTCGCCCGGCGATACGGGTGGAACGACACCCGTGTCACCGTCCGTTTCCCGAGCGCGTCTAGCCGACTCCATCAGTTACTGTACCTTCGACAGCTACGAACATAAATACCGGGTCCACTCTTCACCCCGTGAAAAGACCCGTTACGCGGGGTCGACGTTCCGCACCTCGAACCGGGCGCCGCCGTCGGCTCCTTCGGCCACGGACACGTCCCAGCCGTGGGCGTCTGCGACCTGTTGGACGATGGCCAAGCCGAACCCCGTCCCGTCCTGACTGGTCGAGTAGCCGACGTCGAACACCTGTTCCCGCTTCTCGGGCGGGATACCGACGCCGTCGTCCTCGACGTAGAACCCGTCGTCGAGCGAGCCGACGCGGACCGTCAGGTGGTCCGTGCCGGTCCCGCCGGACGCAGCCCCGTCGGCCCCGTGCTCCACGGCGTTGCGGAACAGGTTCTCCAACAGCTGTCTCGTCCGTCCGGGGTCGGCCCGGATACGGTGTTCGTCGGGGACTTCGAGGCTCGCGGCCGCCGTTTCGACGCCTCCCCAACAGCCCTCCGCGAGCTCTGCGAGGTCGACCGGTTGGGGCTCCGTCGCCGCCTCCCCCTCGCGTGCGATGGTGAGCAGGTCGTCCACGAGGCTGATCATCCGCTCGTGGGCGTCCGCGACCGCGTCCAGATGAGAAGAGTCGACCTCCTCGCGAGCGAGTTCGAGGTGGCCGCTGGCGACGTTCAGCGGGTTGCGGAGGTCGTGGCTGACGACGCTCGCGAACTGATCGAGCCGCTCGTTGCGCTCCCGGAGCTCGTTGCGCTGGCGGCGGAGTTCGGTCTCCCGCTCGACCCGGTCGAGCGCGGTCCGAAGCGATGTCGCGAGCAGTTCCACGAGCGTCTCCTCGGTGTCGTCGAAGTCGTTCGGCTCCCCCGACGAGACGATGAAGACGCCGTGCCTGCCGATGGGATGGAGAATGACGCTCTTCGCCGGCCGCTCCTCGGTAAGTCGTTCGGAGGCGTCCGTGTCGTCGATGCGGAGCGGCTCACCGGACTCGAACACCTCCCAGATGACCGACGCGGCGGTCCCCTCGGGTGCGCCACGCGGATACCGCGGCGCCTCCTCGAAGTAGTCGGTGACCGAATCGACCGTCGCAAACGGTTCGATGACGTCGCCCGCTTCGTTGCGGAGATGAACGGCGCTGAGCGGTGCGCCGATGATGTCGTCGGCCGCCTCGGTCGCCACCTCCGCCGTCTCCACTTTCGACTCCGTGTACATCAGCGCCTGCGTCCGGTCGCGGAGCCGGTCGAGCTTCCGCTCGCGCTCGATCCGGTCGGAGATATCCCGAACGACTCCGACTGTTCCCCGGAACGATTCCTCGAACGGCAGAATCGAGACGTGGAGTTCACAGGGGATGGTTCCCCCCGACGCCGTGATGGCTTCGATCTCCATCGTCCGGCGGCGCTCACCGGCCGAGAGCAGTGACCGGATGACGCCTTCGACGCGCTCGACATCCCTGTCGGGCAACACGGTGGTTGCGTTTTCGCCGAGCATCTCCTCGGCCGGGTAGCCGACCATCTCGACGAGGCTGTCGTTGACGTAGGTGAATCGCCCATCGGCGTCGAGGGCGTACACCGGGTCCCCCGACGTTTCGAGTATCGTCTCGAAACGCTGGAGCTCGTTCTCGTAGGCCACCTGGTCGGTCTCGTCTTGATACACCCAGAGATGGCCGCCACCGTCGTCGTACTCGATGGGCCGGTGGATGCGCTTGAACGTCCGGCCGTCCGCGAGCGCGAGTTCGTCCTCGGCGGGGAGCCGCTCGTCGACGAGTTCGTCGATTCGCTCGCGGAACGCCGCGGGGTCCTCGAACAGCTCGCTGAGCCCTTCGGCGAGTTCGGCGCAGTCCTCCCCGACGAGGTCGCCGGGGGTCCGGTCGGCGTCGAACAGGTCGACGATCCGGCTGTTCGCTGCCATCACCTCCCGTTCGTCGTCCTCGGCGAGCACTCCGACCGGCAGCGCATCGAACAGCGTCGAGCGAAGCGCGTTCGTCCGCTCCAGCTCAGCCTCCCGCTCACGTTGGGCCGTCACGTCGGTGATGAACCCCTCGAGCGCCTCGAGTTTCGCTTTCTCGTCGCCGTCCGCGTAGACCCCGCTCCCGCGCTCCCACATCCATCGCGTCTCGCCGTCGGCCGTCTCGATTCGGTACGTCACCTCGAAGGGTTCGCCCGCGTCGAGCGCCTCCTGGACCGCCTCCCACATCGGCTCGCGGTCGTCCGGGTGGATGACGTCCTCGCCCCAGACGACCTCGTCGCTCTCGATTGTGGCGGCCGGGTATCCGGTCAGTTCGCGACACTCTCCTTCCACGAGCTCCATCGGCCAGCCCGGCTCGTTGCGACAGCGGTAGACGATCCCCGGAAGGTTGCCGATGAGCGTCTCCAGCCGGCGCTTCCGCTCCGCGAGCGCGCGGCGCGACCGTACCCGCTCGACGACGTTCACGAGCCGGTTCGCGAGGATGGTGTACTGCTCCGTGCCGCCCTCTTTCTGGAGGTAGTCGGTGACGCCCGCCGAGATGGCCTCGCTCGCCACCTCCTCGCTTCCTTTCCCGGTGAACAGCACGAACGGGAGCTCCGGGGAGCGATCGCGGACGGCCTCGAGGAACTCGACGCCGTTCCGCCCCGGCATGTCGTAGTCCGACACGACACAGTCGAACCCGTCCGACTCCAGCCGGTCGAGCGCCTCCGTCGTGTCGGTCGCTGTTTCGACCGAGAGCCGGCTGTCTTCGCGCTCGAGGAACTTCGCCGCCATCTCGACGAAGCCCTGCTCGTCGTCGACGTGGAGTACCCGAATAGTCGCCCCCTCGCTTGGCCCGCCGCCCGGTTCAGTGTTTGACGACACGGAAGTTCTCCCCCATCAATCTGACGGGAGAACGATACCTGAGGGTAAAACCGTATCGGCGGGTGTGCGCTATCACACCGCGCACTCGTCGCGCGCGGCGAAGCAGTGTTATCCTTCAGAAACGGGAAGCGAGTTAGTGGGTCGGGGCGGATTTGAACCGCCGGCTTCCTCCGTGTGAAGGAGGTGTCATAACCGGACTAGACCACCGACCCGGCGACGAGACGTATCGCGGGCCCGCTCTTAAGAACTACGCTTCGGTC
>Ga0207771_101191_pt1 | contig 12015 bp, 20 predicted proteins | sample A23M2SouthBayCA_2_FD_187731 | JGI IMG/M metagenome (GOLD analysis project Ga0207771, IMG submission 187731) | Aerobic enrichment media microbial communities from Eden Landing Ponds, California, USA - A23 M2 (2) (SPAdes) | ecosystem: Environmental > Aquatic > Marine > Unclassified | place...
ATATGGTAGTGTAAATAAAACTCCACCGGAGATATGGGGTTTCCAGCCGCGACGTAGTACATCCACCCCCAAATATACGGTATGTGTGGGTGGGTGGTGTCGCAGCCTGTCCGGGTCTTGTAAGACGGCTGTTCAGAAGTACTGATACATCAACCAGCCATACTATTATGCCGCAGGGCGTGCCCTATCGCCTATGCGTTGGGGGGTTGTGACGCTCGCTGTCCTCGTCGTGAGCAGCTCGCTTGCCGGTGGGACCGTCGCCGCTGAGACGACGACCTCGACGAGTGAAGTGGTCGAGGGGGCTGCGGTTCCGATGCCGGCGCCGCAAGAACAGCAGCGCGTCCAGAACATCCGTGACGTGGCGGACTCCTACGGGGGCTTTGCACCCGACCACGCGTTCTGGCTGTACCGGAACGGTGACCGCTATCTGGTCGCGACGAACAGCGAGCCAGAGGCCGGCGAGGCGACGATTCGCGGCCTCGTCATCGAACCGGGCGAAACTGCCGGCGCGAGCTACGGACTGATCTTCGCTGACGACATATCGGTTTCACAGTCCGGGCCGACGATCTCTGCCCGCGAGTTGAATCGGAGCCGTGACCAATACGTCGGGCAGGTCGTCGAGGTCGATGGCTACCGCCGGCAAGTCACCTCACTGTCGGATGCGGACGATGTCGTGTTTCAGTCCTCATTCGGCACGATTTCAACGGATTCGGGTGGCTTTCCCCTCTCAGAGCCGGGACAGCTCAGCCGAACGTTCACCGTCGACGTCGCTGCAGATAACAACATCTCACGCTACGAGCGCTCCCTCCTGTCAGGCACCGCGCTGACGGCAAGCGAGCAGACCTACGCCGGCTCGTACAACCGCAACGAGTGGTGGATCAACGCGAACGCAACGACGACCGTGCTTGTGCTCCCGGAGCCACCGTCAGTCTGGGCACCAGACAGCTACGTCATCGATGTCGACGTCAACGACGGCCAGCGGGTTGCGCCAGAGACCCTTGTAGCAAACGGCTCGCAGTTCGATGGCGAACTTGTCACGGTGCGCGGGCAGGCCATCGGGGCACGGGTGTCGGCGAAAGAGACACTACTCGAGCTTGCGGGCTGTGCCCCTGAGTCCGTCACAGTCCCCGGGTCACCGCCCGGCTGCGTCCCGCTGACGTCGGACGTCGCGTTGCATACCGGCGCGCTCGCGACGACCGACGCACCCACCGCAGTCGTCCCCTACGTCGGGCTCTCCAACGCACACCAGGACCAGCCGGCGACGGCCGAGCGCGGCGAGTACGAACTGACCGGCCGCGTCGTGGCGGCCTCCGAAATTGACGCCCGGATCGACGCACCGTACGTCCTGCTCGTCTACGAGCGCGAGCGCCTGGACGATCTGGACAGCGACGCGGCCGTCGGCCAGCTCGCCGCGCGTGGCGACCAGGTCACGCAGCTGCTGCAGAACCAGACGGCACTGTCGGCATCGCAGTTCGAGGCGACCCAGCGCGCCGCGCGAGCGACACCGACGACGACGCCAACGGCCACAGCGACGCCGAGTCCAACGCCAACGACGACGCCGACCGCAACGGCCACGACGACGCCAACGGCCACCCCGACAGCGACAGACACGCCGACTGACGCCGTCGCCGAATCCTCAGGGTCGGATGGGCTCGGGACGCTCGTCGTGGGACCCCGCCCGAGTATCGGTATGGCGGCCGGAGTTGGTGGGCTTGTCCTTGTGGGCATCGCGCTGGTGACCGGAATAGCGAACATCCTCATCGGCCGCTATCGGAGTCCACCGCCGGAGCGACATCTACAACAGACTCAGGCCGTCGCGACCGCGGGAACCGCGCTGGTCGCCGGTGCTATCGGGGCCGCTGGGTTCGGTATACTCGGATTTCTCAGCCTGACCTTCGGCGTCGGTGCGTGGCTGTGGTTGCGGTAACTTGGGTAGCATTCAGCTATTTGAAAGCCTCTACCGAAGAGCGGCGCGTGGGGCTGCCGCGTCGGCTGCTTTTGCGCCCGGCCACCGAATCGCGGAGAGGCACCGGCCCGAGTGATGTAAGGAAATGCAACGAGCCGGCCGAAATGAAGCGGTCTCCTTCATTTCAAGAGGCCGCCGAGAATCCTGCTCGGCATGCTCCAGAACGCACGCGCATTCCGGCTTGAGGGGGCGCCGCGGGCCGAAGCAAAGCCGGGCGTTCGTCGCGACCGACCCGCTGTAGCGTGTCCATTTTCTCACTCATTACGGGCAGCATTCAACTAGTTCGCTTCGCTCACTAGTTGAATGCAGAGCGTATATGAACGCTTTGGTGGCTTCCTTCGAGGGGCGAACACTGAAGATGTGTCTTGTCGGGGCAGCGACGCTGAAGAAAGACCGCTCGTTAGTTGTCTCGCTCGCGCTCGTCGTGCGCGGACTCGATGCCGAGCATCGAGAAGAAGCGCCGGGCACGCGACGATCCGTTCTTGATAGTTACGGAGCGGTCAGGGTCGGCCATGCTGTCTTAGGATTGTAGACGCCGATATAAGAATCCACCGACCAAGACGAGCAAGCCGATGCCCATCGAGATTCCTAAAAGCAGCCAATACGTCGCTGCAGAGTATATTTGCTGAATTGCAAACCCGACTGTGGCAAGCACCAACGCAACGACGCCACCGATGAGCGAGAGTTGCGTTAACTCAAGATAGCCCGTATTCTTCTCAAGTTCAGCTGCAAGGTTCTGTGACCACTCGTCGTATTTATCCAACATATGCTCATACCACTCCTCAGTCGAGAGGTCACGGGCGATGTCGCGATCCTGCGGTCTGACGCCAGGTTCGTACTGCGTGACAGTGTAGGTCCCGACGCCGACTACCGCAGAGACGAGTAGCGCGGCGATTCCGACGACCGCAGACAAAACCGTCGGAAGGAGAAGACTACTTATCGAATCAATACTTCCGAAACTGATCACTGAGGAAGTGAAACCGAGAATGAGAACTGCAGTCCGAACCGATCGAAGGGCCTTGTCATCAAGGCTCTCCATTTTGGCGATCTGTGTTTCATACGACTCTCGTGATTCGCGGAGTGCAGATTCGTATCGTTGGTAGTCGTCATCAGACATGTCGAAAGACAGCCGAGTTACCGAGTAGACTGTAGCTGACGTTGTATAACTCACGGTCGCTGGTGTTGATAAAACCTGAGGCTGGATAAGAAATGAAATGAAGCATTCGGTCGCGGTTGATAGGGCTTGCTGTTCCATACTCGGGTATGAGCACGAGCCGGGACCGCGATTGGCAGACGCTGGCTGACGCGCTCGACGTGACGACTGAAACTGCGGCCCGCGACGGCGTCGAGGCTATCGCGACCGATCTTCGAGTCACGCTCCGCTGGCAGGCGACCGGCAGCCATGTCGAACAGCCGACCCACGAGCTCGCACAGGAAGTAGGCGCGCCCGAGCGGTCGCCGGGCCGCCCGAACACCCCCAATGCAACCAAACGGCGTCCTGAGTGCGCCGCTCTGTCGGCGACCACGATATGAGCTGCGTGCCGAGGGAAAGGGAAAATCGAACGAAGCGACCTTACATCCAAACGATTATGAATTAAACGTCGTGGCAGTGGCAGCCGTCACCGTGTTCTCGGGCAGTGGCTACGCTTGGGGAGCACTTATTAATAGGTTGTGTGGGCGGTCAGGCAGGGACAGGAGAGCCACACCCACAGAAGCTATGCCACTCGCTCCAAATGCTCGGATACGGTGACGACGAGGACCTCATTTCGGAGCACGCCCGTTTGGGCAATCAGTCAGATTGCCCTGCTCGCCGTCACACTCTTCATCACTGTAATTGCGGCCGCACCCGCACTCCGCGTCGCCGGCGGTGACGAACTTCGATTCGCGTTCGCGTGGCTCGCAGTCCTCGGGCTTACCATCCGCACAGCGCGTGATATCGGTGCCGCTGAGATTTCCGGCAGTTTAGTGATCGCGGCCGAACATCAGGACCGAACGCCAATGGAACAGTTGCTTGTTGTGGCCACCTACCTTCTTGTTCTCGTTGGCATCGTCTCCGTTCCGATCGGTGTAGTTGCATACGGATTCTGGGCGATCAGCCTCAGTCTTCCGATGACCCCGTCTGTTGGCATCGGGCTCATTCTCTTGACGCTCGGAACAATCTACGTTGACGGCCAGCTCGCAGCGCGCTACACCTATTCACTCACGTTTTTCGGGCTGTGGGTCGGACTTGTCTTGGCTCACCTGTTCGCGGCTGCAATTCAAGTCGACCGGGAGATTGCCACTAATGCCGGACGAACGGTCGCTCAGGCGTTTCTCTCCTCCGGCTCGCCGGTGTACTCCCGAACCTGATCTGCTAACGACGCCGAGACAAACGTGTTTCGGAGGTAGCTCAGCCAGAACACCACACCGAGGCCAGCTCCCGAGACCTCCGCCGGGATCCCGTACGCTCGGAGCAGCGGATGGAAAATCTCGGCGAGCCATGTGACCGCTAGGACATAGCCACCGACGATGCCGACGAGAAACTCAAGCGTGATCGCTGCGAGATAGGCTACGAGCCACTGCCAGGTTCCGCCGTAGACAGCCCAGAGTGACAGTTGCTCGCGGATGCCCACACGACGCTAGCGATAAGGGACGTGGTATAAACTCTGCCGTTGGATCGATCCACCAGAGCCGTCTACCGATCTAATAGTCTCGTTAGGAGAGATATTTCTATCCCAAGATTCACATCTGGGTTTATGTAACCCGCTTGCAAACGCGTCGGATATTGATGCTCTCCGACGCCCGCATACTCGACGTCGCCCACGTCCCGCAGTCGGAGGACCTCCTCGTCGCACGCAACGACGAACTCCAGGCGCTCACCACGCCAGTCCGCGACTTCCTGCAGGGCTATCCCGGCAGCCACGTCCTCCTTTCCGGGCCGACCGGAACCGGGAAAACGATGCTCGCGAAGTTCATCCTCGAGAAAGTCTGGAAAGAGGAACCCGCCGCCCAGACCACCTACATCGACTGCTGGACCGACCACAGTACCTACGCGCTCTACGGGAATCTGCTGGCGACCCACGGCGACCACGTCACTCGCACTTCGCGTGGCGTTAGCCACACCGAACTCCGCGAGCGGTATCGCGACGCCGTCGACGACCCCCATATCGTTGTCCTCGACGAGTTGGTCCAACTCGACGACCTCCGCGAGCTGATCACCCTCTACGAACTTGAGAACGTGTTCATCATCGGCGCGTGCAACGAGATCGAGGACCTCCACCGCCGGCTCGACGCACCCCAACAGTCCCGGCTTCGCGGTGGCCGGCATATCGAACTCGACCGCTACACTGAGGCCGAGCTTCGGGATATCCTCGGCCGGCGGATTCAGTACGGCATGGACCCCGAGAGTGTCCCCGAGACCGTCGTCACGACGATTGCCGCGCAGGCGAACGGCGATGCCCGAATCGCTATCGAGTCACTGTACGAGGCCGTCCGGGCTGCGAGAGAATCCGGCGAGGGGCGCGTCCCCGAGACAGTCGTCGACGAGGCCGTCGACGCGGCGCGACAGTCGATCCGACAGCGCTCACTGTCGAAGTTGAAGCACCGGCAGCGCCAGCTGCTCGCTATCCTCGACGAGGCCGACGGCTGGCTCTCAATGGGCGAGATCGAGGACGCGTTCGTCGAGCGGCACGAGCACGTCTCCCGAGAGACGCTGCGCAAGGACCTCCGGGCGCTGATCCACTACAACCACGTCGACGAGCAAGGTGAGAAGCGCTGGAAACGGTACCAGAACGTCACTAGCGTCGACGAAGGGGCCGCGGTTTGGGATAGATTGGGATAGAACTTGGGATAGGAATCATCTCGAACGGTCGTCACGTGGGCGAAATCCGGCGAATCGATGTTTTGCGTACTCTATCCCAACGTTCTCTCCCTCTCCTAAGTAGCGGTCACGGCTCGGACGGTGTATGGCAACCGTCGCGGAGAAACAGCTTGCACAGGATCTCGTCAGGGATTGGATCGGCGAGGAAGCAGCCCGCGCCGGGGAGCCGTTCGTCCTGCAACCCGATCGCGTTGCCGAGGCGTACGGGCTCGACGCGGACGCCGTGGAAGCCGTCTGTGAAGAGTTCGCTGCCGCGCCGGACCCACCGCTTGCGGAGATTGACGATGGCTGGGTGGTGGAGCCGTGACCTGGGCGCTGGACAGCCTCACGAGTCGCTTGCCTGGCCTGGTGGCAGAGTATGCGGTGTGGAACGGACCCGGCCGACCGTTCCCCCTGGGTGGTCGGCCGGGTCTGGGGTGCATCCCGAATTGTAACCTGCCGTGTGTCCTACAGGGACCGCGACACACAGCATCGCTTGTACTCGTACAACTCGGGTTTAAACCTAGGGGGGAGTGGTGTGATGAGAGTATACCGCGGATGGGACCTGTGTCGGTGAGGGGCGTGGGGAGCGTGCCCCCGTCCGCGGCGCCGTCCGGACCCCGACTGGGGTTGCCGGACGGGAGTGCGTCGCTGCCGCGGCGCGTGCTACGTGGAAGGGGGGAGGATCGTCACGTAGCACCCGGTCATATCACCAAACGATATTATAAATCTATTGCCAGGACAGCGGGAGCTCCAACGGCGGGGGGACGAACCGTGAACAGCTGCTGCTTACTCACTCTGGCCTATTCCAAGCCGGTGGCGTACCGTCCAGCCGACTGTGACCAGACACATGTAGCTGAACAGCCCAATAATGACCCCGTAGAGCGCTGCTTCGCCGGCCGTGCTCTGGGCAATGTCATCATGCAGGCCCAGCAGCAGCGTCACGCCGAATGCGATGAAATAGTAGGCCAAGGCGCGGAAGGTGGCCCCCATCAATTCGTAGTAGCGGCTGGGCGTCGCGGGCGCTACCCACTTGCCGATGAGTCCGGGCTCGCGATGACCGGAGTGTGTGACGCCCATGTGGTGCTTCTCGCTCGAAACTACAGCGTAGTCACATTTGGCTTTTACTCCCGCTCTCCGGAAGCGTGGCCACCTGGCGGAACACCGACATCACCAGCTGGGTCCGACTGCTGTTGGGTAGTCTCAGTGCCGAATCCTTCGCTGATATTCAGCACCAAGGACGCGAGAATCGTGAAGGCGGCCAACAGCGCGACGTATCCGATCGTGAGGAGCGGTGGCAGGTCACGCCCGAGTAGGAATAGCAGCGCGGCGGCGGCCGACACCGTGAGCAACAACACGAGGGCGCCGATCGAGCCCGTGTACTCCGCGACATCCGCATGCGTGAATCGTTGGTCAGCACGCACCAGCGCCTGCAGAAGAATCCCGGCAAGCGGCAGTAGCACTGCGACGATGTTGACTAACCGGAGTGCGAACTCAGCGTTCGTCAGCGCCATCGAAGCCCACACCCCCGCCCCCTCCGTGGAACACACGCTAACGTGTTCTACCCGTTCAAATAACCCTTTGGCAATCGGGTGGTCGTCGGGCGAACCACAGACTCCACGAGGTCGTCTATTGCGAATGTGGTCGTCCCCAGCGACCGCCGGGCCGGCCGGACACCCCCCAGGGAAGCCGGCCGGCGGCGTGAGTGCGTCCCACCCGTGGCGGCCGCGTTATATGCTGCGTGCCGGGGGAAGGGGAGAGTGGCACGCAGCCACCTTCTCGTCACCCCGGCCTTGGATTAAAACTAATGGCCTGGGCAGCCGTCGCCGGCTGTCCGTCGCTCGGCGGCACGCTCACGGTCGAGTTCGCCGAGCGCCGCGAGCAGCTGGTCGCGAGCGCGATCGTCGACCGTGCCGCGGTCGATCGCGTCTTCGATCCGGTCGGCGACGAACGCCTCATCTAGGGCCGGCTGTGCGTCCGCGGTCATGCGAATGCGGCGGCGCGCTCGACGACGGCGTCGAGCCCGTAGTAGCGGGTTTGCCAGCCGGTGTGCTCGGCGACTATCTGCATCTGGTCGTCCGGCGTCTCGTCGCCGGCAAGCTCGATCACGAACTGCCGCTCACCATCCCGGATGACGGTGACGGTGTCGTCGGTGGTCCGGTAGACGTGATGGCGGTCCTGCTCGTCGACGCCGAGCAGGATGTAGCGCGGTCGGACGCCGATACGACTTTCAGAATGCGGGTTCGTAGTTGCCATTGTTCTCTGGCTGAGAACACGACCGCCGCGGTGTCTCAGCACCGGGGCGATTTCCTGCGTGAAACCACCCGCCAGCGGCCGCGTTCTCATTACATCTGTTGTAGTTTCACAACCATAAAACTATTGGAGTGGCACAACAATAATCAACCGTCAGATGGCCACCACCGGACCGGAGGCGAGCGTGACCGATGATGAGATTATGGCCGCGATTAAGCGGCTCAAAAAGCCATACGCGACGGTTTCGATGCTTCAAAATCACGTCGACCTATCCGACCAACGGCTCCGGGAACGGCTCGCGACGCTTGAGGCACAGTCGAAAATTAAACGCGACAAGGTCGGACAAACCTGGATCCATTGGTTGCCGGAGGACCCCTACTCCAGATCGAGGTAGGCGAACCCTTCATCGGTCGGCCACCACACACGAGCCTGTCCGACTTTGTCCGTTTTTAGAGCGCCTTCGTCCGCCAGCCGCTTTAGATGTCGACTCATGGCCTGTTGAGAAATCCCGAGTCTATCGGCGATTTCCGTTGTTCCCATGACCGGCTTTTCGTTAGCCACGATGACTCTGATTATGTCCTCGTCAGACACGCTGGGGTCCGGTCCGGGACGCGTCACGGCGAAATTATCGCTACGAGGGGTAATATTAGATTGGTTCTCAATCTGTTGTTCCAGCACAACAACTAAGTGCGCGCCGGCTAACACGCCGGACATGCCACTTGGAAATCGGGTGCAGGCCGTTGTCAGACTGCTCGTGTTGGTCCCGGCGTATCTCCTCGCGCTGGTGCTAGCGCCGGTGCTGTCGGTCATCTTGGGCGTCGCGTTCGTCGTGGATATCCTGCTGCAGCTCGCGACGGGCGGGCGCGGCCTCGGCGCGCGGAACCTCGCCGTGCGAGTGTGGAACTGGTATCTCGGAAAAGCACGCTGGCTCATCTTCGGATGACCGAGAAACAGCGCACCGGACGACCGACCGACACGATCCATTCCGGCCGGGCCGGGAGGCGGTTCGACGCCGCCGATGGACATGGCTCTCACCGGCGGACTCGTCGCCCCACGAAACCCGGCGACGAACCCGGATGGAGCGGGTCCGACGCCGCCGTGGGAGCCCTGTGCAGGACTATGAAGCACGAGACACCGCGAGCCGGTAAATCTGCTGGCTCACCGACGGACGCACCGCAGCCAACCACCGACACGACGACCGCCAGCCACACGCACACCGCGGACTCCGACCACGACCCCGAAGGGGATAGCGAGCCGGTGCTCGTCGTGCCCTCCGTCCGGGACGGCCGGACGCCGACCATCCACCGGCAACGCGTCGTCCACCTCACCGCGTGCGGCATCCACAACCGCGACGCCGACGCCCAGCCGCGCGACGCCGCGACGGAGGCGTACCCGGAGGCAACCGAGTGCGAAGCGAAGGAGTGCTTCGGAGGGATCGACGAATGAGCGCCGAGCTCCCAGCCCCGGTCGCCGAAGCGGACTCGTTCGCGGAGCACCTCGACGCGTACAGCGAACTGCTCGCCGACGCCGATCCCGACGACACCGACGCGGTGATGCTCATCATCACCGGCGACGGCGCCTCGGACACGTTCCCTGCAGTCCACGACGACGTCGACCCGCGGACCGCGTCGCTGTGGCTGCTCGCCGCGCATATCCATCATGTCGCCTCGGCAGCGCGCGCCAGCGGCGACGGCACCGCCACCATGCAGGACGTCGCCCACGACGCCATCCAGCTCCTCAGCGACCACCACGATGCACCGGTCGAGACCTTCAGCACCGGAGGTGGGGGACAGTGAGGTCCCCGACCCAGCAGTCGGCCAGCCCGGGTGCGTCGCTGACGAAGTTCCAGCTGCGGATCCTCGCGATCCTCGGCGCCGCCGACGGCGCGCCGAAAGGCCTCGCCGTCAAAGAGCGCCTGGAGGCGTACTACGGCCAGGACGTCAACCACGGCCGACTCTACCCGAATCTCGACGAGCTCGTCGACGCCGGCTACGTCGCGAAGGGCACGAAGGACCTCCGAACGAACAGCTACCAGCTGACCGACCAGGGACGCGACGTGTTGCGCGCAGAGGTTCGCTGGCTGAACACCCACACGTTCGACAACCGGGGTGACGCCTGATGACAACGGTCATCAGGCAGCTCGGCGACTTCGCGGACGAACTCGCGGCGCTCATCGACGAGAAGGACGACCCGGCGGAGTGGTACGTCCTCAAAGGCGAGAACGTCGGCGCGTACAGCGTGCTCGCGGCCGACGCGCCAGAAGAGATCCCGGATGAGGAGTTGGCACCGGAGGACGAACCGGCGGACCCGAACATCGACGGTGTCGTCCAGATCGGGCATGTCGGCTGGGCGGCCAGCGCTTTCGAGGACGACAGCCGGTTCGTCTCCGAGTGTAGTGGCTTCGGCGAGGGGACAGTCGACCGACGGCTGATGAACCTCCTGCTCGTCCACGAGTCAGAGCTGACCGACGAGGTACTCGCCGCGGTTGACCACGGAGACGTCCCGACGCCCGACGGGGGTGACGCCTAATGCGCCGCCGAAAGCTGCTGGCAGCAGGCGGTGCCGGTGCCGTCGCAGTCACGGCTGGCTGCCTCGGCCCGACGTCGCCCGACCCGGAACTCGAGGTCGACTACGCGGCGTCGGAGCACGTCGACGCGGTTGCCGCAACGGGGGTTTCCTCGTGGATCTCCGGCGAGTACGAACTCAGTGTCCAACATGCACTAACGACGGCACGCGAGCCGGATGCCGCGGCCGCACTCCACGACGATGGCCTCGTTGACGTTGAGTTCATCACGGTGCTGCCGTGGCAAGACACCGTCACGGTGAGCTTCCCGCATCCGACCGGACACTCACGCGAGTACTCGATTCGGTTCGCCCACGAGGGCGAGGAGATCGCGCGGGCCGAGTTCACCGCAACGGTTTCAGCGGGGGTGCAGTAACATGCCGAGCGACTGTCCCGACTGTGGCCAGCAGACGCCCCGCGCCGGCCGTTGCAAGCAGTGTGCCGTCGTCGCCCGCCACGAGCCGACCGACCCGGAGCCGGCGCGCCCGGCGCCGTACGAATGCACGGCGTGCGGGACGGAGTATCGAACGGACGGCAGCGAGCCCTGTCCGGACTGTGGCGCCTGGCGGCGGCGCTACGCTGGGGAGCTCGCGACCGACGGCGGCAAGGTTTCGCCCCATGTCGCGCACGGCGCGTTCGACGAAACGGTCGTTCTGTGCCCAGAAGATGATACGCTCTGGCGGGCCAGCGACGATGAAGAGAAGGCGTTCCGGTTCTGCCCATACTGCGGTGCCGCAGCCGACTACAACGGCCACGATGCAAGCGCCGTTCCGGGGGAAGTGCTCTGCCCGAATACGGGGATGTCGACGTGGCGGTACTGTCCTGGCTGTGGCGACAGCGTAGCGCCCCACGACCCGGACGACCGCGACCTCGACCCGTCGCTCGTCACCGACGGCGGCGTCCCGCAGTTCGACCGCGTCGCGACCGGGATCTGCGAGGGCTGTGGCGACGAGGTCGCCATCCGCTGGCTCAACGGTGGCGAGTGCGTCGGCTGTCGCGAGCGCCGCGAGCTCGTCACCGATGGCGGCGACACCAAGGCGCCGTGCGTGCAGTGCGACCGCGTGTACTCGCGGGAGGACCACGACGAGTGCCCTCACTGCTCGAATGCTGGCCTCGACGAGTTCGCCACCGACGGCGGCCGCGCCCGCGACGACGAGACGTTCTACCTCGTCGACGAACAGCGCACCACCGTCACCGCCGGCCCGTTCGACTCGGCCGACGCGGCGCGTGCAGCATCCACCTCGCCGGCGGAGATCGTCGCGACGGGCACGGTCCTCGACATGGTCCGGCTGAGCTCGGCGACGACGCTCCGCTGGGAGACGGACGACGAGCCGGATCTGGTGACCGACGGCGGCCGCCAGGAGCTCCCGTGTCCGTCGTGTGGCGGGCGCGTCG
>Ga0207771_101192_pt1 | contig 12005 bp, 9 predicted proteins | sample A23M2SouthBayCA_2_FD_187731 | JGI IMG/M metagenome (GOLD analysis project Ga0207771, IMG submission 187731) | Aerobic enrichment media microbial communities from Eden Landing Ponds, California, USA - A23 M2 (2) (SPAdes) | ecosystem: Environmental > Aquatic > Marine > Unclassified | place...
CCCCCGCCGCGGTGGAGCGCGAGCGCCTCGTCGAGCATCGCCAGAGCGTGTTCGCGACTGTCGCCCTGCGTCGTCACGCCCGTCTCGGCGTGGGTGATTACCCACCCGTCGCCTTCGCGCCACAGACGAATCTCGTCTTCGTGTTCGTCGCCCGGGCCACGCGTCGAACTCGCCATACTCCTACTACGTGCGAATTGAGGGATAAACGTTCGGCTGACGAAGAGGTTGGGCGAGTGGCCGATCAGTGGACCCACGTTCTTCGACCGATGGATAAGCCACCTGCGTCCTGGCGGGCTTTCGAGGGCTGCGTTGTCTCGCGTCATCGCGCGGTGGTGTGTTCGGCCACATCTGTTCCTAGAAGCCGATGTGGGAGGTCGAACTCGGGCCGTCGTCGTCATCGTCGCTGTCGTCGAGTGTCCCCTCGTGGACGAAGGTGTAGTCGTCGTCGCGCAGGAAGACCGTGCCGTCCTCGACGACGAGATCGACCGCGGGGAGCGTGGTGCCGGCGGCCTCGCCGTTGTCACAGTGGCCCGAGCAGGCATCGAACAGTGAGCCGTGTTTGGGGCAGATCAGCTGTCCCTCGCGCATCGGGACGCCCCGGCCCGTGTCGAAGCGCTGGGCCTCGTGGGTACAGCGATTGATCCACCCTCGGACCTGCCGGTCGGTGTCGTCCTCGCAGGGGACGACGATCACCTCGTCGCGCTCGCCGTAGTTGTCCCGCACGGTACAGACGTACGACTGTGCGTCGTGGATTTCGTCGACGGTCGTGAGTGCTGTCGCACCGAGCATCTAGCAGCGACATGATTCGCACTCGGTGAAATGTCTACCGGCGACGGAACGATATCGGTGACTTCGAACACCCAGAAAGCCCCGCGGCGCTGGGGCCGCCGCGGACCGCGCTGCGCTCGCGTGGCGTGCTTACGGGTCCGGGGCGACGCCCAGCGCCGCGCCCCTTTCAGTCCCACCTGCATGGTTGGCGACGGTGTCTTCGCCGGCCGCTGGGCGTCGACCGTTCGGAGCCGATTCAGAGGTCGTCTTTGGAAAAGATGAGGTCGACGCTGTTGGCATCGAGCCAGTCCGACCGGTCGCGATAGTCGGGAAGCTCTGCCTCGACGAGTCGCCAAAACCGATCGTTGTGAGTTGACTCCCGAAGGTGGGCCAGTTCGTGGACGACGACGTAGTCGATCACGTCCGGTGGAGCCATGACGAGCCGCCAGTTGAAGCTCAGGACGCCGTTGGTCGAGCAGCTACCCCAGCGAGTGCGCTGATTCCGTAGTTCGATTCGGTCGTAGGCGAGATCCATCGAGTCGGCGAAAGCGTCGGCGCGGTCGGTCAGGTGCTCCCGCGCTCGGGAACGATAGAAGTTTTCGAGGACTCGTCTGAGCGAGGACTGATCGACGGCGCTCTGTCGGAGTCGGATCTCGCCGTTAGCGACGCCGTGAGCCGGTCGCGGCTCGACGACGATCTCGTGGTCGTCGCCGAGGAAGGGGAACGTCGCGCCCGGCTCGAAGCGACGGTCGGGGGCCTGCTCTCGGTAGGTGTCGTACGTGCGCATCGTGTCGAGCACCCAGTTCAGGTTCTCGCTGAGGAGCGCCTCGGGTGAGTCGTCCGACTCCTCGGGGAGGACGACCTGCACGCCACTGATGTCGATGTCGATACGGGGTTCTGTCGCCTCCTCACTCCGGCGGACCTCGTACTCGACGGGATGTCCGGCGAGCGTGGTCTCGTGGCGCTGTGTGGTCTTAGACATAGTTCTCGATGAGGTAGCCCCGAACGGCGTTGAGGAGCGTATCGTCCTTTGCCAGAGCTGGCCGATCGTGCTCTATCAGTAGCACTTCTATCAGGAGCTTTTCGATAGTCTGGATCGTCTTTTCGTTGGTCTCCCAGCCTGGATAGCCTCGATCGACGCGGTCCTCGAACTCGTCGACGATGTCGGCGGCGATGGCCTGTGCTTCCTCCTCGGTGTCGACGGCGTCCGGCGTCTCCTCGGTGAGATGGGTTTCGATCGCGAACTCGGCCTGTGCTTTCGCTTGCTCGCCAGCTTGCTCTTCGACTGCCAGTACCGCCTCTTCGACTTCGGAGAGTGCTTCGACGGCTTCGGGGTCGCTACGGTCGCCCTCCTCCCACTCCTCGACGATTTCGGTGACACGCTCGCTGAGACGCTTGTATTTGGGATTCTGGCCGGTCTTTGGCTGTAGATGCTCGCGGGTCGCGTGGGCGACGTTCGTGGCGGCCGTCGCCGGGTCCATGTCTCCGATCGCGTCGAGGTGCTCTTGACCGAGTTCGTAGACCGGGAAGTCTCGCTTGATCTCGCCAACGTCGACGTGCTCCTCGACGATCTCGCGGGTCTTCGCACGCATCGCGTCCTCGGGGCGGTCTTTGCGGTTGTGGTGACGCTGGAAGGCGGTGTACACCCGTGCGAGCCATTTGTACTCGTCCTGAATCCCTTCCTGAACGAGACGGCCGTCCGGTGAGACGGATTCATAGAGGTTCTGGAGGCGACGGAACCCCTGCTTGAACGCTCGTTTCTCGGGATGGGTGCTCACTCGCGCGAGACACTGGTCGATCGTCTCCTGGGAGTCGTCCATCGGGATGTCCGCGAAGATATCGAGGACGATGTCGAGCTGTGCGTCGAGTTCGGCGAAGAGTTCCTCTCGATTGCGAGCGGCGTACGCCTTGGTCTCGGGGTCGTAGTCGAGCGCGTCGTCGATGTTCTCGAAGACGCCCTGGAAGTCGACGATCTCGCCGTTCTCCTTGCCCTCGGCCACCCGGTTCGTCCGGGCGATGGCCTGCATGAGGGTGTGGTTCTTCAGGTTCCGGTCGAGATACATCGTCTTCAGGTTGGGCGCGTCGAAGCCGGTGAGGAGCATGTTGTGGACCACCAGCAGTTTCGGCTCGTCCTCGTCCTTGAACTGTTTGACAATCTGGTCCCGTTCCTCGTTCTCGGTGTGGAACTGCCGGACGAGATCGCTGTCGTCGCCCGTGGCGGTGTACAGCACTTCGATCTCGTCCTCGCCGCGCCGTTCCATGAGCGCTTCGCCGTACATCGCCGCGGACGTGCGGCTGGGCGTGACGACCATCCCCTTCCAGCCGTTCTTGTCGACGCCGTCGAAGTGGTCGTCGATCTCGTCGACGACGGTCTCGACGCGGGGTTCGAGTTCGGCGAGTTCGCGACTGGTGACGGCCTCGCGGATGAACTCCCGTTTGTCCTCGGTCGTGAGGCCGGCGAACTGCTGTTCGAACTGCTCGTCGAGACCGCTCTCGTCGACGGTCCACTCCATCTGGTGGCGCAGTCGGAAGTAGACGGGGAGGATCAGGCCGTCCTCGATACCCTTCTTGACGGAGTAGCGGTGCAGGTACTCCTCGCCCTCCGGTGAGAACTCGTCGAAGGTGTTGCGGTCGCTCTTGTCCTCGCCCTCCCGGACCGGCGTCCCGGTAAAGCCGAAGTGAAAGCATCCCGGCAGCGCGGCGTCGAGGCGACTGCCGAGGTCTTTCTCCATGAAGCGGTGGGCCTCGTCGGACATCACCACGACCTCGTCGTTGCCCTGCGTGTTCGGCTCTACGTCCTGGAACTTCTGGATGGTGGTGAGCACGACCTCGCTGCGGCCCTGCTCGATCAGTTCCTGCAGGTGGTCGATGCTCTGGGCGACGACGGACTGCTCGAAGCCGATGTTGGCGAGGGTGTCCCGCATCTGGCTGGCGAGCTTGTCCGTGTCGACGATGAGGAACACCTGCGGCGTGTCCAGCATGTCCTGGCTGAGCAGATTCTCGGCGGCGTAGAGCATGGTGAACGATTTCCCCGACCCCTGGGTGTGCCAGACGAGACCGCGGTCGAGGTGGCCCGGTTCGTCGGGATCGGGGTTCGGTTCGCCCGCTTCGACGCGCTCTAGGAGTCTCGTCACGGCGTAGTACTGCATGTACCGCGGGACGATCTTGGCGTCGCCGCCGGCCTGCTGGTCGTAGAACACGAAGCGCTTGCAGATGTCCAGCAGCGTCGCGGGGTTACACAGCGCCTGCACGGCCTGGCGCATCTCGTTGTCGGACTGGAACCCCTCGGGTGCGTCGGCCCACTTCATGTAGAACTGCGTGGGTGCGCCGACGGCACCGTAGCGCAGCGCCGTGGTGTCGGCGGCGACGTTGAACAGGCCGGGGACGAACAGGCGCGGCACGGTCTCCTCGTAGTGCTGGAGGTCGCTGATGGCGTCGTAGTAGTCGTTGTCCTGCGCGAGGCTCTTGAGTTCCATCGTCACGAGGGGAATCCCGTTGACGAAGAGATTCACGTCCGGGCGGATGGTGGTGCCCCGCGACACCGAGAACTGATTGACCGCGTGGAAGCGATTGCGCTCGATGTCCTCGAAGTCGATCAGATCGACGTAGACGTACTCGGTCCCGTCGTCGCCGTCGATCTGGAATTGCTTGCCCGTCGTCAGAACGCCGTAGAATTCGCGGTTTCCCGTGAGGAGGTCGTCCGTGTCCAGATCGCGCTTGAGCGAGGAGACGAGTCGGTCGACGTTGTCCTCGGTCACGGCGTCATTGAGTTCGATGGCCTGCTCTGCCAGCAGGTCCCAGTAGATCACGTCCGCGGTGGAGCGACTGTATCGGTCGTCGAGGACGGCCGCGCCCTGGCTGCCGTCGAGACCGTGGGTCTCCCAGCCCAGGCCATCCAGCCACGACAACAGCGATGTCTCGACGCCCTGCTCCGACGGAAGGCTGCTCATGGCTCTGTCATGTGTGTGGGCCGGGATGTTTCTATCGGTCAGGGTGGAAGATTATTGCGACCCTAGATTACGCTCCTAGATCAGTCCTCAGGATGACTCTCTAGAAACATCCTAGATGCTTATGACACTCGTCGCACTAGGACGATATAGCTATGACCGACGAGATGCCTGAAACACTCGAAGAGATCGCCGATCTGGCCGGCGGTGATCCAGAGCCGATGCGCCGGACGGCTGCGCGGATGCTCAACGATTCCGAGAGCGAATAGCTGGCTCGGAGCTTACCCGTGCTGTGCGACTTCGTCGAGGACCGGAATGTCCACGTCGGTGGTCCTGACCTCGCCGGAGAGCAGGTCTTGCATGAGACCCTGTTTGAGGCGCTTGAGTTGGTCGCGGTGCTCTCGTTCAGAACTTAGTGCTTGTGTGTGGCTATCAACAATTTCGACGATTCGCTGCTGCTCTTTCTTCGATGGGAGGTGAACCGGGACCTTACGCAGATCCTCCAAATTGATTCCTTGGACTGCTTGCCCCTTCGTGTTCCGCTTGAAGTAGTTGATCGGTGTCTCTGTTTCGAAGAAGTATCGAATAAATTGTGGATTCGCATCTCGAATCCTGATTCGGGCTGTGTCCTGCGTGATATTCCCGCCATCCAAATTTTCGGGAACGAACGCCATCCGACCAACAGTCCCACGAATGGTAAACAGCAGATCTCCCTCTCGTAGCTCTGCGCGTTTGTAGTCGTCGTGAATCTCCTCAGTCGTGTGGAGAAGATCATCCTGTTTGATCTCGCCGTCGTGGATGTCTTTGACTTTGACCACTGGCACACCATCTGGCTGGTGATCGCCCGGTTTCAAGATCCCATAGACGACCGGCGCATCATCGGGGACTAATTTATCGAGTGCGACAAGGTCCCAGCCCTGTGGAATTTCGCCGTACTTTGTTTTCCGATATCCATCATCCTCATCCGAACGCCGGATCTCGCCATTTTCGTTTACGCCATATTGGAACAGATCCTGTAACAGGCCGTCTCTTACTCGTTCCCGCTGTTGTATGACTTCCTCTGTCTTCTGAATCGCCTGATCGACGTTGTAGAGCACGCTCGCTATTTTGCGCTGTTCTTCGAGTGGTGGAACAGAAACACGATGCTTTCGCAAATCACCTATTTTGACCGCAGGGTATCCAGAGCCTGCAACGTATGCTTCCATCTGGGAGAAGAACCGCTGTGATAAGATTTCTTGGAGCAGATACCACGAATTCAAATTTGCATTGGTTCGGAGAACCCCAAAGCCAGAAGAGCAGATCTTGCCATCGTGCTCAGAGGTTACCAATCCGTGGCTTGATTGCTTCGGTCTGACAGTCCCGATTAGCACATCTTCATGCTGAATCTGTCTCTGTGCCCGGCTCGGTGCTTCGTCGACTGGAACTGTTTCACTTTCAGTGATCTCGCCTTCCGAAACCTCTGAGAGCGAAATGTATTCGAAAGTATCTGATTCCCAGTCGTCTTCAGAAAAGCCATCGGGGTTAATTTCCGTTATGTCGTCAAGCCACTCTACACCCCAGTCTGCAGGAATTTTCCCGATAGGTGTATCGACCCTTTCCAAAGATGATTCCGTTTCAGCAAACTCCTCAAACGTCGCGTCCTGCTCACTCATACTGCAGCGCCTCCATGTGCTCGGTCATTCGGCTCTCGATCTCTTCACGCTCGGCCTGCAACTCCCGAAGCTTCCCAAGCTCTTCAGACACGTCGATCTCCTCTTCTGGCTCCGTCGTATCGACGTACAGCGCGATGTTGAGATTGAAGTCGTTTTCCTCGATCTCGTCGATCCCGACGGTCCGACTGACGCGCTCCTCGGTCGTCCAGTCGTCGAAGTTCGCGACGATGTGATCCAGGCCCTCGTCGGTGAGTTCGTTCTGGTTCGACAGTTCCTCGTAAAACGCTTCGTCGGCGGCGTGGATGAACTGCACTTGCCCCGCGCGCTCGGCGGGCTTGTCGGTGTTCAGCACCAGGATCGCCGACGGGATGGAGTTGTTCTGGAAGAGATTTTCCGGCAGACCGACGATGGCTTCGACGAGGTCGTTTTCCAGCATGGGCTGGCGGTATCGCTGCTCGTGCTTGCGAAAGAGCACGCCGTGGGGGATGACGATGGCGGCCTTGCCACCCGAGGCGTCGCCCCGATCGGGGTCCGTCAGTTGCTCGGCGATGTGCATGATGAAGGCGTAGTCGCCCCGATCGGCGCGGGGGAGTTTGGTGTGCCAGTCGAAGCGGCCGAACTGGTCGTCCTGCAGGTCGTCCTTGGCCCAGTTGGCGGAGAAGGGGAAGTTGGCGAGCACGCGGTCGAAGCGCTCCAGGGCGTCGCCGTCGGTGAACTTCGGGTCGGCCAGCGAGTCGCCGCGCTCGATGTCGCCATTGAGGGTGTGCAGCGAGAGGTTCATCCGCGCGATGGCGGCGATGTCGGGGTTGATCTCCTGGCCGGTAAAGCGGAGTTTCGACGGATCGCCGCCTTGCTCCTCGCGGTAGTACTTCGCCGCTTCGGTCAACATCCCGCCCGAGCCAGAGGTCGGGTCGTGGAAGGTCATGCCGTCGGCGAAGTCGTCGACGAGGCGGACACAGAGCTGGACGATGTGGGGCGGCGTGAAGAACTGCCCGCCGGATTTCCCCTCTTCCTCGGCGAAGTGACGCACGAGGTCCATGTAGGCCTCGCCGAGCATGTCCGGCGGCACGCTGTCGCGGTCGAGATCGTAGGTCGACAGGTGCTCGATGAGCTTGCTGAGGCGGTCGTCGGTCAGCCCGCCGGCCTCCATGAAGTTCGCGTTGAAGATCCCAGAGAGGTCGGGGTTGGCCTGCGTGAACTCGGTGAAGGCGTTGTTGATCGCCTCGTCGACGTTCTCGCTCTCGGTGCGCAGGTCCGCAAAGCGGTGGCCCTCGGGGACGGTCGGCACGTCGTAGAGGGTGGCGTTGTCGGCGAAGTCCTCGCCGTACTCCGCGACGATCTCGGCCCGTTCCTGCTCGTACTCGTCGGAGATGGCCTTGTAGAACACCAGCGGCAGGATGTACTCCTTGTAGTCAGTCGGGTCGACGGCGTCGCGGATGATGTCGGCGCATTCGAAGAGATGAGCGTCCAACTCGTCCAGCGTAAGCGGCATAGCATACGCATGCGCTGTGGCCGTCTTATGTCCAGCGGTCCGACGGGCTGTGCCTGCCGAGCGTCACCCGACGAACGTCCCACGAGCCAGCGACCAGTCCCAGCCCAGGTACCGAATCCGTGGCGATTCGTCGGGATCGAGCACGTCGTATCGCCGCAGAAATGCCAGTATCCCCGACGTGCCACCGAAGTCGCCGCGGTACCACAGCATGAGCCGTGGCACCCGAACGACGCCCGCAGCACGCTCGACGGTGGCGTCGAGATACGTCTGGGCCGCCAGATCGAGCTGTTCGTCCACCCGTTCTGGTTCGTAGGCCCGGATGGCGGGGCAACTCGCCGCCCCGCAGTGCAGGGCGAAGTGGATGCGTGGGTCCGGGCGCGAGAGCGCGTAGCGGTGCTCGAAGCTGTCGACGAGCAGCCGCGGGGTGTAGCCCAGCGTGTATTTCGAGCGCGACGCGCGGAGGATGCCCTGTTCGATGTCGTCGAGCGAGCGGGGCGTGCCGGCGACGGTGAGACAGGGCAGGCGGAAGAATCGGAGCCCGCGCAGGCGACTCTCGTACACGTCGCGGCGACGCTCCAGCAGCAGTTGGGTGCCGGCGTTGTAGCAGTTACACCAGAAGGCAAGCGCCGTCCGGCGGTCCTCGCGGACGGCGGTGAGGTCGTCCTCGGTCAGGGCTGCAAGCGCCTGCAGAAGGGGGGCGGGATCGCTGCCGGTGCGCGTCGCCACGAGGAGGGCCTGGGCCAGCGCCGTCGGATCGTGTGCGGGCACGCGTGCAGGCTGGTCGGGGGTGTGCTTTTGTGCGTCGCCGTCGGCCCTGTCGGCCGGGGCGACACCAGCCTCATCAGCCATGGACACGAATCGTGGCCGGTGAATAAAGAGGGTTGCGCGCGCTGGCGTGGCCGGCGGCAGACGGCTCTGGATCGGCGCGTCTCGATGCCGTCTCACCGAGGTCCGGCGGGACGGCGGCACCGTCCTCGCTCACTCCCGTCTCAGGCCGGAGAACTCGAAGCGCGCGCCCGGTAATCCCGTCCCGGTCCCGTCGTCGTGTTGCCCGTCGGTCACCGTCACGGTCCAGCCGTGGGCCGCGGCGATCACCGAGACGATGTGGAGACCGAACCCGGTCCCGTGGGGAGTGCTCGTCACGCCGCGCTCGAAGATGCGTTCACGGTCCGCCGGTGGAACGCCCGGCCCGTCGTCCTCGATGGCGAAGCCGTCCGGGATCGCTTCGGCGCGGACGGTGACTGCCCGGCCGGCGCTGTCGTCGTCCGGTGCGTCGGTCTCGTCGGTGGCCGCGTCGGTTCGCCCGTCGGCGACCGTCGAGCCGTGTTCGATGGCGTTGCTGAAGACGTTCTCCAAGAGCTGACAGAAGCGGTCGTAGTCGGCTTCGATCAGGTGGAGCCGCTCGTCGACGAGTAGCGTCACGCCGGTGTCGTCGGCGGCGACGACCTCCCAGGCGTCGTCGATCGCGTTGGGCAGCGAGATCTCTTCGACCGTGCCGATGTCTTCGCCCGCCCGCGCCAGCCAGAGCACGTCATCGACGATTCGCTCGATCCGGTCGAGGCTGCGTTCGATCCGATCGAAGTACGCCGGATCGCCGTCTTCGCGGGCGGCGTGGAGCGTTCCCTGCGCGGTCTGCAATGGGTTTCGAAGGTCGTGACTGACGACGCTGGCGAACTCTTCGAGGCGGGTGCGCTGGCGTTCGATCTCTTCGACGTAGGTCTCGCGGTCGGTCACGTCCCGGAGCACCGCGAGGTGTTCGCCGGGGACGATATCCCGCGTGGCGGCGTACTCGACGGTCTTTTCGGTGCCCCGCGCCGTCACGATCGGGATGGTCCCTCGGTCGGTACTGGCGTTCTCGAACGACGCCCAGTCGGCAGCGAAGTCGTGCTCGTCGGGGGTGAAATCGTCGATCGATCGCCCGATCAGTTCGTCCTTGTCCAGTTCGAGCAGCGTACAGGCACTCCGATTGGCCTCGATGTAGGTGCCGTCGTCATCGGCCAACACCATGGCGTCGAACCCCTCTTCGAAGGCACCCTGATAGCGCGCTTGCAGGCGTCTCTCTGCGTCTTGGTCCACGCGGTCGTGCATGACCGCGACGACGCCGGTCTCGCCGCCCCAGTCGATCCGGCGGACCGTCATCGTCACCGGGTGAGAGTCGCCGTCGAGATCGAGGACGAGTCTGTCGACGTGTTCGACGGTGCGGTCGCCGCTGGTGACGTGCTCGAACGCGCTCGCGGCCGTTCCGCGGTCGGACTCGTGAACGTACGTTTCGATTGCCTGATCGAGGACCGCCCGTTCGGCGTCGGCACCGAACAGCTCGATCGCGGCGTCGTTGGCGTAGACCAGCGTGTCGTCGATGCTGACGACGATGGGGTCGGGCGACCGTTCGAGGACCCTGTCGGTGCGGTCCTGGAGTTCCCTGGCGACGGTTCGCGCCCGGTACTGTACGACGGCGGTTCGGACTCGCTTTGCGAGGCGTTCGTACTGTGCGGTGCCGGTGTCTTTCTGCATGTAGTCGGTGACGCCGGCCGAGATGGCCGCGCTCGCGATCGATTCGGAGCCACGACCGGTCATCAGAATGAAGGGGAGATCGGGATCGTCGGCTCGGACGACCTGGAGGAACATTAGCCCGTCCATCCCCGGCATCTCGTAGTCACTCACGATACAGTCGATCGGTTCGGTTTCGAGGACGGCCAGCCCCTCGCGTGCGCTGGTGGCAGTCCGTGCCGTCACCGTCTCGTCGAATCGCTCTACGTACGTCGCTGTGAGTTCGGCCAGTCCCGGCGTATCGTCGACACAGAGGATGCTGGCAGCGTCCCCATCGACACCCATACCACAGCTACGACGCAGTTTGATACTACTGTATCGGTCGATCTGACCGTTCGCCGACAGCACGGCCGAGTCCCCATTCTCGCACCGAGCGAGACGGCGCGACGGCGGTGATCGCGTTCGTCCGTGCCGACATTCGAAGCGGTTATACGCCCGCGGCGGACTCACTTGCACGTATGAGCACGTGGGCGGACTGGGACCACATCGTCAAGATCGACCCAGACAAGACCCTCGTCGAGGGCGAAACGTTCGAAGACGTCGCCGCGACGGGAACCGACGCCATCGAGATCGGTGGGACGACCGGCATGACCGAAGCGAAGATGGAACGCGTCGTCGAGGCGTGTGGCGAACACGACATCCCGGTGTACATCGAACCGTCGAATCCGGCCTCAGTGGTCCACAGCGACCGCCACGACGGCTATCTCATCCCCGTCGTCATGAACGCGGGCGACGTGACGTGGATCACCGGCGCGCACAAGGAGTGGATTCGTATCGACGACGACATCGATTGGTCGCGGACCTTCACCGAGGCCTACATCGTGATGAATCCCGAGGCCTCCGTCGCCACGTACACGCAGGCAAACTGTGATCTGGACGCCGACGAGGTCGCGGCCTACGCCGAGGCCGCAGAACACTTGCTGGGCCAGGAGATCGTCTACGTCGAGTACTCGGGGATGCTGGGCGACACCGAGAAGGTCGCGGCTGCGGCCGATATCCTCGACGACGCGACGCTGTTCTACGGTGGCGGCATCCACGACTACGACTCCGCCCACCGGATGGCCCAGCACGCGGACACCATCGTCGTCGGCGACCTGGTCCACGACGAGGGCGTCGACGCCGTCCGCGAGACCGTCGAGGGCGCACGCGACGCGACGGCAGCGACACCGACCCACGAGTAACCACCGACTCGTTCACAGCGTCGTCGGTAACTCCCGACGCCGCGCCGTCCCGCTCTTGCTTTGCGTGCCGGCGTTTTTTGCAGCCGTCTTCGGCCACTCGCTTTCGCCACGGCGCTTTTGCCGGTCGGCCGCCAACCGAAAGCCATGACGACGCCGACCGCAGTGGTCTTCGATCTCGATGGCACGCTCTGTCGCAGCCAGCAGGCGGAGGGACCGCTGTATCGGGCGGCGTTCGAGTCTATCGACGTGGCTCCGTTCGGCAGCGCCGGCGAGCTATGGGCGGCCCTCGATGGCCCGCCAGATCCCGACGACGAGCAGTCGTATCTCGCCACCGGCTTCAGACGCCTCGGTGCCCAGTACGGTCACCGACGGATACCGGCCGACGAACTGGCGGCGGGACTGCTCGCCGCCGTCGACC
>Ga0207771_101193_pt1 | contig 11997 bp, 12 predicted proteins | sample A23M2SouthBayCA_2_FD_187731 | JGI IMG/M metagenome (GOLD analysis project Ga0207771, IMG submission 187731) | Aerobic enrichment media microbial communities from Eden Landing Ponds, California, USA - A23 M2 (2) (SPAdes) | ecosystem: Environmental > Aquatic > Marine > Unclassified | place...
GTCAAGAGAAGGTGTATCGCTCCCGCTCTCGCGGGTCCTCAAGCCCCCGTCGGCGACTAGTTTCGTTTCGCTGGCGAAGTCGATGATCGGCCGGCGCATTGCCACCGCCACACGGTGCTTACAGGCATTCTCGTAGTGTTCATCTGCGGGGCAGGTACACGACACTGGGAGACCATCGCCGATTTCGACGAGATACTCGTGATCCTCTGGGTCAGCGTGGCTCTCGTTTCGAACGAGCACGTTCGTCTCGAAGAGTTCGAACGTCAGGGCATCATACTGGGCGCGTTTGCGAATGCGATTCGGGACGTCGAGTCGATCGAGTGGATGTTCCGTATCAGTCATAGCGAAGTGCGAGGGGAGTGCCCCCGCACCTCTCAGGGGGCGATAAAATGCGTCGGCGTGGCTGTCGTCAGCTCCTACCGTCGCCACGTCCGAGGCACGTATCCCTGCTCTTCGACGAGATCAGCATAGTCACGAAGGATCGAGATGAGTGCGAGTTCGGGAACACCATCTTCGGCAGTGGCGACAAGGAGTTGTTCGAGTTGCTGTTCGGCTTCGACCAGTTCGGAGAGTTCGTTCTCGGTCATAGTTGCAAGGGCAAGGAATGCGCCCTCGCCCGTCGGGGCGCAATAGAACTACGGCTGTGCTGGCCGGGTGACGTGGAGTTCCTGATCACGAGTCCAGGCTCTGAGTTTCTGGATCATGTATCTCGTTGCGCTCTCTTCATCGAAGACACCGCGGTCAAGCATATCGCCCGTGCAGTCTTTCAGCGCCTTACACCGACCGCGCATGACGCCGTCGCCGACGGGGACGCCCTCGTACCATCGAACGGTATAGTACGCACCGTTGCCGATCGTCGGTGCCGCCTCGATGGTCTCTGCATCCTGTGTCAGTCCCAGCCAGCACGTTCGATAGGGTGTGACCTCGAACGATTCCGAGACGACGTAGAACGCCTCATGATGAAGATAATCCAGTGTCGTGAAGGCGATGTCGTCGAGCGTGATCGCGACCTCTAGTGGGTCGAGGTCGATCGGGCAATCGTTCGTCGGCGGTGGTGATTCGAAAGAAGCGTCACGAGGAATTTCGAGAAGTTCTTCGAAGTATGCTTGAATTTCCTTCGAAGGTGTATGGCCGCCAAAGGGAGTTTCCGTAGACAATTTATCTGTGAGTTTGAGATTCATGCCACCCCAGTGTGAGTAGTGGCAGTTGTACAATCCATCCGGTCGTTCGTAGGCAACGAGTGCTCGATGTCCCATAGTTGATCTGCGGGGGTTCCCCCGCACCCTTCTGGGGGCGATAAAATGCAGTGGCTCTGTAATCGTCCATCATTGACTCACTTCGAGATTTGTGAGAGAGGAGGCGAGGCATGATTGGCTAGACGAAGATGAACACGACCCTGCAAGCTCTAATACAATTGCAATATTGCAATTGTACTATAGTGAATTTACAGTAATACTATTGTGCTTGAGAGTCTATACAGAGCCATGCCAGACAAGGCACCTTCGGAGGAAGCACAGACTGAAGAGACACTGCATCCGATCGAATCTCATCCCTTGATCGAGATTTTTGGCGACAATGCTGAAACACGGGTCATCGCAGCGCTATTAAACCACCATCCAAGACCACTGAATCCAGCCTCGATTGCGAACGCAGCAGACTTCGACGTCTCGACGTGGCACCGACACAAAGAGAGCCTTCTTGAGGGGATCGTTGAGAAACAAGGCCACGCTGGAAACTCACCGCTCTACGGCCTTCCAGAAGATGAGCGGACAGAGAAGCTGGAAGAACTGCGCGCGTTCCAGGGTGCGCACAGTCGCAACGAGCAAGAACTGGCTCTATACGGGTGAGCTATCATCGCATCGAGTCTCGATATCCTCAGCCAGATCGATCTCTAGAGCGGGCTACAAAATCGGTGTGGAGAGTGGCTATGAGTATTCGTGTGTTAGAACTTGTTCACCATCAGCAGTGGTCACGATGATCATATCGCCGCCGTTGTTCCAGATGGCCGAATCGCTTCCCCAGTAGAGTGCGCTATCGGAATTACTTCCCGAGCCAGTGTACAGCGTGATCGTCTCTCCGGGACCCAGAGAGACGCCATCGGGGACGTAGTAGGTGTGATCAGCTTCATCAGCTATTGTCCAGCCACCGAGATCGAGTGTAGCGCTACCGGTGTTCTCGAAGACGATGTACTCGTCATTCTCGTTCTCGTGGTCGTCCTCACTCGCATCAGCGTGGACCTGCGCAACGGCGAGTTCACCAGAACCGGTCTGTTGGCGCTCAGTTACCGTCGGTTCAGGTGTCGGTGTCGCCGCGTTGCGACAGCGCTAGACGCCACGCTCACTCGATTGGGCATCATCCTCAGCATCGTAGAAGCGATCGGATTGCTCGAACGTCGAATCGTACACTCGTGCGTGACCTTCAGAGACGAACAGGTAGTTGACACTCTCACTATCGTGGACGACGTAGGCGAGGAGCCGACCGAACGAGCCACGACGGTCTGACTGACTATCGAAGACGAGTCGGACGGACTCGCCGGCGAGACGATCCTGCATGTACGCAGTGGCAACCTGCCCCTCTTCGCGTAGACACTCACGCCCAGCCGCTGAATCTGGGACGCCCTCGATTCCTCTGGACTCGTCGAGCCGTACGTCTCCGGCGTGTCGACGCCCAAGAGCCGGACAGTGTCCTCTGTTCCGTTCTGGAATAGAATGTCGATCATATCGCCGTCGGTCACGCTCGTGACCGAGACGACGACACCGGGTTGGTCAGGTGTTGGTGAGGGTGTCGCTGTGGGAGTGGGGGTAGGTGAGGGTGTCGAAGTGGTCGGTGATGTAACAGTGTTCCCTGGAGTGCGTGTCGCCGTCTCGGCACGTGAGGTCTGTTCATCAGTCGGGGCCGCTGTTGAATCTGGGGTCGAAGTAGTCCCTGACGCAGTTGCTGAGAGAGATGGCGTACTGGATGTCTGAGTTATCGAATGAGTGGTTTCTGCAGAGTTTTGCGATCCAGCACAACCAGCGAGAAGACACAGTACGATCACTGAAAGAACAGTGAAACGACGAAAGAGCATAGTTGAAAATGTTGTTCCAATCACATTGGTGTTATGTGTAGATAGTAGCGCTGTAGATTATTGGGAAGTAACATCAGCCGAAGTAGCATCGACTGCGAGCAACGAGATATCTAAGATATCGTCGGCCTCGGCTATGATCTGGGCAATCAGCCCACCGAGGTCAATATTGGGGACTTCGAAGTCATATGTCGCATCCACAAACGAATAGAACTCAGAGAGGATTCCTTCGATTCGAGCAGGGAGATCGATCTCTTTCAGTGAGGAATCCGGGTGCTTGCGAATGAGTTCGAGTGTCCAGACTGTTGTAGAGATGAGATACTCCGTTAGTTCCTCAACCGACCGAAGGGCTGTTGCAGCGATACCTCGAATGGTGTAGTGAACTTCGCTCAGGACGAACCGATATGCATTGGAGGAAAAACCGCGAATTCGATAGAGATACCGATTGTTGAGATAACGAGTCCCCTTCCAGGCGATATTGTAGTTGAACGGTGTCGTAAACAGGAAGACCTCAATGGCGAAGACGCAGATGGAGAAATAGAAATCCTCGAATCGTCTGTCTTTGATTTGATCGACGGAATTCGCCTGAGCAGCTGCGGCATCAAGTGCATCAGCACTCACGAGGAGATTGTATCCGGCGACGGCAATGTGAGCGATCGAAGAAAAGTCCGCAGCAGTCGTTGCAAGACGGGCGAACTTACTGTGTCCAAGGTTGACGCTAAGGTCGTCCTCGATAATTTCAGTGAGTTTCCGAAGGCGTTGGAGTGTATCCGTGTCTACAAACCTGGTGACACTCTCAATTTGTTGGTCCTGCTCTAAATCGATCGTAATGCCTTCAGTGTCGTGGTGAGCAACAAGCTGATCTGCGAGTTGGACGCTTCGCTCTCGTGAGTCAGCATGGGTCCGGAGTCCAGATTGGATCCGGGCGAGAACGGCTTCAAAACGCATCGGGTCTGGCTCTGGCACGAGTCAACTCGAGTCGACAATGGATTTAAACATTACTACAGATAGATTAGGCCAATGGATGATCTGGAAGAGATTGCGGAGAATTTGACGCGCCGACACGTGCTCGTCGGTGCCGCAGGACTTGGTCTGGGAGGTGCGATCCTCTCACCGACACGCGTTGATGGCAAGTTGTCCAAGACGGAAGAAGAGCTAACATCACTCGCAGAAACAGTCGATCAGGAAGACGCTGCAGACCCCATCAAGATTGACTTACTCACTCAGCATATTAGCGCAGCGATGACCTCTGTGGGTTCCATACTACAGAGCAACAAACTCGATCAGGCCCGAGAGGATGCCACGTACTGGCACGGCGTCAGCACCGATGTCAGTATAATTCCGGGGGTCAGTGAGCCATCTGAACCACCGATTGAATCGCGAGTGAGAGCACTCCAACAGGCGAAGAACTACTATACTCAATTACAGCAAGTGCTCACCGAAAGTCGGACCGTGAGAGAGACGGTCAATACCGGCGAAGGGCGGGTGTTGTTACAAATAGAGGGGTCGCCATCACCAGCACCACCTGACCCCGTCGATTCACTCGCGACGAGTATTGCTCAGTTCGAGTATCCCGCTCCTGATCAGCAGACACCGAAAGTAGCTCGACTACTACCAGATGTTGAAAGCGTGGATACTGCTCTTCAGCGTCAGAGGGAAATCTATGACACCCACATAAAAATGCAGCAAAAGTACGTCGAGACTGGTACAGAGATTAGCGCAGGTGCGAGACAACGTGAACAGGGACAGTTTGAGAGTGCAGCAGAGACGTTTGGAAGGGCCAGAGAGAACGCACAGACAACGATCTCGGAGAGGTTAACGGCTTACTCAATGAGCGAAGTTTCGCTCACGCTGGGACAGTATCAACGTATCTTCAGCAAATACCAGACTGGTGCAGCAACAATGGCTCGGTCCTGCACGGTCTCTGAAGAATCTAAAGATAGAAATGCGCTGTTCAATGATGGTCTCGAACAGCTAATCCAGGCCAGAGAGATCGCCGCAAACGGAGTGTGAAAGAGATGCATCCAGAGCGCCTTCGAAGTATCGTCCCGATGTTTGGTGGGGCAACGAGCTACGTGGAGACGCTCGATTGGATTCTTGAATTCGTCTCCGAACACCAGCCAACGGAGGACGAACTGATCGGCTGGCATCGTGGGACGTTCGATCGTGTGTCCAGTCGAGACTCGATCACGCGCCGGATCGACTATCTGGAGAACGTCGGCTTTCTGGAACTGCGCGATGGGCAGTGGGTGCTCGGCCCAGAGGGTCAGACATATTTTGAGGACCCCTCGATCGAGACACTACTGGAGATTATGTGCCGTCGAAATGTGGGGCTTCGGAGCCTCCTCTATACGCTGTCTCCAGGGCCGATGACCATCGACGAGATCAATCGCCAGCAACTCCAGACCCATCCCGAACTCGGCTGGGATCCCGCGAATACCGATATGGCGAAACAGCGAGCGAACTGGCTCCGAAGCCTCGGGCTCGTCGAGAAAGAGGGACAAGCGTACGCGCTCACTGAGGCCGGACACGATTTCACCGAATCAGCTGTCGAACAGTGGGCAGATTCGTCGACGCCGAGTGTGGCTGACGAGACAGGATCGATGACAGCCGGGACCTACGAGACGACCGTGTCTGCTCGTGCGGTCGACCCGGAGTTTCGGGCGACGGTGCTGAATCGGTACGAATCGACGTGCCCAGTATCAGGTGTGGACCACAGCGGCCTGCTCGACGTTGCTCACATCCTCTCGTGGAGTGAGTATCCAGACCATCGCGCCGATCTCTCGAACGTGGTGCCGTTGAGCAAGCTCCACCACGCCGCCTTCGATCGCGAACTCTTCACGATCGACGACGAGTACCGACTTCGAGTGTCTCCCTCGTTCGAGACAGAGAGTACAGTGTTACAGGAGACGATCGTCGATCGAGCTGGTGATCGCTTCCCCGAGATTGCAGAGAGTATCGATGCAGGGTATCTTAGTACGTACAATGAAGGGGTTGGATGGGTTGCTGACTGAGATGAGAGATTCGAAACGAGAGCGTTCTGTCGCATATCTACACGTTTCGAGCTAATCGCTGTAACTCAGAATACGGGTTGTAACCTCGTCGTCGCCACGTATGAATGAGTGTGAGAAACGTCTCGTGAAGTCGCATCCCTTTTTTATTGCGAAGCGTCCCGATTATCCTTCGCAGTACGATCGGCTCCCGCAAGAGTGCCTCTACTTTGTAGTTTGTGGGTTCTACAGCAGGAAAATCCAGGAATGTGAGCCAATTACCAATCCCGTTTCCAAGCATCGTCAGAAGGTCTGCAGCATCCTCGGAGTCAACGTCCATGTCAGCAATTCGTTGAAAACTATCGCGGACCGCTTGCTGAACACAAATCCGTTGCATGGGAGACGGATCCGTATCGAGAAATGCTTTCAGACGGTTGAATAGGAGCAATAACCCACGATAGAGGAACCAAACCTCCGTGTCATCTTCGTCAAATTGGTCAGAACCACGAAGCAGATGCGTCCAGCATCGTTGGAGTCGTGAATGGAACGCTGGATACACCTGATTCCCATCGCATGCGATAATGCCAGAGAAGGCATCGCCCAGTACATCTTGCAGTACTGTAGAACTACGAGTTGCTCTGAACGCAAAGAGCGTCTCATCGTCTGTAGTAAATGCCCATAGCCAATGGGTATCACCTCCGACTGCATGGGGCGTTTCATCAACATAGAGAATATCCGCCGACCGGATAGTATTTCGAATCTCTCGGTACTCTGAGCGTGCGACATCAGTCATCCTCTCACAGAGATGCAGAACTGAGGCTTCGCTGATCTCACAGTCATACAGTTGGCCAAAGAGTCGAGCAATCTTACGGTAGGGGATTCGGTACTCGTATCGAAAGAGAACAGCCTGTGCTAAGAGATTGATCCCGTAGCCACCGAAAGAAGGACAATTCTCCGTCTGAGCGGTCGTTTCGCTTCCGCATTGTTCACAGCGGTAGTGATACCGGTTGTATTGGACAGTTTGAGACTCGGGTACCTCTTTGACTGGAACGACCTGTTTGACTGCGTTCTCAAGCGGACTCCCACAGCTACCACACTCCTGCTGCGTGATTGTGATTGGTTGATCCAAAAGGAGTGGCCGTATCTGATCGTAGTTCAGCTCTCGTTCCGATTTCTCTACTGATTCAACTCGCAACTTAGAGACATTAGCCCGCGTAACTGACTCGCCAAGCCAGTCGGGATCGCCTGATGACGTGGCTTCTTTCCAAGTCCAAGCTTCATAGACGTGGACTTCCACAGTCCCGAGTTCTCGGAGTCGGAGAGTCTGGGAGTTAGAATTCGACTCTTTGGGCGGCTCATTCGTACCAAGCCGTCTGGCAGCCTTCAAAGCTGCCTGACGTGGGTATGAACCACGAAAGATGCTGGTTTCTGTGCCATTCTCTTGAAGAGCAAATTGGCGCTTATCATCGGGCATAATCTAAAACCGTGAATTCAGTCGAACTTTGCTGTACTGACGAGAATACTGCAACTCTCAGACCAGCCAGTTATGAGAAGCAAAGAATAGAGATCATAACACATATCAGAATTTCCAATCAGTTGTCTGAATCTCAGAGTCTTGATGATGGAGTACAAAGTGGAGTGATTCAGATTCGTAGAAAAGCAGATGTGAGCGTCGCGCCGTAGCGACGTTTCCGGGTCTATGTTCGTCGATCACACGACAGAATCACTCGTCAGTAATCGGGTCAAACTGATGTTCGGTCAGCTTGACCGGGGCATCATCAGGTACCCCAGAGTGGTTGAGGAGGGATTCAGGATAGGTATCATAGGCAAGACCGATGAGGAGTGGTTCGGCCTCAGCGAGATAGGCGTCGTATCCGTAGGGACCACGATAGCGGTCGGGATCCCACGCTCGAATCCAGAGATATGTTTGCTCTGAGAGTTGGCGAGTGCCTTGCTCGAAGAGTTCTGTTGCCCACGCAGTCTTCTTGTTCCCGGTGCCAAAGACGGTGTTCGAGAGTTCGCCAGTGTGCCAGTAGTCGCCGTCACCCCATCGAGCGAAGCTCCGCGTTGCGTCTCGCTCTTTTGCGATCTCCGTGAAGTTCGCGCTCAGCTCGTTTTTCTTCCCGTAGGCTTCGGCCTTCCCGATATAGCGCGGAATCACGTCCGTCGCATCGATTTGATTCTCATGGGACCCAAGCTGATAGAGGACGTAGAGGAGACCATCGGGACCCTCTTCGGTAACCCCCGTTTCGTGGACGCATTTCTTCCCTTCTCGACGAATCCTGGCGTCGATCGCCTCACTCCGTTTCAGTCCCCCTTTTTCCGTCAGTTGAATCTGCAGATTCTCGTCCGTCTCGAACAGTGGAATTGGATCAGCTTCTGTGGTGGAATGGATGTCTGCAAGCAGTACATCGGAGACCCACTCGTGCCAGAGGTCAGTTTTTGTCTTGCCCTCCAATTCGGTCTCGGACTGCTCTGTGGGTGACATAGGTTCGTACTTGCTAGCACCTCCCGAGAGCCACTCTGGACCCACCTTCCCCATCTCGTGGACGACCTGATTCGGGACGAACTCCCGATTCGCAAAGCTGCGCTCGAACTGAGTCAGTGAATGAACAAGTCCGACGAGCTTCGCCTCGAGTTCCTGACGATACGTTGGAACGCCGTACGGACAAGTATCCAGTGTCTCGACATCGAGGATCCAGACATAGAGGGGATCCGTTGCTTGTTCAGAAACCGCGGCCATGTGATCGTACTTCGACCAGCTTCCCCACGATTCGTCGTCAGTCCATTCTGCGATCGGCAGGGCGTCGGAAATGTTGTTGAAATGCTGGAGCAGCCGAGACGTGATATCGTTCGTCTCGCCGATGTAGATCGGTGAGACATCACTCGGTCCCGTCATAGGTTGGTCGAGAGAGTAAAGCAAATACAGATACTCCCCACTCCCACGTCCGTACCGATACTGATCGAACGCATCCGTTGTTTCGACTTCCTCGTCAATGGACTCGAATACCGGGACTGGATCGGGCGTGTCTGCGGATCGAATATCTGCGAGTAGGGTGCGTTCAACCCAGTCCGTCCATCGGTCAGTCCTCGTCGTCATCGAACGTACCTCCCGCGTAGAAGTGGCGTGGTAAAGACCGATCCGATTCGGGACCTGTCTCCACACGGTCGAACAGGAAGCTGCTCGCTTTGATATGAACGGGAGGTCCTGTGTCAGGACTCGAAGGAAATGGTAGCACTCTCATCAAGGTTATCGTTGGCAGTTCAATCATACTTCGATATCGAGCGAGTCGAGGACATTCAGCGTTTCTTCAACGAGTGTTTCGAATCGTTCTTCATCGAAGTCCGAGACACACCGTTGGCCACGGTCATACTCGATAACGCCCGCCTCGTCAATCAGTGGAAGGTGAGCGTGATGGAGGTCATCTGCCAGACTTGAGGGGTCCACTGTCGAAGATTCACCCCGGAGGTGCATCACGACCACCTCACAGTCGATCGGAGTGTCTTCAGCGGCCAACAGTTCGAGGACTCGGAGACACTGTTCGCTCCGAAAGAGGTCGAACGCTGTGAGTGCTGTCTGGGTTTCGTTGGATTCCGTCATCGTCGGTCCTCCTGGTGCTCGACATAGTTCGTCAACCACTGTTGCTGACTCTGCATACTCGCAGGAGACTGAGAACAGAATTCAATGTTAGTACGGTACTATCGTTATAATCAATACAATCTGGCGAAACAGTACGAGTCGAGCGTTGTAGTTGCCGAGCTCGCTTTCAGGAGAGGAAGGATGGATTTCCCCGAAAACGTCCATATCATGCCGTTCGGTTTCGAGCGCGATCGCATCGTCAAAGTCGCAGACCGGTCGAACGCAGACAAAGTCGTGCTTCTCGACTGGCTCGACGACATCGAACGCCCACCGTATCACGAAGCGGTGCGACAGGCACTCGCAGAGAGCAATCTCGAAGTCGCCGAGATCGAGTGCAACATCTTCGATCTCTACGAGACCATCGCGACCATTACAGAGTTGATCGTCACCGAAACCGAGGCCGGTAATTCCGTCTACGTCAATCTCGCGACGGGTGGGAAAATCACCGCGATCGGTGGCATGATCGCGTGCATGGTGACGGGCGAGGCCGAACCCTACTACGTTCGTGCAGAGTCGTATACAACGAGAGACGAACCGATCGGACACGGCATTGAGAAGAAGATGGAACTGCCGAACTATCCAATGGACAAGCCAGATGCACAGCAGATCGAGATGCTTGGCTATCTGGTTTCAGAGTTCGAATCGACCCGTGAGGGAATCTCGTATACTGTCCGGAAGAAGGACCTGATCGAGTATGCGAAAGAGCATGAGTTGCCGTTCGCAGCCCATTACGAGGGAGACTCCTACAACGGGTACTACCGACGGCTCGAGAATCACATCCTCGATCCCCTGCAAGAGAGAGGATACATCGAGATCGTCGAGCGCGGTCGTCAGAAGATCGTGACACCGACTGAACTTGGAAAGCAGTCCTACCACGCATTCCAGCACGTGAACTAAGAAGACCTGAACTCGCAGTGATTGCTGCCATTCATCGACGATAGCAAATGGTCCCCACTATTCCTGCTCTTCGAGGTGTGTATCGAGCTGTGCTCTCCGTTCTTCTGCATCGATATGCTGGTACGCACTCTGGGTGGTCGCCAAGTCCTTGTGACGAAGGATGTCCTGTGCATGGCCTCGATCCTGCCGATAGAGCAGGTCGCCAAGGCCTCGACGTCCGCCATGTAGTTTCAGATACCCGTCCTTGACCAGGATATCTGCTTGCTTGGTCAACTGCTGCATCACCTTCCGAGCACCCCCGGTTGTCAGTGCTGGTGGCTGGATACGCTCTGTTCGAAGAAGAGCCCAGATATCACCGCTCATTTCGGCAAGTGATCGATCATATTGCTCCCCGAGTGCATCGCGTGCTACTCCATACAGAGACGGTCGGTGTCCAGTCGTGAATACAGGCCACTCCTCACTGGGAGGATCTAGTACCTTCTTGAGTTCTCTCAATGCCCCACTGCATTTCGTCGGGAGCGGTGTTCGTTCCCAGGATTGACTCTTGCCGAAGACAAGCATCGTGCCCGCCTCGAAATCGATGTTTTTCCACTGGAGTCCCCGCCGACCGTCACGGTCGTCTTTGGGATGTGAGAGGATCTCCGCCCCACGGACCCCAGAGTAGGCTAGCACCCGAACGAGTGCCTGGTTACGGACGTGAATCAACCTGTCTGAGCTACCTTCTGAAGCGTCCGATTTGACCTGTTCGTCGACGAACCCGACGATCGCCTTTCGTTGCTCGGGACTCCAAAACTGTTGGTGGGTCCGATCTGACCGGCTCTGTTCGGGAAGATTCTCGGTTGCAGCATCAGTGAGCGCAGGATTTCTCTTGAGATAGGCTTGGCGGACGCCAAACGAGAGACAGGCAGAAACGTAGGCAAAGTAGCGTTCTGCGGTGGCTGGGGAAAGAGAATCGTTCTGAACGCGCTTTGCCAGCTGGAGTGCGTACTCATTCAGGACGCGGGGACCTTCCTGCGGATTCTCTAGTATCGAGATCTCATAGTCTCTCGACTTCATCCAGCCGGCCCACCTGTGAAGGACTGATTTCGCACTCTCCGCGTATGCCTTGCTGCCCGTTGTCTGCTTCGAAACGAGGTACTGCTCAACGAGGTCTGTAATCTCGGTTTTTCCGTCGCTCTCGTCAGTGAGCTCTGAATCTGGAACAACCTCTCCTAACTTCGTTTGCTGATGGGTGTCGTTTTCTGAGGCCATCACACCGGCTGGACCGGTCCTAGTTTATCAACCTTCGAGTGACTCTTCCCGTACACCGGAGTGAGGGGCAGTCAGTTTTGTATCGGCTTTGAAAATCTATCAGATCCGTCAGCAGAGAGATCACTGGAATGCGATTCGACAGCACATAAGTATAG
>Ga0207771_101196_pt1 | contig 11980 bp, 8 predicted proteins | sample A23M2SouthBayCA_2_FD_187731 | JGI IMG/M metagenome (GOLD analysis project Ga0207771, IMG submission 187731) | Aerobic enrichment media microbial communities from Eden Landing Ponds, California, USA - A23 M2 (2) (SPAdes) | ecosystem: Environmental > Aquatic > Marine > Unclassified | place...
CAACCGTTTTAGATACCTACCGCATGCCATAGCCTGACAATGGACGCTGGGTTAGTGCGGTCGAACCGTTTCGAACGCCCGCCGGAAAGCGACCACTGGACCGGGGCGGGACGCCGGCCACGGAACCGATGGTGAACGCGGCGGTCGGCGTCGACGTCGGTGGCACCTTCACCGACGTCGTCCTCATCGCCGACGGTGAGCTGACGACGACGAAGGTTCCGTCCACGGCGGACCAGAGCGACGGCGTCGTTCACGGCATCCAGCAGGCGTGTGCGGCCGCCGGGATCGATCCCGCGGACGTCACCGAGTTCTCACACGCGATGACGGTTTCGACGAACGCGTTGCTGGAGGGCGACGGCGCACGAACTGCGCTCGTCACCACCGACGGCTTCCGTGACGTGCTCGAGATCGGCCGACAGACGCGCCCGGACCTCTACGACCTCCAAGCCGAGAAGCCGTCCGCGCTCGTGGGACGACACGACCGGCTCGAGATCGCCGAGCGGACGACGATCGACGGCGAGCGGACGCCCCCCGACCCGGACGACGTCGCGGCGCTGATCGAGACGCTCCGGTCACGGGACGTCGAGAGCGTCGTCGTCTCGTTCCTCCACGCGTACGTCGACGAACGGAACGAGGAGCTGGTCGCCGACCGGCTCCGCGAGGAGCTCGACGTCGCGGTCTCGGCCTCCCACGAGGTGCTCAACGAGTTCCGCGAGTACGAACGGACGTCGACCGCGGCGGTCGACGCCTACGTGACCCCCGCGATCGACTCGTACATCAGCCGCCTTGCGGACCGGGCGACGGAACTCGGGCTCCCCCGACCCCGGATTATGCAGTCGAACGGCGGCATCGCGAGTGCGGCCGAGATCCGGTCCCATGCGGTCCAGACCGTCCTTTCGGGTCCGGCGGCCGGCGTCGTCGGGGCGAGTCAGGCCGCGGCAGCAGACGAGTCGCCGTTCGAGGGGTTCGTCACGTTCGACATGGGCGGCACGTCGAGCGACGTGAGCCTGATCCGCGACGGCGACGTCGAGCGGACGAACGACAACGAGATCGGCGGCTACCCGATCCGGGTCCCGATGGTCGACGTGACCACCGTCGGCGCCGGCGGTGGAAGCATCGCGTGGGTCGATTCGGGCGGCGCGCTCCGTGTCGGCCCCCGGTCGGCCGGCTCCGACCCCGGCCCGGCCTGTTACGGGCGGGGCGGCCAGCAGCCGACGGTCACGGATGCCAACCTCGTGCTGGGATACATCAACCGAAACACGCAGCTCGGCGGCGAGCTGGAACTCGAGTACGACGCGGCCATCGACGCGCTGGAACGGCTGGCAGACGACGCCGACCTCGGCTCGCCGATCGAGGCCGCACAGGGCGTGTTCCGCGTCGCGAACGCCAACATGACGCGGGCGATCCGGTCGGTCACCGTCGAGCGCGGCCACGACCCCCGCGAGTTCGGGCTCGTCGCGTTCGGTGGGGCCGGCCCGATGCACGCGGTCGCCCTCGCCGAGAGCCTGAACATCGGCACGGTCGTCGTCCCTCGCGTCAGTGGCGTCCTGTCGGCGTACGGACTCCTCGACGCCGACGAGACCTACGACGCCGTCCGCACGCACCAGACAGCCCTCGAGGCGACGACCGCCGAAGCGCTGGAGTCGATCTACGGGGACCTCGTCGCGGAGCTGCCGGTCGAAGCGGCCCGGGACGCGGTCGACGTGCGACGATCCGCAGACCTGCGGTACAGCGGACAGAGCTTCGAACTCGAGGTCGAGGCGACCGACCCGGTCGATACGGCGTCGCTCCGAACCGCGTTCGAGCGGAAACACGAACGCGTCTACGGCTACACCGCGGACGAGCGCGTCGAGGTCGTAAACCTCCGTGCGGCTGCCACCATCCCCCGGAGCGCACCGCCGACTGCAGCCGCCTCGGACACCATCGAGAAGCTCGGCGAACACACGGCGCTGTTCGGCGGCGAGGAGCACCGGACGCCGATCTACCGACGCCCCATGACTCCCGGACGAACCCTGGACGGCCCGGCCGTCCTCGAACAGGAGGAGAGCACGACGGTCGTCCCGCCGGCCTGGGCGGCGACGGTTCGAGAGAACGGCTCGCTCGTCCTCACGGAGGTCGACGGATGATGCCACGAGCCGAGGAGATCGACTCGGTGACCCTCGAAGTGTTCCGAAACCAGCTGGAGAGCATCGCGGAGGAGATGGGCGAGGTACTCATTCGGAGCGCCTACTCCCCGAACATCAAGGAACGGCAGGACTGTTCGACGGCGCTGTTCGACGCGGACGGCCGCATGGTCGCCCAGGCCGAGCACATCCCGGTCCATCTGGGCGCGATGCCGGACGCCGTCGAGGTCGTGATGGAGTCCGATCCGGGCCCCGGCGACGCGTTCATCCTGAACGACCCGTTCAAGGGAGGGACCCACCTCCCGGACGTCACCATCGTCTCCACGCTCGCCCCGGAGGGGACCGTCGTCGGCTACGCCGTGACGCGAGCCCACCACGCCGACGTGGGCGGAATGACCCCGGGGAGCATGCCCGCGGGCGCCTCCGAGATCTACCAGGAGGGGCTCCGGCTCCCGGGCGTCGAACTCCGGTCGGGCGGGTCGCTCAACGAGGACCTGATGGACGTAATCCTCGCGAACGTCCGGAACCGGACGGAACGACGGGCCGACCTCAGAGCCCAGCTCGCGGCCCACGACCGGGCCGAGAAGCGGCTCGGCGAGCTGCTCGCCGAACACGGCAGCCGTCGCGTCGAGAACGCCTTCGGTGCCGTCATCGACTACTCCGCGGCGCGGATGACCGACGAGCTCGACGCCGTCCCGGACGGGACCTACTCGGCGAGCGACGTGCTCGAAGGGGACGGCGTCACCGACGAGGACATCCCCATCGAGGTGACCGTCACGGTCGATGGCCGACACATCGCCGTCGACTTCGCCGGCACCGCTCCACAGTGCCGCGGCAACATGAACGCCCCGCTCGCGGTCGCGAAGAGCGCGGTGTACTTCGTCGTCCGCAGCATCACGGACCCCGAGATCCCACCCAACCACGGCTGTTACGCGAACATCTCGGTCACCGCTCCGGAGGAGACGGTCGTCAATCCCTCGCCGCCGGCCGCCGTCGTCGGCGGCAACGTCGAGACGAGCCAGCGGATCACCGATGTCGTATTCGCGGCCTTCGCCGAGGCGGTTCCCGACCGGGTGCCGGCAGGCTCACAGGGGACGATGAACAACCTCATCATCGGCACCCGGAAGCGCGGCGGCTTCACCTACTACGAGACCATCGGGGGCGGCTTCGGCGCCCGGCCGAACAAGGACGGCATGGACGGCGTTCAGGTCGGGATGACGAACACGCTGAACACGCCGATCGAGGCGCTGGAGGCGGAGTATCCGTTCACCGTCGAGGAGTACTCGTTCCGCGCCGACAGCGGCGGTCGCGGGGAGTACCGCGGAGGGCTCGGGCTGACGCGGTCGCTGACCGTCGAGACGGACGCCGTCGTCTCCATGCTGACGGAGCGACGGCGCCACAGGCCGAGCGGTGCGGCCGGCGGCGAGCCGGGCGCGGCCGGCGAGAATCTCGCGGACGGGGAGCCGCTCCCGGCGAAGGCGACCCGCGAGGTCGACGCCGGGACGACGATCACCATCCACACGCCGGGCGGCGGCGGCTACGGCGACCCCGCCGACCGGGACGACGACGCGAGCGCTGCGGACCGACTCGACGGGAAGGTCACGGCGGACGACGACGCCGAGGACGCGGACACAGACGGAGACGACGCGACGGAGGACACCCGATGAGCCGAGACACACATCACCTCGAGGAACTCACCTGGCCGGACGTCGAACAGTACCTGACGGAGCGTGCGGCACCGACGGTCATCGTCCCCATCGGCTCGACGGAACAACACGGTCCCCACCTGCCGCTCGCCGTGGACGCGTATCAGGCGCGCGACCTCGCCGAGGAGATCGCGGTCGCGGCGGACGTGCTCGTGGCCCCACTCATCCCGTACGGCGACGCGAACCACCACCTCGGTTTCCCGGGGACGGTCTCGCTGTCGACGGAGACGGTCGTCTCGCTGCTCTCCGACGTGTACGAGAGCCTCGCCGGCCACGGCTTCGTGAACGTCATCACCGTCAACGGCCACCGGATCGCGAACCTCCCCGCCATCGAAACCGCAATGCAACAGAGCAGGGAGCGCCACCCCGACGTGTTCTTCGGGGCGATCGACCCGCTCCGGCTCGGCGTCTCCGTCCATCGACGGCTCCGGGACGGCGACCCGGAGGACGGGATGCACGGCGGCGAGTTTGAGACGTCGTTCATGCTCGCCCGGTACCCCGACCTCGTCGCGGAATCGGAGTTCGTCAAGGAGAGCCACGAGCCGGGCCCCTACCGGACCCTCGACCTCGTCGGCGACGACGACCGGGTCCTGACCCCGAGCACCCGTCACTCCCCGGCGGACGGCGATCTCGGCCACGTCGGGGACCCCACGCTCGCTTCGGCGGAAAAGGGCGAGGAGCTCTGGGCGGAACTGATCGCCGACGCCGCGGAGTTCATCGAAACGCTCACCGACGCCCCGGAGGGTGACCGATGAGCGACGGGGAGCGGGTCCACGACCTTGAGATTCCCGTCGACGGACGTACCGTCCGGGCCACGAGACACGAGCCGGCCGACGACGGCCCCCGGCCGGTCGTGTTAACGTACACGCCCTACCACAAGGACGACCTCTCGGACACGCGGTCGGACCCGATGGTGGAGTACTTCGTCGATGCAGGCTACGAGTTCGTCGTCGCGGACGCCGTCGGAACGGGTGCCTCGGACGGCCTGGTCGAGCAGCCGTTCACCGCCGACGAGGGGCGACACGGCGCCGCGGTCGTCGAGTGGCTCGCGGCCCGGCCGTGGTCCAACGGGAAGGTCGGCGCCATTGGGAAGTCGTATCCCGGCACGACCGCACTCGAGATCGCCGCACAGGACCCCGAGGGGCTGGAGACCATCGTCCCGATTCACGCGCCGGCCCGCATCTACGACGCGTACTTCGACGGCGGCGCGCTGGCGTATCTCCGGACGTGCGGGCAGTGGGCACCCAACTTCGAGTACCTCCCGTTGCAGCCTCCTGTGGATCGGGAGACGGACGGGCGGGGTGACCGCTGGAACCGCCGGCTCTCGGCGCTGCGCGAACGCACGCCGTTCTTGTTTCAGTATCTCGACCATCGACACAAGGACGACTACTGGGCGCGCAAGGACGTCCCGGTCGAGGAGATCTCGGTGCCGACGCTCGCCGTGGGCGGGTATCGGGACGCCTTCGGCGGCGGCACCGTCTCGTACGCCGACCGGATCGACGCCCGGACGGAGCTCATCCTCGGCCCGTGGCGACACGCCGTCCCCGAACAGGGCGAGACGGCACGCATCGACTTCCTCGGCGAGGTGGAAGCGTGGTTCGACGAACACCTCACCGACGACGGTTCGCCCCGCGACCCGGCGCCGCGGGTTCGGTACTGGACCGAACATCCCTCCCCGGAGGAGCCGCTGGCGGGGGAGTGGCGCGCACGCGAAGAATGGCCGACCGTCGAGAGCGAGACGGAAGTCGCGGCGTTCGCGGTCCATGAGGACGGACTCCGGCCGACGGACGGTGGGGACGACGGGGAGTTCACCCCGGTGGCCGACCGGTGGGACGTCGACTACAGCGTCGGGACGGCGTCGATCGGCTTCGAGATTCCGGGCGGCACCGACCTGGACACCACCCCGGACGACGTCCGGTCGCTGACGTACGAGACGGCGACCTTCGACGACGCGTTCGAGCTGACGGGGACGGGGACGGCCTCGCTCACCGTCGTCCCCGACGGCCGGGCCCAGCTCGTCGCCGTCCGGGTCATCGACGTCGCACCCGACGGGACCGGAACCCTCGTCACGCACGGCGTCACGCGCGCGGAACTGCAGGAGGGGGAGATCGACCCGCCGGGTGCCACCGGGGTCTCGTCCGAGCCGCTGACGCCGGGCGAGGAGCAGCGCGTCTCCGTTTCCCTGCGACCAACCTCACACGTCTTCGGGCCCGGCCACCGACTTCGTATCGCCGTCAGCGGGGCCTTCTTCCCGTACGTTTCTCCTCCTGCAGGGAGCGCCGGCTTCGTCCTCGCGTCCACGCCGGCCGCCCCGGCGACGCTCCGCCTGCCGGCACGACGCCACGACGGGAGCGCCGACTTCGACGACACGTACGGCTTCGACGCCCCACAGGACGTCTACGAGGAGGCCGCGGCGCCGCGCTGGGAGACGGCCACTGCCCACACCGGCGACACGGTGACGGTCTCGCTCGAACAGTCCTACACGAAGCAGCTCTCCGACGCCGAGTTCGGGTACGAGATGGCGGTCGAAGCCGCGATCGAACGGTCGGAACTCGGGTCGGAGACCATCGACCGGGAGACGACCACGACGCTACGGTATCCGACCGAGACGATCAGCTCTCGCGTCCACAGTTCGGTGAGCCGTTCGTTCGCGACGATGGGGTATCGCGTCGAGCGTGACGGCGAACCGTTCTACGAGGAGCGGAAGCGCTGGTCCGAGTAGCGACCGAACGTCCTGTCAGAACAGTCGTCGACTACGGCGGCAGCACGACCCCATTTGGACGGGTCCGACGGGATCGCCCCGACGGAATCAGTCCGTCGGGTGCTGTTTCGGCTCGACCTCGTGACACTCGGTCATCCGGTCGTCGTCGGCCTCCGAGGGAACGCTTCGCCACTCCGGGTCCGCGGTTTTGCAGTGTTCGGTCGCGGCCGGACAGCGTGGGTGGAACCGACAGCCGCTCGGGAGGTCGACCGGCTCGGGCACCTCGGAGCCAATCCCCGAGCTTTCGAGCGGTTCCCTCGGGTCGGGTGAGGGAATACTCTGGATGAGCGCCTTCGAGTAGGGGTGTTTCGGGTCCTCGACGATCCCGTCCGCGCTCCCCATCTCGACGATACGACCAAGATACATCACACCGATCCGGTCGCTCAGATAGCGCGCGGCGCCGATGTCGTGGGTGATGATGAAAAAGGAGATGTTCCGTTCGGTCCGGAGCTCCTCGATGAGGTCGAGCACGCGGGCGCGGACGCTCGCGTCGAGCATGCTCGAGGGCTCGTCGGCGACGATCAGCTCCGGGTCGAGGACGAGCGCACGGGCGAACAGCACCCGCTGGAGCTGCCCGCCGCTCAGCTCTTCGGGGTACCGGTCGAGGAAGTCCTCGGCCGGGAGGAGATTCACGTCCTCGAGCGCACGGTGGATGCGGTCCCGCTGTTCCTCCGGCGCGGTGATGTCGTGGATCTCCATCGGCTGGCGCAGCAGCCCGCGGACCGTCCGTTTCGGGTTGAGCGCCTCGAACGGGTCCTGATAGACGATCTGGACGTGCTTGCGCATCTCCTGCATCTCCGTCGAGGAGAGCGTGGAGAGGTCGGTTCCGTTGAAGCGAATCTCGCCGCCGGTCGGCTCGATGACCCGAAGCAGCGTCTTCCCGAGCGTGGTCTTCCCACAGCCGGACTCGCCGACGACGGAGAATATTTCGCCGCGGCCGATCGAGAGGTTCACGCCGTCGACGGCACGAACGCGCTCCTCGTCGGCGAAGAACGACTCGAGCCATCCCGTGCTCTTGATGTAGTGTTTCTCGAGATTTCGAACCTCGAGTATCGTGTCGTCGGACGCCTCTCCTTGGGGTACGGTCGTGTTCGAACTCATAGCTCGGGCACCTCGTCGTGGTGGAAGCAGGCGGTTTCGTGCTCGTCGCCGACCGCTTCCAGCGGCGGTTCGTCGGCCGTACACTGCTCCGTCGCCAGGTCGCATCGCGCCGCGAACCGACAGCCGGTCGGCGGGTCACGCAGGTCGGGCGGGGTTCCGTCGATGGTCTCGACCTGTTCTGGGGGCCGTCGGGGGTCGATGAGGCTCCGGAGCAGCCGTGCGGTGTAGGGATGGCGGGGGGTGTCGTACAGCGTCTCGGACGGTGCTGTCTCGACGATCTTCCCCCCGTACATCACCCCGATGCGGTCGGAGAGCTTCATGATCGCCGCGAGGTTGTGCGAGATGACCAGCATCCCGAAGTTCAGCTCGTCTTGAAGCTCTTGGAGCATGTTCAGCACCTCCGCCTGAACGATGACGTCGAGGGCGGTCGTCGGCTCGTCCGCGATGAGGAGGTCGGGTTCGCACGCGATGGCCATCGCAATCGCGGCCCGCTGTTTCATCCCGCCGGAAAGCTCGTGTGGGTACTGTTCGGCGACGTCGGGCTGGAGGTTGACCTTCTCGAGCAGTTCGGCCACGCGACCCTCGCGTTCGCCCTCCGGAACGATGTCGTGTACGCGAAGCGGCTCCCGTATCTGTGCGCCGACCGTCTTGACGGGGTTGAACGCGTTCTGGGCACCCTGATAGATCATCGAGATCTCGGCCCACTGCACGTCCTTCACCTCGGCTCTCGGCAGCTGTCCGATGTCGCGGCCGCCGAACCGGATCTCGCCGTCGACGATCTCCCCTTGCGGTGGGAGCGCTCGGATGAGGCTCAACCCGAGGGTGGATTTCCCACAGCCGGATTCGCCGACGAGTCCGTACGTCTCCCCTCTCGCGATCTCGAGGTCGACGCCGTCGACGGCTCGGACCGGGACGTCGCTTTCGTCCTCGCGGTAGTACGTCGAGAGGTTCCGGACGGACAACAGCGTCTCGTCGGCGACACGGGCTCGGTTCTGCGTCTGCTTACTCATGGGTATCGTGTGCAGTGGGTCGGTCGGTTGCGGCGGCGAGCGGGGACGGGGTCGCGTCCATCAGTCGTCACCCCCCCACGTCCGCCGCTGTAGGCGGGGATTGAGCACCTCGTCGAGCGCGCTCCCGACGAGGATGAAGCTGAACGCCGCGAGCGCGATGCCGAAGCCGGGGAGTATCATCCACCACCACGCGCCGCTGCTCAGGGCCGCCTGTCGCTGCGCGAAGTAGAGCATCGTCCCCCACGAGATGCGGGCGGTGTCGCCCAGCCCGAGGAAGCCGACGGCGGCCTCCATCAGGATGGTGTACACCATCTGGAGGATGCCGTTCGCGAACACGACCGGCAGGATGTTCGGGAGCACCTCCTGGCGCATGATTCGTGCGTCGGAAGCGCCGAGCGCCTCCGTCGACTCGACGAAGTCGTTCTCGCGGACACTGAGCGTCTTCGCCTTGATCGTCCGGGCGGGGATCGGCCACGAGAGCAGCGACAGGATGAGGATGATGTTCCACACGCTGTTGCCCGCGTAGGCCGCGAACACCACGACGAGAACGAACGGCGGGAAGACGAGGCTCATGTCGATCGCCGTCGTGATCCACCGGCCGATACGGCCGCGGTAGTAGCCGGCTGGCACGCCGATGAGCGTCGCCGCCAGCGTGGCGACGACGCCGCTCGTCACGCCGACGAGCAGCGAGATGCGGCCGCCGTAGAGGAACCGGGAGAGGACGTCGCGCCCCAGGTCGTCGGTGCCGAACAGGTGGCCGGCCGAAGGTGGTGCGAGCACCGGCCCCACGCCGTAGGCTTCCGGGTCGTACGGTGCGATCAGCGGCGCCGCGACGCTGATGAAGACGATAGTCCCCAACAGCAGGGTGCCGGCGAGCCCTTTCCGGTTGGTGAGGAAGTCACGCAGGAATCCGCGGAACCGATCCAACCGCCGGCTTCCGGCTCCTTGGGCGGCTTCCTGGGCGGTGTCCTCTGCCGTACTCATCGGTCCACCTCGCGTCGCGTGCTCGTGTGTCTGGGTGCGTGTATCATTCGCCGCCTCCGATTCGGGGATCGATCACGGTGTACAGTATCTCCGCGAGGAACATCGACCCGAGCACCATCACGGCGAGGAAGAAGAACGTCGCCTGGATGACGGGGTAGTCGCGGGCCAACACCGACTCGAACATCAGCTGTCCCATCCCGGGGTAGCTGAACACCGTCTCGACCAGCACGGCCCCGCCGGCGAGCCGACCGATCTGGAACCCGAGCTGGGTCAGGACGGGCGGGAACGCCGGCGAGACGGCGTGACCGAACAGCACCTGTCGGTCGGTGAGTCCCTTGCTTTCCGCGATCTTGATGTAGTTCTCCGGCAGGACGTCGAGCAGGCTCCCGCGCATCAGGAACGTGTAGCCGGCGAGGAAGTACGCCGACATCGTCACGACCGGCAGGAACGTGTGATACGACAGGTCGAGGAAGTAGCTGATGAACGAGGGGTGTGTCGAACTGCTCGTCGCGCCCGAGATCGGGAAGATCGGGATCAGGTAGCCGAAGATGAATGCGAGCAGGATGGCGAGCCAGAACGTCGGGATCGAGCGGAAGAACAGCGACGACTGCGTGATCAGCAGGTCCTCGCGGTCGCCGAACTTCCATGCGGCGATCGCTCCCAACGGGATACCGACCAGAACGCTGACCGCAACGCTTGCCCCCATCAGGTACAGCGTCCGCGGCAGCCGCTGGACGATGAGCTCCATGACCGGCGTCGGATACCGGGCGAACGAGACGCCGAAGTCGCCGGTGAGGGTGTTCGTCAGGTAGAGGAAGAACTGCTCCCAGATCGGCCTGTTCAGCCCGAACTCCCTGAGCAGCGACTGCCGGGCCTCCTCAGTGAAGCCGGGGCCGACGAACCGCGTCGTCGGGTCCCCGGGCATCACCCGCGGGATCGCGAAGTTCACGACGAGGATGGCGGCGAACGCGGCGAGGTAGTTCCGGACCCGCGTGGCGATGTACGCTTTCTTCGATGATGTGTTGGCCATTCGTTAGAGTACGCGTGATAGCGTGGTCGCTACTTGGGATCGAGCTGGACGATCGGGCCGGTTCCGGGTTCGATCCCGTAGGGGCTCTGCATCCCGTAGCGCGGGATCGGGTTGAAGTTCTCCCATGCGCTGGACCGCATCCCGTGGAGCAGCTGCGGGTAGTACAGCACGACCCACGGGAGCTCCTCCGTCAGGATGTCCTGCGCGTCGTAGAGATACCCCTGCCGCTCCTCGGGGTCGGTCGCACGGCGCTGCTGTTGCATGAGCTGGTCGAACTCCTCGTTGTGGTACTGACTGGTGTTGAGGGTTCCCTCCTCCTCGAAGACGGGCGAGAGGAACGGGTCCGGGTCGAACCAGACGCGCCAGGTGTTGAGCGTCAGGTCGTAGTCCTGCTCGACGGAGACCTTCTGGGTGTGTGCGTTCGACTCCATCGAGTTGACCTCGACGTTGATGCCGACCTCGCCGAGCTGCCGGGAGAGCACCTCGGCGATGCGCGGCCAGTTCCCCGTGTTCTGGATCGAGAGCACGAGTTCGAGCGGGTCGCCGCCGGGGGTGACCCGACCGTTCCCCTGCTGCTCGTAGCCGTTGTCGTCGAGCAGGCCCCGCGCCTGTTCGAGGTTGCGGGCGTAGCTGTTCGCGTCCTCGTTGTGGTAGAACTCCAGTCCCGGCGGGACGGGGGAGTAGCCGGGCGTCGCGTAGCCGGCGTTCACCAGCTCCGCCACGGTGTCACGGTCGACCGCGTACGCCATGGCCTTGCGGAGCGCCTTGTCGGAGAGCGGCTCCCGGTTGGTGTTCACACCGAGATAGGTCACGTATGTCGACCCACCCTGGACCACTTCGAGGTTGTCCGCGCTCTCGATCTCCTCGACGTACTGTCCGGGCTGGAGGCGCAGCATGTCGCCGCTGCCGTCCTTCATCGTCAGCACCTGGGAGTCGGTCGAGGCGATGATCTCGACGCTGACGCTGTCGAAGTCGGGAACCTCCCCCCAGTACTCCTTGTCGACGGAGAACTCGAGGAACTGATCCTGTTCGCGGGACTCGAAGACGAACGGTCCGCTGCCGATCGGGTTCTCGGTGTTGGACACGCTCGCGGGCTCGTCGTACTCGGACCAGATGTGCTTCGGGATGACCAGCCCGAGGTCGGCGAGCACTAACGGCAGCGGCGCGTACGGCTGCGTCAGCGGCGTCGTAACGGTGTACTCGTCCTCGACGGTGATCTCGCTCGGGTCGGCGATGACGCTCGAGAGCGAGCCGAGGTACGGCCA
>Ga0207771_101199_pt1 | contig 11960 bp, 11 predicted proteins | sample A23M2SouthBayCA_2_FD_187731 | JGI IMG/M metagenome (GOLD analysis project Ga0207771, IMG submission 187731) | Aerobic enrichment media microbial communities from Eden Landing Ponds, California, USA - A23 M2 (2) (SPAdes) | ecosystem: Environmental > Aquatic > Marine > Unclassified | place...
AGCGCGACGACCACGTCGGGTTCGAATTCGGCGGCCTTCACGTCGTCTGCGACCTCGCGACACAGGCCGTAGATGTACTCCCAGTCGGTGATGGTACAGGAAAACTCCTCGGGGAGATCGCTCATACACGAACCGCGTGGACGAGCGACCGTAACGGTTACTGCTCGACCGGAGCGCGTGCCACCGGCAGTGACACCGAGACGGTGTTGCCCGCGCCGTCGTTGGTGGCGAAGTCGACGACACCATCCGAGAGGTCGACGACCCAGTAGACGAGCCACAGACCCAGCCCGGTGCTGTGATACACCGCACTCATCTCGTGGTCGCCCGTCAGCACCCGATACTCGAACTCCGGCAGCGGCGGACATTCGTCGACGACATCGATGACGACGGACTCATCGCGAACCTCGGCCGACACCTGCACCGTCGGCGCATCGGTGTCGGCGTGCTTGACCGCGTTCTCGAACAGTTCCGACAGCGCGACCTCGATTTCGGGGATGGCCGACACCGACACCAGCGGCGAACAGTCCGTCTCGATGGTGGCGTCGGGATATCGGGTGGTGACGACCGTGGCCGCCCCCTCGATTGCCCGGGCGAGGTTGACCGGCCGGGACCGCGCCGGCGACGTGAACAGCTGGATCGTCTCGCGCTGTTTCTCGGTCTTCTGGAGGATCTTCTCGCCGACGCGCTGGATGACGGCGGCGCGTTCTACGGGGTCGGTCTCGTCGTCGTCGCGGATCGTCTCGGCCTGCCCGAGGATCGTCGTCAGATCGTTGCGGAGATTGTGACGCAGGAGATTGTCGACGACCGCAAGCTGACGCTCGCGCCGCCGCTGGTCGGTGATATCGCGAGTGAACCCGACGTACCGAATCACGGTGCCGTCGTGGACGACCGGTTCGCCCTGCGCCCAGACCCAGCGGCTGTAGTTCTCCTTCGGATTGACGCGATACCGCAAGTCGACGGACTCGCCGTGTGTTAGCGACTGCGCAGCGGCTTCGACGGCCTGCCGGTCGTCGGGATGGATCAGTTCGAGAAACGACACCGGCTCTGCCCGAAGTCGCTCGATCGATCCACCGTAGACACGCTCGTATGGCTCGTTGATGAACAGGAGATCCGCCCAGTCGCCGCTGAACATCCACAACACGTCTTGGGTGTGGGCCGCGATCTGTCTGAGCCGGGCCTCGGTTTCGTCACGTTCGCGCTCGGCGGTCATCCGGTCGTCGATATCACGAGAGCTGACGACGTACCCGCCCAGTTCCGAATCGGTGAGGTTCGACATCCGGCTCTCCAGCCAGCGCCAGTCGCCGTCCGCCGTCCGGTGGCGGTACTCGACGCTGACCTCGGCGAACTCGTCTTCGGTACTGATCGTCTCCGCGAAGCGTTCGCGCACACGCTGTCGGTCGTCCGAATGGATGTACGCGAAAGCGTTCTCCCCGACGAGGTCACCCGGCTCGTAGCCGAGAATCGACTTCGCTGCACGGTTGACGAACAGATACGTCCCCTCCCGATCGATGGCGGCGATCTTGTCCTGCGCGTAGTCGAGTAACACCGTATCGACCGGGGCGTTCATATCACCGAAATTATACAGGCGAGAACAAAACAATATGGGTCGAACCCACCGGCGTCTGCCGTAGATATAAGCGGTGTCCGGTCGGAGAAATCCGTCGTTCCGTGTCCGTGATGACACCCTAGCCAGGCAAGAGGGGTGGCGAACGGTCCCGTTGTCGATAGGACCGGAGGCGGTAGCCCTAAGCCGGTCGGCACACGACACACGACCGAGATGCACGTCTTCGGGTCCAGCGGCGTCAGGGGTGTGGCAAACGAAGAGTTGACGCCGGCCGACGTTCTCCAGATCGTTCAGGCGGCCGGTTCGGTGTTCGAAGACGGCCCAGTCGCGGTCGCACGCGATACGCGGACGAGCGGTGAGATGCTCGCCAACGCCGCCGCCAGCGGACTTGCGAGTGTCGGCCACGACGTGGCCCTGCTGGGTGAGGTGCCGACGCCGGCACTGCAAGCGCACTGCGAGCGTGCGGGAACACCGGGCGTGATGATTACCGCCTCGCACAATCCGCCCGCGTACAACGGCGTCAAACTGATCGGTGCCGACGGCGTCGAACTGTCACGCGCGACACTCGACCGGATCGAAGACCGCCTCGCGAGCGACGACGCCGACACGGTCACGTGGGACGAAGTCGGCCAGACCGAGCGCATCGACGGGACCGCCGAGGACTACATCGCCGGCGTGCTCGATGCCGTCGACCGCGAGACCATCGCCGCCGCCGACCTGACCGTGGTCGTCGACCCGGGCCACGGTGCCGGCTGTCACACCAGCCCCACCTTCTTCCGCGAACTGGGCTGTACCGTCCACACCGTCAACGCCCAGCCGGACGGCCACTTCCCCGGCCGTGATCCCGAACCGGTCGAGCGACACCTCGGCGACGTACAGGAATACGTCCGCTCGACGGACGCCGACGTGGGGATCACACACGACGGCGACGCCGACCGGGCCGTCTTCGTCGACGAGACCGGCGCGATCATCAACGGCGACGCCGCACTCGCGGCACTGGTCGAGGCGAGCGTCGAAGCCGGCGACAGCGTCGTCTCCGCCGTCAACGCCACCCAGCGCCTCGTCGACGTGGCCGACGCCGCCGACGCCGAGCTAACACTGACCCGGATCGGCTCGACGTACCTCATCAGCCGCATTCAGGAGCGACAGGCAGAGGGCGAGACGGTCAGTGTCGCGGGCGAAGGCAACGGTGGCATCATCTTCCCGAACTACCGGATCGCCCGCGACGGGGCCTACACGGCCGGGAAGTTCCTCGAACTCGTCGCCGAGCAGCCGGCGAGTGAGATCGCCGCCCGCTTCGACGACTACGTCAACGTCCGCCAGACAGTCGAATACGACGACGAGCACGAGCGCTCGGCGATGCTCGACGCCATCGAAGAGGCCGCCTACGGGGCCGTCGCCGACCTCGATACGACCGACGGCTGGCGACTGGACTACGGCGACGGCTGGGTGCTGGCTCGCCCGTCGGGAACGGAGCCAGTCATCCGCGTCTACGCCGAGGCACGCACCGAACAACGAGCCGAGGAACTCCTCGACGTGTTCGGCGACGCCGTCCAGCAAGCCGGCGAGACGGTCTAGAAAGCGGTCCCGCCGGCACTACAGCGGCGCGTACTCCGCCAGCGCCTCGCGGATCGATTCGCGCTCCGCTCGCAGATCGTCACGTTCGTCCGCGACCGCACCCGACCGTAGTCGCTCGCGTTCCGCGTCGGTCAACTGCTCGCGAGCGGCGGCGCTGGTCTGGAGCCGATCGTAGTCCTCGCGGCGGGTCAGTGCCCTGACCGCCCGAAGCGTCTCCACCACGTCGGGGGCGAATCGGTCGACCACCGAGATGCGTTCCTCGCACTGAAAGCGCAGCGTCTCGGCGGCCGGCGGCGGCCAACCGACCGTCAACGGCTCGGCGTCGAGTCGCTGGAGGTAGGTCCGCCGGGTCGCCACGGCGCGCTTGAGTGCGTCCGGGTCGTCGACGTAGTGGTCCAGTTTCGACGGCGAGTAGTCGGCATAGGAAAGGAGCTGTGGGATCGGCTCCGTCCCCGCGTCGGCAGTCTCGACGTAGGCAAGCAGGTCGTCGGGCGGGGACTGGAACGGCACCAGCGGGTACAGCGTCGTCGTCTCGACGAAGGCCAGCACGTCGCGAGCGGACTCGCTGGCCCGGTACTCGCGGAAGGCCTTGGTGACCGCCTCGTCGTAGCGCTCGATCGGCTCGCGCAACTGCTCGGTCGGGGCGTCCAGATCGGCCTCGCCGAGTTCGATCAGCCGTTCGCAGTCGGCGATCCGATCCTCGACCGCGTCGAGACGGCGCTCGGCGTCCAGTCGCGCCTGTTCGTAGCGCTCGCGGGCGTCCTCCCAGTCGTCGAGTGGCGCGAGTGCGTCCTCGGCCGCGTCGATTCGCTCGCGAACGGCTGCGAAGTCACTCTCCGTGAGGCGGCGCTGCTGAAGGCGGTCGTCGATGTCCTCGAACGTCTCGCGCTCGGGCAGGTCCTCGTGGAGGTCGTTGGTGAAGTGTGCGATCCGGTCCTGAAACTCGATGAACGCGGCGAAGTCGCCGTCGCCGGTCGCCCGGTCCTCGTACTCGACGAGCAACGACCGAAGCGCCGAGCACGCGTCCCTGAGCTTCCGTAGCAGCTCTTCGCCGGTCGGCCCATCACTCCGGCCGGGGCCGACTGCATCGACCCGCTTGCGGGCCTCTCGCCGGTCGGCGTCGGCCCGCTCCAGTCGCGTCACAGGGTGGGTGTCGGTGTCGTGCTGGGCCATCCTACTCGTAGACGGTCTCAGGATCGAACACCTGTTCGCCCACGTCCTCGCCGTCGACCGTGCGGTAGAAACAGGAGCGATAGCCCGTATGGCAAGCACCGCCTTCCTGGTCGACGAGATAGAGGACGGCGTCGCCGTCACAGTCGACGCGGATCTCCTCGATTCGCTGGGTGTGGCCGCTGGAGCCGCCCTTCTTCCAGAGTTCGTCGCGACTCCGCGAGTAGTAGTGGGCGTAACCGGTCTCTCGGGACTGCTGGAGGGCCTGCTCGGAGACGTAGGCGAGCATGAGGACCTCGCCGGTGTCGGCGTCCTGTGCGACCGCCGGCAGGAGGTCCTGCTCGTCGAACGCGAGTGCCACGTCGGTCATAGATGGGCGGACGCGTGTGGGGCGGATAGGTCTTTGGCTACCCCAGCCCCACCGCCGCGAGCAGCGACACGAGCACGTCGCCGTAGGTAAGTGACATGACTAATCCAGCGAACATTGGAACAATGAAAGGGATGCCCGGTGAGATCCATACTTCGTCTTCAGCGACGAGCACGTCCAGGCCGTCGCGCAGATCCTCTGGCGTCGTGCCGTAGGCACCATCAACCGCATCAAGAAACGCTTCCGCACCCCACTGATCGTCGACCGTTATTCCGGTAGATTGGTCTGTCGTTACGTGGTCTGTCTGATCTTTGTTGCTCGAATCAGAACGTTCGATACCGCCATCAGAAACGATATTTCCGTCACCGACTTCCCCTGGCTCTTCGGGGAGGGTCTCGGGGCGACGATACTGCTCCGCGTTCTCTCTGAGTTCGGCTAGGGAACAGTCCCGCCAGTTTAAATACATCCGAAGCGCATCCAGATCAAGACCTCGAAACACGAATCCATCAGGGGTCTGAAGCAGAATCCCGTACTCGTTAGTCACGACATCCCACCGGACCAACTTTCCGAAAACCATCGGGAGACCAATGCGTCTCCTGAAGATATTCGATAGCGCGATAATAAGTGGATACAGTGAACCGGCGACAACTGTGTTTGACAGGATCGTGAGGGAGAAAATCCCGATTGTGTCGCCTTGATACATCGGCAACACGGTACCAAGTAGACGATACGTAGGATAGACCGGAAACAACAACGCGATGATATACAAGGCGCGTGCATCTGCACCACCGAAGCTATTCATTTGCCAGAAAGCCGTCGTCAGAGGAATCATGAATCCAACTCCGATGACCACCTGAATGAAAAACAGATCATTTCCAGAAGTGTATGCGAGATAGCTGTCCCAACCAAGAGTGATCAATGCAATCGCGAAAAGTGGATACCAAGTACGTGTTGGAACTCGTCGAGTGTTAATATCCCGAACTGCTGCCCAACCGAAAACTGGTATTGCCGCGAGACGAAGGAAATCCGGAGTGGACTCAAGCATCCGTGACAATTATCAGCACGTCTATCGAGTTAGCCCTTTTGAAAGACCTGTGTAGTAAAAGTCTTGACAAGGCAATTGAGTACTATCGGGAAGTCCCTATGAATACAAGGGCCTGACCCGATTATATTACAGGCATGGATGCTCTTTCCACGTGGGTTCAGAATGTCCAAGAACAGTATAGAGAGAATCCGTTAACTACGATACTGTACGTGTTCTTTATGGGGTCTGCAGTGGTTCTCCTTTTCGAATCAACGGCTGCAATCTATCTGTATTATCAGGGACATACGCTCGGACTCCTCGGAATACCAATCGTCCACAGCATCATTGTCGTACTCATTGCAATCCTTCACGAAGATGATATTGCGTATCTTTCCAAGAAAGTGTCCAGATAGGGTTATTATTCCGAAATCTGATTCTAAAGAGAGAAGAGAGACACGAAAGGCCGCTATCCGAATCCAAAGGTCGAGAGAGAGACACGCCTGTTGGCTATCCGTCCACCGAGTTAGCACTTTCGGGAAGAATGGGGCGCGTCCCCACGGCCGTACGTGGCCGAAAACGGTATGGTCCTCAGATGACGCGGTTCTGCAGGTAGTCGAGGTGCTTTGCGTTGTAGACGATCTTGACTTCGTCGGCGTCGGCGCTGCCGATACAGGTCAGGCGGACGTTCTTCTCTTCGACTTCCTCGTCGGAGAGGATCTGCTGCATGTCCATGTCGATCTCACCCTCGACGACGATGGCTGCGCAGTTCGCGCAGGCACCGGCGCGACACGAGAAGGGCCAGTCGTAGCCCTGTGCCTCGGCCGCTTCGAGGATGTACTCGCCTTCGTTGACCTCCAGCGTCCCGTAGTCTTCATCGTCGAGACCAGCGTCGGCGGCCTCCTCGAAGATCGGGTCGTCGTACATGTCCCAGCCATTGTCGTCCACTACTTCGTAGTTAAGGTACTCAACTGTGGGCATCACTCGCCGGGTTGGCTCCCCGCACTGTTAGACTTTGCTGTTCCGACCGATGAAGGTGTGTAAGATTATTAGAAAACCGGGACGAATCTGAACACCAGATAGGCTGCGATCGTCGCCACGGCCGGGACGACGTTCTGCGTGATGATCACGCGCGCGGTCGTCTCGGGTTCGAACAGGTCGGCAGCCTTCGGGAGGTCTTCAGGCTCGCCGATGGGCCGTTTCTCACCTTCGGAGGGGGTCCCGGCACTCCCACCGACTGTCGGCGCATCGGGCGCGTCGGCCGTCAGTGCGCCGACCGACACCTCCGGTGCCTCACCCTGGACAGTGTCGGAGATCGTCGTCGTCCGCGTCGCTCGCCCCCAGCCCAGCCCGACGATACTCATCGTCGCGATGATGACGAAACTGGCAGGCACACCGAGTGCCGACAGCAGCGTCACGATCGTCGAACTGACCACCGCGACCAGCAGCGCTGCGAGCAACGGGAGATCGGTCAGATCGTTGCCAACGGTGTCCATCGTCCGCCGTGCGATCGTGAACGCTCCGAGTCCGATCGCACCGCCGCCCAGCAGGATGGCGGGCGTCATCGCGAGCGAGCCGTTGCCCACCAGCGGTGCCACGGCGTTGGCGACGTTCGAGGCCCCAGCCGAGAAGGCCATATAACAGCCGATCCCGACGACGAGCAGCGTCCCGACCAGTTCCCGCGGCGTCGTGTTCTCGCCCAGCACCGGCCGCGGGACCGACCCCGAGCGATCGAGACCAACGAGTGCGCCGTCGGTCTGTGGGATCGCGAACCGTTCGACGAGCGCCGGATAGAAGTACCGACCGATGACACCGCTGATCCAGAAGGCGACGACCGGAGAGACGAGCCACCACGAGACGATCCGGCCCATCTCCTCCCAGTTGAGCGTCCCCTGTGCGATCCCAAGCCCAGCCATTGCACCGACGGCCGTCATCGACGTGGATGCAGGAACGCCAGCGACGTTCGAGAGGAACAGCGCGAATCCGATGAAAAAGAGCACGACGATGCTAACAAGCATCGTGAACTCCGAGGTGACCAGTTCTCCGCCGAGCGTGTTGACGACCTCACGACCGACGAGGTGGCCGCCAGCGAGCGCAAAGATCGTCATCAACGCCGCTGCACCGAACTTCGAGACGGTGCCGGCCCCGACGGCCGGACCGAAGGCGACACCTGTCGACGAACCGCCGATGTTGAAGCCGACGAAGGCCGCGACGACGAGACCGATCAAAAACAGCACTTCGACCATACAGATGGAATGTCGTGGCCGGGTTAAAGGGTACCGACAGCGACACACCGGAGACAGCCCCACGACAGCACGCTACTCGTTTCCGTCGCGCTCCTCGTCGTCCTCGCCACCCTTGGGCAACCCCTCGCGCTCGCGCTCGACGGTCTCCTTGACCTCGTCGGCGGTGTCTTTGGCCGCTTCGGTACGCTCACGAGCCTGGTCGGCCTTCTCCGTGGCTTCGCTGACTTTCTCGGTCGCCTCGTCGACCTTGCTCGTGGCTTCTTCGACCTGTTCGGTGGCCTCCCCCGCTTTCTCGGCCGCATCCTCGGCCGTGTCGGGATCTGCCTCGCCGACGGATTCGGCCGCCCCTTCGACCTGCTCGGTCGCCCCCGCTACCTGTTCGGTGGCCTGATCGACATCTTTGGCGGCGGTCTCGACCTCCGTCGCCGCTTGCTCGACGGTCTCGACGGTCTCGTCGACCTCTTCGGCGGCAGTCTCGACCTCTTCGGCGGCCTGTTCGAGTTGCTCGGCCGTCTCGGCGACGTGCTCGGTGCCGTACTCGTAAGCCCGCGCGATGACGACGAACTGGATGATCCCCAGCAGGACGAACAGTGCCACGGCCACGCCCGCCGCGATCTCGAACGTCGACACGACCGCCGAACTCAGTTCGACGACGCCCAGCGCCAGCAGGACGTACGCCAGTACCAGCCCGATCGTCGCGACCCCCGCCGCTCGGACGAACTGTCGATACGTCGACTGCTCGTCGACGACGGCCGCCTGAAACCGCGCCAGTAGCCCCGGATCACTCTGTGACATACCCGTGTATCGACGGGACGATAGGAAAAAGATGGGTGGAAAAACGCACCCGTGCCCCGCTCGATCGTGTGAACCGCGCGACCGACGATCCGTCTGACCCGACAGGGCGTCCAGCAGTGTTGTCGTGAGCGGTAGAACTGAATCACTGACTAGATCGCGGTGGCGCGCGCTGTCGCGACCTCCGTGGCGCGACACCATTGTGCGAGGGATGAGCGAGGGAACGGAGTGACCGAGTGAATCGGCTGGGGAGGGGTGTGGCTGCGGTGCTGGGCGGTGCGGTCCTGGAGGAATGAACGGGCGAGGCGCGTCTGGGCGATTCTGTGTGGGCACTATCCGACCGGAGGGAGGATATCCCGCACAGAATCGTCGAGCGGGCCGAGGGCGGTCAGTTAGTAGTGTAGCCAGTGACGTTTGGGCGGGCCGAGGGCGGTCAGTTAGTAGTGTAGCCAGTGACGTTTGGGCGGGCCGAGGGCGTTCGGTTAGTGGTCACTCTCGCAGGAATGCCACCAGCATCATGCCACCAAACGATTGAGAGAGACACCGACATCCTTTCACGCCCCGCTCGCCCACGAACAGGTATGTTTCCGGCATTTACGGTGATCCCGGCGGTGGACATGCAAGAGGGGCAGGTCGTCCAGCTGGTGGGCGGCGAGCGCGGGACCGAGACGACCTACGGCGATCCGGTCGAGGCCGCCCAGCGATGGGTCGAGGCGGGCGCGGAGACCCTGCATCTGGTCGATCTCGATGGAGCCTTCGAGGGCGAGCGCGAGAACGCCGACGCCATCGACGCCGTCCGCGACGCCGTCGACGTGGCCGTCCAGTTGGGCGGGGGCATCCGCACGGCCGAGGACGCCATCGCCCTGCTGGATCGCGGGATCGATCGGGTGATTCTCGGGACCGCAGCAGTCGAGAACCCCGACATCGTCGCCGAGATCAGCGAGGCGTATCCGGGGAGCGTGCTGGTCAGTCTCGACGCCAAGGACGGCGAGGTCGTCGTCTCGGGGTGGACCGAGGGGACCGGGCTGGACCCGGCCGAGGCCGCGAGTCGCTACGCCGAACTCGGTGCCGGCGGGATTCTCTTTACCGACGTGGACGTGGAGGGCCAGCTAGAGGGCGTCCGAACGGAGCCGGTCGAACGGCTCGTCGACGCGGTCGACATCCCGGTGATCGCCAGCGGCGGCGTCGCCACGATCGAGGACGTGCAGGCGCTGAACGAAGCGGGTGCGGCGGCGGTCGTCGTCGGCAGCGCACTCTACGAGGGTGCGTTCACGCTCGACGAAGCGCAGGCGGCCGTTGAGTGACGGAACACAGGATCACGATAGTGGCTCAGGCCCGTTTGATGGTCACGCGACGGGCACCGTACTCCTCGTAGTATGGACCAAGCCCCCCGGGCTGGCCGCCGACGCTCGCAAGCCCGTCGTCGGTCTCGACGACCAGCGCGTTCTCGGTGGGGAAGGCGTTGGTCGCCGGAGCGAGGAGATTCTGGCGGACTTCGCGGATCGGTGCGTCCTCGATGCGCCGGGATTCGTCGCCGTCGATGGCGACCACGTCGAGATCAGCGACGACGTCGTGACCGGCCGTGGTGTGGAACGCGGCGGTCGTCACGCCCGAGCGGAACTGCTCGAAGGCCGCGGGCAGTTCGGGCGGTTCGGCGACGAAGCGCTGTTCGCCCATCGGCCAGACGTTGCTGACGTAGTTGCCGAAAAAGCCACTCGCCACCTCGCGCTGATTGAACGCGATCGCGTACTCATCGCCGTGGCGACACGTCAGGATTCCGTGAGAAGCCAGCACGCCACCGAGACCATCGCGCACGACGAACAGCGGCGGGCGACCGTCCCACGTGCGGACGACGTGGGCGTACTGACCGGGATTCTCGATGTCGGCGAGATACGACTCCGCGGACTCGCCGACGAGCAGACAGTAGACGAACAGGCCGCGGTCGCGGGCGTCGGCCAGCGCGTCGGCGACCACGGCGAACGACGTCGCCGGCACGATGGCGAACACTTCGTGATCGGCCCGAGCGATCTGTCGGTCGAGTCGGCGTTCGACGGTCTGACTGGAGTGGACGACTTCGAAGCCGGTCTCGGTTTCTGGCGGTTCGTTGTACGCCTCCTCGACGGCGGTCTCGAACTCCGAAAGGTGCATCGACAGCGCATCGACGGCCTCCTCTGGTGGCCGGGCGCGCAGTTGCGTCGGCGTCGCACTCTCGTCGACCGTGACCAGCCCGCGCTGTGCCAGTGCAGTCGCGATTTCGTACACGTAGCTCTGTGAGACACCGGCCGCCTCCGAGACGGCCCGCGTCGTCGCTTCCCCCCGCCCGAGAACGGCCATGTAGGCGTCGGTCTCCTTCTCGGAGAGTCCGAACGCCGACAGCGTCTCTCTGATCTGGCGCTCTCCCATGCGAAGAGATTTCTTGTACTATTGGAAAAACTTTTCTCGTTGGATCCGAACAGTCCAGATATGGATGGACGGATAGCCACTGGCACCGCAGTCCCACCGCGAACGGTGAGTGCTACGTGAGCCGGTCGAACCGGCAACTCTGGACGATCGCGCTCTTTGCGACGATGACGCTGACCGGGGCCGCACTGATGGTCCGGGGACCGATCGTCCCCGAACTGGGCCGGACGTTCGACGCGCCCGCGTGGCAACTGGGCCTGATCGCGCCGGCGGGAACGGCCGGCTACCTCGTCGCGGTCTCGATCGTCGGCTTCGGGGCCGGCCACCTCGAACCCCACCGGCTGATCGTCGGCGGCCTGCTGGGCAGTGCCGTGGTCATGCTCGGGATGGGCGTTGCACCCCTGCTCTCGGTGTTCCTGCTGGGCATGTTGCTGCGTGGGCTGATGAACGGCGTCCTCCGGGGGCTAAATCGACCGATCATCAGTCACTTCTACCCCGAGAGTCGCGGGCGGATGTACAGCTACTACGATATGATCTGGGCCGTCGGCGCAATGCTCGGTCCCGTCAGCGTCGTGGTCGTCCTCGCACTGGCCGACTGGCGACTGGTGTACTACACGCTTGCGACCGGGATGGCGCTGCTGGCGGTCGTCGTCTGGCGACTCGATGCCCCGGCGGTCGAGACCAACGAAGAGCCGTTCGACCGCCGCGAGATCCGCACGCTGCTTCGCAAACCCGAGGTCGTCGCGATGGTCGTGGTGATGTTTCTGGGGACCGGCGTCGAGGGTGGCCTGTTCCTCTGGCTGCCGACCTACGTCGGCGGCG
>Ga0207771_101200_pt1 | contig 11959 bp, 10 predicted proteins | sample A23M2SouthBayCA_2_FD_187731 | JGI IMG/M metagenome (GOLD analysis project Ga0207771, IMG submission 187731) | Aerobic enrichment media microbial communities from Eden Landing Ponds, California, USA - A23 M2 (2) (SPAdes) | ecosystem: Environmental > Aquatic > Marine > Unclassified | place...
TCGGTCTTGTGGCCGTCGTCGGTCTCGTACGAACAGATCTCGCGGCGGTCGACGTCCTTGGACCACTGATCGAAGACGGTCATGTAGAAGTAGCCCGCCGAATCCTGCATGCGACAGAGGAAGTCCGCGCCGTGGTGGATCTCCTCGCGCAGGCGCTCGTCGAGTTCCGCCCCGAGCGTGTGGTCGGCCTCGTGCAGCCGGTCGCGGGCGTCGGCCAGTCCCCAGGCGACGATGGGGACCTGCTGGGGATTGAAGTAGTTCGCGTAGCTGAGGTGGCTGAGGTACTTGCTCATGTCGCCGGAGGCGTCGTACCAGCCGCCGTGGACGTCGACGGTCCCCTCGCGGTCGCCGACGAACGGCACCTCGTGGTCGGCCCGATCGTATCGGCCGGCCGCGCGCTGGGTCTTGCAGTAGTACAGGAGATCGGACAGCAACGTCTCGGCGTGGCAGTCCTCGCCGATAGCGAACCGTCGCGAGACGGCATCGCCCATTCGCAGGCTGTACTCGCCGGGCGTCTCGACGGCCGAGAAGTCCAGCGTCCAGAACAGCCACTCGCCGTCGCCCCAGTCGGCGACCGGTCCGACGAACGTCGGCGTCCCCTCGAAGACGATGTCCTCGCCGTCGCGGAGTTCGAACCGGTCGAACTCGTGGCGTTCGGTTGCCCGACAGACTGCACGTTTCGGTCCTTCGGTCTCGTATCCGAGTTGATTGACCAGCAGTTCCATCGTTCGTGTCTCGATATGCAAACGTTTAGTTCTACGCCCTACCGTCTGCCGGTCGAAGGCGGTTCCTTCCGGCATTTTGAGGATCGTGAAACGTCGGTAGTGTCCGTCTAACAATAGCCACAGATAGCCAAGCGTCTGCTATGAGCCAGCAGGAGGACGGCGACACCGCTCTCGCCCCCGAACCCCTTCCACAGGAGGAGTTTCCCGATGAACAGCTCTCGGCGGTCGTCGAAGAGCGCGCGGACAACTCCGAGCGATTCATCCTCTATCCCGAAGATATCGATCCGGCCGACGCCGAGACACACTGGCTCGCCCTCGACGCCGAGTTCGCTGTCGACGTCTCGGACTGTCGCTGACGCAGGCGATCAACTCTACCCGTTCTGGCCCGAGAGGACCACCACCACGTCGTCCGCTGGCGTCACCGTCCCCTGCTCTCGATACCGTGCCAGCGCCGCTATCGCCGTCGCACAGGTCGGTTCCACCTGAAACCCCGCCCTCGATAGACGCTCGTGTGCTCGCTCGGTCGCCGCCGCGTCGACGGCGATGGCGTCCCCGCCGGACATCTCGATGGCGTCGAGCAGCTGTTTCTCGCGGGCCGGTGCGCCGATCTGGATGCCGTCGGCCAGATCGTTCGTCGTCGCTCCTGGTTCGGCTGCCGATTCCCCGACGGCCGCTTTCCCCGCGGCGATCGGTGCGTACCCACTCGCCTGTGCCCCGAGCAGTCGCGGCACGTCGTCGGTCCAGCCCGCCGCTCGCAGGGCCGAAAAGCCGAGGTAGGCCCCGCGTAACAGTGTCCCGTGGCCCACGGGGACGACGACGGCGTCGGGCACCGCCCAGTCACGCTGTGCGGCGACTTCCAGCGCCCACGTCATCGTCCCGGCGAAGAAGGCCGGCTGCCAGGCGTGGCTGGCGTACCACGCCCCATCGGACAGTGATTCGTGGCAGGCGACGGTCACGTCGTCGCGACTCCCTTCGATCCGCACCACGTCAGCGCCGGTGCGTTCGATCTTCCGAAGCTTCGTTTCCTTCGCCCCCGCCGGCACGTAAATCTCGGCGTCGATCCCCGCCCGTGCCGCGTAGGTCGCGATGGCGAGCCCAGCGTTGCCTGATGAGTCTTCGACGACCCGATCGACTCCCAGCGCGGCCGCCTGCGAGAGGGTGACGGTCGCGCCGCGATCCTTGAAACTCCCCGTCGGAAACACGGAGTCGAGTTTGATCTGGGCGTCGAACGCGCGGGCCTCGACCAGCGGCGTCCACCCCTCACCCAGCGAGACGTGCCGTTCGACCGGGAGAAAGTCAGAAAAGCTCCAGAGACCCCGGTCGCGGTCGAACGTGTCCGGTTCGGGTGGATCGTCGCGTTCGGGGAGCGGCCGCTCGGCGAAGTCCAACGCGTGCCCGCAGTCACAGCGCCACGGTCCATCGGCGTCGTACTCGCGGCCACAGGACTCGCAGTGGTACATACACAGTCACTCGGTCGACACTCCGAAAAGTCCCGGTGTGGATTCAGACGGACAGTTGTAGATCTGTCCCCGGTCGACCGCACAACGTCGCGCGGTCGACCGCCTACACGGCTACAACGTTCCGTCTCAGACGGAGTCGAGATCCGTTCCGACAGAACAGACGTATTCGCCGGTCGCGACCTGTGGGAGTCGGCGGGCGCGCCAGAAGATGCCCGACGAGTCGGCGGTGACTTCGGCCTTCTCCTGGCCGAACACGTCGGTGATGGTGTACAGCGTCTCACCGCGGGTGACGCGTTCACCGAGTTCCGTCTGGAAGGAGACCAGCCCGCCTGCGGGTGAGCCATATTGGTCGAAGCTCTTGGCGCGGGTCTGGCTCTCGTCGGTGTGTGACTCGTCGAGAAAGCCGTAGTAGCGCAGGACGTTGAACACGCCTTCGGTGCCCAGCCGGATCGACTGCTCGTCCCAGCCGACACAGCCGCCGAGTTCGGGATCGATGGTGGGAACGCCTTCGTCGGGGGCGGCCCGTGCCAGCTGGCCGTCGGGACCCTTCTGGTCGAGGATGTAGCCACAGCCAAACACCTTCGCCAGTTCGAGACACTGGTCGTGCAGCCGATGGCGGGTGCCACAGCGGACGCGACACTCGTCGATCATCTGGGAGGTCGACCCCTGGTGGAGATCGAGCACGAGATCGGCCCGGGTAGCGGCCTCGAAGGTCGCGGCGGCGATCCGTTCCGAGGATGTCCCCTCTGCGTTGCCGGGGTAGGCCCGGTTCATCTTCGTGTCGTCGACGGGGTTGCGGTGCTCGGCGACCTGGAAGGCGTGGTAGTTGACGATGCCGACGATCAGGATGGTGCCCGACAGTTCGGCGGGATCGAGTCGTGGGACGACGCGCTGGACGACGCCGACGCCGTTGAGTTCGTCGCCGTCGCTTGCGGCCTGTATGTACAGGGTCTTGCCGTCGTCGGCCCCGTTGACGACCGCGACCGGTAGTCCAACGTCGCTGCCGTCCCGTGTTTCACCGACGACCAGCCGTCCCGTATCCATCTCGCCCGGCGAGGCCGTCGCCGTCCCGAGGGTTACCATTGACACCCGTTAGGATGGCCTGCACTTTTACTGGTTCGGATTCGCGCTGTACCGAACGCGGCGGCGACGGCCAAAGCGGCGGACACGGCGACCGGTTCGCTCGGAACCGACGGCTCCTTACCCCTGCCGTCCCAACACACTGCCGTGTCAGCTAGTCAGCCGGATTCCGGACCGGGGGCACTCGTCGACGCGCTGAACGTCCCGACCCACGCCAAGCGTGGCTTCGTCCTGGCCGCGCTCCTGACGACGGCCGTGTTCGTCTTCTTCGTCGTCGTGCCGGGCGCACAGCGCTCGCCGCTGCTGTACGTCGCGCTCGGGTTCGTCCTGTTCGTCGCCCTCGGCGGTCTCATCACGGCCGTGTTCACGGCCGGGTCGCTCGTGCGCCAGCTTCGTCAGCTCTGACCGGCCAGCGCCTCGAACCGCTCTGCGCCGCTGCGCGTCCCTTTCGCGACCAGCACGTCACCGGCCGACAGTGTCGTCGCCGGGCCAGGCGAGACTTCCCAGTCGCTGTCCTCGCGACCGGTGCGCTCGCTCGTGCCGGTGTGGCGGACCGCGATGATCCGCATCCCGGTCTCGGTCTTGACCTGCTCGTCGCCGATCGTCGTCCCGTCGAGGGCGCTCTCGGCCGCGACCGGGACGCTGACGATCACCTCGTCAGATTCCCGGACTGCCTCGGCGACGACTGGATGCGTCGAGAGTCCACGGAGGACGCCCTCGCTGATCTCCAGTGCGGCGTCGGAGATGACCTCCGTCGCCCGCGCGAGGTGGACCAGTCCCCGGAGCGCGATGGGGTCGTCGTAGCGCCCGGCCGCTTGCAGCGTCCAGGCCTCGAACCGTGATTGCAGGGCGTCGACCTCGGCTTCGAGTTCGACGACTTCCTCGGCCACGTCGGGACTGTCCAGCAGGACCGCACCGTAGGCCAGATCGACGGCGAGTTCCCCCATGTCTTTCATCAGGACGATCGAGTCGACGGCCCGTTCGAGGTCCTCGATCTCGCTCTCGTGGGGGGCTGGCGGCTCGTAGTCCGTTCCGGTCGCGTCCCGATACACCGCGGCGATACCGTCGTCCGGGCCGCGAAAGAGCACCACGTCGTCCGCTCTGAGGCTGGTCTCGGCGTCGGGGTTCAGCAGCCAGTCACCGGACCGCCGAATCGCGATGGCGCGCACGCCGGTCTCGGTCTCCAGATTGAGCGCGCCGAGCGTCGTCCCCGAAAACGGCGAGTCGGCGGTGACAGTCGCTCGAACGATCGTCTCGACGGCTTCGGGCAGGGTCGCTCGCATCGCCTCGGGCAGGCCGATATCTTCGAGAACCACCTTCGCGATGTCGCCGGCGGCATCGGAGATCTTCTCTGCGGCCCCGACCATCCCCAGCACGGGCGCGAGTGCCTCGGCGTCCTCCGTGTTCCGGGCCGCAAGTAGGAGGCTCATCCGGGCGCGCAACTGCAGCACGTCCATCTGCTCTTCGAGTTCGAGCACCTCGGCGGCGACTTCGTCGCTGCCGAGCAGGACGGCCGAGTACGAGAGATCGATCAGTAGCTCTGCGGTGTCTTTCATCTCCGCCAGCACCGCCTTGACGCTGACTGGCTCGTACTCGACCTCGGTCGACATACCCGGACCTGCGCGGCCGTCGGGCAAAAGCCATTCGCCGTGGCACGCGCTCGTACGGTCGTCCCGGCCAGACTCGACAGCGGTCGGTCCCGCCCCGGCCGGTGGTTCTGTCGAACTCTGGACGAACGTCGTGACGATCGTCCACTGTCGGTGGCCTGCCTGCCCGATCGTTCAAAAACTTCGCATCTGTTCACTGCCAGCGGACGCACAGAAAGACAATGTTTTTCCCGGCAGGTAGAAAACTCACTGCGTATGTCCGACGACCTCAAGAAAGGTCTGGAGGGTGTCCTCGTTACCGAGTCGGAACTCAGCAAAATCGACGGTGACGCGGGCAAACTCATCTATCGTGGGTACACGATCGAGGACCTGGCGACCGGTGCAAGCTTCGAGGAGGTCCTGTATCTCCTCTGGCACGGCCACCTCCCGAACCAGGCGGAACTCGACGACTTTACCGACGCGATGATCGAAGAGCGCCACGTCGACGACGCGATCATGCAGACCGTCGAGCAGTTGGCCGACGCCGACGAGAACCCGATGGCTGCGCTTCGAACCGCCGTCTCGATGCTCTCCTCGCACGATCCCGACGCCGAGAGCGACCCGGTCGATCTCGACGCCAACCTCCGCAAAGGTCGCCGGATCACCGCCAAGATTCCGACCGTCCTCGCGGCGTTCACTCGCTTCCGCGACGGGCAGGACGCCGTTGCCCCCCGCGAGGACCTCTCTCACGCCGCGAACTTCCTCTACATGCTCAACGGCGAGGAACCCGACGAGGTACTCGCCGAGACGTTCGACATGGCGCTCGTGCTCCACGCCGACCACGGCATCAACGCCTCGACGTTCTCGGCGATGGTCACGGCCTCGACGCTGTCGGACCTTCACAGTTCGATCACCGCCGCCATCGGCACGCTGAAAGGATCGCTCCACGGCGGCGCGAATCAGGACGTCATGGAGATGCTCAAAGAGGTCGACGACGCCCAGCAGGACCCTCTCGATTGGGTGAAGGCGGCACTCGACGAGGGCCGTCGCGTCTCCGGGTTCGGCCACCGCGTCTACAACGTCAAGGACCCGCGCGCCAAGATCCTCAGCGAGCGCTCGAAGGAACTCGGTGAAGCTGCCGGCTCGCTCAAGTGGTACGAGATGTCGACCACCATCGAGGACTACCTCAACGAAGAGAAGGGACTCGCGCCGAACGTCGACTTCTATTCGGCCTCGACGTACTACCAGATGGGCATCCCCATCGACATCTACACCCCCATCTTCGCGATGTCCCGCGTCGGCGGCTGGACGGCCCACGTCCTCGAACAGTACGACGACAACCGCCTGATCCGCCCACGCGCTCGCTACGTCGGCCCGACCGATCAGGAGTTCGTGCCGATCGACGAGCGGTAAGGTCGTCTTTTCGCGCCTCTCGAAATATCGGAATTCAAACATACTTGCGAATTACGATAGAATTTATCGCCTCGTAACTGGAACTGAATGCAGCGGAGCGGTCCGCTTCTCGCCGTATCGTCCTTCGAAACTAACCGTTTGATATATATCTGGTGAGTAATACATTTCATTCAATGAATCGACGGCAGCTGTTGTTGACGAGTGGTACCGGACTCGCGACAGCGCTCTCGGGCTGTAGTGCCCTTTCCGGTGGAACCGACGACGAGAACGACGGATCGGGCGACGACTCGGCGGCGACCGACGCCGATTCCACGACCGACACGTCTGGCGGGCCGTCGTCTTTCGAATCGATCTCGCTGACGGCTCCCGACACGGTGACGGTCGGGTCGGAGCTATCTCTGACCGTCGCCGCGACGAACACCGGCGGCGAGACGGGATCGTACGACGGTACGGTTCGGCTGGCGACCGGAAGCGACGAGTCGGCCGACAGCGGCGATACACCCTTCGAAACGTCGTTTACCATCGATTCGGTCGCACCCGGTGAGACGGGCGAGACCGAGATCACCGCGCCAGCGTTCGACGTGGTCGACGACTACGCGTTCGAGATCGTCGACACGGACGCCTCGGTGACGGTCAGGCCCGATCCTGAGACGGTCGCCGTCGGCGAGACGCTCGCCCTCGGCTCGGATCTCGCTGTCACGGTCGACGACGTGTCGATTCAGGAGTCCGTCTTTTACGGGACCGTCAGATCGAGTGGGCTTTCGACGTCCGACGAGATTTCGGCGTTCGGGGCACCGTCCGACCACGTGCTGGCGGTCGTGACCGTCACCGCAGAGAACACCGGCACCGAGACGGCGGCGGCCGCCAGCGGGACGATCGACATCCGCGACGGCGAGTGGTACGGCAGCGGGGGACCCGGCGCGATCCTCGGTCGTTCCGACGAGCGGTTCACCGACGGGGGACTGCCCGAGATCGACCCCAGCGAGTCCGTGACGGGCTACTTCCTCGCGCAAGTCCCTCGCGAGACGGCCCGCGGGACGATCGAGATCACCGGACAGGTCGACGACACGGGAACGCTTCCCGAACGGGTCTGGACCGCCGCTCCCGAGGGCGAAGCACGTGCGCTCTCGAAGCTGACAGTCGAGTCCGTCGACGCGCCCGAGACCACACCGCTGGGCCGGAACTACGAGATCACCGTCACCGTCGCCAACGAGGGCAACGGCACTGGCACGCTCCGAAGCGTCGTCCAGTGGGACGCCGACAGGGGGTGGGCACAGCTCACGGCGGCCACGAGCCGTGCCGACCTCGATGTCGATCGCTCGACAGGTGGCGTCATCAGCCGGGACATCGAACCCGGTGCGTCGACGGAGATCACGCTCGAAAGTATCTCGGTCTACAACAGACAGTACACCTACCGGCTCGCGCCGTTCGGTGAGGAGTGGCAAATCGAGTTCGAGGAAGCGGTGCTCGCCTTCGGTGACCGACTCCAGTCGAACGGCAACGCCGACATCGTCGTCGACGGGCTTCGGACGCTGGACACCGTCACCGCCTACGACAGCTTCAACGAGGAAGAGTACGAGGCCGAACCGGATGATGGGAATCAGTTCGTTGCCGTCCAGTTCCGTTTCTCGAAGCGCGACGAGAGCGACGAGTACGCGTCGACACCCGACACCAGCGACTTCTGGCTCACTGCCGAGGGCAACGACGTGAGCGACAGCACCTACATCGAAGACGACGAGGACATCCGCGAGGACTTCTACACCCCCGTCAAGGGCGACCTCGAAGATCAGCCCGAGATCGCCGGCTGGGACTTCTACGAGGTCCCCGAAGAGTACGCGGCCAGCGATCTCACCGTTCACTTCGAGGAAAGCGCCGGGTTCGGCTCGGATGTCAGCACGGTCGCACGCTGGGAGCAGTAACGACCCGTGTCGCGCCGACCCGATCGCTACTGAAACACGGCCCGGAACCGGTCGACGGCTTTGTCGGTGCCGGCGACGACGAGTTCGTCACCCGGTTCGATAGAGATGCCGGGACCCACGTCGGTGATAACGTCGCCGTTGCGCTCGACCGCGACGACGGTACAGCCGGTACGAGCACGCACCCGGCCCTCACCGAGGGTTTTGCCCGCTAGTTCACCCGGCACGGTGCGAACGATTTCGACTTGCTCGTCCATCGAGATCACCTGCTCGTCCGTCAGGATCGTCGAGGCGAGCATCCGGCCGCTGATCGTCGCCAGCGAGAGGACGTAGTCCGCACCGGCACGATACATCTTCTGGACGTTCTCGGTCTGTTCGGCGCGGGCGATGATCTCCACGTCGGGGTTGAGATCGCGCACCACGAGCGTCGCGAACTCCGTGCTGGTGTCGTCTGACAGCGCAAGGATGACGGTGCGCGCGTCCTCGACACCGGCCGCGCGCAGTTCCTCGGGTTCGGTCGCGTCGCCGACGATGTCGACGCCGGGCTTTTCGGTCCGGTCGATCACGGTCTGGTCCAACCCGGCCTCGTCGAGTGCGTCGCCGATGGTCTCGCCGACTTCGCCGTAGCCGACGACGATCGTTTCGCCGTGGCCAAACCGGCGTACGTCCGACAGCGTCATATCCTTGAGTCGCTGGAGCTGATCCTCGCGACCGGCGACGAGCAGGACGGTGCCGTTGTCGAGTGTCGCGTCGGGCGAGGGCGGACTCTCGAACTCGCCCTGGAACCACGCGCCGATGACGTTGACACCGGCTCCTTCGCGGATTTCGCTGTCGGCCAGCGTCCGACCCACGAGGTCGCTCCCGCGGTGGATCGGCAACTCCGCGATGTCGAAGTCCTGTCCGATCTCGACCGTGTCGCCGACGGCCGTCGAGACGCGCGTCGTCACCTTGCCGGCGAGACTCTCACCCAGCAGGCGACGCGGCGAGACCACGTGGTCGGCACCGGCCAGTTCGTGATAGCGTTCGCGGTCCGGTTCTTCGACGACGCTGACCGTCGGGACGCTGTCGTCGACCTCCCCGGCGGTGAGGATGATACTGGTATTGATCTCGTCGGCGGCGTCGGCGACGAGCGCTCGGGCACGCGCCAGGCCCGCCGCTTCGAGTCCCTCGACGGACTGGGGGTCGGCGTGGACGACGCGATGCCCGTCCTCGTAGAGTTCGGTCGCACGCTCCCGATCCGGCGCGACGATCACGTGTTCGACGCCCCACGTGTCGAGTTCGCCCACGAGCGTCTCGCCTCGCGGCGTAAAGGAGCAGATGACGACGTGGTCCGAGAGATCGTCCTCGACGGCTGTCGGCACCGTCGTCGACATGGCTTCCTCGAACAGCGGGAACAGGAGCACCGGCAGCGCGAGGAAGATCAGGACGACGCCGGTGAGGTCCATCACGATGATGAGGACGTTCATCTCGAAGCTTTGCCACGGTGATTCTGACCCAAAGCCGGTCGTGGTGAACGTCTCGACGACGAATTGCAGCGAGCGGATGAAGCTTCGGGGCTCGCCTTCGAAGACGCTCATCCCGTAGTCGTAGGCGATGGCGTAGCCGAAGATGATGGCGACCAGTCCGACGACGTACAGCGTGGTCCGGCGTTGCCACGTATCCATCTACCACGAACGTGGCCGACCTCGGTAAAAACGGTTCCCCTGTAGGTATCCTCGCCGTCGGATCTGTCACGATCGCTGCCGGCTGACGACCGTCTGACGCACGTCGTTCGCCCATCTCGTCGCCGCCACGTCTGTCACTTTCACTTTCACTGCGCTACCCTCGCGTTTAATGTGTCCCCTCCCATTGCACCGAGTGCTGTCACACCCTCCACTGGTGGGTGGTTATCATCTCTCCGTTCCCCTTCCCCGAACGACCGTGCGCAGTGGCACTGCTCGGTACCCCCACTGCCTGACGCATGGCGGGAGAATAACAAGCACCCGCGTCCAACGAGTGGTATGCTCGCCTTCGAGGACGTACTGGCGGCCCGGGATCGGGTGGCAGAGACCGCTCGGCACACGCCACTGGATTACTCACACACTTTCTCTGCGATGACCGGCGCGGACGTGCATCTCAAACTCGAACTGTTCCAGCGCACGGGCGCGTTCAAGATCCGCGGCGCGACCAACCGGATCGCGACGCTCTCGGATGCCGAACGCGAGGCCGGCGTCGTCACCGCGAGCGCCGGCAATCACGCCCAGGGCGTCGCCCTCGCCGCCACGCGGATCGGCGTCGACTCGACGATCGTCATGCCCGAACGCGCCCCTGTCTCGAAGGTCCAGGCCACCGAGAGCTACGGCGGCCGCGTCGTCTTGCACGGCCGAGACTACGACGAGGCCGCCGAGAAGGCCCACGAGATCGAACGCGAGGAGGGGCGCACCTACGTGCATGCCTTCGACGACGAGATGATAATGGCCGGTCAGGGAACGATCGGTCTGGAGATCTACGAGGATCTGCCCGGCGTCGACACCGTCGTCGTCCCGATCGGTGGGGGCGGTCTCATCAGCGGGATCGCGACGGCACTCAAAGGACAGGACGAGGACGTGCGTGTGATCGGCGTGCAGGCCGAAGGCGCATCGAGCGTCGCCGAGTCCCTCCAGAAGGGCCACCGCGTCGAACGCGACTCCGTCCAGACGATCGCCGACGGGATCGCGACGCGCACCGTCGGCGAACGCACCTTCGAGGTGATCACGGAACGCGTCGACGAGGTCGTCACGGTCTCTGATCCCGAGATCGCCGTCGCGCTGACGACGCTGCTGGAACGCTCGAAGACGCTGGCGGAGGGGGCGGGCGCGGTCCCACTGGCGGCCCTGCTGGAAGGCAAGTTCGACTACGACGAGGGCGAGACCATCGTCCCGGCGCTGTGTGGGGGCAACATTGACCTGAACACGCTGACGAACGTCATCATGCGCGGGCTGGTCGAGACGGGCCGGTACTGCAAGATCAAGACCGTGCTGGAGGACCGCCCCGGATCGCTCGAAGAACTCGTCGAAGTGCTCTCGGCGGCGAAGGTCAACATCTACGGCATCGAGCACGACCGCACCTCCCGGGACATCGCCATGAACGACGCCGAGGTCGAACTGGATCTGGAGACCCGGGGCGAAGAACACGTCGCCGAACTGCTCGCCGCGCTCGAAGCGGCCGGCTACGAAGTCGAGGTCTTGGTGTAGGTCCCATCTCGGTGAGCGCTCACCTTTATCCCCGCTGCCCTCGCCACATCGGGTATGAAACGCATCGTCAGCACCAACGCGGCACCCGAAGCGGTCGGCGCGTACAGCCAGGCCACCGCGACCGACGACCTCGTCTTCACCGCCGGACAGATCCCCCTGACCCCCGACGGCGAACTGCTCGACGACGCTCCCATCGCCGAGCAGACCGAGCAAGCACTGGAGAACGTCGCCGCCATCCTCGCCGAATCCGGCGCGGGTCTCGACGACGTGCTGAAGGTGACCGTGTATCTCGACGACATCGACGACTTCGAGGCGATGAACGAGACCTACCAGGGATTCTTCGAGACCGAACCACCCGCCCGCAGCGCCGTCGGCGTCGACGAACTCCCGAAAGGTGTCGGCGTCGAGATCGAGGCGATTGCGACGAAGTGAAGGGGCACTCACGACTGGGTTCGGATATGAACACGCGAACGAAGGAGAGCCTGCTGTGGGGCGTCGTCGGCACACTCTCCTTTCTCGTCCTCATTCAGGGATACGAACTGTTCACCGACGCGACGATCACGCTCG
>Ga0207771_101205_pt1 | contig 11917 bp, 13 predicted proteins | sample A23M2SouthBayCA_2_FD_187731 | JGI IMG/M metagenome (GOLD analysis project Ga0207771, IMG submission 187731) | Aerobic enrichment media microbial communities from Eden Landing Ponds, California, USA - A23 M2 (2) (SPAdes) | ecosystem: Environmental > Aquatic > Marine > Unclassified | place...
GAGCCAGTCCCATCGCCGCCGCGAACAGGCCTCCCTTGACGATCGCGTGGCCGACGAGGTGGATCACGGCGCCGATCAGTGCCGCCTCGGACGCACTCGCACCGGCGTCGGGGTGGACGGCGATGCCGACCGCCGCGACGATCAATCCGAACTGCGAGACCGAGGAGTACGCAAACACGCGCTTGACGCGGGACTGCATCACGGCGAGGGCGCTCCCAGCGACGACGCTGATCGAGGCGACCGTGACGATCACCGTTGCGACGATCGGCGTCGCGGCGAAGAACGCGGGCGTAAACACGGTCAGCGTGATGCGGAGGAACGCGTACGCGCCGATCGTGGAGGCCAGCGCGGAGATCAGCACGGTCACGCCGTCCGGCGATTCGGCGTACGCGCCGGGCTGCCAGGTGTGCAGCGGGAAGATCGCGGACTTGACGAACAGCCCGGTCGCGATGAAGGCGTAGCTCGCGAGGACCAGCGGGTCGGTGTACAGCGGCCCGTCGACGAACGACGGCTCGCCGGCGAGCGTCGCGGAGAGGTCGGCCATATTGAGCGTGCCAGTGGCCATCAGGAGGTAGCCGACGCCGAGGAGGTACAGCGACGCGCCGGTCGTCCCGACGATCAGGTACTTGAGTGAGGCGACGGCAGCGGGGGCGCTCCGGTCCGAGGCGACGAGCGTGTACGTCGCGATCCCGGTGATCTCGAGGAACACGAAGAGGTTGAACACGTCGCCGGTCAGCACGACGCCCATCAGGCCCGAGATGAGCAGGAGGTACGCCGAGTAAAACGGCGTGCCGCGAGGACCGGCCCGCCGCGTAACAGCGAGGACGGCGAGGCCGACGACGGCGACGAGTCCGACCATGATTCCCGTGAGGGCGTCGGCGACCAGTTCGATACCGACTGCGAAGCCCTCTGGACCGGGCCGTCCGTACGCGCCAAGTTCGTGGACGAGTCGTCCCCGCTCGCCATAGACGGCGTTCGCGAGCCACGCCGCGAGACCGACCTCGCCGAGCATGGTGAGCAGCGCCATCGGCCAGCCCGCGCTCGGCCAGCGCAGGCCGACGACCAGCGTGAGCGCCGCCGCGACGATCGGAAGCGCGATCAGCAGGACCGGCGCCAACGTCACGTCACTCATCGTGACGCACCTCCTGCAAGACGTCCTCTTCGAGCGTCCCGTACTCCGTGTAAATCCGGACGAGCAGGGCGAGCGCGACGGCCGTCAGCGCGATCCCGACGACGATCGCCGTCAGAACGATCACGTGGGGAAGCGGACTGACGTAGGTGGCCTCGCTGCCCTTCTCGACGATGGGCGCCTGCCCGCCAGCGACGTACGCACTGGCGATGAAAAAGAGGAAGAGAGCAGTCTGGAACAGGTTCAATCCGATCACCTTCTTGACGAGGTTGCGACTGGAGACCATCATGTAGAGTCCGATGCCGAGCAGCAGTGCGAACAGTACGTACGCGTAGCGATTCGCGAGGTTCTCGAGCAGGAGCGGCGCGATGATACCGGTATCGAGCATCACGACTGCTCACCTCCGGTAGCTACGTCGTGATCGGAGCCTGTCTCCGCGTCAGAGCCACCGGACTGGTCGCCAGCTCCTGTGCCGGGCGTCGTCTCCGTCCCGGGCGGCCCTTCCGGTCCCGCGGGATGCCAGGCGTCGACCTCGCCCGTAAAGCCCGCAGCGATCGCGAAGAACAGCCCGATCACGATCGCGGCGACGATCGGTGCGATCCCGACGATCTCGACGCCTTCGAGGGCGTACTTCTTGCCGTGGTAGAGGTCGAACTCGTCGCTGAACACTGCGTGTTCGAGGAATCGCCCGTCCACGAGCAGCGGGATCAGCCCGATCAACGCGAATGCGAGAACGCCACCGCTCGCGAGTCCGACGACGACGCGATTGGAGAGCCAGTCGCGGGTCGGCCCGATACCGAACGCGAAGGCGATCATCAGGACAGTCGTGCCGATCACGGCGCCGCCCTGGAACCCGCCACCCGGCGAGCCACCGCCGTGGAAGGTCAGGAACAGGCCGTACGTGAAGGCGAACGGTGCGACGACGCGCACCGTCGTCATGATCACCTGGCTCTCGACGTAGGTGTCGTCGGTCCCCATCGCCCTGCCAGCGACGCGGACTGGCGTGGACTCATCTGGCTCGCCGTTCTCGGCGTCGGTACCGTCCGGTCCGTTCGCGTTACTCACGAGTGAACACCTCCGAGTGGAGGACGACGAGTGACGCGACGCCTGCGGCGAAGACGACGACCGCCTCGCCGAAGGTGTCGAATCCGCGGTAGCCCGCGAGGACGGCCGTCACGACGTTCTCGACGCCGGTGTCGTGGTAGGCCTCCTCGAGGTAGTACTGGGATACCTCGGGGTGGGAGATGATCGGCGCATCGGGGGAGCCGATCGCCGGGAACGACGTGACCGTCACGAGAATCGCGGTGGTGAACGCACCGACGACGAGGAGTCCCGGCAGGTGGATCTCCTCGAGGAGTCTGTCCCGACCGGGCCGCACGGTCTTGGCGATCGTGAGCAAGAGGAGCAACGTCGTCACGCCAGCCCCGATCGCAGCCTCGGTCATCGCGACGTCCGGTGCCAGGAGGACGGCGTAGTAGATCGCCATCCCGAGGCTGTAGGCGGCGAAGACGATGATCGCCGCGAGCACGTCCTTGAACGCGGCCGTCGCGAGCGCCGTCACGAGGACGAACCCGAACAGCGCGAGTTCGATGGCGCCGGGCGTCACGCGCCCTCACCTCCGTCTTCGACAGTCGAGCGGTCGCCGTCCGTGGACGGCTGGGTCCCGGCTCCCTGTCCTGCGTCGTCCGTCGTCCAGGGTTCGATCCCCTCCTCGTGTGCGGCACGGGCGATGGCGTGTGCCGCGGTCGGATTGGTCACGAAGATGAAGAACAACAGGAGAACCGTCTTGATCCCCGTCGAATCGAATCCGATCGCGAGCGCGACCCCGGCGAGTGCGAAGCCGGCGCCGAGCGTGTCGGCCTGCGAGGCGGTGTGTGCACGCGAGTAGACGTCCGGCAATCGCAACACGCCGACGGTGGAGACGATCGTGAAGAACACGCCGATCAGGATCAGTGCGACGATGGCGATAGCGCGGAGCTCGTTCATCAGATGACACCCCCGCGGTCGACCGTGAACTTCGAGATGGCCACCGCCATCAGGAAGTTCAGGAGCGCGTAGATGAGCGCGACGTCGAGCAGCGACTCCTCGCCGAGGCCGACGGAGAGGAGCGCCAGCACGACCACCGTACTCGTGCCGATGACGTTCACTGCGAGCACCCGATCCTGCATCGTCTCGCCCCGAACGACCCGATAGAGCAGCGTGATCGCGAGCGTCACGAACACGGCAGCTGCGGCGACGAACACGTCCGAGACGAACGCGTCCAGGTCGCCACCGAGGAGTAACGGGGCGGCCGTATCGAGGAGCAGCAACCCGATCGGCGTTTGGCCCAGCGTCACGGCTGTTCACCTCCTGGAGTGCGATCGCCGTCGACGCCGTTCCCGTCGAGGCTCGTCCCGTCGGTCGATGGTCCACCGCCGGTGACGATCTCGGCGACGTCTCGCTCCCGGAGGCTGTCGATGCGCATCGCGCGTCGGCCGTAGAACACGAATCGGATCGCTCGCTCCAGGGAGCCCTCGAAGAGGTCGTCGCGAGCGTCCGTGATCAACGTGTGCACGAGCAGCTCGCGACCCTGCACGCGAACGGTCAGCGTTCCGGGGGTGAGCGTGATCGAGTTGGCCAGCGACGTGATCGGTAGCGCGCCGTACACAGCTGGACGGATCCGCGTCATCTCCGGATAGATCGATTTCCGCGGATCGAGGATGACGGCAGCGACAGCGATGTTCGCCACCAGAATCTCCCAGAACAGGTAGGGAACGTAGATGGCGCCCCGGACAAGCCGTAGCGGCGTCTCCGTGAGCGTCGGATCGCGCCCGAAGGATATTCTCGACAGGGATCCAGCGACGACGATCGCCGTGATCCCGCCGGTGACCAGATCGAACGCAGAGAGTGCCCCGGCGAGCAGCTGATAGAACAGGAAGGAGAGCCCGACGAGGGCGCCGATCCGTCGAGCGCTCGACCGGCCCACGAGCGGGGCGCGCCGGACCTGTGGCTGTACCGGTGCCTCTTCGATCGTTAGCGTCGAATCCCGAGAGAGTTCGTAGGTGAGCGGTCGTAGAAGCGGTGCACCGACGCCCGGATCGTACTCGGGATCCAGCACGATTCGTTGCACCCCCCGCTCCCGTGCGGCATCGACGAGCGCTGCGGCGACGTCTGCGGGACTGAACAGGTACCGTTCACTGCCCACGTGCCCAGTGCGGACGTCGATCCGATCGTCGCCACCTGCGTCCTCCTCGGCCCAGACCCGAACGCGATCCAGGAGTTCCTCTGCGTCGTCGATCGCTGGCGTCTCGTCGTCGGGATCGAACTCCTCGGGTGCGTGGACGTAGACGAAGTGAACGACCGGCGGAACGATCGACGGTTCGGCTTCTGCGGCCGCCTCGGATGGCGTCCCATCGACATCGGCTCCGCCGGCGTCCGTCTCGGAACCATCACTCGCAGCGGATCGCGCTCGCTCGAGCGTCGAATCCACGACGTACTCGATGGTCTCCCGGAGCGTCGCCGACGGGGTGACCGGGACAAGGACGGTCTCCGCAGACGCTGGTGCGTCGTCGTGGGTACGGCCGCCGGAGTGCTCGGACATTACGCTAGCGGGCCTCGTTGGTGCGCCCTTCAAGTGATCCGCCGAAAACCGTTTCGTTCTCCCACGGCCGTCTCCGGATTCGGCGACGGATTGGGTGGACGAACGTCCACTCTACCCTGGTGGAGCCAGCTACGCGAGGAGCGCCGCGACGTGATCCGCGATTCGCTCGCCGACCGCGGCCTTCGAACCGCTCACGCTCGGGACTGGCGACCCGTCGACGTCTTCGACGGAATCGACGAACAGGGCACGGGTGTCCTCGGCGCCCATGACGCTCGCGTCGTTGGCAACCACGAGGTCGAGATCGGCCCGCTCCATGATCGCTCGCGCGGCGGCGACCATCGCGTCGTCGTCACCGCTGGTCTCGGTTTTGAAGCCGACGATCGGAAGGTCCGGCTCGGCCTCGCGGGCGCCGTCGATGAGCTTCGGCGTCGGTTCGAGATTCAGAGATCGGGACTCCCCCGAGCGGAGTTTGTCTGCGTGTTCCGGCGTCGTGTAGTCGCCTACGGCTGCCGCAGCGACGAGTGCGTCGGCGTCGGCGATGGCGTCCTGGAGTGCATGGAGCATCGCTTCGGAGTCCTCGACCTCAACGAGCGAGGCGTAGGGCACTCCCGTGTCGTCGGCTTTCGGATCGGCACCCGCGTCGGAGAAGGCTCGCGGCCCGACGGGGCCGTGGATGACGGTGACGTCTGCGCCGCGAACGTAGCAGGCCCGGGCGACGGCACGACCCATCTTCCCGGACGATCGGTTCGTCAAGATCCGGACGGGGTCGATCTGTTCTGCAGTGGCGCCGGCAGTGACCACGATCGACTCCCCCTGGAGCGAGTCCTCTCCTTCGTCCGCGTGGGCGGCCCGGGCTGTGGCCAGCGCAATCGCGTCCTCGGTCGCGATCTTGGCTTTCCCCTCCTCGATCCGTGGGTCGACGAACTCGACGCCCCACGACTCAAGGGTCCCGATCGCCTGTGGCACGCCGGGATGATCGTACATCGGCTCGTGCATCGCCGGTGCGACGACGACGGGAACGCCCGCTCCGAGAGCAGTCGTCGCACAGGTCGTGACGGGCGAGTCGTCGATCGTCGCCGCCATCTTGCCGATCGTGTTGGCCGTCGCCGGCGCGATGAGAAAGACGTCCGCCCAGCCCTCGCGGCCGCAGAGTTCGACGTGTTCGACCGCTCCGGTGATCGCCGTGACCGGATCGCGGCCGGTCGCGAACTCGAGCGCCCAGGGGTTCACGATCCCGGTGGACGCGTCGGTGCAGACGGCCCGGACTTCGGCGCCGCGCCGACGCAGTTCGTGGGCGAGTTCCACGGTGCGCACAGCGGCAATGCTGCCCGTGACGCCGAGCGCGACGTTCACTCCCTCGAGCATCTGCCCGTCGATTCGGAGCCACGAGGGTTATCGCTTTCGTCGACCGTCCCCTTGGCACCTCAGTCGAGATCTTCGACGGGAGCGAAGCCGTTGATGACCCAGCAGCCCTCCTGTGACGACGAGTCGCGACGGCTCAGGGAGAACTCGTACGCTCGTTCGGTGCCGTTCGTGGCGAGGACGGCAGTCGCCCGAACGGTCGCGTCGTCACCGGCAATGAGCGGGTCGTCGAAGCTGACGGAACTTGAGTTGTAGTAGTCCATCCGAGCGTCGGTCCGCATCATCTCGTTCCAGATCCCCCGCGGTGCACCTTCGACGAGCGTTGGGTTCCAGAACCGACCGATGACGACGAGCCCCGCGCCGAGTCTCGGTCCTCGAACCGCCTCCGTGCTAATCTCGACCACCTCACGCGGACCGCGTTCACAGGTCGGCGTGGCCTGGTAGACTGGTGCATCGGCCGACGTGTACGCGCCGGCCGACGTCGGACCGCTGGCGTTGACCATCGCGGGAGTGGAACTCCCCGAGAAGAGGCCGGTGGCTACGAACAGCACCGCGATGCCCGCAACGAGAAACAGGAGACCGACACCCGCTGCAGTTACGCGACTCGCCTCCGGCACGCGTACGGCGGGGATGGGTCGAAGCCCAGCACCCACCCCATCCGAGCGGTCATCGAGACAGAGTGAGTCCGAGAGAAGCCGTGTGCGCGTCGATTCGGGAACACCGTAGAGCAGCCGCTCGCGAAGCTCCGTTGCCGTCACGAGGTCTGCCTCGGGGAGCGAACGAGGCAGCCTGGACCGATCGGTGGTCCGATACGGCGAGACCACGGCGTCGATGGAGCTGGTTTCATCGATGCTCGGAGCGCTCCAGGCCCCCGGAAGGATTCGCCGTGGAGGCAATACGAGGAGGCGGTGTTGTTCGCTTCCACGAGTGACATCGAGGACCAGTCCATCGCGGTCGACCGACCAGTCGCTTCCCGCCCAGAGCGCCGCGACGAACTCGACGAACTCGTCGTGGTCGAGCGCGAGTAGATGGCGCTCGATCGTCCGCGCTGTGGGCGAACCCATGCGAACGATATCGGGCTTCGGTCACAAGTCGGTGTCGGCGTCGGAACCAGCGATGCACTCAGTTCGGGCCGATGACGGGGGCGATCCGATCGGCACGAGTAGCAGCCCTTTTGACTGCGTGCGACGGACCGGACAGGTGATGACGTTCGTGACGACGCTGGAACTCGAAAGCGGTGACCGCCGAGCACTCGATTCCGTCGTCGCGGACATCAAGGAGACGGTCGAGCGCAAGGGTGCGGAGTTCAAGGGCCCACACACCCCACCGCCCGAGACGTACAGCGTCCCACTGTACGGCGATCTCGAACGGGGCAGTCAGTTCGATAGCTGGTCCTACACGGTCTACACGAGGACCGTCGAAATCGTGGGCCACGACGAACTGGCGAGCTCGATCGCGACGAGATCGTTCCCCGATCAGGTCCACGTCGAGGCCGACGTCCGGTCGATTCAACAGTCGGGGTAGAGCACACGACTCTCCTCAGGCAGTTCGTCGGGCCCGTGACGACGCTGGTAGCGGGCGGGATCGCCCACACTTACGGTCTCCCCAGTGCAACGTATCACACGCAATGGCGAAAACCGTTCACACCGTCTCCACCGAGGGGTTCAGCTCCGAGAACCAGATCCGCGACTTCGAGGTCACCATCGACGCCACGGGCGAGTCCGCGCCCGACACGCTCGAGCTGCTGATCGCCGACTACGCGTCCTGTTACGTCCCAGCGCTTCGCGTGGGCGCAGAGCAGCGTGGCGCCGACGATCTCGGCGAGATCGCCATCGACGTGACAGGCGAGCTCAACGACGACGACAAGCTCGACGCCGTGCACTTCGACGTCCAGGTGGACGCCGATCTCGACGCCGACACTGCCGACGCGATCGTCGAGCGAGCGAACGAACTCTGCAAGGTGCACGATGCGCTGAAGTCCTCGCTACACGCCGAGGTCGACCTGTAGTTCACGGCAGTCGATCACCACGGAACGCAGCGCGAACGCCACCGGTCGGCCGCATTGCTGCGATGCGGAGCCGGATCGATCCAGCTTCTGACGGTGTTGCAGGACGTTTGACACATTGCCAGTGATCCTTTATCATTGGCGTTGGTAGCCCGAAGGAACACGTGGTGTTCGCGCAGCTGTCGCCGGCCGAGCTGGCGTACGCGCTCTCCGTAGTGGTAGCCACCCTCATCACGGGTTCGATCGCACTCGTCGCATGGCAACGACGGGAGACCCGCGGTGGGATCTCGTTAGCAGTGCTGATGGCAGGAGCGACCGCCTGGAACGCGTGCAGCACGATACAGCTCGTGCTCGACGCCGAATCAGTGATCGTCGGCATCCAGGCGATCAAGCTCGGTGCCGTTGGCATCGTTGTCGGGGGGTTCCTCGCGCTGGCGCTGGAGTTCTCTGGCCGTGAAGAACTGCTCGACCGACGCACGGCAATCCTGATTGGCGTGGAACCGGCAGCGATCCTGCTGCTCGCTGCGACGAATGCCTGGCACGGTCTCATCTGGGAATCGATCAGCGCGGCCACTACGGCGTTCGACACGACCCGTACCGAGGTCGCAGTCGGCTTCTGGATCCACACGGCCTACTCCTATGCATTACTCACGGCGGCCATCGCGCTGGTGGTCGTTGAGATCCTCAATTCGCGTTCGATCTACCGCCGTCAGGCGACGATCGTGCTCCTCGGCGCACTGTTCCCGATCGGCGCGAACCTCCTCGTGCTGACTGGCCTCGTGGAGGTCGACCTCCAGCCCATTGCCTTCGCTGCGACTGGGCTTACTGTGGGCTGGAACATCTGGCGGTACCGACTGATCGATCTGGTGCCCATCGCCCGCGAACAGGTCGTCGACACGCTCCCGGATCCGGTGATCGTCCTCGACGAGCACGACAGAATCACGGACTGCAACGAGGCCGGCATGACCCTGCTCGGTGGCACCGAAAGCGAACTCATCGGCGCAGATTTCGAGGCGGCGTTCGAGGCATACCCGAGCGTGATCGAGACGTTCGACGACGCGATGCAAGCTCGACAGGTCGTCACCCTCCCAGTGCGAAACGAAGTCCGGCACTACGAGGTTCGAGTGGCTCCGATCGAGGACGAGCGAGAGACCAGACACGGACGGATCCTCCTCTTCCACGACGTGAGCGAACGGGAGGTGAGCCGTCGCGAACTCGAACACCAGAACGAGCAACTGGAGCGGTTTGCCAGCGTCGTCTCCCACGACCTCCGGAACCCCTTGAGCGTGGCCGAGGGCTACCTCGAACTCGCGAGAGAATCCGGCGACGACGAGCACTTCGAGACCGTCTCGGAGGCTCACGATCGGATGCAGGCAATCATCGAGGACGTGCTGACGATGGCGCGGGAAGGCTCCAACGTCGAAGCGACGACGCCGGTGTCGCTACGATCGATCGCGGAGACTGCCTGGAGCCAGGTCGACACCGGGGACGCCGAGCTCGACGTCACAGAGGACCGAACGATTCCCGCCGACGACGACAGGCTGCAGCGGCTTCTCGAGAACCTGTTCCGAAATTCGGTGGAGCATGGCCTCGGCCAGGACCGATCCGGGAACGACGAGCTCACTATCAGTGTCGGCCCGATCGGTCCCGAGGAACGAACTCCGACGAGTGAGGAACGCGGCTTCTTCGTCGAAGACGACGGGGTCGGGATTCCCGAGGACGACAGGGAACGGATCTTCGAACCAGGTCACTCCACGGGGAGTGAGGGGACGGGGCTCGGGCTCTCGATCGTACAGGGCATCGCCGAGGGCCACGGCTGGTCGGTGCGAGCCGCCGATGCCGCGGACGGCGGGGCTCGATTCGAGTTCACGGGCATTCGGCCGGCCGGTCCCACGACGTCGGAACCCCAGTGCTCCACGCCGACAGGTGCGCAACGCTGAAACGACTGCCAACCGGACGTTCGACCATGACAGCCTGGACGGACCAGTTCGTGGGCGACCGGATGGCGGTCGATCGCGAGTTCACGGAGCGCGTCGCTGCATCGGAGTTCTCCAGTCAGGAGTGGGGGACGATCATGACCGCCGTGGAGTTCGAGATCGAGGAGCCCGAGTCGCCAGCGAACGCACGCGTCGTGGCCGACACCAGCAAGGTCGATCAGGTGCTGCCGGCCATCGAGTCGATGCGCGAGGGGATGGGTATGGGCGGCGCGCCCGGCGCCGGCGGTGGCGGGACCGGTGGGAACGGTCGCGGGAGTGGCGGCTCCGGCAGCGGACTCTTCGGCTCGATCAAGAACTCGCTGGGGCTTGGCGGGAGCGGTGGCGACGACGCCGATCATCGCGCCGAATCCGCAGCTGCACTCGCAGACGAGTACGCACAGCGCTTCCAGGAGCACCTCGAAGAACACGGCAAGTGGACGCAGGCCTGCGAGGTCGCCGCTGCGACCGGCGATGCGGCGCGGGGCGAGCACGCCGACGGGGTCGACGATAGTGCCGGCGACACGGACGGGCAAGTGGAGTAGCGGCAGCCGTCACTTCCCCGAACAGGTTTTGCTCGACACTCACAGTCGCGGAGCGTTGCCTGCAGCACTGTGGCAATGAACGACCGACGTCGACCACCGGCACGTGGCCTGGCACCGTGCACTACTCTATTACGGAACTACATCCACAACTGCTTTAACGAATCGAGTTGTATCGCCGTGTACATGCGTCCCGGCATGGCATCCTCCCTGACCCGCGACGGCCGGACGATCGTCCTGGCACACGACCACGGGCTCGAACACGGGCCCGAGGGGTTCTCCGAGGTCCCCGAGCGCCTCGATCCCGAGCAGGTCTTCGAGCTGGCGACCCACGACGCCGTCGGCTGCCTCGCGGTGCAGAAGGGCCTCGCGGAGACGTACCTGCCCTCCTATCCCGAGGTCGACGTCCTGTTGAAGTGCAACGGCACGAGCAACCTCTGGAGCGGCGAACCGTACTCGCCACAGACCTGCTCCGTCGACTATGCCGCCGAACTCGGCGCGGCCGCCATCGGCTACACCGTCTACCCCGGGAGCAACCACGAGCCCCGGATGACGACGGAGTTCAGCGAGGTCCAGGAGGAAGCGCGCGAGCACGACCTCCCAGTCGCGCTCTGGTCGTACGCACGCGGCCAGCCGATCAAGCGGACGCGGACGAAGGACACCGTCGCCTACGCCGCCCGCATCGGCCTCGAACTCGGCGCGGACTTCACGAAAGTGAAGTACCCCGGCAGCAAGGAGGCCCTCTCCCACGCCGTCGACGCCGCCGCGGACGTGAACGTCCTGATGAGCGGCGGCTCGAAGACCGACGACGTCGCATTCCTCGAGACCGTCGAGGGCGCGATCGACGCGGGCGTGTGCGGGCTCGCCGTCGGTCGCAACGTCTGGCAGCGCGAGGAACCCGAGGGGATGCTCGACGCCCTCGAACAGGTCGTCTACGAGGACGAGTCGGCAGACGTCGCAGCCGAGGCGCTCGGTCGCGTCACGGCGACTGGCGACGATTAGCGCGTCGAAGACCGGATTCTACTCGAACGCAGCACCGTCGAAGCAGCAGTCCCGTTCTCAGAGCCGGTCGATCACGGCCGCCGTCACGTCCTCCGTTCCAGCGTCGCCGCCGAGGTCGGGGGTTCGCGGGCCGTCGGCGAGCACGCCCTCCACAGCAGACCGGACGTTAGCCGCTTCGTCGCCGTACTCGAAGTGCTCGAGGAGCATCGCCGCCGAGAGGATCATCGCCGCGGGGTTCGCAATGCCCTGCCCGGCGATGTCCGGTGCGGAGCCGTGGACCGGCTCGAACAGCGCGTTCTCCTCTCCGACGTTTGCGGAGGGGAG
>Ga0207771_101207_pt1 | contig 11866 bp, 11 predicted proteins | sample A23M2SouthBayCA_2_FD_187731 | JGI IMG/M metagenome (GOLD analysis project Ga0207771, IMG submission 187731) | Aerobic enrichment media microbial communities from Eden Landing Ponds, California, USA - A23 M2 (2) (SPAdes) | ecosystem: Environmental > Aquatic > Marine > Unclassified | place...
ATCGACAGTCTTTATAAATCTTAAATACCAACCTTTATAAGACTTAAATACGACTGTTAGCCCGAGACATGGTTGACCCCAAGGAAACCATCAACATCGAAAACGTCGTCGCCTCGACAGGCATCGGCCAGGAACTCGATCTCCAGAGCGTGGCCATGGACCTGGAGGGGGCGGATTACGATCCCGAGCAGTTCCCGGGGCTTGTCTATCGGACCCAGGAACCCAAGTCCGCGGCATTGATCTTCCGATCCGGCAAGATCGTCTGTACAGGCGCAAAGAGTACGGACGACGTCCACGAGAGTCTGCGGATCGTCTTCGACAAGCTTCGCGACCTGCAGATTCAGGTCGACGAAGACCCGGAGATCGTCGTCCAGAACATCGTCACCTCTGCTGATCTCGGTCGGAATCTCAACCTCAACGCCATCGCGATCGGCCTCGGTCTGGAGAACATCGAGTACGAACCCGAGCAGTTCCCCGGGCTGGTCTACCGACTCGACGACCCGGATGTCGTCGCGCTCCTCTTTGGTTCGGGCAAACTCGTCATCACTGGCGGCAAGAAGCCCGAAGACGCCGAGGAAGCAGTCGACAAGATTGTCTCCCGGCTCGAAGAGCTCGGCCTGCTGGACTGATACGGCCCGCTGTACGTCTGTTCCGCATCGACCGCACGGAGTCGGGCGGTCGGAGCGGTAAATCGTTACAGCGGTCCGTATGGCCGCGTCGCTCGGCTCGAATAACAGCGTACAAACCATCGCCGTCCGAAGCGAAGGTATGTGGGTTTCTGCGTCTTCGTCGGTCGCCACTTCGGGCGGGTGGTTCGCCTCGACACCGATCTTGCAGAGTGGCCTCGCCGGGAGGGGACTCCTCCCGCTGATCGTCACGTTCGTCGTCGCGTGGATATTCTACGCTGTCACGCTGCATCTGGCAGCCACCTTCTTCATCGGTGATGTCCCGAGTCAGAACGCCGCGACGGTCGCCCCTGCGCCGGCGCTGGTGTCGATTCTACTGGGCCGGTACGGCCAGGAGAGCGTCGCGTTCGTCTCCGAAGAGATCGGTGTGTTGATCGTCCTCCTGGCGACGCTGATCGCCGATGCACTGGCGATCTCTCGGGTCTACGATCTCGCACCGAAGCCGACGACTGCGCTGACGCTGTTGCACTTCGCGTTCGCGACCGCGATGGGAGTTGCCCTGGCGAATCTCTTCGGCTTCCTCTAGAGAGCGTGTCATAGAAGAGTTCTCATGGTTCGCTGAATCAGCTCTAACGAATTGCAAGCGTCGTACACCTGGTGCACGCATCTCTAAGCAATTAACACTCTATAATAGTGATCAAACTGACTGTAGTATGTAAAGAGTTCTATCACACACTCATATAAAGAAAAAACAGTATTCGAAAGTAAAAGTCCAGCAAAATAAAGTTGAATACCGAGCTTCATCAGTAGTCGTGGTGTCGCTTCTCGTTCAACGAGCTCTATGTCGATCTCTTCCGATACAGCAGATGGTAGTTTTATATACTAAGGATATAATAGAATAATACGTATGACTATCGAAGAATTCGTACTCTTTGTCATTATTTTGCTAGTGCTCATATCGGTTCCCGGCTATTATATCTACAGAATAGCGAAGAATGACTGGGTGATTAATCTTAAACGATGGAACTTACTTGCCCAGTTTCGGCAGGGCCGTCACGACAACAACAGTGAAGAGGATTTTTAGTCGTCCGTTGGTTCTCATTCTATTTTCGATATGATATAATATTCCGAATGGAAAAGATGGCCGCCTGGGTGAGCCTCCATAGCGTTCGATGGCCAGTGAATACGACGGTAAAGAAACGACGCCGACTTCTCTGCGTCAGTACCCTCTTCACGCCGCCCCGGATGTCACTTTTTCTATATTTCTCACTAGGTTATTCAGGCTGGTAGCATTAGCGATACGTGATAAGCAGCACCGATGACACGGCTTACTAAACTAGAACCATAACGTGTTCGAGATCGGTGAGAAAGCGATCAACCGTATCTCTGGATGGCGGTTTGTCGAGTCCACAATAGTACCAGACGAGACCGTTCTGCAGTTCTCGTGTAACCGGACGCGTGCCGTAGATGTCTTCGTAGTAGCAGTGTAGAAAGCCACGAAAGAGATCTGGTGGCTGATGCACTCGTGTTCGCCTCCTCGAAACGGGGGCGAACACGTCGTATTCCAGTAGGAACTCGAAGGAGAGATGCTCAAACAGCGGTACTGTCTCGGTAGCCGCCGCATTCAAGAAGTCGTCTACCGAGGCTACGTCTCGCAGGGCGCTGGAGCTGGTGGACACCGTTTCCAGACCCTGCGGCCTCCCACGGGAGGCTTTCTATGACACGCTCTCTAGAAGCAGCCCCTGGATCACTCCACGAGGCGCTCGATCTCGGTGACGAGCACGTCGCTCGCACCCACGTCCTTCAGCGCGTTGATCGTCTCGAAGACGTCACTATCGTCGACGACAGCGTGCACTGCTACGTCCTCCTTGCCGGCGATGTCCATGACGGTCGGTCCGCCCATCCCCGGGAGAACGTCCTTCACGTCGTCCAGTGCGTCCTCGGGAACGTTCATCATCAGGTAGCGTTTGCCGTCGGCCGCCAGCACCGACCCCAGCGCCGTCTGGATCTGCTGGACTTTCTCGCCCTCGACGACGTCCTCTCGGGCGAACAGCCGCACGGAGGATTCCAGCACGTCCGCGATCACTTCCAGCCTGTTCATCCGGAGAGTCGTTCCGGTCGAGGTGATGTCGACGATTGCGTCGGCGATGTCGACGTGTGGGGTCAGTTCGGTCGCGCCTGATACTTCCGCGATGTCGACCTCGACAGCTTTCCCCTCGAAGAAGTTGCGGGTGACGTTCGGGAACTCCGTGGCGACCGTCCCGCCGTCGAGGTCCGCGACGCTGTCGATCTCGTCATCTTCCGGCGCGGCGAGGACGAGTTTACAGCGACCGAAGTCGAGATCGAGCAGATCGACCAGATTCCCGGTCGCGGATTCCTCGACCTGATCCAGACCAGTGATACCGATGTCCGCGGCCCCGTCGGAGACGTACTCGGGGATGTCGGCGGCGCGGGCGAACAACACTGTGACGTCGGGGTCGACAGTTTCGGCGTAGAGTTTGCGGTCGGCCCCGTCGACGATGTGCAGGCCGGCGCGTTCCAGCAGATCGACGCTCGGGTCGTGCAAGCGGCCCTTGTTGGGCAGGGCGATGCGCATACCTCTCTGTCGTCGCGGGCGGGCAATTGCTTTTCCCTCCAGAATGAGGACCGGATTCGAAATCGTTTTGAACTGTCACTGAGCGATTCGGTTATGGTCGCTTGGGTGTTGGTAACCTGGAGTATACTTTTTGCTGTGATTCTGGGCGTCATCTGGTACTGGATCGGACGACGAATTAGTTCACATGAGGATAGAGAGACGTCAGTCCGTGATCGGATTCGCCGCTGGCGGAGACGTGGCCACTGGATCGGTCTACTCAACGGGACTATCCTATTTTTGATCTTGGTTGACAGTAATCCCCTTCATATAGAAACTATACTCCTGAGTTGGGGTCTCCCGGAGTCGATCTCGCTTGGCCTGACGTGGGCTCTCATCGCTGGGATGGGATATCTCCCTGCGATCGGGACTCTTGTGGGACTCCTGCCGGCAGCCCGTCAAACGTATGAAGAAACGCGGACACGAACTTCGTTCGTCGTCATGTGGTCACAGTACTATGTCGTGCTGTGGGGGCTTCTGACTGCCTGTGCAGTCGTGGGAGCTGCCGGCTATCGCTATGGGGGTATCCCACTGGGCGCTACTGTCGGTTTATTCTGCCTGCAACTTGTTCGTTACGCCGGAAACCCACTGTTTTCGCGACTATTTTGGACGGTTAGAGAGCCAACAGCGACCGAATCAGGGCGGTTAGATGCACTCTGCGAGTCGGCCGGATTGTCTGTCGACACCTACCAGGTGATTGACCTATATGAACCCATTGTTATGATGGAAGTCCGAGGTTCGCCACTCTATCGCTCACTCATCACAACGTCGAAGACCCTGGAAACTGGGTCTGACGCACAATTAGAAAGTATACTCACTCAGTGTGGGGCTCTCGTAGATACGCGATTCCGATTCTGGCGCTTTGTCCTCAACGCACTGACGATCCTCCCCTCAATATGGCTCGTTTTTCTCGGGATATTTACTGCCGCGTCGCTCACTAACTACGCCGCACTTGGATTTTTCGCACTCTATTTCGTCGGAGCATCCCAACTGCAACGGGCCGTCTATGTAGCTGACGAACGTGCAGCGGCTACGACTGATCCACAAACGCTCCATGACGCGTTCGAGTGGTTTTGCACCGTTAACGATACCGACGGCAGGGAGTCGTGGTTACGGCAGATGCTCCGCGCTGAACCCTCAATCGCGAAGCGCAAGCAGCGACTCCAGACGATCATCGAGATCAACGATTAGGAACGCCGTTCGGGCAGGAACAGATACGACACGCCAGCCAGCGCCGTCAGTCCGGCAAGTAGGTAGAACGCTTCGTTGAACAGGTCCCAGTCAGCCAGAAAACCGACGAGCACCGAGCCGAAGGAGCCGACGACGAAAAACGACGTGCGAAGCAGGCCCCAGGCGGTCCCCTCAACTTCGTCGGGCAGCACGTCGACGATGTAGGCGTTCGACAGCGGGCCCGAACTCATCCGGAAGCCAATCACGAACGAGACCACACCGAGCGCCACGGGTCCTGAGAGGAGCGGCAACGCCACGAGCGGGAGGATGCTGACGAACGCGACGCCGGCGAGCACGCGGGGCGTCCCGTAGCGGTCGGCGAGCGCGCCCGTTGTCGTCTGTGCGACCGCTCCGCCCACGAACAGCAGACTCAACAGCCCGCCAGCCAGTTCCTTCGAGAGCCCCTTCTGCTCGAACAGATACGTCGTCAGGAAGGCCGTCACAGCCTGAAAGCCAAAGAGCATGAGTGTCGCCCCGGCGACTGCGAGCAGGAGCTTCCGGTTTCGGTAGCCCGCCACGGCAGCGCGGAGGTCTGGCAGGAGGTCGCGCTCGCTCCGGGCCGTCGGTCGCGGCGGAACCGTCACCCACAGTGCGACCCCGACGAGCAGGAAGACTGGCGCTGCCGCGCCGAGAGCGAGACGCCAGCCGAGGCGGTCGAGTGCCAGGGCAGCCAGAAACGGCAACAGCGCCGCTCCGGCGCTCCCTGCTGCAAGCACCGTCCCGAAGGCGACCCCCTCTCGGTCGGCGAAACACCGCGAGAGGACCGTCCCGCGAGTGGGACCGTATAATCCTGTGCCGAGTCCGAAGACGACTGTCGCGGCCAGGAACAGCGAGAACACTGGCGAGAAACTGTACGTGAGCAAGCCGATTGCCGAGAGGACCATCGAGCCGACCAGCAGGACGCGCTCACCGACGCGGTCGATGAACACCCCGGTCGGAAACTGCATCCCGGCGTAGGCGAGCCACAGGACCGTCACGGCTGCGCCCGCGGTGGTCTTACTGATCCCGTACTCCGCGCGGATCGTCGGCAGGATCGCTGGAATCACGAAACGCATACCGAGGACGAGAAACCACCCGGCAGCAACCGTTCCGAGGAGTCGACCGCGTGGTTGCTGGAACGCGACCAGTGTCTCCCGAATTCGGGTCGTGACGGCCATCCTGAGGTTTCTATTGGCCTGACCGAAAAGACAGTGACGACATCGGTTGAGACCCGAACGATCAAACCATGCCCGTGTGAACGGGCGAGCATGAGCTACCTCCTCGTCTCCGGCGGCAAGGTTCTCCGCCCCGACCTGTCCGTCGAGCGGGCTGACGTACTGATCGATCAAGATAGTGGAACCATCGAAGCGGTCGGAGAGGAGGCCCGTAGTGACTTGCCAGCCGAGGCCCTTGGTGCTTCGTCAGATGACGAGCTTGACGCCACTGGCGACCTCGTCATCCCCGGATTGGTCAACGCCCATACCCACGTCGCGATGACGCTCCTCCGGGGATACGCCGACGACAAGCCCCTCGATGCGTGGCTTCAGGAGGACATCTGGCCGGTCGAGGCTGCACTCACAGGAGAGGACGTCCGGGCCGGCGCGGAACTGGGGATCGTCGAGATGATCAAATCCGGGACGACGGCGTTCTCGGACATGTACTTCCACGTCCCCGAGATCGCAGCCGCCGTCGAGGAGGCTGGCGTGCGGGCCGTGCTCGGACACACTGCGGTCACGGTCGCGAAAGACGACGAAGGGGCTCGCGAGGATCTGCAGGAGAGCATCGACATCGCGCTGGAACTCGACGGTGCTGCGGACGGCCGGATCAAGACGACCTTCCAGCCCCACAGCCTGACCACCGTCGGCGAGGAGTACCTCCGTGAGTTCGTCCCGAAAGCCCGCGAGGCGGACCTCCCGATTCACTTCCACGCCAACGAGACTGAAGACGAGGTCGACCCGCTCGTCGACGAGTACGACGAGCGCCCCCTGGAGTACGCCGACGGCCACGACCTGCTCGGGCCGGAGACGTTCGTCGCCCACGGCGTCCACGTCGACGAGGCAGAGATCGAACTGCTGGCCGATACTGAAACAGGAGTTGTCCACTGCCCGGCCTCGAACATGAAACTCGCGAGTGGTATGGCTCCCGTTCAGGATCTGCTGGACGCGGGCGTTCGGGTCGGTCTCGGCACGGACGGGGCGGCCTCGAACAACGACCTGGACATGTTCGACGAGATGCGCGACGCCGCGATGCTCGGCAAGCTCGCGGCAGAGGATGCCAGCGCCGTCGATGCAGCCAGCGTCGTCGAGATGGCGACCCGGGGGAGCGCGGACCTCCTCGGGTTCGACTCGGGCCGGCTCGAAGCCGGTGTGAACGCAGACCTGGCCGTCATCGATCTGGATGCACCACATCTCACTCCTGCTCACGATCTCGTGAGCCATCTCGCCTATGCTGCTCGGGGGAGCGATGTCCGCCACACGGTCTGTGACGGAGACGTGTTGATGCGCGATAGAGAGGTGCAGGTCTTCGACGAGGATGTGGTCCGGGAACGGGCCAGCGAGCGCGCACGAGCACTGGTCGAACGAGCCAAGTAACGTACGACCGACTCCATAGCGCGCTCACCATGTCACTGACTGGGTGCATATAACTGGATATTAGGTACTATAATTGTAGACGAGAAAAACTTATTACTGGCGATACGAGAAATTCTGGTGATGGGTTCGAAACGAATGAGTGGAAGATCGCGATTCAAGTGCACGAACTGTGGGAAAAACGTCGTCCCGGCGTCCTATCGGGCGGCGTGTCCCGAATGCCGCGGCGAGTTGCGCGAACCAGCCTTCGAGGACCGATGAGTTCCGGTAGCGTTCTCGTCACCGAGACTGACGGACTGCCGACGTACGATCTCGACTTCCGATACGACGACCCGGAGGACCCGGACGAAGTGACGATCTTCGACGACGCCGGCGACGTGACGACGTGGATCTCGGCGGCAGTCGAAGACACAGCCCGGCTGGACCGGATCGCCTGATAGTGGTTACTGTCGCGATTTACCGCTATGACCGCACGATTTCGTGCGGCCAATGCCGAACAGACCGACAGTAATCACTATGAGTAATCAGCTCTCTTCTTCGTAGACCCGGACGTTTCGGAAGTAGGAGTTACCGCTGGCGTCGATGTCGTCGTCGTTGACGAACACGAGGTACGCCGCCGAGCCGGTGTAGTAGTCGCCGACTGGGATCTCGTATCGCACCCAGCCATCGCCCAGCTGGTACGTATCGACATCACGCTCGCCCCAGTCCTGGGTTCCGAACACCTGGAAGATGCGATCCCCCGTCTGTCCATTGTCGTTTTCGAGGCCGATCCCGTGGATCTCGCCTTCGCTGGTGCTCTTGAATTCGAACGTCAGGACTGTCGAGGCGTTGATCTCGTAGTCGTAGTCGATTCGTTTCCAGGTGTTGTTGGTGAGTTTGAGCGTATCTCCACCGTCGAGCACAGTGTACGTACCGTCTGCGTCCTGGCTGGACTCGAAGCTCTCGATGGTCGCATCGTCGAACTGGAACACGTCGATTCCCGGATCCGGAATCGTCAGCGTCGCTTCGGAGATGACCTGATTTCGGGCCTGGTCGACGACGAGGACGTCGACTGGCCCCGGATCGAGGCCGTGTGAGTGACTGAGCACGTCGCCCGCGACGAGCGTTCCGTCGGCACTGCCACTGATTCGCTGGAAGTCAGCAAGTGGGATTCGCTGCTCGGTCGAACCCTGCCGAAGGATCATCGTCGTCTGCGTGGTGTCGACTGTCCGACCCGCCTGGTGTCCGATCGTGACGTTCTCGGCGTCTGCGCCGGTGCTCAGCGACACCGGATCGGCTGCCTCGTCGCCTTCGAGAAACGCGAATGCCGCGACCGTGAGGACGACGCCGAGGATGACTACAATCGCTACCATCAGGAGCGAACCGAGAATCTCGGACTGGCCGCGGGCGTCGTCTCTCGACATCTTCGGGTAGTGGTAGTTCTGTCGCCGATGACAGAAGTGTTTCGCCCCCGTACTCGGAAGTTAGTCGGTCGAAGTCTCTCCGTCCGCGTTCGAACTGGCCGACTCGTCGCTTTCGTCATCCTCGATCACGCTCGTCGCCCAGTCGCCACGGACGTACCAGATGCCGACGGCGACCGCAGCGGCGATATGGGAGAACGCGATGCCCGCCCAGACGCTGGTCGCGCCGATGCCGACGAGCGTGATCAGGAGATAGGTCGGCGGGATCCGCAGGCCCCACTGGGAGAGCATCGAGAAGAGCATCGCCGTTCGGGTCGATCCAGCACCGCGGAAGCCGGCGTTGACGACCTGAAAGAGGCCCATGAACACGTAGGTCGGGCCGATGATCCTGAAGTAGTCCGTCCCGAGGCGGATGACGTCGGTTTCACCTGGGATAATAAAGATCATCACGAGCGGTCGTGCGAGGACGAACACGACCACGCTCAGTATCCCGAAGACGGCGACGACGATACCACTGGAGAGCAGGACGGCGCGTTTGGCACGCTCGGGCTTTTCGGCACCGAGGTTCTGACCGACGGCGGTTTCGGTCCCGCGCGCGAGGCCGACTGCGGGCAGGAAGACGAGGGTGTTGATCCGGTTACCGATCCCGTAGGCGGCGACGGCGGGGCCGCTGACCAGTGCCGCGAGCGCCGTCATCACGGTATAGGCCAGCGAGTTCGCGCCCTGCTCGGCCGCGGTCGGGACGCCGATGTCGACGATCTTTCGAACTGTCTCCAGTTCGAGACGCAGATCCGATAGCGAGAGTGTCAGCCCGAGCCGGCCCGAAAACAGAAGCCAGAGGCCGATCATCGCCGCGACCCCACGGGAGGCGACCGTCGCGATCGCCGCGCCCTCGACGCCGAATCCGGCGAACCCGGTCGCCCCATAGAGGTCCGCCTGCAGCGCGAGGAAGTCGATTCCGACGGGGAGTTTGGTGGCCCACTCGAACAACAGATTGTCCCGGAACCCGAAGATCAGAAACGGATCGAGCAGGACGTTCAGGACGACACTCGCGCCCATCAGGTACATCGGCGTCACTGTATCGCCGTACCCGCGCAGCAGCGCCTGAAAGATGAAAAAACCGAACATGAAGACGACGCCGACGAAGATGATCCGCGTGTAGTTGACGGCTAGTCTGATGGCTTCGGGATCTGCCTCCCCACCGATCAACGGCAACAGGTATGGTGCAAGCAGGAATCCGAGCCCAGCCAACGCGATTGAGACGAGCGAGACGAACGCGATCGTCTGGCCAGCGACGTGACTGACCCGGTCGGTTCGGCCCGCGCCCGTGTTCTGTGACACTAATACCGTTCCAGCGACGGTCAGCCCGCCCCCCAGACTGATCATCAAGAAGACGAACGGCAGCGATAGCGACAGCGCCGTCACTGCGCTCTGTCCAAGCCGCCCAACCCAGTACGTGTCTGCGATATTGTATGTCACCTGCATCAGCTGCGAGGCGACAATCGGCAGCGTGAGCAAGATGAGCGGCTTCAGAAGCGGTCCGTCAGTGAGATTTACTGACGGTTCGGACTCGTCAGTGGCCACAGGTATCACCACTGCTGTCCCGCAGACTGCAACTCGCGACAGACATACTGACTATGTAGTCAGGACCTGTCGAGATTGAAAAACGTGACGACATGGACGGGCCGTGTGCGTCGTTCCTGGGTTGTGGATTAAACGCTCAGCACTTTTTTTGAACGGTACAAACGAATCTGTGGCGGTACTATCGGCCGTAGAGCAGGGATGAACACTGCTGAACGAGAATCCGGGTTTATGGGTGTATCACACTGTGTCTCGAACGAGATGCGCACGAGCAAGATAGTGGCGTTGGCCATGGTCGCCGTACTGGCCCTCTCGATTGTGGGCCCGGCGGCAGCGGCTGACGGACTGAACGTATCGGTTTCCCAGGACGGGGACGACGTCACCGTCTCGGTGACACAGAACAACACGACCGTCTCCGACGCATCGGTCGTCGTCGAGACGGTCAACGCGACGAACACGACCTACGAGGAGGCGGGCAACTACACGACTGACGACGAAGGTGTCGTCGAGTTGTCCGCGCCCGCGGAAAACCTGACCATCTCGGTCGACGCCTCGTCGGGCAACCTCACGGCATCGACGACTGCTGATCTGCTCGCGGAGCCGGTCGTCGAGAACGAGACTGAGAACGTGACGACGGACGTCGATGTGAACGTCACCTTCGACAACGGCACTGTCGACTACAGCAACGTGACGGTCGACGACGGTAATCCGTTCGGGCTGTACGTCAGTTCGTTCGTCCACATGGTGCAGGACGAGAACGTCTCCGGGCCGATGGGACACGCCGTCGCCACGTTCGTGACGACGTTCAACCCAGGTAACGCGCCCGCTCACGCTGGTCCGCCAGAGAACAAGACTCAGGGGCCGCCCGCTCACGCTGGTCCGCCCGAGAACAAGACTCAGGGGCCGCCCGCTCACGCCGGCCCGCCAGAGAACAAGACCCAGGGGCCGCCTGAAGACGCTGGCCCGCCCGAAGACCACGGCCCGGGTGGCGATGAGGTTGCTGAAGACGGAGGGGACGACCAGCAGCGCGGCCCACCGGCACACGCGAAAGGCCGATAGAAAGCGCAGCTTTACCTCTGTTCTCACCGACTCGCCAGCGATATCGTCGTCGTGACGAGTCACTCGGCCGGCTTCGGCAGGGTTTTCCTCCCCCTAGCCGTTGGCACCAGTATGACCGAGCAGCCGATTGCCGAGCGACTCGACGACATCGAAACAGCCGTCCAGAAGGGGCGTAAGAAGATCGACTGGGCCCGACAGCACATGTCGATCGTCGAGCACCTCCGCGAGGAGTTCGAGGCCGAGAAACCTCTCGAAGGCGAGACGATCGCGATGGCGATGCACGTTGAGGCCACGACAGCCGTCTTGACCGAGGCACTTGCGGCTGGTGGCGCAGAGATTGCGATCACGGGCTGCAATCCCCTCTCGACCCACGACGATGTCTCCGCAGCACTGAACGCGAACGAAAACATCACCTCCTACGCCAGACGCGGTGTCGACGACGAGGCCTATTACGACGCGATGCACGCCGTGATCGACCACGACCCGACGATCACGATCGACGACGGGGCGGACCTCGTTTTCCTGATCCACGAAGAGTATCCTGAACTCATCGACTCGATCGTCGGTGGGTGTGAGGAGACCACAACGGGTGTCCACCGCCTCCGCGCGATGGACGCGGACGGCGCGCTCGACTATCCGATGTTCGCTGTCAACGACACACCGATGAAGCGCCTGTTCGACAACGTCCACGGCACGGGAGAAGCTTCTCTGACCGCGATCGAACTGACGACCAATCTCTCCATCGCGGGTAAAACCGTCGTCGTCGGCGGG
>Ga0207771_101214_pt1 | contig 11795 bp, 16 predicted proteins | sample A23M2SouthBayCA_2_FD_187731 | JGI IMG/M metagenome (GOLD analysis project Ga0207771, IMG submission 187731) | Aerobic enrichment media microbial communities from Eden Landing Ponds, California, USA - A23 M2 (2) (SPAdes) | ecosystem: Environmental > Aquatic > Marine > Unclassified | place...
GTATGGAAGCTCAGGGAGGCGAGCAGGAGGCCGACGCGAGCGATGACGCGCCGGCCGTCGAACTCGCCAGCCACTGTACCTCACCGGACAGAACCGTGTTCACGGAACCTGGCAACCCCGAAGCGTGGATCTCGACGGATCATACCGTCACCTGCGACGACTGACGCTCCCCGCGGCGGCCACACCACCGTTTTCGGCGACGCGTCGACTCGCCTGAGCGCCCGCCCTCCGGCGACGTGAACTCGGGAGACGATGGGGCCGCCTGTTGCACACGATGCGCCCACGCGGGGAATCTTTCCGGTCTCTTAGCGGGGTGTCGATTCTTCATCGAAGAACAGATACAGCGCGACTGTGGCCAGCCCCGCGCTGAGAACACCGGTGAGGACACCCAACTCGAAGTTTTGGAATCCTTCCAGCGTCCAGAGAACGCCGAGCACGCCGACGTGGAGGACGCCGAGTAGGTACAGGACGGGCTGCCAATATCGGCTCGCGAACAGCGCGACGCCGAACAGAAAGCTGAGGCCGACGAGGACGAACGCGGGGTTGGAACGTATGTACCCGACGTACAGGTTCATCCCCGCAATGGCGGCCGACAGAACCACGCCCGTCCAATGAAGGAGACTCCACGAACGAAGCCTCGCGGGCAACGTGATCGAATCCGGGGTTCGCATACCGTTCCGTGGCAGCCCGACGGCAAAAGCGGTTCTGCGCGTCGCTCGACGCGGAGACAATACAGCGCGAGGAGGCGGCGAGCCGGCCCGACACCGTCGCTCACGGTGGGTACAACGAGCCGAAAGAAACGGAACGGCGCGGGCGTCGCGACCGGTTACTGCATCGAGTCCTCGGTGACGAGCGTGTCGTCCTCGAGGTAGTGCTGGAAGTGGTGGGCGTGTTCCTCGACGAGTTCGAGGTTGCGTCGGAGCACTTCGCCCGTGGTGTAGTCGCCGAGGTCCTCGACGAGCGCGATGTGGTCGCGCAGCGTCTCGATCATGTCGCCGAACAGCTCCATGTCGTTGGCGAGCGACGTGCGGACACCGTACACGTCCTCCGGCTCGGGCGTCACCGGCGCGTGCTCCTCGTAGGTCGCGCCACCCGACAGCGGCACGCCACCGAGCGCCTGCGCGCGCTCCGCGAACTCGTCGGCGGCCTCCTCAAGGTCGGCAGCCACCTCACCGAGATAGACGTGGATGTCGCGGAACTCCGACCCCTCGACGTTCCAGTGGTGCTTCTTTACCTGGTGATAGGCGACGTAGGTCGCCGCGAGGTCGGTGTTGAGTGCGTCGATGACCTGCTCAGATTTCCCCTCGTCGAGGCGAAGGGCGTTCTCCTCTATCTCGTCGGTACGCTGTCGTGGGTCCTCTTTCTGGGTGCTCATTACGGTCAGTTGTTCGGTCGCTGAGGACTTAATCGTTTCCCTCTCAAGAAAGGAATTTTTTGATGAAGAAAGAACTATTTTCGATATGGTAACTCAGTCGCTCCCGATGGGCACATCCACGAGGTCACGCTGGGCCGCCAACACGTCCGAGTCGAGCGTCACAACGAGGTCGTCCGGCGCGTGTGCGAGCGCCGACCCGACGACGCCATCAGGTCGGACGACGAGCGATCGGCCCGCGTACTCGACGGTCGGGGCGTCGGTCACCTCCTTGCGACCCGTCCGACCGCAGGCGACGACCCAGCGGACCCCGTCGAGCGCTCGTGCCCGAACGAGGAGCCGCCAGTTCGGTGCGTGGGTCGCCGGCCACGCGCCGACGACGAACAGCGCATCGACGCCCGCGTCGAGAAACGCGACGCTGTCGCGGGCGAAGTTCAGGTCATAACAGGTGACGAGCCCCGTTCGCCCGGCCGGCGACTCGACGACGACGCGCTCGTCACCCGGCGTGAACACGTCACCTTCGCCGCTCCAGAGGTGGCGCTTCCGGTAGGGTGTCACCTCCCCCTCGGGCGTGACGTACACCGTCGTGTTGTGGTAGTCGCCCCCTCGCGCTTCCGCGAACCCGATGACAAGAACGGTATCGTGTGCCGCGGCGAGTTCGCGGAGCCGCTCGACTTCTCGGCCGTCGATGTCGAGTGCAGTCGACCGAAGTCGGTCGTCCGCGACGAACCCGGTCAGTCCGAGTTCGGGGAACAGCGCCACGTCGACATCGTCGGAGAGTCGGGAGAGCCGGTCGGCGACACGGCCGAGGTTCGCGGCCACGTCGAGGTCGTCGACGGTCGTCTGACACGTCGCGACGGTCGGGTTCATACCCCTCCCTCGTCCTGTCGAGACAAGTGTCCGGTGGAACTATTTCGACGGGCCTACTCGTACCAGCATGGTCGAACTCGGGCGGCTGTTCGGACGCGGACTCAAGTGGAGCTACAACGAGTACGGACTGAAAGGGGCAGTCGCCTTCGTCCTCCTCGCGGGGCTGCTCTACTACGTCATCTCCTCCCGACTCGAATCCCTCTTCGAGGAAGAGACTGCCGAGGCTTAGCGGGCGAGTACCATCGCAGCACGGCGGTCGTACGGGGCCGTCGAACCGTCCGTGCCGGCCGTCGCGCGTGCCTCCCGGTCGTGAAGCGCCAGCAGCGTGTTGACTTCTTCGCCGTCGAGTTCCATCTGTGCACCGAACTCTCGCCAGATCGATTCGTCGACGGCGAGGTGATACGCGTCGTCAGTGCGGAGAACGAGCGGGTCGTAGTCGAGGAACCGGCGCCACTCGAACACGAGCTCGTCCACTCCAGGCATCGAGTCCGCGTGAGCGTGGTGCCGTGTTACGAGTTCCTCCAGCGTGTCGACGGGGACTCCCCGGTCGGCAGCCACGGCAGCGAGCCGATCTGCGTCGAACGGTGTGAGGGGGTCCACCACAGGGTGGCTTAGTGGCCGGGCGGCTTAGCGACGGCGCAACCGGTTACAGCTGCCGTCGCTACCGACCGACTCAGGTGGAGTCACCGTTCGCGCCCACCACCAACGCGAGCACCGCGCCGAACAGGACGGCCGCGGCCGCCGCCGTGAACGTGGCCAGATAGCCGACCCGAGTCGCAATCAGGCCCCCGCCGACGCTCCCGACGCCGGTGCCGACACCGGCCAACGCGGCCTGTAGCCCGAACGCGTCGCCACGTTCCGTCGCCGTCGCGAGCCGCGTCACGAGGCTCGCCGTGGTGACGGCGATGACCGCCCACGTGACGCCGATGAGCGCGAAACACGCGGCGAGCACGACCGCCCCCCCGGCGAGCCCGCCGATGACACCCACGGCCGGGAACAGAACGACCCGAGCGCCGAGCGCGGCGACCTGTGTCGGGCCGACGCCGGCACGGGCCGCGACCGGGGCGACGCGACCGTAGGTGACCGCAGAGCCGACGTTCCCGACGAGAAAGAGCAGAAACGCCGTTCCATCGTTGACGCCGTTGGCGACGAGATACGCCGGCATCGGCCCCCAGAAGACGGCGAACCCGACCGAAAACAGCGTCGCCGCGGCGAGATACCGCCCCAGCGGGGAGCGGAACCGGCGCAGCCGTTCGGGACGGAGCGTCTTGAGGCCCCAGTAGATTCGGGATGGACCGACAGGAACCGTCCGCAGCGTTCGCGACACACCCCATCCATCGCGTTCGAGCTGGCGGTACACGCGCCGGAAGTACGCCTCCGACAGCCGAACCGGGTCCGGATAGTAGCGGTAGACGACGACGCCCCCTGCGGCCGCGAACACGGCGAGTGCGACGAACAGCAGGCGAAGCGACGCCTGTTCTCCAACCACCGGAGTGACGGCAACCGTCCACGCGGTGCCGAGCGCGAGGCCGGCGACCCAGCCGTACCCCTGATACACGTTGAGGAGGCCGAACCTGGACTCCCACTCCGACTCCGGGACGCCGTCAACCATCACGAGGTTGAGTACGGGCGTCGCAGCGGCGATGGCGGACCAGAGCCCGGCGTTGACGGCCACGAGTAGCCACGGGCGGGACACCAGCGGTGCGAGCGCGAGCACAATCGCGGTCGTCCCGACCGAGACGAGCAGAAACGGCCGCCGCCGATGGGTTCGCTCGGCGAGCCAGCTCCACAACAGCGCACTCGGGACGCCCGCGAACGCTGCCGCAGCCGCGAGTAGGCCCACGAGCGCCGGACCTCCGCCGAGCGCGAGCGCGTACAGCGGGACCAGCAACGAGGCACCTCCGACAGCTGCGTAGGCGATGCCCCAGCCGTAGAGCCAGCGGTCGCTCGGGTCCATGGCGGCCCCGCACCCGGGCCACACTTCTCGTTGTCGGTCCGGGCGACGCCACGAGGGCTGCCGCGCGCGATACGCTTAGGTGGCCCCTGCTACACGGGGGAGATACATGCACTACTTCGAAGACATGGCGGTCGGCGACGTGAAGGAGTTCGGCGAACTGACGGTCACCCGTGAGGAGATACTCGAGTTCGCGGAGCAGTACGACCCGCAGCCGTTCCATATCGACGAGGACGCCGCCGCCGAGTCGCAGTTCGGTGGTCTCATCGCGTCCGGCTGGCACACCGCCTCGGTGTGTATGCGGATGCTCGTCGACAACCACCTCTCCGAGTCGGCGAGCGCCGGCGCCCGCGGCGTCCGTGAGCTGAAGTGGATCCGTCCCGTCCGGCCGGGTGACACCATCACCTGTCGCCTCGAAGTGATCGAGAAGAAGCCGGGTGACGGTCCCGTCGGAACCGTCGTCAGCGAGCTCACGGGTCTCGTTGACGGGGAGCCGGTCATCCGCTGGGAGGCGGAGGGGATGTTCGAGAAGCGGGACGCCTGAAACCGAAAGCTTCCTTGTCCGGCGGTTGCCCCGCGACCCATGGACGAACAACGGCGAGTCGCGCGGTTCGTCGACGACCACGACCTTGCGTGTCCACCGTCCCATCGACTGCTCGACCTCACCGCCGAAGTCGGAGAACTGGCCGCGGACGCGAACGACGCGACGGGGTACGGCGCGGCTCCGGAGGCGTTTTCGGTCGAGCGCGACGAGCTCGGCGACACCCTGTTCGCGCTACTGGCGCTGTGTAACGAGTTGGACGTGGACGCGTCGGCCGCGCTCGACGAGTCGCTGGCGAAGTACGAGCGACGACTCGCCGAGAGTGACGACCCGGGTAGCGAGTAACGGCGTCGGCGATAGGGGTTACTCCGGTAGGTGGACCCGACCAGCTCGTTCCCCGTCGTGAGTGACGACGACCGACCCTGGCCGCCCGCCCGCGGTCGTTACGACGAGCTCGTACTCGATGGCGACGAGACACTCGAGACACACGGCGTCTGCGTCAGAGTCGGGAACGTACGTCTCCACGCCGACGGTCATCGTCCCGCCGGAGTCGCCGGGGTCGAGGGTCGCGAGCCGTGCCGTGTGACAGGAGTCACTTCCCGTCGCGACACCCGAGACGGTCACGGTGTGTTCCGCAGCATCGGGTGCCGGCGGGTCGGGGTCGACCGTGGCGGATATCCCGGTGGCGGGTGTGCCGCAGTCGTTCGCCAACACGGCGAAGGAGCGGTCGACCACCCGGTACTCCGTCGTCGGGGACGGTGACGGTGAACCGGGCGTCGGTCCATCGCTGTTCCGGTCCGTGCCTTCCCCCGTACAGCCGGTACAGAGTATCCCCGTAGCGGGTGCAAGCGACCGGAGGAGGGCGCGCCGGTTCACGGCTCATCGTGAACCCCCTCGGCGAGAAGTGCTTTGTGGCTGCGATGGAGCCGTTTAACACCCCGGAACGTAACCGGCCCATATGCATCCGAGAGCGGCCGAGTTCCGCGAACAGGCGCGTGACCGATACGGCTTCGAGCCCGATGTTCAGGAGTTCCCGGAAGGGACGAAGACCGCGGCCGACGCCGCAGCGGCCGTCGGCTGTGATGTTGCACAGATCGCCTCCTCCATCGTCGTCGACACGGAGGACGGACTCGCGGTCGTCGTGACGAGCGGCGCGAACCGGCTCGACATGGACGCCGTCGCGGCCGAACTCGGCGTCGGGTCGGCAGGGATGGCCGACGCCGACAGTATAAGCGAGGTCGTCGGCTGGTCTATCGGCGGTGTCCCACCGTTCTGTCACGCGACCGACGTACCGGTGTTGCTCGACGAGACGCTCCTTACCCACGAGCAGGTGTGGGCCGCAGCCGGAACTCCCGAAGCGGTGTTCCCCTTGTCACCGACGGAGCTGCGCGATCTGTCCGGAGGGCGACCGACCGACGTAGCCGAGTGAGTTAGGTCCTTAGGTCCCATCGCCGACGACGAGCGTCGGCCGGTCGATGCGGGCGAGCACTCGTTCCGTCGTCGACCCGAGCAGGTGGTCGACGCCGTGTCGTCCCCGCGTGCCCATCACGACGAGGTCGACATCGTGGGCGGCGGCGTATTCGGTGATGGCATCCGCGACTTTCACACCGCGAACCATCTCCGTCACCACATCGACCGAGTCGGCCTCGGCTGCGGTAACGTCCAGCGCGTCCTTGCCCCGCAACCGAAGCTCGTCGAGGACCTCGGACATCGTGTCGCCGGAGAGCAGAAACGAAGAGGCGGACTCGTCGATGACGAACAGCACGTGGACCGTCGACCCGAGTTCGCGGGCCAGCCGGAACGCTTCGCGTCCGGCCCGAGCGGACGTCTCGCTGCCGTCAGTGGGGACCAGGATGGTATCGTACATGCTCGGCGCTACACCACGGTTGTACATAAACGACCACGTGAATTCATGTGGGTAGTTGTCACACATTATGTGGGGCCTTACGGCTCCGTAGTGTCACCCGGGGGTACACCACCCCCGCTCCGGCGCGTGTCGAGCATCGTCGACGAGTCGGGCACAGTCGTACTCGTCGTATCGAACTCCGCCGTCGCACGGGCCTCCAAGTCGCCGTGACCGACACCCGTTAAGTGGGTGCCGGCTGAACGCCGGCTATGAGCCACCGCGTTGTTTCGACCGACCCGAAGACAGCCTCGGGGCTCCCCGAGACGTTCACGTGGCTGGGGTTCGACGCGGACGTCACCGTCGTCTCGCCGGGGACGACGGCCGAGCTCGTCGAGGCAGCAACCGGGGCCGACGCGCTCATCGTCGACGCGGGGACTCAGGTGACGGAGGCGGTATTCATCGAGACGCCGGTCCGCGTGGTGGCGCGGGCGGGTATCGGCGTCGACAACATCGACCTCGCAGCCGCCGAACGGTTCGACGTTCCGGTCGTGAACGTCCCGGACTACTGCGTCGAGGAGGTCGCGACGCACAGCCTCGCGTTGCTGTTGACGACGTGGCGGGGGATTCGGGGCCACGACGATGCCGTCCGCCGCGGTGAGTGGGACCGGACCCCGGACCAACGCGTCGAACGGCTTTCCGAGACGACTATCGGGCTGGTCTCGTTCGGCGATATCGCCCGTCGGCTCGCGACGCTGCTGTCGGGCTTCGGTGCGGACATCGTCGCCTACGACCCTCACGTCGACGCTGGGACGATGGCCGAGTACGGGGTCGAGAAGGTCCGCTTCGAGTCGCTGCTCCGGCGGTGTTCGCTGGTTTCGATCCACGCGCCGGCGACCGCCGAGACGCGCCGCATGTTCGACGCCGACGCGTTCGCCGCGCTCCCCGATTCGGCCGTAGTCGTCAACACGGGACGGGGGTCGGTCGTCGACAGTGCGGCGCTCGCTGCGGCGCTGGAAGCCGGTGAGATCGCGGGCGCCGGACTCGACGTCCTCGACGAGGAACCGCCAGACAGGCTCCCGACGGAGCACCCGAACGTGGTGTACACGCCCCACGTCGGCTGGTACTCGCGGCAGGCGATAACGGAGTGCACCGAACGCGTCGCCGCGGACGTGATGCGGGTACTCATCGGTGACGAGCCGGAGAACCCCGTCCGAGGGAACTGGTGATGAGGGGACAGGTTTCGGACGGGCAGTGCAGCGGCTCGGACGGGTAAATACGAGCGACGACGGACCGGGCAAACCCGCCGCCGCGCCGGAGCTGTCAGAGGCTTCCCGGCGAACGAAACATTCCGGCGACGAGTAATCAGTTCACTCGTCGCCACCCTGCCCGGAGAAGAGTACAAGATAATATTTCTTTCGCTCATTTAAATATCTCTCCGCAGGTGGAGCGAACATTTAACATCGCGTCACTGCACACTTCAACGATGACGGACGTCGCCGACCTGGTCCCTGTGGTCGCCCGCCGCGAGCGGCTGCTCGCAGCGCTCCACGAGTCACCACAGGCGAAGTGTGATCTCGTCCGGTCGCTGGAAGTGTCCCGATCCACGGTCGACCGTGCCGTGCGTCGCCTCGAAAGCGAGGGGCTGGTCGAGCGCCGCGAGTCGGGGTACGGACTCACCCTCCTCGGACGGCTCGTCTTCGAGGAGTACCGGACGTTCACCGAGCGCGCCACGGGACTGCTCGACGCGTCGCCCGGGCTCGAAGCGCTGCCGGCCGACACGACTCTCGACCCTGCCGCGCTCGTCGATGCGAACGTCACCGTCGCCGAGCGTACGATGCCGTATCGACCGGGGGACCGCCATCTCGAACTGATGGAGGAGGCGACACACGTTCGGCTACTCTCGACCGCCGTCGGCCCACGATACGTGAACGCCGTCCGAGATGCCGTCGTCGAGCGTGGGGCCCGCGTCCTGCTCGGGGTGACGACGGCCGTCGCGGAGCGGCTGGTGACGCGACATGCCGCCGCCCTCGATGACGCGCTCGCAACCGGCGAGTTCGAGCTTCGCGAGCTGGCCGACGTGCCCCCGTTCTCTCTCGGCATGTTCGACCGGCCGTCGGGAACCTCGTTCGGGGCGCTCGTCTACGACGAGGACGCCCCGCGTGTGTATGTGGACAACGACACGACGGCGGCCATCGAATACGGGGAACGATGCTTCGAGCGCTACTGGACGGCCGCGGAGCCGATCACGCCAGTGGCCGAACTCTCCTCGGACTGAGGACGGGGCGGCTGACGCGCGTCGGACGACGCCGGCAGTGTTAAGGAAGCGGCACCTCTCCCGGCGCGTATGAACGACGACGTACCTCAGGAGATAACCTCACTCGTCGGCCGGGAGGTGTACTCCAAGAACGGCGTTTTCGTCGGGCAGGTGGAGGACCTCCGCCTCGACCTCGATGCGGAAACGGTGACGGGCCTCGCACTCACCTCGCTCAACGACGAACTCTTCGGGACCCAGACCGCCGGCGCCCGCGGAGTCATCCTCCCGTACCGCTGGGTCCGTGCCGTCGGCGACGTCATCCTCGTCAACGACGTCGTCGAGCGGATGAAAGAAGAGGAGAACGAGGAAGCCGCGGCCTAACCCGTCCAACCGTCGAGGGCAGTCTGCCCGGCCTCGTGCCGCAACAGCGTCCGCTTTGCTTCGACGCCCCCCGCCGACGAGAATCCACCGAGGTCCTCCGCCCCGACGACTCGGTGGCACGGGACGACGACCGGAACGGGGTTCCGACCGCAGACGCTCCCGACGGCGACGGGCGCAGTTCCGAGCGTCGACGCGATATCGCCGTACGTCCGCGTCTCGCCGTACGGGATCTCGACCATTTCGCGCATCACGTCACCGAGGAGCCCGTCGGGGAACGACACACCGAGATCGAACGTCAGGCGGTTTCCATCGGCGTAGGAAGCGACCTGGGAGCGGACGGTTTCGGGGTCGGCTTCGAGAACAGTCTCGTCGACCTCGAACGCGTATCCGTGGACCCGTAGCTGCACGGTTCGTCCTCGGCGTGCGGCAGCAAAACGATACCGGCGCGGCTACGACCCGTTCGACGACTCGCCGCTCGACTCGACGCCCATCGCGGCGAACAGTTTCGCCTTCACCGCCTCCTTCACCAACGAGAGCAACGTCTCGCGGTTGTCCTCGTTCGCCTCGATGCCGGTGAAGATGCCGAGCGGGATCTCGACGGAGGCGTCCGTGGAGTGGCCGACCACCTCGCCGATGTCGCCGAACGCGTCGCCGAGGACGGAACCGATGTTCATCCGGATGTCCTTCGAGCGCGCGGCGAGGTAGATGGTGTCGTCGGCGATGGCGAACACCGCGGTCGTGGTGATTCCCTCGAGGTTGAGTAGGTGTTGTGCGGCCTCCGAGAGCGCCTCCCGGTTGCGGATGAACCCCGCGTTCGAGACGAGGTGGCTCCCCTTCACGTCGCGGTTGCGGATGGCTTCCGCGAGCACGTCCAGCGTCTCGGGGCTCATCGACGGCGACTCGACCTGTTCGAGCGTGTCGTGGTTGGCGAAGGGGTACAGATACGCCGCCGCGGTGAGGTCGGCTGGCGTCGTGTCGCGCTTGAAGTCGAGGGTCTCGGCCCGGATGCCGTAGAGGAGTGCGGTCGCCACGTCCTCCGAGAGGCCGATGTCGAACTCCTGGATATACTTCGTGAGGATGGTCGACGTCGAGGAGACGTTCGGTCGCACGTCGATGAACCGCGCGTCGTAGTCGATCTCCGGCTCGAAGTGGTCGATGAAGATGTCGACTCCCTCCTCGATCGCCGGCTCGGAGGCTTTCGCGTGGTCGACTAATGCGACCGTGTCGTAGTCGTCGAGGTCGACGTCGGCCAGCGGCGTGAGGTCGATACCGAACAGGTTGACGAATGCGCGGTTCTCTTGGTGGCCGATCTCCCCGTCATAGATGATGTCTGCCTCGACGCCGCGCGCCTCGGCGATGGCCTGCAGCGCCACCGCGGACGCGATCGAGTCGGGGTCCGGTGACCGGTGGGCGAGGATCGCCATCCGGCGTTCGGTGGCGTCGATGACGCCGGCGAGCTGTTCGGCTTTGTACTCGAGTTCTCCCGTCTCGAGCGCTCGGAGCGCCGAGTCGGCGATGACAGCGGACGGGTTGATGACGACGTCGACGCCGAGCTCGGTGAGCTCGTCCGCGGTGACGGGGTCGGAGGCCCGGACGACTATGAAGTGATCGTCGTCGTGTTCGCGGATGTTCCGAACGGCGGCTTTGTTCGCCTCCACATCCGAGGCGAGCACGAGGATGACGTCTCGTTCGGCGACGGCCTCGGCGACCTCCGGCTCGGCGATGTCGGCGGTGCGTGCGTCGAGGTCCTGGTCGCGGAGCGCTTCGACGCGCCCTTCGTCCTTGTCGAGGATGAGTACGTCTTTCCCCTCCTCGACGAGCGCCTCGGCGACGGCGTGGCCGACGCTCCCGCAGCCGAGGATCGCGTACGTCGACATCGACGCCATCGAGATGCCGCTGCTCATGGGTCGTGTTGCGGCGTCCGGTTACTTAAACTACGCACCTCACCACTTCGGGCCGGAGCGCCCGGCGTCCCCCGAAACGCAAGGTATATGCGACGGCCTCCGCTACCTCGAATCGCCAGGGGCCGATAGCTCAGCCAGGGAGAGCGACTGGCTCTTAACCAGTCGGTCGAGGGTTCAAATCCCTCTCGGCCCGTGATCTGTCCTCCGATCGACGAGCCGTTCTTTCGATACAGGGTTCCGATTCGCCCAGAAGAGCTATCCGTCGTCCACGACCATACGTACGCATGTCCTTCGAACCTCCAGCGAAGCGGGAGATTCCGGACGAGTGACAGCATGAGTCCGGACTCCGAGGCCGAGATGCGCCGTCGCCGGTTCCTCGCCTCGCTGGCGGGGGCCGGCGTCGCGTCGTCGCTTGCTGGCTGTTCGCTCCTCGAAGCGGAGAGCGACGCGTCAACCACGCCGGTGGACGACGACCGCGCGCTGGAGCTCGCCGAGCGGTTCGCGCCGACGCTCTACTTCGACGAGGCGGAGCCGTGGTTGCCGACCGACCCCCGCGAGTACGAGACGACTGCGGACGGCGAGACGGTGGTCGACGGGTTCGCGGCGTTCGACGGCTACACGGAGGCGTACGACGAGGAGCCGCCGTCACCGACGCTGTTCTACCACGCCGTCT
>Ga0207771_101215_pt1 | contig 11794 bp, 11 predicted proteins | sample A23M2SouthBayCA_2_FD_187731 | JGI IMG/M metagenome (GOLD analysis project Ga0207771, IMG submission 187731) | Aerobic enrichment media microbial communities from Eden Landing Ponds, California, USA - A23 M2 (2) (SPAdes) | ecosystem: Environmental > Aquatic > Marine > Unclassified | place...
ATCACAATTATCGCAATGCAGCGGCACCTCCCGTTCTCCAAAATATTTGCGGATAAAGCGACTTCTACAACTCAGAGTCTCGACATATGCCTCCATATAGTCCAACTTCCGGAACAGCATATTTCTGAAATTCTCAAGCCGATCCTTTCTTACCGGCACCTCGCGCGAACGGGGTTCATTGAGCATAACCAGGGGATGCTCTCCTAAAAATTCATATTGGAGGAATTGCTCTTTGTTCAATATCTCCAATCCCTTGATGATGCTATGCTCGGATCGTTCAAGTTTCTCTTCCAGATAATCGACTTCCAGGTGACGCAAATGGTAAAATGACTGCCATCCATAGAGCCGGGCCAGTCGATCCACAAACTCCGCTTTCTCCCGATTCGACATCGCTTCAAGCTTTTCTTCCAGGTAATCCCGCTCAATCGTAAAATGCACGCCTATCTGGGCTTCATAGCCGGTGATGTACTGAATCACATCAAACTGATCCATCAACTTAAGTGCTCGACGAATTTTAGAGCTGCCCAGTTGTGCACGCTTGGCTAGTTGGTCGATCGAAACCGGACGAGCTTGTTCCATTTCAGATCCCGCGGCCAACTCCATCGAATCGCACAATGCATCATACACTTTTTGGAGTTCCTCTCGAGTGGGATAAGAACGCTGAATGCGCTGGCGACCTATCGTAAAGTCCGACTGCTGATACAGCAAAATGGGATAGCTTTGCTCTCCGTCCCGTCCGGCACGTCCGGCTTCCTGATAGTAGGCTTCCAGCGAATAAGGTACATGGTAGTGCACCACAAAACGACAGTCTTCCTTGTCGATGCCCATCCCGAATGCACTGGTCGCCACTACAAGCGGCAACTCGCCGTCAATCCAGGCTTCCTGAATCTCTTCCCGCTCTTCCCCGTCGATGCCGGCATGGTAAGCTCGTGCCTGTATTCCCCTGCGCGAAATCAACTCGGCCAGCCGCTCACAGTTTTTTCGGGTCCCCCCGTAAATAAGACCAATACCTTCCGCCTTGTTCAGAATATTGAACAGCTTACGATCCTTGGCCTCGGTCTGGATTACCCACCACTTTAGATTGGGACGCTCAAATCCCAGTGATATCACTTCGGGCTGCTCAAATCCAAGATTGGCAAGAATATCTTGACGGACTTCCGGGGTGGCCGTCGCCGTCAAGGCAACCCATCGAATCGGCTCGGAAATGACTTCTTCCATCGATGTTCGAATTTCGCGGTAAACAGGACGAAAGTCGTGCCCCCACTCGGATATGCAGTGGGCCTCATCCACCGCCACCATCTCAATGGGGATTCGGGGGGCCTCGGCTTGCCAAAGTTCCGATTTAAGCCGTTCGGGGGCACAGTAGATCAACTTATACATGCCATTTCGAGCATTCACCAGGCGCTGCTCAACTTCATATCGGGAGATATTACTGTTAATAAAAGTAGCCGAGATGCCCCGCCGGTTCAGTTGCATCACCTGGTCCTGCATCAAAGCAACAAGGGGAGAAATGACAACAGTTACACCGGAGAAAACACTGGCAGGCACCTGGTAGCAAAGCGACTTTCCACCACCGGTCGGAAACAAAACGAGGGTATCTTTTTTTTCTATGACCGATCGAATGGCCTCTTCCTGACCGGCACGAAACGACGGATACCCCCAGTAATGGGATAAGTTACGGCGAGCTTTATCCATTAAATCGTCAACCTGGGCCATGGCGACTGGTGAAAGTTATAAATAAAAAAGGCGCATATCTTACAGAGACATACGCCTTATAAAACTTACAAAAATAAAATATAAAAGATTGAAGACGACGTTCGCGCGGAGTGTCAGGACTCGGTCACCGCCCTCATATACTCTTTTCTCATTCGAGCAATGGCCGAAATGGAGATGCCCACCGGACATACCGCCTCACATTCCGCATGATTGGAACAATCACCAAATCCTTCTTTTTCCATCTGTTCCACCATACGCACGGCCCGCTCTTTTCGTTCATGCTTGCCTTGGGGAAGAAGCGACAAGTGGGATATTTTCGCACCGGTAAACAGTGACGCAGACGAATTGGGACAAGCCGCAACACATGCCCCGCAACCGATACAGGTAGCGTAGTCAAACGCTTTGTCAGCATCTTCTTTGTCGACCGCAATCGTATTTGCCTCTGGAGCCGACCCGGTTTTCGTTGAGATATACCCGCCGGCTGCCATAATCCGGTCAAATGCCGATCGATCTACTACCAGGTCTTTTATTACCGGAAAGGCCGCCGCTCGCCAGGGTTCAATGACAATCTCCTGACCATCCTCAAACTCCCTCATGTAAAGCTCGCATACCGGTGTTTCCTCTTTGGGCCCATGTGCAATACCATTCACTACAAGCGAACAGGCACCACAAATTCCTTCACGACAATCGTAATCAAACTCAACCGGTTCGTCCCCGTTCTTGATTAACTTCTCGTTTAATAGGTCAAGCATTTCCAGGAACGACATATCCTCACTTACCCCTTCCATATGATACTCCTGGAAGGCTCCCTGCGAGTCGCCGTCTTCCTGTTTCCAGATCTTGAGATCAAACTGCATATTGTCGTTGCTCATACGAGATAGTCAAATGATTAAGATTGAAATTACTTGTAACTGCGCTGCTTCAATTCTACAAATTCAAATTCAAGATTTTCTTTGTGCAGCTCATGCTGGATTTCACCGTTCAATCCCTGATATTCAAAAGCGGCCACATAGGAAAATTCCTCATCATTCCGCAAGGCTTCTCCTTCCTCGGTTTGATACTCCTCCCGGAAGTGACATCCGGCCGATTCTTCCCGGTGCAGGGCGTCTTTAGCCATTAACTCACCCAATTCGAGAAAGTCGGCCACCCGTCCGGCAAACTCCAAATATTTGTTGTAATTGGCCGACTCTCCGGGAACTCTTACCCGCTCCCAGAATTCATCTCTAAGCTCCTGAATCTCCTTGATGGCTTCCTTGAGTCCTTCCTCATCACGGGAGATGCCGACTTTGTCCCACATTATTTTTCCAAGCTCCTGGTGAAACTCAACGACCGTTTTATCACCTTCTACATTGAGCAGTTTGTCGATATGCTCCTGGGCATAATTCTCGGCTTCTTCAAAGGCCTCTTCATTGCCTTCCACCTGGTCAAGATCCTCTCCGCCCAGGTAATCGCCAAGGGTATATGGAATGACAAAGTAGCCATCGGCCAGCCCCTGCATAAGCGCTGAAGCCCCAAGACGGTTACCGCCGTGATCGGAGAAATTGGCTTCACCAAGGACAAACAAGCCCGGGATGTTGCTCATCAGGTTATAATCGACCCAGAGCCCGCCCATCGTGTAGTGCACAGCGGGAAATATGCGCATAGGGCGTTCATAGGGATTCTCATCCGTGATCTTGTGATACATCTCAAACAAATTGCCATACTTCTCTTCAATATAATCACGTCCCCGACGCTCGATCGCATCCGCAAAGTCCAGGTACACCGCCTTACCGGTTTCACCGACACCGCGCCCTTCGTCGGTTACATACTTGGCATTCCGGGAAGCGACGTCACGAGGCACAAGATTACCGAAACTGGGATATTTGCGCTCCAGGTAATAATCCCGTTCCTCTTCCGGTATGTCATTGGGATGCCGTTCATCGTTTTTATCCTTTGGCACCCACACGCGTCCGTCGTTACGCAGACTTTCACTCATAAGCGTCAACTTCGACTGATAATCACCTGACTGCGGTATGCAGGTTGGGTGAATCTGAACATAACAGGGATTGGCAAAATAGGCTCCCCGTTTGTGGCAACGCCAAGCGGCTGTCACATTGGAATTTTTGGCATTCGTGGAGAGATAATAAGCGTTACCGTATCCGCCGGTGCAAAGCAGCACCGCATCGGCCGTATGACGACGAATTTCGCCGCTGACCAGGTCACGGGTTACAATACCACGGGCTTTTCCATTGTGCACCACCAGGTCCAGCATTTCGTGGCGGGGGTAATAATCGATTTTGCCGCTGTCGATCTCCTTCATAAAGGCCTGATAAGCACCCAGAAGCAACTGCTGTCCGGTTTGACCACGAGCGTAAAACGTTCGAGACACCTGCGCTCCGCCAAAAGACCGATTAGCCAGCAACCCGCCATATTCCCGGGCAAACGGAACGCCCTGGGCTACCGCTTGATCTATAATTTCATTGGAGATCTCGGCCAACCGATACACATTGGATTCGCGCGAACGGTAATCGCCGCCTTTGATGGTATCGTAAAACAAGCGCCAGATCGTATCACCGTCATTGGGATAGTTCTTGGCTGCATTAATACCGCCCTGGGCAGCAATACTGTGTGCCCGGCGGGCCGAATCCTGGATACAGAAACTTTGCACGTTGTATCCCAGCTCGGCCAGGCTGGCGGCAGCAGAAGCCCCGGCCAACCCGGTTCCCACAACGATGACATTATACAATCGCTTGTTGTTGGGAGCCACCAGGTTGATATCATTCAACCGTTTGGTCCACTTTTCCTTCAGATCACCTTCGGGTACATTGGAAGCTAAACTCATAATAGTGTAATCGATTCAACTAGTGTTGATAATTGATGACATTAATGTCGTGATGCCGTGTTACGAGGCAATCAATGCGCCGGTTCCGCCCGTAGCATAGATATAGAGAGGAATAAACAGGAAGCCGACTGCCATCAGCACAGCAAAAATAGTTCCCACGGTATACACCACCGCCGAGGTTTTAGTCCCTCCTTTCATAGTAAGTGAGGTAAATGCACTCCAAGCCCCGTGACGCAGATGAAAACCAAGTAGAATCATGACCACGATATAATAAATCACATACCACGGATTCTGGAAAGTATTGATGACCAGCGCTTTCAAGTCCTTCATCTGGGTGCCGTCAACAGTAATCATCTGGGTATCCCCGTATTTAAAAGTCGCCACATGGGTTACTGTGAAAATCAACAGAATTATTCCTGTAAAAATCATGGACCGGGAACTAAAAGTTTGCTTACTGGGATCGCCCATCGAACTATACTTTTCATATCCGACGGGACGTCTTTTTCGCTTTCTAAGCCAGATCGCAACGCCGATATAAGCGTGGACTAAAAAAACGAGGACCAATCCAATTTCAAACAGGTACAGGAAAATCCCCATGCTTTCAAGGGTATGACTGTAAATATTAAATGCCTGTTCAGAACCAAATAGCGTCAGATTACCGATAAGATGAAAAATAATGAAAATACCGAGTAGAATCCCGGTAATCCCCGATAGAATTTTGCGTCCCACCTGGGATCTGGCTGCGTCAACGAGTGATGGCATAACTGCGAAATGAATGCTTTTGATTAATAATTGAAAGATCGAATGAATCTCGGACTCGATTACATGGCAATCATCAAAGCCCTGTTTACTCGATCTCTGTTATATTCTTTATCTTACATATCGACCCGCATTGTCAAAGTTCAACTGAATGGAAAATGTAAGCTTTTACATAAAAAGGCAACGATAAATAAGCATTCGACCTCTTAATTCTATTATATAGATTCAATCCAAATTATATAAGTCACCAAAACCCGGGCGGCAGCTCCTTATTCGCAAACTTTACGAGGTCTTTGAAAAACCGGGCGGCGGTTCCTCGTTCAAAAGTTTTTCTCTTTTTCAGTTCGTTTAAATATCTGCAAACCATGATAAATGTCTATCAATTTTAATATATTTGTCATCTATTTACCGAGAAACTTAATACTTCGGAACCGCCGCCCGGTTTTTCAATGTACGTTAAATAACATGTCCTGATGCGAATGCCTGCCGCTGAAAACAAACAGTCTTATCGAATTAAAGGCTCAAAATTTTATGGGTACCTTAAACCTTGCGTTTCGGTATCCAATTTTGAATCGCAACTCGATTCCATACGATCGGAGTATCCCGATGCTACGCATCACTGTTATGCATATCGTATTAACCCGGTTAGATTGAAGGAATTTGACCAGGATGATGGGGAACCCGGTGGAACAGCCGGCAAACCGATTTTGAATAAAATGCGTTCGGCGGAGCTGGTCAATGCCACCCTGGTTGTGGTACGGTATTTTGGCGGAACAAAACTGGGAATATCCGGACTCATCGAAGCCTATGGACATACCGCGGAGCTTTGTATTCAATCTGCCAAACTGCAGCAAATCCGACTTATTAAGAAATTCCAAATTACGTATCCTTACCCGGAACAAAATATCATCGAAAAACTTCGAAACCGATGGAAGTTGGTCGAAGTCGACGCCACCTATCTGGAAAAAGCCACTCTCACCCTCGGATGTCCTGTCGACCAGGCCGACGCTTTCGAATCCGAACTCAAACAACAAACCGCCTGGCGCGAGTTTGATTATAGAGTGATGGGAAAAGATTTTTGTGAGAATTAGAAATTCCCGATCGGCAGGGAGGGACAAGTTGCATAGAACGGATATTTAACAGAAATTAAATGTCTCAAATCCAGGTATCAATGCTAATAATCATGCTATGAAAATATACACCAAAAAGGGCGACCGCGGACAGACCTCTTTATTCGGCGGACAACGGGTTTCCAAGGCCTCGTGCCGCATTGACACCTATGGGACGGTAGACGAACTGAATTCCCTGCTAGGAGTGGTTCGCAGTTATGATGTATCGCCCCTCATCGATGAACTGCTGCACAAAGTGCAGAAGCAGCTTTTCATTCTGGGAGCTGATCTTGCAACTCCCTTTGAGAAAGAAAAATCGGTCCCCCGTATCTCCCAGAAGGAGGTAGCCTCCCTGGAAACGGCCATAGACGAAATGCAGGAGGAACTTCCCGATCTCAAGAATTTTATCCTCCCGGGGGGATCCACGCCCGGCGCCAACTTACACCTGGCCCGAACCATTTGTCGCCGTGCCGAACGCAAATGCGTTCACTGTAAGGAGGAAGCCCTCTTTTCGGAACATACCATCACCTACCTGAACCGTTTGTCCGACCTGCTATTTGTGGCCGCCCGCTACGAAAATTATCAACGCGGCAATCAGGAAGAAGCCTGGAAGGGACCGCAAAAATAATTCACTTGACATTATTGAACTAATAAAATTATTGAATTTATATGGCGTTAATGACTTCAATTTCCGGAATTCGAGGTATTTTTGGCACCGACCTCACTCCCGAAAACATTACTCGATTTACAGAAGCCTACGGTAATGTTGTTGGACCGGGAACTATCGTGGTCGGCCGAGATACCCGGGTTACCGGGCAAATTTGCGAGGATATCATCTGTGCGACCCTGCAAAGTGTGGGATGTGACGTCATCAAGGCAGGTGTCGTACCCACCCCTACCGTCGAGATGGGTGTCCTTAAACATAAAGCCGACGGAGGTATCATTATCTCTGCCAGCCATAACCCGGCTGAATGGAATGCATTGAAGCTGCTCAACGAAAAGGGGGAATTTCTAAACGAAGAACGGGGACAGGAAGTTCTGGATCGAGCGAATGCCGATGAGCGATCATATGTAGCCTACGATCAGATTGGATCTGTCGTTGAGGATACCCATCTGCTGGATTACCATATTGAACAGATTTTGGAGTTGCCCTATATCGATGTCGAGCTCATCCAACAGGCTGATTTTTCCATTACGGTTGATGCCGTCAATGGTGCCGGCGGTATTGCGGTTCCCGCCCTTCTACAGAGACTGGGTATAGAACAGGTTCACCAGATGAATTGTGAACCATCAGGGCTCTTCGCCCACGAACCTGAGCCCAAGGCCGGCAATCTTGATGAAATCAGTGAATGGATGCGCAAACACCACTACGACCTGGGTATCGTCACGGATCCGGATGCCGACCGGTTGGCAATGGTAACGGAAACAGGCGAACTATTTGGAGAAGAGTATACCCAGGCAGCGGCTTTTGATTTTATGATGGATAAAAACCCGGGGCCGGGCGTAACAAACCTCTCTTCTTCCCGCGTAGTTGATGATATAGCCCAACGCCATCATCAGGTTTGTCACCGATCCGCCGTGGGAGAAATCAATGTGGTGAACCTGATGAAAGAGAAAAAAGCAGTGATTGGCGGGGAGGGCAATGGAGGCGTAATAAATCCGGATTTGCACTATGGCAGGGACGCCCTGGCCGGTATCGCCATGATATTACAGCTCCTGGCTGAAAGAAATCTATCGGCCTCCGAGTACCGGGAGCAATTACCCGACTATACTATCGTCAAAAACAAGATCGATCTGGAAAACGTGGACGGCGATGCAATTTTGTCAAAAGCAAAAGAAATATATGCCTCTCATGACCCGAATACAGTTGACGGGGTTAAAATTGATTTCGTGGAGGGGTGGGTACACCTCCGCAAATCCAATACCGAGCCGATAATCCGGGTCTACGCCGAATCCACATCACGGGAAAAAGCCAATAAACTGGCTGAACAGGTCATGAAGGAAGTACACTGACTTTTTCAACAGATCATTCAAGCCCCGTACCGAATTCCATTAATTATTAACTAAAGAAGACCTTCAATTTTATGGCACGTTCGATGACCGGTTTCGGCAGCAGTGAATCCAGCCGCAATGGCATTTCCGTAAATACCGAAATCAAATCGCTAAACAGCCGCTACAAAGATATATCGATCTACCTTCCCGACTTTTTACGAGACCGGGAATTGGAACTCAAAGAAATTGTTCAATCCTATATTGAACGGGGAAAAATAAAGCTCAATGCCCGGGTCGATACCCATAAGACCGGCAAACCGGATGTGACGATTGACGAAAACCTGGTGGATGGATATGTGCAGTTGTTGCAGCGGCTAAAAGAAACGGCTGATGTCGATCAATCCATCCAGCTGGACCATTTGTTCCAGTTTGAAGATATTTTCATTAACCGCGAAACTGATGAAGCAGTGATTGAGACCTCTTGGGACCTGCTGGTGGAAACAACACACTCGGCTATGAAACAAGTAAACCAGATGCGCGACCAGGAAGGGGAACAGCTTACCCGGGACCTGAAAGAGCGGACCCAAAAAATTCAGCAGGTTATGGAGACCGTTCATGAACAGGCCGAACAAAGAGCCCCTGAAGCCCGTGAAAAACTCCAGGAGCGCATTCAGCAACTGGTGGACGAGGGAAGTTACGATAAAGAACGACTGGAGATGGAAATCGCAATTATTGCCGACAAAGTCGATGTGACCGAAGAAATTGTCCGCCTTCAATCCCATACTAAACATTTTCTTGAGGCACTCGAAAGCACCGGGCCTATCGGGCGCCGTCTAAACTTCCTGGCCCAGGAGATGAATCGTGAAATCAATACGATTGGATCCAAGGCCAATAGTTCGGAGATATCGCAAAATGTAGTGGAAGTCAAACAGACACTCGAAAAGATTAAAGAACAGATCCATAACATTGAGTAATTCAACCGCCCCCAGGGGAAAACTCATAGTCTTAACAGCCCCCTCCGGCACTGGCAAAACCACGATTGCGCAACGATTACTGAAGGATCGGGATGATCTTCACTTCTCCGTCTCTGCGACCACTCGAAACCCCCGGCCCGACGAAAAAGATGGGATCGACTATCATTTTATGACGGATGACAGATTTGACGAGTTGATCAAGCGGGGGGCATTCATTGAATGGGAATCCTTCTACGACGGAACAAGATACGGAACGTTGCATTCAGAAGTTGATAAACAGATCGAATCTGGCTATTTTATCTTGCTTGACATCGATGTTAAAGGTGCTTGGAATGTTAAACAGCATTATGGTGGCGATTGCCTGAGCATTTTCATACGTCCACCTTCGCTTGATGTACTGAAGGAGCGATTGAAGCAGCGGGGCACTGAAAATGAAGAATCACTCCGATTGCGTCTCGAAAGAGCCAGCATGGAGATGGAGTATGAGGATAATTTCGATGAAGTAGTGGTTAATGAGGACCTGGAAGCTGCTTACGATCAAATAAATTCCATTATTACGCGTTTTACGGAAGCCTGACCAGAATCTTATTAGTCAAATAAATCACCTTAAACCGACTTAATACGACTTTATGCCGATCAGAACCCTGGATATTGAAAAACTTAATAAAGGCGAAAACAATCAGTACGAGCTGATTGTCATCATGTCAAAACGGGCTCGACAAATTGCGGCCCAGGAAAAGCTTGAGCTGGATGAAAAGTTAAAGTACTTTGAAGGATTCGAAGACGACGACGAGTTCTCCTTTAACGAAGAGCAGGAAAATATTTCCAAGGAGTTTGAAAAGCGCGAGCACGCCACACAGCGCGCTATTGAAGAGATGCAGAATGGTGATGTATATTTCCGTCGTCCTTATAAGGATGACGATGAAAAATAATGCTCCGAGACCGACGCATACTGCTCGGAGTAACCGGCGGCATAGCTGCCTATAAAGCCGTCCACTTACTACGGGAATTTCAAAAAACGGGGGCTGAAGTACGGGTGATAATGACCCCTGCCGCAACCCGATTCGTGGGATTGGAAACCTTCCAGGCTTTAACCGGTCAGCAAGCCGCTTGTCACATCTTCCAGGAAGGAACCGGCGACGAAGAAGCGTGGGTTCGACATGTACACTGGGCGGAGTGGGCCGACCTTTTTGTAATTGCCCCGTGCACCGCCAATTCCCTTTCCAAGATGGCCCACGGCCTATCCGACAACTTGCTGATTTCCACCCTGCTTGCCTTTGACGGACCGGTGCTTGTTTGTCCGACGATGGATGGCAATATGTACGACTCCCCGCCGGTTCAGCGCAATTTGGAAATCCTCCGAAATGACGGGTACCGGGTTCTGGATCCGGAAGAAGGTTACCTGGCCAGCGGGCTTGAAGGGAAAGGAAGACTCCCCGAATTGGGGATCATTCTTAAAGAAGCGGAACGCATGCTCTCGACAAGGGCAAACAATGGGGACAATACCAGCAAGCTCCCTTTAAAAGGAAAAAAAGTGGTCGTGACGGCCGGTCCAACCCGGGAACATATCGATCCGGTACGGTATATTTCCAATCCCAGTAGTGGAAAAATGGGGATTGCCATGGCGCAGGCGGCTCAAACATTGGGAGCGGAAGTTGTTTTAATACACGGACCCATTACGCTCTCTCCTCCCCATGGACTGCAAACGGTTCCTATTACCTCGGCACATGAGTTATATGAATCGATCCGGGAACATGCCGATGCGGATATATTTATTCTTGCTGCTGCAGTTTCTGATTTTACTCCCGATAAAACATATGAGCAAAAAGTAAAAAAATCGGAAGCCGACACCACGATCCAATTGAAGTCCACCCCGGATTCGCTAAAGTGGCTTGGAGATCACAAGAAAGAGGGACAAACGATTATCGGCTTTGCCATGGAAACAGAAAATGTAGTTGAAAACGCCCGAAAGAAACGAGAAGCGAAAAAGGCCGACTGGATTATCGCCAATTCCATCGCGGGTACCGATGCAGGCTTTGCGGCTGATCATAATAGCATTACCGTAATAGGACAAAACCGTGAAACCTCTCTCGATGGATCCAAAACTGACATTGCGCTGCAGGCATTAGAATTTATCTTTGCCTAACCCCCTTCCACCGATTTCGTTCATCACAGCATTTTCTACGAAGTAAAATCCCGGCTAAAATGTCCATCGATAGGTACGATGCGTTTTGTGGTGGTGGCATCCCAGCGATTCGAGTCCCCGCCTCATGAGCCAGTTCTTCTCACTTACCCAACCGCCCTCGAGATGATGCAGATTCTTATTGGCATTTCGGGTCCACTCAATCCCCCGAACAAAAGACATGGCCTCCAGCCCCATTTTTCTATACGCCGGCTTGGTTCCAAAAACCAATGTCCTTAAT
>Ga0207771_101216_pt1 | contig 11786 bp, 11 predicted proteins | sample A23M2SouthBayCA_2_FD_187731 | JGI IMG/M metagenome (GOLD analysis project Ga0207771, IMG submission 187731) | Aerobic enrichment media microbial communities from Eden Landing Ponds, California, USA - A23 M2 (2) (SPAdes) | ecosystem: Environmental > Aquatic > Marine > Unclassified | place...
CGCAGTCGTGTGGTGGGCAGCGGAGAGATGGGTCAATCCAGCCGCGAGACCCGCTGGCGTCGGTTCGATCGTGATCGAGCCGGCACCGGTGCGGTCACCGGACGACCCACCGACTGTGACCGCGGTCGACTCCCAGAAGGAGACGATATAGCGGTCACCGTCCGGCTTGACCGAAGCCGGTCCGGGGAACCTGAGATAGCTCGTCGGAGATGGTGCCTGCGACGTCGGCGAACCACGGCATCGAAGCAGATACTCACCGTCCGGGAGTTCCGTCGGCGTCGTGACGCGATACTGGGCATCGAGACCGAGAGCCGTCACAGTCACGTCCGTACACGGAATTGTGAGTCGGTCGGTCTCGCCGCGAAAACACTCGTCGATATCTCTCGGGATCCCATCGCGAGTCGCTTCTGTCGGCCGATTCAGCTGGGCGCACAACGCTGGAAGGCCAGCCCCGATCTCGCCGTCGAAATCGTCGTTCGGGGTCGACGACTGGCCGCCTGCCGATGTCACCCCCCAGGTAGACATACACAACTCTATGTGTCCTTTCGATACATAATGGTTGCTGGTCGCCTTCCACATTGACACGTCCGTTCTGTGACGATTGGCAATCGGTGACAGTCGGACTCGGGAAAGGTAGATTATTGACAGCCGGACTGTACGGTTCGAGTATGCACTTCGACTATCTGGAGTCGGCAGACCCCGATGTCGCCGCAGCGCTCTCGGGCGAGGTCGACCGGCAGAACGACACGCTCGCCATGATCGCATCCGAGAACCACGTTAGCGAGGCCGTCCTCGAAGCGCAAGGCTCCGAGCTGACCAACAAGTACGCCGAGGGCTATCCCGGCGAGCGCTACTACGGCGGCTGTGAGTACGCCGACGAGGTCGAAGAACTCGCCATCGAGCGCGCGACGGAGCTGTACGGTGCCGACCACGTCAACGTCCAGCCCCACTCCGGCTCGCAGGCCAACATGGGCGTCTACCTCGCGGTGCTGGAGCCGGGCGACAAGATCCTCTCGCTGGATCTGACCCACGGCGGCCACCTCAGCCACGGTCATCCCGCAAACTTCGCCGGGCAGGTCTACGAAGTCGAGCAGTACGAGGTCGACGCCGAGACCGGCCGGATCGACTACGACGACCTCAAAGCACAGGCCGAGGAGTACGATCCCGACATCATCGTGTCGGGCTACTCCGCGTACCCCCGCACGGTCGAGTGGGAGGAAATTCAGGACGCGGCCGACGCCGCCGACGCCTACCACCTCGCCGACATCGCCCACATCACGGGGCTGGTCGCCGCTGGCGTCCACCCCTCGCCGGTCGGCGTCGCCGACTTCGTCACCGGTTCGACGCACAAGACGATCCGCGCCGGCCGCGGTGGCATCATCATGTGCGACGAGGAGTATGCAGACGACATCGATTCGGCAGTGTTCCCCGGCATGCAGGGCGGTCCGCTGATGCACAACGTCGCCGGCAAGGCCGTCGGCTTCGGCGAGGCCCTCGACCCCGCATTCGAGGAGTACGCACAGGCGACCGTCGACAACGCGAAGGCGCTGGGCGACCGCCTGCAAGAGCACGGTCTCGACCTCGTGAGCGATGGCACCGACAACCATCTCGTCCTGATCGACCTCCGTCCCTCCCATCCCGACACGACGGGCAAGGAAGTCGAGGAAGCCCTCGAAGAAGCGGGCATCGTCCTCAACGCAAACACCGTCCCCGGTGAGACCCGATCCGCGTTCAATCCCTCGGGCATCCGCGCCGGCACGCCCGGTCTCACGACCCGTGGCTTCGACGAAGCGGCTTGTGAAGAGGTCGCGGACCTGATCTATCAGGTGGTCGACGCGCCCGGCGACGAAGACGTAATCGCCGAAGTGAGCGACCGGGTGGACGAACTCACCGACGAGTTCGACCTCTACGGCGAGGACAGCGAAGGGCTCGTGTACGAGTAGAGCGAGAGGCGTCGCGAGCATAGCGAGCGATGGCTCTCGTTATAGCGAGCGGCGCGACCGCAACGACCCGAGGGTTTTCGATGTCTCAATCTCTGCAGATGCTGCCGCTTATCTGAACACCGCGGTCGAACGAGCACCACGATTTAAATCGGCCCGGGCCGGAAGGCGTTCCATGACCAACGTTGTCCTGATCCACACCGACGACACCGGCCGGTATATCGGACCCTATGGTCACGATGTGGCGACGCCGGCGCTGGACGAACTGGCCGATGAGGGCGTCTGTTTTCGGAACGCGTACACCGCCGGACCGACCTGCTCGCCGAGTCGGTCGGCGGTGATGACCGGCCAGCCCCCACACGTCAACGGGATGCTCGGGTTGGCCCATCGCGGCTTCGCACTCAACGATCCGAGCCGCCATCTCGCGACCCATCTCTCCGATCACGGCTACGAGACCGTGCTCGCGGGCCAACAGCACGAAGCCCACGTCGAAACGGGTGACCGTTACGACGCCGCCACAGAAGTGCTTGGCTACGATCGAACGCTGGAGCGCGACCGAGAGGGGACTCGGGATCTCCCGATCGAGCACGAACACACGCGCACCGATCTGGCGACGGCCGCCGCCGCGGTGTCGTATCTGCAGGAACGCGACGATCGTAACGACCCGTTCTTCCTGTCGGTCGGACTCGACAACAGCCATCAGCCACTGCCGCTAGATCAGGACCTCGTCGATCCCGACGGCGTGGTTCCACCCGGACCACTGCCGGACGTGCCTCCCGTCCGCGAGGAGACCGCCGCACTGCAGGTGGCGGTGAGTTACATCGACGAATGCGTCGCCCGTGTCGTCGGCACACTCAGAGAGACCGGTCAGCTCGACGAAACGCTCGTGGTCTTTACCACCGATCACGGCGTGCCACTGCCGTTCATGAAGTGTACCCTGTTCGACGACGGCATCGGTATCTCGCTGCTGGCGCGCTTTCCCGACGGCGAGAACGACGGAACGACGCGTGACGAACTCGTCTCGAATCCCGATCTCTATCCGACCATCTGTTCGGTACTCGACGTGCCGGTGCCCGAGGAGACCGCGGGCCAGTCGCTGCTGGGACTGGTCGACGGAACGACCGACTGGGATCGCGACGAAGTGTACAGCGAAGTGAACTACCACGCCGCCTACGAGCCAAAGCGGTGCATTCGAACGGACCGCTACAAGTACATCCGTCGGTTCGACGACGACTACCCCCAGTGGATTCCGGCGAACATCGACGCCGGTCCGAGCAAATCCTTCCTCGTCGATGCCGGACTGCTCGACCGCGAGCGGCCACAGGAGGCGCTGTACGACTGCCATCTCGATCCGGCCGAGCGCGAGAATCTGATCGACGATCCCGACTACGCAGCCGTTCGGGACGATCTGTCGACGCGGCTCGACGACTGGATGGAACGGACGGACGATCCGCTGCTGTCCGGTCCCGTCTCGAAACCGGACGGCGCGCGGGCCGATACTCGGGACGCGATACATCCCGACAACGGCGAATGGGAGCCGGCCGACGCTCGCTGAGTTCCGCCGAACATTTTTGTGGGCTTGCGCACCTCGGTGGAGACGATGTCGTTCACCCGTCGTCACACACTGGCCGTCTGTCTCGGAGCACTGGCTGGCTGTGCCGGCAGCAGCGACGACGAATCTGCGAGCGAGACAGCACGGACGACCGAGGAGCGATCGAAGAGCGACACAGAGACCGGAACCGCGACGGCGACACCGGATCTCGACCTCCGAGAGGCGAACGTCGTCGGGGTCGAAATCGAGCAGGAAAGTGGCAGTCAGTATCGCTTCGACGTGACCCTACATCACGACGACGACGGCGAAGAGGGGTACGCGAACTGGTGGGAGGTCGAGACGCGGTCCGGCGAGCAACTGGGCCGGCGCGAACTCCTGCACGCCCACTCGACGGACCCGTTCACTCGTTCGGAGACAATCGAAATCCCAGACGGGACCGAGTGTGTCGTCGTCCGGGGCCACGACCAGACCCACGGTTACGGCGGACAGGCGATGCTCGTCACGCTCGACAGTGGGGCGACGAGTGCAGTCAAACAAGGGCCAGAACGCAACACGATGAGAGACATCGAGTGTCCCTGATTTATCACACGTGGGAGACAGATACTGGACACAGCTATAGTAGCCATTGAAAGTCAATGCACACCCGACCGCACGGCGGCAGTGCGATCGGTGTGTAAATGTTTCAATTGTTACTATAGCCCCTTCTCGGCGTGCTGTACGCTGAAGCGAATGCGGTGTTCACCGATGGTGAGGACGAAGTCCGAGCCATCGGCTTTTTCGCCCACGTTTTTGCGCGAGTGGTACGCCGCAGGCGTACCCGACGCGGAAAAAGGTGGGTTGGCACCGTCATAGGAGGGCTTTTGTTTCGCGGGCTACCCCGATCAGGTGATGACCGAAATTATCGACGGCAACGCGGTCGCCCAGTCGATCCGGGACGGCCTCGGCGACGCAATTGCGACGCTTGCAGCCGAGGGCGTCACACCCGCACTGGCGACGGTGCTGATGAGCGACGACCCCGCGAGCGAGACGTACGTCTCGATGAAGCAAAACGACTGCGAGGAGGTCGGCATCGAGGCGCTCGACATCGAGATCAGTCCCGACGCCGACGCCGAAGAACTGTACGAGACGATCGGCGAACTCAACGCCGACGACGCGGTCAACGGCATCCTCGTCCAGATGCCGGTCCCCGAGCAAGTCGACGACCGGAAAGTCCTGCGAGACATCGATCCCGCGAAAGACGTCGACGGCTTCCATCCCGAAAACGTCGGCCGACTCGTCGCCGGCAACGCCCGCTTCAAACCCTGCACGCCCCACGGCGTCCAGAAGCTCCTCGAATCCGCCGGTGTCGATACCGAAGGCAAGGACGTCGTCGTGGTCGGCCGATCCGACATCGTCGGCAAGCCGATGGCGAACCTGCTCATCCAGAAGGCGAAGGGTGGCAACGCGACGGTGACCGTCTGTCACTCTCGCACCGACGATATGGCCGCAAAGACCCGCGACGCAGATATCGTCATCGCCGCAGCCGGCGTCCCGGAGCTGATCGACGGCGACATGCTCAGCGAGGGCGTGACCGTCATCGACGTGGGCGTCAATCGCGTGGACGCCGACACCGAGAAGGGGTACGAACTGGTCGGGGACGTGGACTTCGAGAGCGCCAAAGCGAAGGCCAGCGCCATCACGCCGGTCCCCGGCGGCGTCGGCCCGATGACGCGAGCGATGTTGCTGTACAACACGGTCAAAGCGACCGCCGAGCAACACGACATCGACGTGGACCTGCCCTGAGATGGCCGACGGAGACGACGGACTCGACCTCGATGGCGTGGCTGTCGAGGACGCCCGGCGATTTGAGACCACGCAGCGACTCGACCCTGACGCCTTCACCCACGCCAAATCGCGTGTCGACGGCGGTTTCGACGCGGGTGTCGAAGCGTTCGTGACGGACGACGACGGGCGCGTCCTGCTGGTCTGTGAGGACGGGCGCTGGTCGTTGCCCGGCGTCGAAGTCGCGGACCGGGAGAGCCAGTCGGTGGACGAAGCGGTGGGGACAGCCGTCGAAGCGGCGACCGGACTGGCGGTCGACGTTGGCGAGGTGCTGGCGATCAACGAGGTGACGCTGACCGACGGCGAGCGCGAGACGACGCTGTCGTTCGTGATCTACGACGCGATCCCGACAGACACACCGGAGGCGGTCGAACCCGGTCGGGACGCGATCAGCGCCGTCGCGTGGCACGACGAACTGCCGGCGGCGACGATCGATCAAACGGTGCTCGCCGACTTGCTCGACGAGAACTGATTACCCGTCGATCCCGTTGAGCCAGTTGTCAGCGGTGACGAGAGCGCTCTCGTCGTCCCGTTGCAGATACTTTCCGAGGTCACGGGTCGCTCGCAGGAGTCGCTCGGCGTCGTTCGGCGCAACGTCGCCGTCGAGGGCCTCGATTCGCTTTCGGTGGTCACGAATGCGGCCCGAGAGCGTGCCGGCCTGTTCGTCCGGGGCGTCGGCGAGATATTCCCGAACGTCGCGCTGGTAGGCTGCGACGGCGTCCGCTATGGCGAGACCGTGCGGTGCCCGGAGACTCTTTGGGACCTCGTCGGCCGGCGGTCGGTCGCCGTCATCGGCCCCTCGCAACAGTTCGAGGAAGTAGAGTTCGTCGCCGTCGCTGGTCCTGAGACCCCGCGCGATGGTCCCACCGACGTGTCGGAGTACCGTCGCGGCGACGAACGTCTCGTCGAGGACGAGCAACTCGCCCGCGTCGACGAACCCGCGTTTTCGGACGTATTCGGCCGACCGTTCGGCCGCGTCCTCGGCAACAGAGCGCAACGGCACCTCGTCGATCCGCGACCGGACCGGTGTGAGGTCGAACGTCGCGGGAGCGTTGGTGTGGCGCGTTCGGTCGTCGACACCGACGCTTCGGAGACTGCCACAGTCCGGGCACGCGACGCTCGCAGTCTCGTAGTATGACCAGCGCGTGCCACAGTCCTTGCACTCGCGGTCGCCACGAATCTTCATACCCTTCTCTGGGGTCGGCGGCCTCAAGTTCCTTCCGTCACGGGACCGAAGAGGGAGCATGCGCTCGGAAGCAGCAGTCAGAGAGCAGTACGAGTTTCTCTGTGAACAACTGGAGAGCGAGGAGATGACCCACGACCGCGTTCGGATGCTGTTGACGCACTATCGGCGTGCTCTGGGCTGGGTGCTCGAAGAGGAACACATGTGAGAGGCGAGAAGTCATCAATCAGGAAACCAGAACCGGCGGCTGGCGATACTTTTATAATGCTGAGTGACCCACCACAAAGTGACGCTTCGCTTTGGAGGGCCGAAGCGTCAGCGGGGACCAATTCAGGGCGGCAAGCGAACCGGGCGTTTCGCCTGGTTCGCTTTCCACTTACTTTACTCGTTGAACGACTGTCCAGTGACGACTGCTCGATGTCGATCGCTGAGCCGTCGCTACCGTTCGACGACCGCTCGGAGTCGCAGGTGAGTGGTCCCAGTACCAATCCACCACCGACGACCATTATGGTTTAGTTAGAACACTTTGCTTTGAGAGGATACACTCAGCGTTACAACTATTCGGTAAGAACAGCGAAAATCACACAGAAGATCGGTCGGCCGACTGATCGGACGATACGGACGATGCATTGAGACATTGAGTCGGATCCGATATACTTATTAGATTCCGACAATAATTGGTAAGTGGACTTTACCGATGTACGACCTGACAGGTTTCCAGCGTGACCTCCTGTATGTCATCGCTGGGAAGGAGGAACCCCACGGGCTGGCGATCAAAGAAGAACTGGAGAACTACTACGAGAAGGAGATTCACCACGGACGACTGTATCCGAACCTCGACACGCTCGTCGACAAGGGACTCGTCGAGAAGGGCCAGCGAGATCGACGGACGAACTTCTACAGCCTGACACGACGTGGCCGCCGAGAAATCGAGGCACGGCGCGACTGGGAAGACAACTACGTCGAAGTCTGATTCTCGTACACGTGGCCTGTCGCTGTTCGATCGGTTCGGACGAGAAGTGACGACGCTGACAAAACACGCAGGCGTCTGACGCAGCCCCCAGTCAGCGCGGCGGCGCGCGATCGATCACGGAGTCGCCGACGACCGTCTCTCTTAGGCGCTACTCTGTGCGCCGTCCTCGGCGTCGGTCTCACCGTCGGGCACTGACTGTGGATGGTCGTCTGTGAGCGTTGCCGGATCGAGTGACTCGGGCTGGATCCGCTCGTTTCGCACCAGCTCCGGGAGAATGATGCGCGCAAAGTGCGAGAAGAGCACGAGGATGACCGGTCCGAGGAAGATGCCGTACCAGCCAAAGATCAGCGGGCCGAGGATGTACGCGAACATGAGTGCCCCGGTGTGTAGCTTCCCCCCGGAAACGTATGGGCGGACCAGCAGGTCGGGGATGACATCCACGACGACGAAACTGATGGCCGCGAAGACGACGACGAACCACCATCCCTCGCCGTTCGTGCCTGCGAGCACGCCGAGATACCCCGTCATCGGGACGTAGACGAGCTTCATGCCGACGATCGGAATCAGGCTGGCAGCGCCCGCAAGCAAGCCGGTCAACGCCGCATACGGCACGAAGACGGCGTCCGGGGCGAACTGATTGAGCGCCGAGAAGACGATCGCACCGATGATGGCCGTGATGATCGCGTTCAGGATGTTGCCGTAGAACACCTTATCGAAGCTCTCGTCGACCTCGGCGACGAACTCCTCGAAGACGCTCCGGTCGGACGTGAGATGGCCGGCCCAGTCGACGAAGTCCGAGCCATCACGAAGGAGGTAAAACGCCAGTGCAAACATCACGAACAGGTGCAGCAGTCCCGTCCCGACCACGCCGAGATAGCCGACGACCGATTCGAGCGTGGTCGTGACCGTTTCCATGCCGCCGATGTTGTCGATGATCGCGGACGGATCGTCAAGTACCGACGGGAGATCCAGATAGGGCTGGACCATCTCCAGCAGTTGCGTCAGCTGTGAGTCTTCGCCAGGCCCGTTCAGATTCTCGACGAACCGATTCAGCTGTCTGAGACCGATGACGAGCGTGTACGACAACAGCGCGAGCGCTGGCAGTGCAAGCCCGACAATCGAGATGCCGGCCGCCACCGACGGCTGGCCGACCCACCGCTGAACACGTCGGTAGAGACGCCGCGTCGCGTAATAGATGAAGAGACCGAACACGAACGTGCCGACGAATCGATAGACGACATAGAGGAGGGCAGCCCCAAGGAGCAGGCCAAACCCGAGCCAGATCGTCCGGGGCCAGTCGATATCGACTTCGAACTCGACCATAGCGCCTCATTCGACACACCCGGATAAAACAGTCAGGGTGATATCGAAGCCCGGAGCGCCGAGTGACAGCGTGGCTGCGGTCGAATTGGCCCGTGGACATTTATACGACAGGAGAGTAGTGGGTCGGGTGACGACGCTCGTGCAACTCGGCCTGACCCCACTCGGCGGTGAAGTACTCAGGATCGTGCTCGCTGGCGCGCTCGGGATGTTTCTCGGGCTTGAGCGAGAGTGGTCCCAGAAAGCCGCGGGGATCAGAACCTTCGCGCTAATCAGCCTCCTCGGGGCCGTGTTCACGCTGGTCGAGTCCGAGACGTTACTGGTGATCGGCGGTCTGCTGGTCATCGTTCAGGGAGTCCTCCTCGCTGCGGCAGGGTTTCGCGACGAAGAGCAGGGGCTGTCGCTGACGACCTCCGTTTCGATGCTGGTCGCCTACGGCGTCGGCGCGCTGGTGATGCAGGGATACATTCTGGAAGGCGTCACGGTCGCGATTCTGTCGTCGCTGTTGTTAGTGCTCAAACGAGAACTCCACCGCTTCGCGTGGGGACTCGAACGCGAGGAACTGCGGTCGGCCACCGAGTTCGCCATCCTCGCGTTCGTCGTCTACCCGCTGTTGCCGCCCGAGCCGGTCACCGTCACGGCCATCGATCTCGCGCTCGAACTCGAACTACGGGTGGCGTGGTTGCTGGTCGTGACGGTCGCAGGCATCGGCATCGCAAACTACGCCATCGTCCAGAGCTACGGCGGCCGTGGCATCGCTGTCACGGGCTTTTTCGGCGGGCTCGCGTCCTCGACGGCCGTCGTCGGGACGATGCTCGATCACGTCCGACAGCGCCCGCAGGCAGTCAGTTACGCCATCGCCGCGATCCTGCTTGCCGATGCCGCGATGGCGCTGCGGAATCTCGTCATCGCGATGGCGTTCACGTTCGAACGAGGCATCCTCTATCAGGCAATCGTCCCCCTCGGCGCGGTCGTGCTGGGCAGCGTCGCCGTCGCAGCCTACACCGCCGATTGGCGTGAATCGGTCGAAATAGACCTCGAAAGCCCGTTCTCGATGCGCAACGCGCTCGCGTTCGGTGCCATCTTCCTCATCGTACTGGCGGCCAGCGCGCTCGGCAAAGCCCAGTTCGGGACCGGCGGTCTCTACGTGACGGCACTGCTCTCGGGACTCGCGTCGAGCGGTGCCGCGACGACTTCGGCTGTCTTGCTGTATCGCGGTGGCGTCGTCGACGCCGACGCCGCCACGATCGCGATCCTGCTGGCGACGGCCTCTAGCATCGTCGTCAAGGCCGCACTGACCGTTGCAAGCCCGGACCGAGGCTTCGCCATTCGGGTCGCGTTCTGGAGTACCGTCTTGCTCGCCGGTGCGACGGCCGTCACCATCGCCGTGACAGTGTGACACTGGCGACCCGAGTCGGGTGACCAGTCGCGCGTTCTTTTATTACCATCCGCCACCTACGACATGTTAGCATGGATCGTGATAGCGTCGAGCCGTCGGTGACCGATTTCCCGGGATCGCGGGCGCGCGAACGGGTCGAACACCACCACGAACACGCTGCACCCAGTACCTACGTCTACGAGTTCGTCTGGGACCACGACGCACCGGCGATCGGCCCGTTTTGCACCGACGTGGATGGCAACGTCCTCATGGACTGGACGAGCCACGTCGGCGCGATGCCGCTCGGATACAACAACCCGAAACTGCTCGATCCGCTGGCCGAGTTCGATCTCGTCGACCCGACCAAGATCGCCGGACAGGACTTCTACGCGACGGCCGGCGACCAAAACGATCTGCCCGACGCTGCCGACCTGATGGATCGACTCACCGACATTTCGAGTCAGTACGACATGGACACGGTCTTCCTCTCGAACAGCGGCGCGGAAGCCGTCGAGAATGCGATCAAGATCAGCTACGATCACCGCCGTGGCAAGTACGGCATCACCTTCGAAGGCGCGTTCCACGGCCGGACGCTTGGCGCGCTCTCGCTCAACCGCTCGAAGGAGGTGTACCGCCGCCATTTCCCGGAAATTCCGTCGGTCCACGACGCCCCCTTCTGTGACGATCGTCATTGCACGCCCGACACGTGTGACTGTGGCTTCTTCGCTGGCGAGACCTCCGTCCTCCGTCGGATGCTCGATCCCCAGACCGGCCACGTCAATCCCGCGGAGGTGTCGTACCTGATCCTCGAACCCATCCAGGGCGAAGGCGGGTATCGCTTCCCGAGCGACGCGTTCGCCGACGAGATCGCCGCCCTCACCGACACGCACGACATTCCCCTCGTCGTCGACGAGGTCCAGTCAGGGCTGGGACGCACCGGCGAGTGGTGGGCCTCGGACCACTATCCGTTCGACCCGGACGTGATCGCCAGCGCGAAAGCCCTGCGCGTGGGCGCGACGATCTCACGCTCGGACGTGTTTCCCGAAGAGACCAGCAGATTGTCCTCGACGTGGGGCGCTGGCGACGTACTCGCCTGCGCACAGGGCGCACTCACCATCGACGCCATCGCCGAGTACGACCTCATGGACACCGCCGTCGAACGAGGCCGCGGATTCAAGGAACGCTTGCGTGACGCGACGGCTGGAATCGATGCCGTCGAAGACGTTCGGGGCACGGGACTGCTGCTCGGTGTGGAGTTCGACAGCAAGGAGCGCCGTGACGCCGTCGTCGACGCCGCCGTTCAGCGGGGCCTCCTGACAATCGGCTGTGGAGACAGGACGCTTCGAGTGTTGCCGCCACTGGATTCGACGGCCCGTGAGATCGAACTCGGAACGAGGTTGTTGTCCGACGCCGTGACAGCGGTGGCTTGATCCAGTGCGTGCGCTTCGTTCGACGGGGACGCCGGTCGGTCAGTCTGAGAGCTAGGTGATCGGGTGGTTTGAACAGTTGTGTGTTGGAATGATGACCAGACAGGAGCTGCGAGAGTGACCAACAACTGAACGCCCTCGGCCCGCCCCAACCGCAAGGGTTCCACTGACAACTGAACGCCCTCGGCTCCC
>Ga0207771_101217_pt1 | contig 11782 bp, 5 predicted proteins | sample A23M2SouthBayCA_2_FD_187731 | JGI IMG/M metagenome (GOLD analysis project Ga0207771, IMG submission 187731) | Aerobic enrichment media microbial communities from Eden Landing Ponds, California, USA - A23 M2 (2) (SPAdes) | ecosystem: Environmental > Aquatic > Marine > Unclassified | place...
GCGGACTTCCTCGGCAATGAGAGCCTCGTGTTCGCGAACGAGATCGGCGACGCGGTCGTCGCTCACGTCCAGACTGAGCCGAATCCGCGCTTCCAGATCGAGTTCCATCTCCTTGCGCATCTCCTGGACGCGGCGGATCACCTCGCGGGCGTAGCCCTCGCTCTCGATGTCCTCGGTGAGCTGGGTGTCGACGTAGACGACGCCGGTGCCATCGAGAGCTTCGAACTCGGTGCTGGCGACGCCTTCGGGCGTCTCGCGGCGGAACGACACCATCTCGTCGCTGAGTTCGATCTCCTCGCCGATGGCGTCGGCCACGGCTGCTTCGAGCGTTGCCAGCGTCGGATCGGTGACGCGAGCCTCGTTGAGCGCGTTCATCACGCGCCCGGCGTCGTCGCCGAAGGCCGGGCCGAGCTTGCTCATGTCGGCCTCGGCGGAGTAGGCGAGTTCGCCCCACCCCTCGCCGCTGCCGACGACCTCGACCTCGCGGGCGTTGAGCCGGTCCTCGACGAGGTCGGTGTGGGCCGCGACGGCGTCGGCGACGGCGTCGCTGTCGGTGTCGATCACGACGCGCGTGACGGGCCAGCGAAGCTTGCGTTCGGCCTGTTGGCGGGCGTTGGAGCCTGCTTCCTCGACGGCGCGGGCGACGGTGACCTCGTCTTCGAGTCCGGGGTCGCGCAGGTCGTCGTCGGTCTCGGGCCAGTCGCACATGTGGACCGTCGGGTGGCCGCCCTCGCCGGTGAGGGTGCCGTAAATCTCCTCGGCGATGAAGGGGGTGAAGGGCGCGAGCAGGGCGACCACTTCACGGAGGACCTGATACAGCGTCGCGTAGGCGGCCTGCTTCGAGTCGCTGTCTTCTTCTTCCCACATGCGTTCCCGGACGAGCTGGACGTAGTAGCGAGACACGTCTTCGACGACGAAATCGAGGACGGCAGCCAGTGCGTCGTCCTGTCGGAACTCCTCCATCGCTTCGGTCGACTCGGTCTCGACGCTCTGGAGCCGGGAGAGCACCCACTCGTCGGCCAGATCGAGGTCCGCGTCCGCAACGCTTGTCTCGTCGGGATCGAACCCGTCCATCCGCATGTACGGCAGCGGGAAGCGAAAGACGTTCCAGAGGATGTTCAGCCGGCGCTGCATCTCCTGGGTCTCGTCGTACGAGAAGTTCATATCGTCACCGCGGGCGCGCAGCGAGAGCAGGAACGCGCGCATCGGGTCCGCGCCGTACTCGTCGATGACCTTGCCGGGGTCGACGCGGATGTCCTTGGACTTGGACATCGCGCGCCCGTCGGGCATCAGCGCGTGGCCGTGCATGACGACGCGCTTGTACGGACTCTCGCCGACGGCGGCGGTGCCCATCCCGAGCTGCGACCAGAACCAGCCACGCGTCTGGTCGTGGGCTTCGATGATGAGGTCGGCGGGCCACAGTTCCTCGAAGGCCTCGGTCTCGGAGGGGTAGTCGATGGTCCCCCACGTCGCCACCGAGGAGTCGAGCCACACGTCGAACACGTCCGGCACGCGCTCGTAGGTGACGCCGTCGTCGGTGATCGTCAGGTCGTCGACGGTGTCCTTGTGGATGTCGACGGTGTCGGCGTCGATGTCCTGATCGACGCGCTCGGCCAGTTCCTCGCGGTCGCCGATTACGATGGCGTCGGCCATGTCCCCAGACCAGTCTGGTGGCAGCCAGATCGGGATCGGGATGCCCCAGTAGCGCTGCCGGGAGACGTTCCAATCCGGTGCCTCCTCGACGAAGTCACGGAAGCGATTCTCCCGTGCCCAGTCGGGGTACCACTCCGAGTCGCCGATGTTGTCCAGTAGGTCGTCTTTGATGTCCGTGACCGTGATGAACCACTGGTCGGTGACGATCTGGATGATCCCCGTATCGCAGCGCCAGCAGTGGCCGTAGCTGTGAGTGGTCGTCCCCGATGCCAGCAGATTGCCGTTGGCGTCGAGATCGGTGATGATCGCCTCGTCAGCGTCCTTGACGAACTGGCCGTCGTACTTTCCGGCGGTCTCGTCGTAGACGCCATCGGCACCGACCGGACAGAAGATATCCAGGCCGAGTTCCTGCCCGCGCTCGAAGTCCTCCTCACCGTGGCCGGGTGCGGAGTGGACCAGCCCGGTCCCCTCGCCCTCGGTGTCGACGTAGTCGCCCTCGTACACTTCGAGCGTGCCCTCGCCGTCGGGAGCCTCGGGCACTTCCTCGCGCAGCGGGTGCTCGTAGGTCCAGCCCACCAGATCCGATCCCGAGAGTTCCTCGACGACCTCGTAGTCGTCGTAGCGCCCCTCGCGCAGGACGTCCTCGACTTTCGGTTTCGCGACGTAGAGCCGTTCGGTCTCGCCACCGGATTCGGCCTCCACAGCGACGTACTCGCCCTCGCCGTCGACGGCCACGAAGGTGTTTGCTGGGATCGTCCACGGCGTCGTCGTCCAGACGACGAGTTTGCCGTCCTGCTCTACTAACTCAAATTTCACGTAGATCGACGGGTCCGAGACGTCCTCGTACTCGACTTCGTTGTTGGCGATGGCGGTCTCACAGCGGGGACACTGGGTGATCGAGCGCTGGCCCTGCTCGACCAGCCCGCGGTCGTGGGCGCTGTCGAAGCCCCACCACGCCGCTTCCATGTACTCCGGCGCGACGGTCTTGTAGGGATCTGACCAGTCCATCCAGACGCCGAAGGACTTGAAGTCGTCCTGCAGGCCCTGGAGGCTGTCCTCGGCAAAGTCGCGGCAGGCGTCGATGAAGTTCTCGACGCCGTATTCCTCGATGTCCTTCTTGTTCTCGAAGTCCATCTCCTCCTCGACTTTGGTCTCGATGGGCAGGCCGTGCATGTCGTAGCCCGGCCGGTCGGTGACATCGAAGCCCTGCATTCGCTTATAGCGGATGTACACGTCCTTCAGGCTCTTGTTCCAGGCGTGGCCCATGTGGGCCGACCCGGAGGTGTACGGCGGCCCGTCGACGAAGAAGTAGTCCGCACCGTCCTCGCGATGCTGTTTTGCCTTTTCGTAGGCGTCGACCTCGTCCCAGTACTCGAAGACCCGCTCCTCGACGGCGTCGGGGTCATACTGGTCGTCGACGGCCCCGAACCGCGTTCGGGGACTCGATGAGGTCTCCTCATCGGTGGCGTCGGAACGTTCCATACCGGAGTACATCGCCGCCGGGACTAAAGGACAATCGGTTGTGTGTGACCGTCGCTCACCGCGACAGTGGGCGCTGTCCGCCGTCGACCCAGGCAGTCACTGCTCACGCTGCAGGAGGAGACTCACAGTCTCCCCGGTCTTGTCGGTAATCGGGGCCGCCACGTCCCAGCCGTCGGCCCGGAGTTCGTTTAATTGCTCCATCGGGGGACTCATACGGAACGTTGTAGTTGCTTACCGGTGAGCGTCGGCACGGGGTAGACGCTCACCGGTAAATCGCTCCAACCGTCCGTATCACGTCGCCGCCGATCCCGCGATCATCACGTCACTGTCGACCTCGATTGTTCGGTATTCGTAGGAAGACATACAGGGATCGTTGTAGCGACCTGTGGCAAACGTCTTGTGGTCGCGACCTCACCAAAGTGAAACTGAAATATCGTCGTCCCACCCTTCGACAGGAGATCGAGATCGTCGATCCCGTGACTGCCGTTTCCACGGGGAACAGGCTACGTGCTGCGTTCTGTCGATTCCCGACGACCAGATCGAAGGGTTCATTCAGGGTGTTCTCGACCCGAAACGGTGCCCTTTGATCGGGGTGGTCTCGGCTGGTCGCGTGCGCTCGCTCCTGGCCGACGGCGACGCACGTCACTCGCTCACGAGGAACTCGAACCGTGCGCCGCCGTCGGTGCCCTCGGTCACGCTGACGGTCCAGCCGTGTGCCGTCGCGATGTCGGCGACGATCGCGAGTCCGAAGCCGGTGCCGTTCTCGTTGGAGGTGACGCCGTGTTCGAACACCGAATCCCGCTTTTCGGGTGGAATGCCGTCGCCGTCGTCCTCGACGTAGAACCCGTCTGCGTCCGGCAGCTGTCCGACGGTGACCGCGACATTCTTCCCACCGTGTTCGACCGCGTTCCGAAAGAGGTTCTCGAAGAGCTGTATCAGCCGCCCGCTGTCGCCCGCAACCGTCCGGGTCGCCGCTATCGTCAGACTCGCCTCGCTCGTGTCGACGTATCCCCACGCCTCCGTCGCGATGGTCTCGATATCGACCGTTTCGCGGTCTGTGACCGTCGTCTCGCCGCGTGCCAGCGTGAGCAGGTCCTCGACGAGGCGCTCGATGCGGTCGTGGGCGTTCTCGATCTTCTCGAAGTGAGCCGGATCGTGTGTTTCCTGAACGATATCGGTAAAGCCCATCGCGATGCCAAGGGGATTCCGGAGGTCGTGGGCGACGACGCTGGCGAACTCGTCGAGCCGTTCGTTCTGTTGCTGGAGTCGCGCTTCGCGGTCCGCACGCGCGAACGCCGCCTCGATGGTCGAGCCGAGGATCCGGAACAGATCGATGTCCGTCTCGGAGAACTCCCGTTCGACGGTCGTCCCGACACCGAGCAGTCCGAACTCGCCCAGGGGCACGAACAGACCGCTCCCCAGTTCGGTGGTCGCCTCGTCGAGTGTCTCGCTGCCCTGTAGGTCGTCCTCGATACGAAGCTCGGCGGTCTCGAACGCCTCCCAGACGGAACTCTCACCCGGCTCGACTCGTGACAGCTCCCCGAATAACTCTCTCGTCGCTTCACTCGCCGCCAGCGGGGAGAGGGCGTTGGCGTCGTCGGCAGCCGCCCAGATGCCGGTGAGTTCGAACCCGATAATGTCGCCCGCGGCCTCGATCGCGACCTCCCCGATCTCGACGCTCGACTGTGCCCCACTGAGTCGCTGTGCCGTCTCCTGTAGTGACCTGAGCTTCGCTTCGAGCTGTTTCTGCTCGGTGATGTCTTCGAGCACGGCGAGGATGCTCGTAATCTCGCCGGTACTGTCGGCGATCGGCGCGACCGACAGGAGCAGATCCAGCTCCTCGCCGCCTTTCGTCGTCCGTCGTATCTCTTTGCCCCGGATCCGATCGCCTCGCATGGCCCGTTCCCGATGTGCCGTGAACTCGGCTCGCTGCTCCTCGGGAACCATCGGATTCGGCTCGCCGAGGACTTCCTCTCGGGACCAGCCGAACATGGCTTCGGCCTCGTCGTTCCAGCGCGTGACGGTGCCGTCGGTGTCGATCTCCATGACGGTGAGTGGCGTGGCCTCGATGAGCGACTCCAGTCGCTGGTTCGTCGTTTCGAGGGCCTGCTCTCGCTCGACCTGTTCGGTCACGTTCCGCGCGATGCCCACGATCCGAACGATCTCGTCGTCGACGATCACGGGCGCGAGACTGGTCTCCCAGTACCGGGCATCGTCCGCAATGTCTAGCTCCTCACGATACGAGATCGGTACACGCTCGTCGGTACAGCGCGTGTAATTCGCTTCGAGTTCGGCCCCTCGCTCGTCGCCGAAGATCGCCCGCGGGGTCTTTCCTCGCACGTCCTCGGTCGAGAGTCCGGTCTGTGTCTCGTAGCCGGTACTGAGGCGATCGAACTCGAACGTCGGATCCCCGTCCGCCGTCTCGACATCGAGCAGGAAGATCGCGTCGCCGGACGTCTCCAGCAGCGCCTCGTACTCCTCGGCGAGTTCCCGATACTCGCGTTGCTGGGTCTTGCGCTCCGTGATGTCCTGTAACACGCCCCGGAGCACGGGATCGTCGTACCGTGGGCTATCGACGCGTTCTCCCCACGCCCGCACGTCGCGCACCTCGCCCGTCTCTCGCACGATCCGAAGGTCGAAGTCGTAGCGTTCTCCGCTCTCGATCGCTCGGTCGAGGGCGGTCGAGATCGTCTCTCTATCGTCGGGATGATAGAAGTCGATCGCGTCGTCGACCGACGGCTCGTAGCCATCGCCGACATCGTGAATCCGCCGGACCCCCTCGGACCAGTCGAGGTCGCTCGTCGATGGGAAGTACTCCCAGACGCCAATCTCCGCGATATCCTGAACGCGTTCGAACAGGAACTCCTGGCGTTCGAGTTCCGCTCTGTCCCGACCGCGCGCTAGCTCTGCCCTTACGAGTTCTCCCAGTAGCTTGACGAACGTCTGTTCGAGTGCCCCGAACGGCGCGACCCGCGTCGTCGGGCTGGAAAAATTGACCGTTCCGTAGCGGTCGCCGTCGACGACGAGTGGCGCGCCGATGTACGATTCCAGTTCGAACTCACGGTAGGCCGGGTGACTCTCCTTCCCCTCGGCGACTGCGTCCGCGAACGAACAGATCGCGTCTTGCTCGACGACTCCTTCACAGTAGGTCGACGCCAGATCGAACTGGTCGCCGGCCTCGATGTCGTCTCCCGGTGCGTGCACCGCTTCGACCGTGTAGTCGCTCCCCCGGATGCGTGAGACGATCCCAATCTCCAGCCCCAGTGTCCGACATCCCACCGCCAGCAACTCTCGGAGGCGCGTCTCGGTCGTGACGCCGCTCTTTGCCATGACGTCCTGGAGCTCGCGGAGCGCGTCCCGCTCCCGTTCGAGCTGTCGCTTGGCGTCGCTCTGTTCGGTCACGTCTCGGGCGACGACGAGCGCTTGCGGGTTCGCTCCTCGTTTGAATGGCGTGACGCGAACGTCGAACGTCCGCTCGTCCCCCCCGGCCGCGATGTCGAGTTGCAGGTCCGCGTCGTACAACCCAGTGAGACCGCCATCTCCCTCTGCCCCGTCGAGCGTCGATTCGACGACGTTCGATATCTGCCCCATATCGCCGTCGCTCACACGATCACCGACGACCGTTTCGAGTTCCCGTCCCGCGAGCTGTGCCGACTGATCGCCCGCGATCAGCCGCCTCGCCGCCCCGTTTGCGAACGCGATGGTCCCCGTCTCGTCGAGGACGAACACGATGTCGTGGATCGTTTCGAGGATCCGTTCGCTCCGTTCGATCGCCACTTCGCGCTCTCGCTGTGCCGTGATCTCCTGTGAGAAGACGGTCAAGCCGTCGTCATCTGGAAACGCTCGCACGTCGACCCAGTAGTCGAACGGCTCCCCGAGATACTGTTCGAACGACACCGGCTCACCGGTCTCCATCGCGGTCCGGTATTTGTCTTCGAGTTCCGTCCCGACGATCGACGGGAACTCCTCCCAGATCGTTTCTCCGACGAGCGTGTCCGGGTCACGGCCGACGCGCTCGCCCATCTTTTCGTTCATGTACTCGATGCGCCACTTGCTGTCGACAGCGTAGATCGCGTCAGTCGCGCGTTCGAGCGTCCGCTGGAACCGGTCGGACAGTCGCTCGGCGGCCGCCTCCTTCCGAGCCGCGTCGACGAGCGTCCGAACCCGGCGTGCGAGCAGTTCGAAGCTGTTCTCACCCGGGCGCATCGGGATGTAATCGGACACGTCCGCCTGCGTCGCTTCACTGGCGATTCGTTCGCTCCCCCGTCCGGTAAACAGGATCGTCGGCAACGCCTCGTCGTCGGTCCGGAGCCGCTCCAGCAGATCGATGCCCGTTCCGTCGGGCAGTGAATAGGAGGTGACGACGCAGTCGATGCCAGCGGTGTCGAGCCGTTCGAGCGCGGCTGCCGCGGTACCAGCGGTCGTGACCTCGATGGCCGGATCGATGGTCCGTAGCTTCGCTCGTGCCAGTTCGGCGAAGTCGGTGTCGTCGTTGACATACAGAAGCTGAATTGCTTCGGCCGTCTCGCCCTCTGTACGATCCATTATCACTGATACGGATTACTGTTTTATTAATCGAATGCGCCAATTCTTGTCGCTGATACCGGGAACTGTCGGCCGTTTTCACTCCGAGATGGCACCTACCTGTCCACATTCTCTATCGTACATTGTGGTTTATTTCTTGTTCCCAGCCCACCGACCCGATTGACCGCCTATCATCGCTCACCGACCTCGAAACCGCCCCGATCGGCGATCTATGGCGTTCAGTTCACTGGCCGGAAACGCGGTCTTTAAACTGGTGGCCCGACGGATACACAGTATGACTGACGCGGACGGGACCAACGTCCTCTTCGTCGTGCTCGATACGGTCCGCAAGGATCACCTCTCGGTGTACGGGTACGACGAGCCGACGACCCCGACGCTGGAACGGTTCGCAGAGGAGGCCGCAGTGTTCGAACACGCCATCGCGCCGGCCCCGTGGACGCTGCCGGTCCACGCCTCGCTGTTTACGGGCCTGTACCCCTCCGAACACGAGGCCACGCAGGAGGACCCCTACCTCGACGGGGCGACCACCCTCGCCGAGTCCCTGTCGGCGGCGGGCTACGACACCGCTTGCTACTCCTCGAACGCCTGGATCACCTCCTATACGAACCTGACGGCGGGCTTCGACGACCACGACAACTTCTTCCAGATCATGCCAAGCGAGTTCCTCTCCGGGCCGCTGGCGAAGATCTGGCGGACGATGAACGACAACGACGCCCTGCGCGGCATCGCAGACCGCCTCGTCCAGGTCGGCAACACGTTCCACGAGTACTTCGCCTCCGAGGGCGGGGGCGACACGAAGACCCCCGCCGTCATCGACAAGACGATGGACTTCATCGACGACTCGGAGAACTTCTTCACGTTCATCAATCTGATGGACGCCCACCTCCCCTACCACCCACCTGAGGAGTACGCCGAGGAGTTCGCGCCGGGCGTCGACTCCACGGAGGTGTGCCAGAACTCCAAGGAGTACAACTGCGGCGCTCGCGACATCGACGCCGAGGAGTGGGACGCCATCGAGGGGCTGTACGACGCCGAGATCCGTCATATCGACGACCAACTGGATCGTCTGTTCACCCATCTCAAAGAGACTGACCAGTGGGACGATACCATGGTCGTCGTGTGTGCCGACCACGGCGAACTCCACGGCGAGCACGACCTGTACGGCCACGAGTTCTGCATCTACGACCCGCTCGTCAACGTCCCCTGCATGGTCAAACACCCCGAGATCGACGCCGAGCGTGACGACGAGACCGTCGTCGAACTCGTGGATCTCTATCATTCGGTGCTCGACGCCACGGGCGTCGACGGTGACGGTGTTTCCCTCGACACCGCGCGCTCCCTGCTGTCGGCCGACTACCGCGACTTTGCGGGCGAGACCGAACCGAGCGGTGCCGAGGGCGCACACGGTCCCCGCGGCGACGTGGGCTTCGTCGAGTACCACCAGCCCGTCGTCGAGTTGCGCCAGTTAGAGGGCAAGGCCAACGCTGCTGGCATCGCACTCGACACGGACTCCCGATTCTACTCCAGGATGGGTGCGGCCCGCTCGACCGCCGGCAAGTACATCCACTGCACGCGCATCCCCGACGAAGCGTACCGGATCGACACCGATCCCGGTGAGACCGAGAACCTCGCGGGCAGCGACGACGAGGAACTCGATGCGCTGGAAGCCGAACTCAACGACTTCGTCGACCGGGTCGACGCCGACTGGCCCGACGAGGCCGACGGCACCGACGGCGAGGTCCTAGACGAGATGGACGACGACGCGACCGAGCGCCTGAAAGACCTGGGTTACATCGACTGACCGTGAGCGACGACGGCCACGCGGTGCTGGCGCTGTTCGACCGCCGGACGATCGCTCAGATCGTGCTGGGCTTTGGGATCGCCGGGCTGGTCCTCCTCTTGCTGGTCGATTTCGTCGGCACCAAGGACGTACTCGACCGACTCGCCGACACGGACCTGGGCTGGCTGGCGCTTGGCTGTCTCTCGACGCTACTGTGTCTCACCGCGTGGGGGAAAGCCTGGCAGATCGTCCTCGGCGTGGCCGGTGTCGAAGAGTCGTTCCGTCGGCTCGTGGTCACCTACTACGCCGCGACGTTCGCCAATTACGTGACGCCGCTCGGACAGGCCGGTGGTGAGCCGTTTATCGCCTACGTCCTCTCGCGGGACACCGAGGCAAGCTACGAGGACGCACTGGCCTCCGTCGTGACGGCGGATCTGCTCAATCTGTTGCCCTTCGTCACCTTTTCGGGCGTCGGCTTCGCCGCGTTGCTGTATCAGGCACAGCTACCGGCCGTGCTGGAGCCGTTCGCCGCCGCGCTGTTCGGTGTCGCGCTGGGTCTTCCGATCCTCGCCGCCGTCGGCTGGCGCTTTCGGTTCCGTCTCGGCAGACTCCTCATCCGACTCGCCGCCCCGGTCGTCCGCCGAGCGCCCCGACTCTCGGTGGATTCGCTCCGCGGGCGACTGCGCGAACTCAACGAGGCGTTCCAGCGTATCGCGAAAGACCCTTCGGCGCTGGTCCGTGCGGTCGCCTTCTCCTACGTCGGCTGGATCTTCTTCGCGCTCCCGCTGTACTTTTCGGGACTGGCCGTGAGCGATGCGACGATCCCGCTCTTGCTCGTCTTCTTTATCGTTCCCGCCAGCACGCTCGCGGGGATGGTCCCCTCACCCGGTGGCTCCGGCGCGGTCGAGGCCGCACTCGTCGTCCTCATCGTTGCACTGACGCCCATCGCCGACGACGGCGCGACCGCGATCTCGATCCTCTATCGGGTCGCGAGCTACTTCTTCGCGCTCGGGATTGGTGGGCTGGCCGCGGTGTACGTGATCCGGCGGAACTAATTCGCTCGCGATGCTCGCGACCGGCCCGACTAGCGTCCATCTGCTTCCCACGCCCGCACGAGCGCCGTCAGCGTCTCGTTGACGGGGACTTCGACCGCCACGCCAGCCTGCTCGACGACGTAGCCGTTGATCCACCTTTTTCTGCGTCGGGTTCGCTCGCTTTGTCTGCTCACGGGCCATGCGCGGCGCTACGCGCCGCGATTTCGAGGCGGTGAAACCGCCTCGCAAGGCCCATTCGCATGGTCTGCGGGACCGCTGGTCCCGCACTACTCGCGAACCACTCCTTGAAAAACGTGGGCGAAAAAACCGGTCGCTCGCGATGCTCGCGACCGGCCCGACTAGCGTCCATCTGCTTCCCACGCCCGCACGAGCGCCGTCAGCGTCTCGTTGACGGGGACTTCGACCGCCTCGCCAGCCTGCTCGACGACGTAGCCGTTGATCGCGTCGATCTCCGTCTCCCGGCCCGCTTCCACGTCCTGGCGCATCGAAGAGGTGTTTCTGGCGGTCTCGGCGGCCACCCCGAGCGCCGCCGCGGCCGCGTCGTCGCCCGACAGATCGACGCCCCGTGCGCGGGCGACGGCTGCCGTTTCCCGTGCAGCGCGCTCGGCCACGGTTCGAGCGGGACCGTCGACGAGCGCGCCGTTGGGGACCCGTGCCAGCGCCGTCGTGGCGTTGATCGCGGCGTTGACCGCCAGCTTTTCCCACAGGCGGGCGGGCATGTCTTCGGCGACGGTGGTCTCGATCCCGCCCTCGACGAACGCCGCTCCCACGCGGTCGGCCAGCGCCGACTCGCCGCCCTCGCGCGGACCGAGCACCACCTCGCCGATGCCGGTACACTCGACCTCGCCCGGCCCGCTCCGCCGAGCGCCGTAGGTACAGGTCCCCGCGAGCACCGGACAGTCGAGGCGCTGGGCGAGCGTCGCCTCGTTTCCCATGCCGTTCTGTACCGAGAGGCACGCATCGAGATCGCAGCCGGCCAGCGCGTCGGCGGCCTCCTCGGTGTCGCCGGCCTTGACCGCCACGACGGCGAGGTCGTACCGGGCGCTCGCCGGCAGGTCGGTCCGGGCGGTGGGCGTGACCGTCGCCTCGATCTCGCCGCGGACTCGGAGGCCAGCGCGCTCGACCGCGCTCACGTGTGGCTCGCGGCCGACGAGCGTCACGTCGTGGGCGCGCGCTAGTAGCCCGCCCAGCAGGCTCCCGAGGCTGCCCGCGCCGAAGACGAGGATGTGCATACCCGCCATCGGTCGTCAGTCGGCAAAAACGCGGC